>Ga0068861_100002925_pt1 | contig 11272 bp, 6 predicted proteins | sample KBSSwiS42_FD_66593 | JGI IMG/M metagenome (GOLD analysis project Ga0068861, IMG submission 66593) | Switchgrass rhizosphere microbial communities from Kellogg Biological Station, Michigan, USA - KBS Switchgrass S4-2 | ecosystem: Host-associated > Plants > Roots > Rhizosphere > Soil ...
ACTACCTGCTCCCTACGCCGGTACTAACCGGATCAGGTTCAACGGGTTTGCCGGTCAGCCACCGCTTGCGCAGGACATCCGGCATCTCAGGCCCTATTGAGGGCCACCCCAAGGCGGCCGGGATTGTCAGGCTTGAGCGGCCGGCAGGTCAACTGGCAAGCCCGCGGGGGCCCGGAACACAGTCCGGGCCGGCTCGCTGGACTTCTCTCCTCGCTCCCCTTACCTTCGCATGTCGCTTCAGGGAGCCGTTCCGACCATGTCGAATCGCCATTGCCGGCTGTTTCACGTCGATGCGTTCACACGCCAGAGATTCTGCGGCAATCCAGCTATCGTGGTGCTAGATGCCGATTCGCTGACCGCCGCCGAAATGCAGACCATTGCCGCCGAGGTCAACGGCGAAACGGCCTTCGTGCTCGAATCCGAGGCCAGCGATCACGATATGCAGGTGAAGTATTTCACGCCGCGCCACCCGGTCCCGTTCGTTGGCCATGCCACCATCGCGGCGCAATACGTAAGGGCCAAGACGGAAGGCAAACCCACCGGCCGGCTGCGGCAACGCACCGGCGCCGGCGTCGTCGAAGTGGAAGTCATGGAGGCGGACGGCGACCTGCGTATTTCGATTACCCAGAACCCCCCGTCGCTGGGACCGGTCATCTCCGACCAGCATCGCCGGCAGGTGCTGAATGCCCTGGGCATTTCCAGCACCACCCTGCACGTCGATTGTCCGCTGCAGATTCTCACCAAGGGCACGTCGCGATTGCTGATCGGCCTGCAGTCGCCCGAGCTGCTCGGCTCGCTCAAACCCGATTTCGAAGAACTCACCCGCCTGACGCCCCATGTCGGCGCCGAAGGCTATTTCGTGTTTGCGATCAGCCCCGAAGACGGCATGGAAGGCACGCAGTCGCGCATGTTCTGCCCCGCCATCGGCATCCCCGAAGATCCCGTCAGCGGCAACGCCCACGGCATGTTGGGCGTCTATCTCGTCAATCATGGATTACTGACTCCGCAGGACGGCAGCATCCGGTTCCGCGGCCACCAGGGCATGTGGGTGCATCGCCCCGGCATCGTCGACGTCGAAGTGCAGTCGTCGGGCAAAGTCGCGCAGCTGGTAAAGATCGTCGGCGACGCCGTGATCGTCTACGAGGCCGAAGTACAAATCTAATCTCCGCCGATTTCTCTTTTCCGTTCTGCCCCGTGTTCTCCGTGTTCTCCGTGCGATATATCTTGAAGCCCTTTCAGTCGGCACTGAGGCTTGCTATTGCCGCCGGCGAGGGCCGTGCTCACTAGTGTCGCGACAACGATCCACCGTTAGAAAGATATATCGCACGGAGAACACGGGGCAGAGAAGATAAAAAATCTCCGTGAGAAATCCTCTGAACAGTGCGAGTAAATCAGCTCCCGGAGAAGATCCTGCCTTTCTCGATGCGCAGTACGCGAGCGGTCGAAGGCACGATGTCTGCCGCGTCGTGCACGGCCATGATGAGTTGCGTGCCGTTGCGGGCGATGCCTTCGAGCAGTGTGAGGATGTGCTTGCGGGTATCGCCGTCCAGTCCGGTGCACGGTTCATCCAGCAACAGTAGTTCCGGATCGTTGATCATGGCGCGCGCCAGCAGGGCGATGCGCATCTGCCCGTAGGAAACCTGTTTAGGCTTACGTTCGCGCAGTGCTTCGATGCCAAAATGCTGGAACCACCGCGTGGCAGCGCGACGATCGGCAACTGTCGGCGCAGCGTTCAAGCCAACGCTGGCGTAGCGGCCCGAGACGACCACTTCTTCGAGCGACGCGGCCAGGTAGTGATCCGCCTGCAATTCAGGCGATACCCAGCCCACACGGCTTTTCCAATTCTCGATGTGCGTTCCCTTGGGCAGCCCTTGCCGTTCGATGACGCCGCCGAGCGCGGGATGCAGGTCGCCGTGGATCAAGCGCAGCAGCGTAGATTTGCCGGAGCCGTTGGCGCCCATGATGGCCCAATGTTCACCGCGGTCGAGCGTCAGATTCACGTCGCTCAGGACTTTGCGATAGTCCATGTAGATGTCGGCGTGACGGATGGCGACGAGAGGGCCGGTTCGCTTGCCACTGCTTTTGGCTACATGCTGAGGCAATGGGGCCACGGGCCTGGGGCCTGGGCCGGAAGAGACATTCTGGTCCTGCCGCGGCTCCAGGCGCGTAGCCCCTGGCCCTTTCTTCGGTCCCGCCGCAACAATTCTTCCCGCTTCCATCTTCGCCACGTGAGTGATGTTCGCCGGCAGCTCATGCACTCGATGCGAGGTCACGACCCAATCGTGGCCGCTACGAGGCTGTTCGAGTGCGCGCTTCAGCAAGCGCCGGGCAGCGTCATCGAGTCCGTTGAAGACTTCATCGAGCAGCAATACTTTCGCCGGCCCGGCGAATGCCCGTGCCACGAGCGTGCGGCGTCGCTGTCCGTAGGAGAGCCGGAGGATGCTGCGCTTACGCAAGCCGGTCAGCTGGAAGCGTCGTAGAATGCGTTCGATCTTCGCGCGTTGACGGGCCGTCGGCTGGGTCAGCGGCACATCTTCATCGAACAATCCCGTCGTCACGATCTGTTCGACGCTGAGATCCCAGTCGTACCGCACGTACTTATCCTGCCGCTCCGGGCCGATGTACGCGATCAATTCCTTGATGCCGCCCGGGGAATTCTGCTCTTCGCCACCGAGCCGATACGTCCGCTTCTCCTTGCCGGTCGGCGTCGGCCATTTATCTCCACGCAGCAGTTTCAACAGCATGGTCTTGCCCGACCCATTCGCCCCCACCACCGCCCACCGCTCGCCCGGCCGCACCGCAAAGCTCACATCGTCCAATACGACGTGATCGTCGAGGATCAACGAGCAATGCGATAGTTCGATCAGCGGCTCTGAATGCGAGGAGTGAGGCACGGCGGGATATCGGTTGAGTACGAGGTCCAACAGTTTACCAGCCCTTTCCCTATTTAAATTCTTCTTTCTGCCCCGTGTTCTCCGTGTTCTCCGTGCGATATATCTTGAAGCCGCATCGTTGCCACCACTGACGCAGCGGCAACGACTCAACGTTCTCAAGATATATCGCACGGAGAACACGGAGAACACGGGGCAGAAATGGAAAGGAACAAGGGCGGACCGGCAGACTTGATTTCTCCGCGGGAAATCCTTTCAAACCCTGACCTAGGCAATCGCCGTCCACTGCGCATCCGCCTCCGGCGAGCTGCGCTGAACCCTGCCGTCGGCGGCTAATTTTTGCAGGTGGGCGAGCAAGGAACCCTTGGCTACGATGTGCAGTCGAGGGTCGACGTCGTCGTAGACGCGGATGACGAGTTCGTCGAGGGAGACGGAACCCGCGGCTTGCAGGCGTTCGAAGACTTTTGCTTCACGCTGCAAGCGGTGGGAGATGATGCGGGCGATTTCGGCTTGTGCGTCTTCGATGGTGAGGCCGTGGCCGGGCGCGATGCGCTTTGCGGGCTCGGTCTGCAGGCGGCGCAGCGATTGCAGGTAGTCGCTCATATTGCCGTCCGGCGGCGAGATGACCACGGTCGATCCCTGCATCAGGTGATCGCCGGTGAACAGCAAGCCGGTATCCGTGAGCAGATAGCAGAGATGATTCGAAGCGTGTCCCGGGGTGTGGAAGACGCGCAGCGGCGCGCCGTCGACAGCGATCACCTCGTTGTCTTCGAGCACCCGAGTCGGTTTGAAACTGTCGTCCTGCTTGCCGCCGCCTGCGATGCGTCCCAGCAAGCGGGCGCCGGTCTTCGCTGCAATACCGGTCGCTGCCGGCGAATGATCGAGATGCGTGTGAGTGACCAGCACCGCATCGATGCGACCGCCGGTTTCCTGCAGCAGCCGATCTACATGCGGCTCGGCGTCGGGACCCGGATCGATGATCGAGAAGCGCTGCGTGCCGAGAATATAGGTGTTCGTGCCCGGACCGGTCATGTAGCCGGCATTGTTCGCGACCAGCCGGCGCACGCCGGGAGCGATTTCATCGAGTTGGCCGGAATGGAGTGACACCGCCATGACGCTTCAGACCTCCAGCGCAATCCGCTCAGAATCCAAGAGGCGCCGCTTCGCCGTCGCAATCGGACTGGTTTTCCGGCGTTTCCGTCACCGTGACGCGCACCGACAGCGAGTGATGTCCGCCGCCGACGATGACGCCACGCAATGGAGAAACGTCGCCGAAATCGCGCCCCCAGGCGAGCGTGATGTGATCGGTGCCGGCTTTCACTCCATTGGTCGGATCGAAGTCCACCCAGCCGCCGCTCGGACAATATACCGCCACCCAGGCATGCGAAGCATCCGCTCCGACCCATGGCGTAACACCTGCAGCGGGTGTAGTTCGCAGGTAGCCGCTGACATAGCGGGCAGGGAATCCTCGGGCACGCATGCAGGCGATCATCAAGTGAGCATAGTCCTGACAAACGCCGCGCTTGGTCGTCAACACGTCGAGCAGCGGCGTGCCTATCGTGGTGGCGCCAGGCGCGTAAGTCATCTCCTCGTGCAGCTTGTGCATCAGGCTCTCGGCACATTCGAGCAGCGGCTTACCGGCTTCGAAGCAACTCTCGCCGTAGTCGTTGAAGCGCTGCTTGATACGCACGTACGGAGATTCGAAGCGAAAACGTGTCGCTTCGAGCAATGCCTCTCCAGGCGGACGCGCAGCGTAGTTGAATCGAGAACGAGCGCGCTCCCAGGGCTCACTGTCATCGTCGCATGCAGGGCGCTCCTGGATCTCTACGGTCATCTCCGCGGAGACATCGAGCTGGCGATGCGGCCGATCGAACTCCAGCCGCGTGACCGTGTTGCCGAACGCATCGACATCCGCGTTGCGATAGGCTGGTGCCGGATCGATGCTCACTTCATGAGCGACGCAGCTCTGGTACACCGATTCACGCGGCGTCAGGTGCAGCAACTGGTGCGAATGCACGACGTCGCCGCTGTAGGCATAGCTGGTTTCGTGTCTGACGCGGTAACGCATGTCGCTATACCGTCGTCACTTGCAGCGTACGTTCCGTGTGCGAGAAGTGCCGCATCGAGAGCCGATCCGACAAGCCCGTGGCGGCATCCTCGAGCGTCTTCAATTTCACGGCGAACGCCTGCCTTGCCGCGACCGATGGATAGCCATCGCCTTCGAGCACGCCGAGATCCGAATCGGTCACCTCCTCCATGGCGCGGGCGCAATCGTCCTCTTGAATGCCATGAACGCCCAACTGCGCGATCAGCAGTTCGATCTGCCGGGTCTGGAAAGCCAGCGACCGAGGATTCTGCGACTCGCGTAACAACAGATGCAGCACCGGCGTCAGGCGCGCCTGTTCGATATAGCGAGTGCGATAGGTCACGGTGCTGCCGCAGATATCGAGCCACCATTCCAGTTCGGCGCGGCTCGGGATGGTCACGACATTGAGCCGCCGGCCGATCAAAGTAGACAGGAACTGTACGCGTTCGAGCCGGCGGCCCAGCATCAGCAGGCGCCAACCATCGTCCTGCGTCATGTCGTCGAGCGAGAAGCCGGACAGCGCCGACAAGGCCATTACCAATCGATCCAGCGTTTCGCTCGCATCGCTGCGGCTCGCTGCAGCATCGTGATACTGGCGTTGCAGGACGCCGATCGCACGCCAGTGCTCCGCCGACAAGCGGCTGCGAGCCTGGGTAGCAGACCATTCCAGGCGGCGCAGGTCGGAGCCGAGGCCGCCGACCAGTGCCGTATCGAACAGGCTCGCCGACAACGATCCACCCGGCGTCACCACTCCGAATTGAGCGCACGACACCATGCCTTGCTTCAACGCTTCCGAACGCAGGTCGAGAGCGAGCGTGGCACGCATCAGCCGCGCTTTAGATTCGCAGCGCTCGGCGTAGCGGCCCATCCAATATAGATTTTCCACCAGCCGCGACGGCAGCTCTTCGCCCCTCGCCCGCCGACGGGGCGTGATGCGCGAATCGGTTTCGGGCTCGACATCGTCCGTCGACAGCACCCAGACATCTTTGCTGCCGCCGCCGCGCTGATTCGACACGACTTCCGCAGCCTTGTCCGACGCGATGCGGGCGAGGCCGCCTGGAAGCACCTGGTAGCCGTGCTCGGTTGCGATTGCATAGACACGAATGCCCAACGCACGCGGCGCGAGCTGTGCACCTCGCCAGACCGGCGATTGCGACAAGGACAAGCGTTCCTGCGCTACGTACGCATAGGAGCGTCCACGCAACCGGTCGATCACCTTGAGGCGCTCGGCGCGATCCAGTTCGTTGCCGAACACCGGCTCGAAATTCTGATTCGGGAAGGCCGGCTTGATGACCAGCCGCTCGAAGTTGTCTATCACGTGCTCGAGCGCCGGGCGTTCGCCGCACCACCACGTCGCCACCGACGGCAGCTCCAACGTTTCGCCGAGCAACCACTCGGCGATGGGCGGCATGAAGCCCAGCCAGCAAGCCGATTCGAGCACGCCGCTGCCGAGTCCGTTCGCCAGCACGACGCGGCCGGCACGCACTACCTGCAACAGGCCGGGTACGCCGAGCGCCGAATCGGCCCGCAATTCGGCCGGATCGCAGAAGTCGTCGTCGAGACGACGCAGGATGGCGTGCACGCGCCGCAATCCCGTAATCGTCTTGAGATACAACGTCTGTCCGCGCACGGTGAGATCGGCGCCTTCTACCAGGACGAGGCCGAGCTGGCGTGCGAGGAACGCATGCTCGAAATAGGTTTCGTTGAATGGCCCGGGCGTCAGCACGACGGCGAGCGGCGTTTCATCGTCGTCGACCGCGCTCAGCAGATGCTCACGCAGTGCGACGAAAAAGCCCGTGAGCGGACGGACCCGCATCTCATCCAGCAGTTGCGGGAACACTCGCGAGACGATACGGCGATTCTCGAGCGCATAGCCCGGACCGGACGGTGTTTGCGTGCGATCGCCCAGCACCCACCATTTGCCATCGGGAGCACGGGCCAGGTCGACTGCGTAGACATGCAGCCAACGCGAATCCTTCGGCATCACGCCGCGGCACGGCCACAGGAAATTCGGATGGCCGAATGCGATCTCCGGCGGCACGATGCCTTCGGCGATGAGCCGCTGCGGCCCGTAGAGATCGCCGAGCAACGCATCCAGCACCCGCGCCCGCTGTGCAACGCCGGATGCGATCGCCTGCCATTCATCGGCGGGAACGATCACGGGCAACGTGTCCAGCTGCCACGGCCGATCGCGGCCTTGCGGATCCGCGTACACGTTGTACGTGACGCCGTTTTCGATGATCAGCCGGCGGGCCAGTTCGATCCCCCGCCGCGCCGCGTCCGCCCCCGCCGTTTCCAGCCGTGAAATCAGCGGCTGCCAATGCGGCCGGATGGCTCCATTGGACGAGAGCAGCTCGTCGTAACGGCCGGCACTGCGTGAATAAGGGGCGGTAACGCTGGGTTGCACGGAACGACTATCAAACTATTTGCGGCGCAGATCGAGTGTGAACGGGAATTCCTGGCTGACGACGGGCTCGCGCGCCGCCACTTTGCCCGGTGTATGACCCATCCGGAAGAAGCGCCCCAGCCGCCGGCTCTCGGCTTCGAGCGCGTTCACCGGAAACACCGCGTGGCTGACGCCGCCCGGATGGACGACATGATACTGGCATCCGCCCCGCGAGCGGTTCATCCAGGTGTCGACCAGGTCGAACGTCAGCGGCGAATCGATACCGATCGTGGGATGCAGCGCCGATGACGGTTGCCATGCACGATAGCGCACGCCCGCGACGAACTCGCCAGCAGTGCCCGTGGGCCGCAGGGGAACCGGGTAGCCATTGCAGGTCACGACGTAGCGATCCGGCGCGAGACCGGTGGCTTTCAGCTGCAAGCGTTCTACCGACGAGTCGACATACCGCACGGTGCCGCCGGGAGATCCTTCCTCGCCCATCACGTGCCACGGCTCGAGCGCCTGGCGCAGTTCGACCTCGACGCCTGCCGTCGAGAAATCGCCATGCCGCGGGAAACGGAATTCGAAGTGCGGCGCGAACCATTGCGGATCCATCGGGAAGCCGGCTTCGGTCACCTCCTGCAATACGTCGCGGAAGTCCTGTTCGACGAAGTACGGCAGCATGAAGCGGTCGTGCAGCTCCGTTCCCCAACGCGCCAGTTTTGGCGGCGCGTACGGCGTACGCCAGAATTTTGCGATCAGCGTCCGCAACAGCAGCTGCTGCGTCAGGCTCATGCGTGCATGCGGCGGCATTTCGAAGGCACGCAGTTCGAGCAGGCCGTGGCGGCCATTGGGGCCATCGGGCGAATACAGCTTGTCGATGCAGAACTCCGAGCGATGCGTGTTGCCGCTCACATCGATGAGCAGGTTGCGCAGCAGCCGATCGATCAGCCAGGGCGGGCAATAGCCGCCCGGTTGCGGTACTTGGCGGAACGCCATTTCGAGTTCGTAGAGCGAGTCGTTGCGGGCTTCGTCGACCCGCGGCGCCTGGCTGGTCGGGCCGATGAACAGGCCCGAGAACAGGTACGACAGCGACGGGTGATTGTGCCAATACGAAATCAGGCTGCGCAGCAGGTCGGGACGGCGCAGGAACGGCGAGTCGTTGACGTTCGCGCCGCCCATCACGAAATGATTGCCGCCGCCGGTGCCAGTGTGGCGGCCGTCGATCATGAACTTTTCGGCCCTGAGCCGCGTGGTGTGCGCAGTTTCGTACAGGTGCGTGATGCGATCGACCAGGTCGGGCCAGCTCGCCGAGGGATGAATATTGACTTCGATCACGCCGGGATCGGGCGTGATGCGGAACGAATTCAGGCGCGGATCGCTCGGCGGTTCGTAGCCTTCCAGCACGACGGGGCACGACTGCGCCGATGCCACGACTTCGATCGCGCTGACCAGTTCGAGATAGTCTTCGAGGGTCTCGGTCGGCGGCATGAAGATATACAACACACCGTCGCGGGACTGGGCACACATGGCACTGCGGGTGATCCAGCCGGCCGATTGTCCGGGCGTGGGTGCATGCGCCAGCGACGCTTCGTCCTCCTGGCCCAATCCATCATCGGCGCTCTTACGTGCACGCGCTGCCTCTCGCATCGCTGCCGACTCATCGCCGCCGCCCAATTGCCTGCGAATCTCCGCATAGGGCGCGAGCGCCGGACGCGGCACGCTCGGATCGACGGGATAGGTGTACGGATAGTCGCCCTTGGTAACCCAGGGCTGCGAATCGAGCGGCAGGCGATAGCCCATGGCCGAATCGCCGGGGACGAGGTAACAGCGTTCGGCTCGCAGGAACCACGGCCCGGTGCTCCAGCCGCTGGAGGGATCGCGTTTGACAGGCAGCACATGGCCGACGGCGGCATCCAAGCCTTCGCTGAAGATCCGAGCGAGACGCGCGCGTTCGATGGGATCGTCGAGTTTCGAATCGAACGGATCGACGTTCACCGGAAGCCGCCGTTCGCGCCACAGGTGATAGAACACATCCTCGTATGCCGGGAAAATGAACCGCGACGACACGCTCAGCTGCCGCGCCACGCCGGCCAGGAAATTCTGGGCGGTGGCTTCATCGGCGCCGTAGTCCTGCTTTTCATCGGCGAGCAGTTCGTTGGCGGTCCAGATCGGCTGCCCGTCGCGGCGCCAGTAGCAGTTGAGCGACCAGCGCGGCAACTGTTCGCCGGGATACCACTTGCCCTGGCCGAAATGCGCCAGTCCCTGCGCTGCATACTTGCTCTTGAGCTTACGGAACAGCTCGGCGGCGAGGGCGCGCTTCGTCGGTCCCAGCGCATCGACATTCCATTCGGCGCCATCCGGATCGTCCACGGACACGAAGGTGGGCTCGCCGCCCATGGTCAACCGCACATCCTGTTCCGCCAGGTCCGCATCGACGACGGCGCCGAGTTCGGCGATAGCGGCCCATTGTTCGTCGGTATACGGCAGCGTGACTCGCGGCGCTTCCCACATGCGCTCCACTTTCATCGTGTGCGTGAACTCGACCTCGCTCTTGTCGACGGCGCCGCTGATCGGCGCGGCCGAAGAAGGTTCCGGAGTACAGGCGAGGGGAATGTGTCCTTCGCCCGCGAGCAATCCGGAAGTCGGATCGAAGCCGATCCAGCCTGCGCCCGGCAGATAGACTTCGCACCAGGCATGCAGGTCGGTGAAGTCGTGAGTCGGGCCGCTCGGACCGTCCAGCGACTTCACGTCGGCGACCAGCTGGATCAGGTAACCGGACACGAAGCGTGCCGCCAGTCCCCGATGACGCAGCAACTGCACCAGCAGCCAGGCGGAATCGCGACAGGAACCGGCCGCACTCTGCAGCGTATGTTCGGGCGTCTGGACGCCCGGCTCCATGCGGATGAGATACTTGATGTCCTGCGACAGACGCTGGTTCAATCCGACCAGGAAATCGATGGTGGCGACTTTCGGCCCCTCGGTCTTCCCCGGCTTGTCGATCTTATGGAGGTACTCATTGAACAGCGGGGTGCCTTCGTGTGCATTCAGGTACGGAGCCAGTTCGCGGAGTTCTTCGGCCTGGTACTTGAACGGGAACTCGCGGGCGTAGTCTTCGAGGAAGAAATCGAACGGGTTCATCACCGCCATTTCGGCGACCAGATCGACTTCTATGCGAAACTCGGTCGTCGGCTCGGCGAACACCAGCCGTGCCAGGTAATTGGATTGCGGGTCCTGCTGCCAGTTGATGAAATGCTTCTCCGGCACGACGCGCATCGAGTAGGACAGAATGCGGGTACGGCAATGCGGAGCCGGCCTCAGGCGGACGACCTGCGGGCCCAAGCTGACGCGGCGATCGTAGCGATAATGAGAAACGTGGTTGAGAGCTACGTGTATGGACAAACAACACCCCGGCTGACAATAAAAAACCTTGTTCCATCCCGACTTCCAGCTCTGAATGCAAGACTCACTCCAGCATCCGCCGCAATGGCACAGCGTTCGGGTCATCGACCTGGCAGGCCTGCCCGCACTCTCCCCGCACCAGGCCAGTGCGGCAGCCTTCCCCTCCGCACCACTCGCAACAAGAGAGTCCCTGGGCTGCGCCCCAGCTATCTCGGGCCCACCGGTCGCGATCCGGGCGCCTGGCGTCGGCCCCGGCCGGCTGGCGATTCTCGCTGAATTCACCTGATCGATGTTTGCCGATCTGAGCACCACCGCCGTTTTTATTCTCCTAGCGGTCGCCGCGACTGTAGTGGCGACGCTGGTCGCTATCCTTTACTGGCGTCTGCGGGCTGCGGAAGCCGCAGCGGAACAGCAGGCGTCGAGGGTCAGGCCGAGTGCACGCCCGTCCGAGGAACTCACCGACGGCGAAAGCCCGATCGACCCCCCAATCGACTATTCCACCGAAGC
>Ga0068861_100002931_pt1 | contig 11265 bp, 10 predicted proteins | sample KBSSwiS42_FD_66593 | JGI IMG/M metagenome (GOLD analysis project Ga0068861, IMG submission 66593) | Switchgrass rhizosphere microbial communities from Kellogg Biological Station, Michigan, USA - KBS Switchgrass S4-2 | ecosystem: Host-associated > Plants > Roots > Rhizosphere > Soil ...
ACCGGAAGAGGATCAGCTGCGGAAGCGATCTCGCCAGCCCGCAGAGGGCCGACCCCGCGAGAAACACGAGCGTCGCGATCTGGAGGATTCGCTTGCGCCCGTAGAGGTCGCCGAGCTTCCCGTAGAGCGGCGTGACGATCGTCTGCGCGACGAGGTACGCCGTCACGACCCAGGAGAGGTGCGAGAGTCCGCCGAGCTCGCCGACGATCGTCGGGAGCGCGGTCGCGACGATCGCCGAGTCGAGCGCCGCCAGGAACAGGACCAGCATGAGGCTGCCGAGGACGGCAGCCCGACGCTCCGGCGGGACCGGGGGCGGCACGGCCTCGAGAGCCGGCGCGACCGACACGATCTCCGGCGGGCTCACGCGCTCACCGAACGACTAGAGGTTCAAGACCGGAGACTTCGCGGCCTTGTCGATCTCGACGTAACAGGCGGTGGCGCGCGCGCCCTTCACGTTGCTGCCCGAGGGCATCTTCGAGATGAGGAGCTGCGAGCTCTGCACGACCGGATCGATGTAGCGGTCGACGTGGAACGTCCACGAACCGATCGTGTTTCCGCCCGCGTCCAGCTCTTCGATGACGACGCGCTCGATCCACACGGGCTCGGCGCCGGTGACGTAGGTCCCATTGACGAGGATCTCGCCCTGGGGCCCCTTGCTGCACGACGTCTGATACTTGACCATTCCCGTCTCCTTTCTGACCGGTGGAACTCCCCGATGGTCCGCTGTGCCCGGCATTTCCTGGCCGCGGCGGTTATCCGAGGGTAAACCTTCGGAGGGCGCTGCCGCCCGCTTTTCGCCTACCGCGTGACCGTCGCCTCGATCAGCCCGTACGGCGCCTCGGTGGCGACGAAGATTTCGTTCTCGTTGGTGAGACCGAACGGGGCGAGGTCCACGAGGAGATGGTGTCGGTTCGGCATCGTCAGCCGGATCTCCGCGAGGCCGCGGTGGGCGCCGATCGCGGCCTCGCCCATCGCGTAGATCGTGTGCTGGACCGAGGCGCTGTCATGCGCGGAAAACGTGTCGAGGAGCGTGCGCCGCACGGCTTCCCAGCGCCCGGCGAAGGGGCCGGCCGCAGCCTCGTGCGTCCACTCGGCCGTGAGCGACGTGGCGAGCAGCCGGTCGTTGGTTTCCGGAAGCGTCGTGAACCGGTCGCGCGCGAACCCGGAGAACGCGGACCGCGCAGTCTTCAGGATGAGGAGGTCTTTCAGCCCGCAGTGAAGGGCCACGGAATCGCGGGAACGTCGGACGCGCGCGGTCCGACGTTCGTTGCTCGACCCTTCGAACGACGAGGCGCTCAACCGGTTCCAGAGCCGCTCTTCGATCGACACCTCGGACAAGGAAACGTGCGAGTTCTCCCGGAGAAAGTGATCCGAGAGCTCGAGCGCGAAATCCTCGATCTCACGGCCCGAGAATTCCTTCGCCAGGGCGTACGCCGTATTTTTCATGGTATCGGTCGCAACGACGAGCGAGTTGTCTCCGGCGACGTGCGCCGCCTCGAAGTCGCCCTCGAGCCGCACCGCGATCGTCAGATCGGAAACGGCGTGATCCGTGCCCCCCCGGTCCACGCGGACGAGCCGGATCCCCGACTTCCCGTAGCTGTTCCGGCCGAGCATCCGTTCGACCGTCAGGATCCGCGGTACGTCGAATAGCCGTACGGCGACAGGAGGAGAGGCACGTGGTGATCGCGGGACGGATCGCGGACGTTGAAGACGATCTGCACCAGCGGGAAGAAGCCCTCGGTGCGGTACGACGCCCAGTACGAGGCGGTGTTGAACGTCAGCCGGTACGTCCCCTCCGTCACCTCGCCGGCGTAGAGCTCGCGGGCGCGGCCGTCGTCGTCGGTCCGGCCGCCTCCCAGCCACTTCCATCCCTCTTCCTGCTGGATCTCGAGCGTGACCGCGACGCCGGCGGCCGGGCGGCCCCGCGACGTATCGAGGACGTGGGTCGTGATCGCGCTCATGCTTCGCTCCCGAGGAGCTTCTCCAGCCGGAGTCGGGTGATCTTACGCTGCTCCTCGGCCGCGATCGCGAGCTCCGTCTCCGGGTCGTTCCCGAGTCTCTTCCGGCCGATCGCCAGCATCTCGGCCGCCGTCCTGCCGGTCGCGCAGACGAGGAAGACGTGTCCGAACCGGTCGGCGTATCGTCGATTGAGGTCCGCGAGCTCCGCGAGCGTGTCGGAATCCGCGCCGCGCGTGCCGGACTGTTCCTGCCGTGAAAATGGGGACCGTGAAAATGGGGACAGATCTATTTTCGAGCCGATCGCGGGGTGCGCGGAGAACGCTTCGAGCCAGTCGTCCGGCGACAGCTCCCGCCAGGTCGCGTCCGCGGTCTCCGCGAGGGAGCTTGCGTCCGGGAACGGTCGGGCCCCTGCCATGCGCCGCGCCCACTCCGACGAACCGCAGCAGGACAGGAATTGCGTCTCCGCCTCCGCCGCGGGCAGCGCGTTCAGCCTTTCGAGTGAGGTCAGGGCGCGGCCCCGACCGTTCCAAAGAGGCGGAGCCGCGCCACCCCGCCGTCCGGATAGATGTTCAGGCGCGCGTGCGTGGCGGGTGGCGACGACCGCAGATTCTCGAAAGTGTGGACGGCGTCGGGGCGCAGTGGGGTCGAGGGCAGAACCTCCTCCCACCGGCTCTCCGGAGACAGGGGATCACCGGTCTCCAGCACCTCGAGCGAGCAGCTTCCCGGCGCGTTTCCCCTGAAATAGCGCGTGTCCACTTCGACGCGGCGGACGATCCCGGGAAAACCGAGCCGCAGGATCGCCCAGTCGTGACCGGGCCCGCGTCGCCGCTTCGTTTCCCAGCCGTCGTGCATCCCGAGAGGCGGGCCGGGAAGAATGAGGTTGTGCCGCTCGCCGAAGAACATGTCGCTCGCGGCGAGAACGAGCCCGCCGTTCTCCAGGGCCGCGAGGTCGACCTCCTCGCCGGCCATCGGGGGCTGCGGGGAAACGAGACCGTACACGCGGAGCCGCGCGACGCCGCCGTCCGGATAGATGTGGAGCTTGACGTGAGTGACGCGGCGTGAACTTTCGATCGCGAAAAGGTTCTGGGAGTCCCCGCGAAGCTCCGACTTGCCCAGGATCTCGACCCACGGTCCGTCCGGGCCTTCCCCGACCTCGAGCGAGCAGGCCTCCGGGAAGTTGCCGCGGAAGAATGTGGTGTCGACGCAGACCCCGCGGATGACGCCGGGGAGCCCGAGCTTCACGACGCACCAGTCGTGGCCGGGCTCACGGCGGCGCCGCGTTTCCCAGCCGTCCATCCACTTTCCCCGGTCGGTGTACTCGTGCTCGCGCCAGACCGGCTTCGCCGCCTTGACCAGGTTCTCCCGGGAAGCGAAGAACTCGTCGTTCGCCGAGACGGCCGCGCCGCCCAGGCGTTCGGAAGCGAGGTCGACGAGGTCGGTGAATTCGGTCAAGCGAGCAACTCTCCGCGCGGCGGTCCCACGAATTCTCCGCGCTCGAAGATCTTCTCACCCGCGAGCCACGTCGACTGAACGACGCCCTCAAGCGAGCGCCCGAGGTAGGGCGAGAGCGCATGACGGTGGTGGAGAATCTCGGGCCGCACCTCGAACGTCTCGTCCGGGTTCCAGACGACGAAGTCGGCGTCGGCGCCGGGAGCGATGACTCCCTTCCTTCCCTCCTGGCCCGCGAGGCGCGCGGGCGCCGCGGCGAGCCACTCCGACAGGCGCTCGAAGGAGTGCCCCCGCCGCCGGGCCGCGGTCCACACGGCCGGCAGCCGGAGCTGCAGCGACGAGATCCCGCCCCACGCCGACAGAAAGTCGCCGGTATCCCGGCCCTTCAATTCCGGCGGCGACGGGGAGTGGTCCGACACCACCATTTCGACGTCGCCGCCCTCGAGCGCCGACCACAGTCGCTCCCGGTTCTCCCGATCCCGGATGGGAGGAGCGCACTTGAACTCGGTGGCGCCGTCGGGGACCTCCTCCGCCGCGAAGCAGAGGTAGTGCGGGCAGGTCTCGGCGGAGAGCGGCAGGCCGTCGGCCCGGGCGCGCCGGATCCCCTCCACCGCTCCGGCCGACGACAGGTGCACGACGTGGACGCGCGCGCCGGTCTCGCGGCAGAGTCGGACGAGGAGCGCGATCGCGTCGTCCTCGGCGCGCGCCGGGCGCGTGGCGAGATACGTCGCGTAGGCACGCGGATCTCCCGGCCCGGCCGGACGGATGTGCCGCGGATCCTCCGCGTGCACGAGAAGCACCGCGCCGATGCGGGCGATCTCCCGCAGAGCCTCCGCGAGATCGCGGCCGCCGACCTGCTCGAACTCCGCCACACCCGACGGGACGAGGAAGCACTTGAAGCCGGGCGCGCCCAGCTCCTTCATCGCCGCGAGCTCGCCCGCGTTGCCGGCAACGGCGCCGCCCCAGAACCCGACGTCGACGAAGCTGCGTCCCCGGGCGGCGGCCATCTTGGCCTTCATCGCCTCCGCGGAAGTCGTCGGCGGGATGCTGTTCAAAGGCATGTCGAAGATGGTGGTGACGCCGCCGGCCGCCGCGGCCCGGGTTGCCGATTCGAATCCCTCCCACTCGGTGCGCCCGGGCTCGTTCACGTGGACGTGCGTGTCGACGAGACCCGGCAGAAGGACGGAATCCCCCAGCTCGACGACCCCTCCCCGGCCGGCCGTCGCAATCCCGTCCGAGACGGACGCGATGACACCGCCGCGGACCACGACGGTAGCGGGGCCCGTCCCGCCGGGAGTCACGACCCGGCGGCCCGTGAGGACGACGTCCGCCCCGCTCAAATCAGTGATTCAATTGGCGGCCCTTGAAAGCGCCGGCGGTCATCGCGGGAATCCTCCTGATCGCAATCGTCCTCTGGGACGCGTTCGAGACCATCATCCTCTCGCGGCGCGTCTCGCGGAAGTTCCGACTCGCGCGCATCTTTTATCGCATCACGTGGACTCCCTGGCGCGCGATCGCACTGCGGATGCGCCCCGGCAATCCGCGCGAGAACTACCTCGGAATCTACGGTCCGCTCTCGCTGATCTTCCTCCTCGCCACGTGGGCCTTCGGGCTCATCTGCGGTTTCGCGCTCCGGAGCTGGGGCCTGAACTCCGCGATCGCCGCCCCGCCCGGCCTGGACGGCTTTTTCGCGCACTTCTACATGAGCGGGACGACGTTCTTCACGTTGGGGTTCGGCGACGTCACGCCACTCACCCGGTCCGGGAGGTTCTTCGCGGTCGTCGAGTCCGGGACGGGCCTCGCGTTCCTCGCGATGGTCATCAGCTATCTCCCGATCCTCTCGCAGGCGTTTTCGCGCCGCGAGTCGAACATCGCGCTGCTCGACGCCCGCGCCGGGTCGCCTCCCACGGCGTCCGAGCTCCTCCGGCGCCACGCCGGAGACGACGAGTCGCTCGCGGACCTCCTGGACGAGTGGGAACGCTGGTCGGCCGAGGTCCTGGAGAGCCACATTTCGTTTCCGGTGCTCGCCTACTACCGCTCCCAGCACGACAACCAGTCGTGGGTGTCCGCGCTGACCACGATCCTCGACACGTGCTCCCTCGTCATCGTCGGGATGGAGGGCTCGCGCGTCGCGGGGGCGGCCAAGGTGACGTTCGCGATGGCGCGCCACGCGGTCGTGGACCTCGCGCAGATTTTTTCGCCACGGAAGATGGACATCGGCGGGAGCCGGCTGCACGCGATGGAGCTCGCCCGCCTGAAGGGGCGGCTCGCGGAGTCGAACCTGGACCTCCTCCCCACGCGGCAGTCGGAGGAGCGGCTGGCCGAGATGCGCTCCATGTACGAGCGGCACGCCGAAGCGCTCTCGCGGTACCTCGTGATGCCGTTGCCGGCGTGGACGCCGCCCGCCGGCGCGCCCGACAACTGGCAGTCGATGGCGTGACCGAGGACCGCCAGCTCGAGCTCTCGACCGGAGCGCTGCGCGCGCTCGTCGAGGCGGCGGTCGAGCGCGTGGCCGCTTACGTCGAGTCGCTGCCCGGCCAGCCCTCCGCGGACACGGAGGGGGGCGTCGAGCTCGCGCGCTCCCTGGTCGAGCCCCTGCCCGAGAGCGGCCGGCCGGTCGACGAGCTCCTCGATCTCCTTTTCCGGCGCGTCGTGACGAAGGGTTTCGGCACCGCGGGCCCCGGGTATCTCGCCTACATCCCGGGGGGCGGGATCCTCCACGCCGCGGTCGCGGACTTCATCGCCGACGCGGTCAACCGTTACGTCGGCGTCTTTGCGGCCGCTCCGGGGCTCGCGCAGATCGAGGCGAACGTCATTCGCTGGTTCTGCGACATCGTGGGATATCCCGCGACCGCCGGCGGAATCCTGACGAGCGGCGGCTCGCTCGCGAACTTCTCGGCGCTGGTCACGGCGCGCCGGGAGCTCCTGCCCGACGACTTTCTCTCGGGGACGCTCTACGCGTCGGACCAGGTCCACCACTCGATCGCGAAGGCCGCGATCCTCGCCGGGTTCCCGGAGGAGAACGTAAGGCTCACCCCGTCCGACGGGACGTTCCGGATCCGGATGGACGCGCTCGCGGGACAGGTCGCCGCGGACCGCGCCGCAGGGAAGACGCCGTTCCTCGTCGTCGGAAGCGCGGGCACCACGAACACCGGCGCGGTCGACGACCTCGACGCGCTCGCGGACTTCTGCGCGCGCGAGCGTCTCTGGCTGCACGTCGACGGCGCGTACGGCGGCTTCTTCCTGCTCGCGGAGGAAGGGCGGCGCAAGCTCGCCGCCATCTCGCGCGCCGACTCGGTCGTGCTCGACCCGCACAAGGGCCTCTTCCTGCCCTACGGGACGGGCTCGCTGCTGGTCCGGAACCGCGAGACGCTGCGCCGCGCGCACGCTTTGTCCGCGGACTACATGCCGCCGATGCAGGACGACCCGGACCTCGTGGACTTCAACCTGATGTCCCCGGAGTTGTCGCGCGACTGGAGGGGCCTGCGCGTGTGGCTTCCCATCGCGATGCACGGGATCGGACCCTTTCGGCGGAACCTCGAGGAGAAGCTGGAGCTGGCGCGGTGGGCGACCGAGGAGCTCCGCACGATCCCGGGAATCGAGATTCTCGCGGAGCCGCAGCTTTCGATCGTCGCGTTCCGCCTCGCGCGGCCGGGCCTCGACGGCGACGCGGCGAATTCCTTGAACCGCGCCTTCCTCGAGGCGATCAACCGCCGCAAGCGCGTCTACCTCACCGGCACGATGCTCGGCGCGAAGTTCGCCCTCCGCATCTGCGTCCTCTCGTTCCGGACGCACAGGGACCGGATGCGCGCGGGCCTGGAGGACATCCGCGCAGCCACGGAAGAGGTCGCCAACGAACACGCGATCCGGCTGAAATAATCCCGCCCCCGGCGCTCCCTCGCTGGCCTGCTCCTTGCGATCGTGGTCCGCCGCAATGGTCGTCCACTTTTCTATCCAAGGAGATTTTCGATGAGGAAACGCGGTTCTATTCTTGGTCTCGGTCTGATTCTTCTCCTGGGTCTCGCCGCCGGCGCCACGGCGCAGACGACTTTCACCACGACCCTTCGCGGCGCAGAGGAAGTGCCCGGTCCCGGCGACCCCGACGCCAGCGGTTTCGCCACCATCACCATCCAGGGCACGACGATCACGTACTCGATCCTGGTCAACGGGATCACGACGCCGACCATGGCCCACATCCACAGCGGGGCGTTCGGGGTTGCGGGTCCGATCGTCGTCAACCTGAATCCCACGTTCGGCACGGGATGCACGAGCGGGACGGTCACGAACGTCGACCCGAACCTCATCAGCCAGATTCTCGCCAACCCGTCGGCGTTCTACGTCAACGTCCACTCGACGGAATTTCCGAACGGGGCGGTCCGCGGCCAGCTCGGCAACGCTTCCCCGCTCGCGGGAGATCGGACGTTCTTCATTCCGGTCGCCGGCAAGCTGACCGGCGCCCGCAACGAGGAGTTCATCACGGACGTGCGGATCGTCAATCGGTCCACGGTCCCCGCGACGGTCACGATCGATTTCTTCGCCTCCTCCGCCACCGCGCTCGCCGGACCGACGGCCACACAGACCGTCCAGGTCGGCGCGCAGTCGCAGCTCGTCCTGAACGACATCCTGGAGACGACTTTCCACACGACCGGAAGCGGCGCGCTGCGGATCTCCTCGGACCAGGACATCCAGGTCTTCTCCCGGATCCTGAACGACAAGCGGCAGGGGAACGGCGGCACGACCGGCCTCTTCGTTCCGGCGTCGACGCTCGAGGAGACCTGCACGCACGGCCTCCTTCCGTTCCTTTCGAGCGCGTCGCCTTCGGATACCGCGAACGGGGCGGGCTTCCGCACCAACATCGGCTGGTTCAACCCGAACGCGTTCCCGGTGACCGTCACGTTCTCGGCCCGGCACAACGACGGCAGCATCTTCGCGACGAAGACGGTGACGATCCCGGCGTACAGCCGCCTGCAGCTCGGCGTGTGGGAGTTGTTCGACTCCGTCCCGACCGGCGAACGGCGGATGGACGATTACTACGTCACATACCAGACGACCGGCGGGACCGCCGTGATCTACGCGGCCGTCGTGGACAATCACACCGGCGACGGGTACTACACGACCGGTTCCTGCACGACCTTCTAACTCACTCGACCGTTGCACTCCGAGCCCGGCGGCCCCTGCCGCCGGGCTTTTTCGTCGTTTCCGTCCGGAAAAACCTTCCCCTTCCCGAGCCGTATCGATAAGGTCCCCTTTCTCGAGGAGGAGTGATGAAAACCCGGATCCGACCCATTCTCCTTTTACCCGGCCTGGTCCTCGGGGTCGCGCTCGTCGCGCCCCGCGAGGTCTCCGCTCAATCGAAGGCGGCCGCCGGCGGCTCGGCCTTTCAGGTGCCGGTCGACTACTACAAGTTGAAGAACGGCCTGAAGGTCGTGCTCTCCCGCGATACGACGGCGCCGACCGCGGTCGTCGCGGTCTACTACAACATCGGGTTTCGAATCGAGCCGCGCGACCGCACGGGCTTCGCCCACCTCTTCGAGCACATGATGTTCCAGGGATCGACGAACCTCGGCAAGATGGAGTTCGCCAAGCTCGTCCAGTCGAACGGCGGCGTGTTCAACGGATCGACGCGTTTCGACTTCACCAACTACTTCGAGATCATTCCCGCCCACACGCTCGAGACGAACCTCTGGGCCGAGGCCGACCGGATGCGCGGCCTCGCGATCACGCAGGACAACCTCACGAACCAGCAGGGCGTCGTGAAGAGCGAGGTTCGCGTGAACGTCCTCAACCGCCCTTACGGCGGCTTCCCGTGGCTCGACCTGCCGCAGTACGCCAACACGAACTGGTACAACGCCCACAATTTCTACGGCGACCTGAAGGACCTCGATGCCGCGACGCTCGAAGACGTCAAGAAGTTCTTCACGACGTACTACTCACCGAACAACGCCGTGCTCGTCGTCGTCGGCGACTTCGACGCCGCCCAGACGAAGGACTGGATCGAGAAGTACTTCGCGGGCCTTCCCGCGGCGCCGCAGCCGAAGGCTCCGGACGTCGCCGAGCCGCGCCAGACGAAAGAAAAGCGCGCGTCGAAGCCCGATCCGCTGGCGACGCGGCCCGCGCTCGCGATCGGTTACCAGATGCCGAAGCGCAATACCCCCGAGTACTACGCGATGGGCCTTCTCGACCAGATCCTGCTCCAGGGCAAGGACAGCCGTTTGTACGAAGCGCTCGTCCAGAAGAACGGTCTCACCGGAGACGTCAACGGCGGGATCAACCTGCTCGGCAACATGCACAACATCAACGGCCCCACGCTGTGGATCGCTTCTCTGTACCACGATCCGGACAAGACGCCGGACGCGATTCTGAAGGTCTTCGACGCCGAGATCGAGCGGCTGCGGACGACTCCCGTCGACGCGGCGACGCTCGACCTCGCGATCGTCAAGACCCGCTCCGCGCTCTACGACGACATCGAGGCATTATTCGGGTTCGGCCGTGCGGATCTGCTCGCGAGCTTCGCGCTGTTCGACGACGACCCCGGCAAGATCAACCGCCTGGAGCAGGAGTTCCGCCGCGTGACGCCGCAGCTCCTTCTCTCGACTGCGAAGGAATACCTCCGACCCACGAACCGCACGATCCTGACGATCGAGCCGAAAGCCGAGGCGAAGCCTGCGGCCCCGGCCCCGGAGAAAAAGTCATGATGATGAAGAGAGCTCTCGTCGCGACGGCCCTGATCCTTCTCCCGGCGGCCGGCGCATTCGCCCAGAAGCAGGCGCCGCCCGCGCCGGGTGCGCCGAAGAGCTTCGAGGCGCCGACCCCGACGAAGTTCCGGCTCGACAACGGCCTCGAGGTATCGCTCGTCCCGTATGGAACCGTTCCGAAGGTTCGCGTGGAGCTCGCGGTGCTCGCCGGCAACGCTTACGAAAGCGCGAAGCTCACGTCGCTCGCCGACCTGACCGGCGACCTGATGCGCGAAGGGACGAAAACGAAGTCGGCCACCGATATTTCGCAGGCGGCGGCGCGGATGGGCGGCTCGCTCGACGTCGGCGTCAACGCGAACACCGCCGAGATCTCGGGTGACGTGCTCTCGGAGTCCGGCCCCGAGATGGTCCGGCTCGTCGCCGACGTCGCCATGAATCCGAAGTTCCCGGAGTCGGAGCTCCCGCGGCTGAAAGCCGATGCGCTGCGCAACCTCTCGATCGCGAAGAGCCAGCCCCAGCAGATGGCGGTGGAGAAGTTCCGGGGCGTCCTCTATCCCGGGCACGCGTATGGGCGGGTCTTCCCGACCCCGGAAATGGTTCAGGGGTTCACGCTGGCCGACGTCCGCTCCTTCTACGAAGAGAACTGGGGCGCGGGGCGGGCTCACCTGTACGTCGCTGGTCGCTTCGATCGCGCGGCGATCGAAGCCGCGATCCGCGAAGCGTTCGCGGGCTGGAAGGCCGGCAAGCCTTCCACGCTCCAGCCGCCGACACCGAAGTCGGTGCGCTCGATCTATCTCGTCGACCGTCCCGGCGCCGTTCAGTCGACGATCCTTCTCGGCATGCCCGTCCCGGATCCGTCGAACCCGGACTACGTTCCGCTGTCGGTCGTGAACACCCTTCTCGGCGGCTACTTCTCGTCCCGAATCACGGCCAACCTGCGCGAAGCGAAAGGCTACACGTATTCACCGTTCAGTCAGATCTCGACGAGATACCGCGACGCGTACTGGGCGGAGGCCGCCGACGTCACCACGAACGTGACCGGACCGTCGCTGAAGGAGATCTTCTACGAGATCGATCGGCTGCAGAAGGAGCCTCCCACGGCGGAGGAGCTGAAGGCGACCCAGAACTACATCGCAGGCGTGTTCGTCCTCCAGAACTCGTC
>Ga0068861_100002941_pt1 | contig 11241 bp, 11 predicted proteins | sample KBSSwiS42_FD_66593 | JGI IMG/M metagenome (GOLD analysis project Ga0068861, IMG submission 66593) | Switchgrass rhizosphere microbial communities from Kellogg Biological Station, Michigan, USA - KBS Switchgrass S4-2 | ecosystem: Host-associated > Plants > Roots > Rhizosphere > Soil ...
AATCGCGCCGCTCGGTCTATCTCGGCAAGGCCGGCTTGCAGACCGTGCCGATCTACGAAGGCGCCAATCTCGGCGCCGGCGCGAAGGTCGCCGGCCCGTTGATCATCGAGTTGCCGACCACCACCATCCTTTTGCTGCAGGGCCAGACGTCGGTGACCGACGATCACGGCAACTTCCTGGTGGAGACGGCCTAGGCCGCTACTTCGTTCCCAGCCGCAGCCGTTCCGATCGCCGCCGCAGCAGCTCGACCGTCGTCAGCATCAGGATCGAGACCACGATCAGTAGCGTTGCCACTGCGGCGATACCGGGGCTGACATATTCGCGCACGCCGCTGAAGATCTGGCGGGGCAGGGTGCGTTGCTCCGGTGCGGCGATGAACAGGGTCACCACGATCTCGTCGAACGAGGTGGCGAAGGCGAATAAGCCGCCCGAAGCCACGCCGGGAAAGATGATCGGCAGCGTCACCCTGCGGAACGCGGTCAACGGCGGCGCGCCGAGCGAAGCCGCCGCGCGGGCGAGATTGGTGTCGAACCCGTCGAGTGTCGCCAGCACGGTGATGACGACGAACGGCACCGACAAGGCCGTGTGCGCCAGGATGAGGCCGAGATAGGTCCCGACCAGCCCGATGCTGACGAAGAAGAAATACATCCCGACCGCGGTGATCACGATGGGGATGAGGATCGGCGAGACCAGCAGGCCGAGCACGTAAGGCTTCAGCCGGAAGCGCGCGCGCGACAGGCCGATCGCGGCGAGGGTGCCGAGGACCATGGCGAGCGCGGTCGAGCAGACGCCGATGAAGAGGCTGTTCTTCGCGGCATCGACCCAGGCCGGTCCGTGCAGGATGGTCTGGTACCAGCGCAGCGAGAAGCCCGGCATCGGAAAGGCCAGCATGTTGCCGGAACTGAACGAGATCGGCACGATGATCAGGATCGGCAGCACCAGGAACAGCAGCACGCCATAGCAGATCGCGCGCGCGCCATAGTGCCAGATGCGGTCTTCGGTGGAGGCGTGGGGCGGCAGCGCCATCTCAGCCTCGCTGGAACAATTGCCGCGCCGCCGCGAGACGGCCGAAAATCGCGAACAGCAGGATGGTGGCGGTGAGCAGCAGCGCGCCGAGTGCCGAAGCCATGCCCCAGTTCACCACCTCGTTCAGATGATAGGTGATCATATAGCTCAGCATCTGGTCGTCCGGTCCGCCCACCAAGGCCGGCGTGATGTAGTAGCCGAGCGCCATGATGAAGACGAGCAGGGTGCCGGCGGCGAGGCCAGGCAAGGTCTGCGGCAGATAGACTTTCAGGAACGCGATGCGGTTGGTGGCGCCGAGCGACTGGGCGGCGCGGAAATGCGAGGCGGGAATGCCCTTCATGACGCTGTAGAGCGGCAGGATCATGTAGGGCAGCAGCACGTGCACCATCGCCACCAGCACACCGAAGCGATTGAAGATCAGCTCCAGCGGCTGCTCGATGACATTCAGCCATTGCAGCAGGCTGTTCACCGGCCCGTTGCCCTGCAGCAGGATGATCCAGGCGGTGGTGCGCACCAGCAGCGAGGTCCAGAACGGCAGCATGACGCAGATCATCAGCAGGTTGGCCTGGCGCTGCGGCAGCATACTGAGGACGAAGGCAGCGGGAAACCCGAACAGGGCGCACAGCAGCGCCACTTCCAGGCTGATCTCGAAGGTGCGCCACAGCAGCGAGAGATAGAGCGCGCGTTCCGGCGCGACCTTGGCGATGTCGCCGCGATCGTCCAGGCGCAGATCCAAAGCTGCCAGCAGATAGGAGGGCGTGAGGCGGCCTGATTCGTTCCGCAACGTCGCCCAATAGCCGGCATCGCTCCATTTCTTGTCGATCGAGATCAGGGTTTCTTGCCAGCTGCCTTGCGGCGCGTCCGGCAGCTTGTTGGCGGTTTTCAGCATCAGGCTGCGGAACCCCTCGCGCGTCGCGTTCAGCTGCCGCGCCAGCACGGCGAGATTGCGCTCCGGTGGGAAATTGCGCAGATCGTCCGCCATCGCTGCGAACGCCGCCTCGGGTGGCAGGATGCCGGTCGGCTGCCAATCGCTGAGCACTGCCACCGTGCGCGGCAGGCTCTCGGGCACGGCCGAATTTTCGACCGCGCGCAGCATGAAGAGGCAGATAGGCCCCGCGAACACCGCGACCAGGAAGACCAGCAGCGGCAGGATCAGCAACGAATCGCGCAGCAATTGCCGGCGCCCGATCCGCCGGATCTCGCGCTTGATGTCGACCCGGCGGGGCGTGTCGGGCGGGCCAAGGGCCGCCTTGCTGCCGGTCGAAATGGTGCCGCTTTCCCCGATCATGCCCCCTCGGCGCTCCGGTTCGAGCCTCTCAAAACTCCAAGATTATAGTTGTTGTGATCACTCATTACACCTAGAGTCCGATCGGCGAGTCCTGGAATCGCCGGCGGATCAGGGTCGGGTGCATGACAGCGAAGACGACGCAGGCGCGGGCCCGCCTGCAGGACGAGACCGCGAGCGTGGGCGAGCTTGAACTGGAAATGCCCAAGCTCCAGCGCAACACGCTGAACGAGGAAGTCTACCACCAACTGAAGCATGCCCTGATGACCGGCCGCATCGCGCCGGGCTCCACTATGACGATCCGCAGCCTCGCCAAATCCTTCGGCATCAGCCCGATGCCGGTGCGCGAGGCGCTGCGACGGCTGGTGGCGGAGCATGTGCTGGTTCTGCTGCCCAATCGCAGCGTGTCGTTGCCCATCATCACGCGCGAGCGGTTCCGCGAGATCACGCGCATCCGCACCTCGCTCGAAGGCCTGGCAGCGGAGGAAGCAACGCCGCTGGTCACTCCGGACGTGATCCGGCGCATGGCGACGCTCAATGACGAGATGGAAATGCCCGGCCAGACCAAGCGGCCGGAATATCTCGCCAAGAACCGGGAGTTCCACTTCTGCCTCTATCAGGGCTCGCGCCTGCCGACCCTGGTCAAGATCATCGAGGCCTTGTGGCTGCAGATCGGTCCGCTGCTCACCATCCAGCAGGAGGAGTTCGCCTCCGGCGGTGTGATCGTCCAGACCCAGCACCGCCGGCTGTTGAAGGCGCTCAAGAAGAGCGACGCGGTCGAGGCGCGCGACGCCATCGTCAACGACATCGAAGACGCCGCCAAGATCATCAGCGCGACGCTCTGACACCTCTCCTTAGACCTGCTGGAACGCCGCGCGGACCACGTCGCCGCGGCTGACCAGGAATTCCTCGACTGCCTGGCAGAATTGATCCGCCTCGGCGTCGCTGGTCTCCACCGACAGGTTGCCCATGATGCGGCGCGAGATGTATTGGCCGGCCGCCAGCATGTCGAGGTGGAACAGCTTCTTGATGTCGCCGATGACCTGCTCGCGGCCATGCTCGGCCTTGTCCAGGTCGCCGGCATTGCGGATCGGCCCGACATGGAAATGGATCCCGAAGATGGAGCCGAGGCCGGTCGCGACCATCGGAGCCATATGCTGTCGCGCCAGCTCGTTCAGCCGCGTGCGCAGCGTGTCGCCCAGCGCATTCATGCGCGCCTGGGTGTCGGCGGTCAGCACGCTGGTCAGTGCGGCATGGCCCGCCGCCATCGCCAGCACGTTGTTGTTGAAGGTGCCGCCATGCGGGTAGGCATCCGGCCGGCTTGGATCGAAGCGCGCCATGATGTCGGCGCGGCCGCCGAAGGCGCCGATGGTGAGGCCGCCGCCGACATATTTGCCGAGCGTCATCAGGTCCGGTTTCACGCCCATGACGCGCTGCACGCCGCCGGGGTCGATGCGCGAGGTCATGACCTCGTCGATCACAAGCAGCACCTTGTGCGCATCGCAGGCCGCGCGCAGGCCTTTGAGGAACGCGGGATCGGCCGGCAATGCGCCCGCGCCGCCCTGCATGGGTTCCACGATCACCGCCGCCAGCTTTGAGGCATTCGCCGCGATGTCGGCCTCGGCCTTATCGAGATCGTTGAAGGTCGAGGTGATCCACTCGAACTTCATGTTGAGCGGCGATCCGCCATGGGAGAAATAGAGGATGGAGCCGTGATAGGCGCCATCGAAGATCATCACGCCCGGCTTGCCGGTGACGGCGCGCGCGGTGGCGAGCGCCAGCAGATTGGCCTCGGTCCCCGAATTGCAGAAGCGCAGTAGCTCCATCGCCGGAAAACGGCGCCGCACTTCCTCGGCCAGCAGCCGCTCATGCTTGGTCGGCGCGCCGAGATTGATGCCGCCGGTCAAAGCCTGGCGCACCGCCTCGGCGATCACCGGATTGGAATGGCCGAACACACCGGCGGTGTATTCGTTGATGAAGTCGGCGTACACGTGACCATCGACGTCGGTAAGCTTGCTGCCCTTGCCCGACGCCATGTAGAGCGGGAAGGGCGAGAAATGCACGGTGGTGCGGGTGTTGCCGCCGGGGAGGCGCTGCGCGGCGAGATGCGCCAGGCGTTGGCTCTCCGGATTGGCGGCGACGTAGCGTTCCTCTGCCTCGCGCACGGCTGAGCTGAGGTCCTGGTTGCGTTTGGCGGCGACGGCCGGTGCGCTCGACATTGAAAACTCTCCGCAGTGGATGAAAGGTCAGGCGGCCCGGCTGAGTGGGCCGCCTGACCAGTGTGGGAGGCTCGCGTTTCTTGTTGTTACTTGGCTGCCCAGGCGTTGAAGCGTTCGGTTGCCGCGGCCTGGTGTTCGACCCAGAAATCGTCGCTATAGACCGCGGCCCACGCCGCCTTGTCGGGCGAGGTCGGCAGGCCATTCTTGATTTGGGCCGGCATTAGATCGTAGGCGGCGAGCGTCGGCACGCCGTAATCCAGATTCTCAACCAGGGCCGCCTGGGTCGCCGGACGCGAATAGAACTCCAGCATCTTCGCAGCCGCCGAGGGGTTCGGGCCGTTGGCGATCTGCACCCAGTAGTCGGTGCCGACCCAGAAGCCGCTGTCCCACGCGACCACCAGGTTGCGCTTGTTCTCCTTCGCCGCGCCGGTGACGCGGGCGTTGAAGTTGACGACCATTACAACGTCGCCCGCCAGCAGGCGCTGCATGCCGTCGGCGGCGCTTTCCGCCCACAGGATGTTGGGCTTCAGTTCGTCCAGCTTCTTGAAGGCCCTGTCAAACCCCTCCGGCGTAGCCAGAACCTTGTAGATGTCTTCCTTCTTCACGCCGTCGGCCATCAGCGCGATCTCGATCATGATGCGCGCGTCCTTGTAGCCGCCGCGCTTGCCCGGCCATTTCTGCACGTCCCAGAAATCCGCCCAGCTCTTCGGACCGTCCTTGATCTTGTCGGCGTCGTAGGCGAGCACGGTGGACCAGATGTCGGAGGCGATGCCGCAATCGTGCGCGGCGTAATCGATCTGCTTGTCGCGGCCACCCAGCTTCGGCCAGTCCAGCTTCACGAACGCGCCTTCATCGCAGCCCTGGATGACCTGCGGGCTTTCGAACGCCGCCAGGTCCCATGTCACCTTGCCGGCTTCGATCTGGCTGGTGAGCTTGGCGTATTCGCCGCCGAATTCCTCTTCGATCACCTTGATGCCGGTTTCCTTGGTGAAGGGCTCGAACAAGGCCTTGCGATAGGCGTCCTGCCACACGCCGCCCCAGCCCACCACCACGACCTGTTCTTCCGCCGCGGCGAACCGCGGCACAGCAACGCCGACGATCAACGCGAGGGCGAGCGCCCCGCGCAAGAAGCTCCCTCTCATGTTTTCATCCTCCCTTGGCGGCATCGCGCCGCGTGCAGACTTCTTGGATCTACGTCCCGCGGGCGTCCTTGCCCGTGAGGTATTGTGATCACAAGCGCTGTGATGCTAGGATGGCCGCAAGGCGCGTGTCAACACGCCGGAAGGGGAGGATCAGCGATGGCTCAACAACCGGAACCGGCGGCGAAAGCCGGCCGCAAGGTGATCATCACCTGCGCGGTCACTGGCTCGGTCCACACCCCGACCATGACTCCTTATCTCCCCATAACGCCAGATGATATTGCGCGGGAATCGATCGCGGCATCGGAAGCAGGCGCATCGATCATCCATCTGCATGCCCGCAATCCCAAGGATGGCAGCCCGACCCCCGATCCCAACGTGTTCATGCAGTTCCTGCCGCGCATCAAGCAGAATTGCGATTCCGTCATCAACATCACCACTGGCGGCTCGCTCGGCATGAGCATGGAAGACAGGCTGGCTGCGCCTTTGCGCGCCAAGCCGGAACTGTGCTCGCTCAACATGGGCTCGATGAATTTCGGCATCTTTCACGTGACCGATAAGATCACTGAGTGGAAATACGATTGGGAGAAGCCGTACGTCGAGCGCACACGCGAGAACGTCGTCAGCAACAGCTTCGCGCAGATCGAGCGCTTCATCCGCGATCTCGGCGAGGGCTGCGGCACGCGCTTCGAATGCGAGTGCTACGATGTCGGACACCTCTACACCCTGGCGCATTTCCTGGACCGCAAGCTGCTGGAACCGCCCTTGTTCGTGCAGACGATCTTCGGCGTGCTGGGCGGCATCGGGCCGCATCCCGATGACCTGATGCATATGCGCCGGACGGCGGACCGCCTGTTCGGCAAGGATTATCAGTGGTCGATCCTGGCGGCCGGCCGGCACCAGATCAACCTCGCCACCATCGGCGCCAGCATGGGCGGCAATGTGCGGGTGGGGATGGAGGACAGCATCTATCTCGGCCCCGGCCGCCTAGCGAAAAGCAACGCCGAGCAGGTGCAGAAGATCCGCACCATCCTGGAAGCCTTGTCGCTGCAGATCGCTACGCCGGCAGAAGCGCGCCAGATGCTGAAGCTGAAGGGCGGCGACCAGGTCGCGTTCTAAGGGGCTTTGCGATGGTGCGGCAGATTGAAACCTTCCGAGGGGTCGTCTATCCCTGGTTCTGCGATTTCATGGGCCACATGAACACGCAGTTCTATTGCACCTTGTTCGACGGGGCGACCTTGCACTTCCTCGCGCACTTGGCGAAGCGGTCGGAGCTGGATGCGCGGCAATGCGGCTGGGTCGACCTGCGCCAGGTGCTGGAATACAAGCACGAGGTGCGCTCCGGCGAATTGCTGCTGATCCGCACGCGCCTCACCAAGATCGGCAATTCCTCGCTCGGCTTCCTGCATGAGATGCGCGACACCGAGCAGGAGATCCTGCGCGCGACCAGCGAGCATGTGGTCGCGCTGTTCAGCCTGACGGCGCGCAAATCGACGCCACTCGACGATGTCACCCGGCAGCGCGCCACGGATATGATGAATGACCAAGCCGACGCGCATTGAAGGCCGCTGCGCTTGGCTGCGCGAAGCGATCGCGCCGGGCGAGACCGACACGCCCGAGCTGGAGGGAGAGCGCAAGGCCGACATCTGCATCGTCGGCGGCGGCCTCGCCGGCCTGTGGACCGCGCTCACCATCAAGACGCGTGCGCCGTCGACCGATGTCGCGATCGTCGAGGCCGACATCTGCGGCGGCGGGGCCAGCGGGCGCAATTCCGGCATGGTGCTGTCGCAATGGGCAAAGTTCTCCGCGCTGGAGGCGTTCTGCGGCACCAAGGACGCGATCCGCCTCGGCCACGAATTCGGCGCCTCCGCCGGCAACATCGAGAATTTCTGCCGCGACCACGGCATCGATGCCGAGTTCCGCCGCGACGGCTGGATTTGGGGCGCGACCTGCACGCGACAAGTCGGGTCGTGGAACGGCATCCTCGCTGCGCTCGGCAAGAACGACCTCCATCCCTTCCGCCCGCTGACCGGGCGCGAGATCGCGGACCGCACCGGAAGCAGCGCGTTCCTGGCTGGAATCTTTGATCCCAGTGCGGCGACTTTGCACCCCGGCAAGTGGGTGCGCGGCCTGCGCCGCGTCGTGCTGCAAGCGGGTGTGCGCGTCTACGAGAATTCTCCCATGACGCAGCTGGAGCGAGCATCGCCGCCGGTTGTGCGCACCGCGAAGGGATCGGTGACGGCCAGCAAGGTCGTGCTTGCCATGAATGCATGGTCGCTCGGCCTGCCGGAATTGCGCGGCGCAATCCTCGTGATCGCCAGCGACGATGCTGTGACCGCGCCGGCGCCGGAGCTGCTGGACAAGGTCGGCTACAAGGCAAAGCCGCTGATGGGCGACTCGCAGACCTTCGTCACCGGCTTCCGCACAACCGGCAATCACCGGTTCAATCCGGGCGTCAGCGGCGGCATCATCGGCTTCGGCACCATGCAGGGCCAGCGCTTCGAAGGCCGCTCGATCCGCGAGGATGACATGCGCGCCTGCGTACGGCGCGGGCATCCTGCGCTGGCGGATTTGCGGTTTGCCGACAGCTGGTGCGGGCCGATCGACCGCACGCAAAGTGGATTGCCGCTCTTCGGTGCGCTGCCGACTTGCCCGGACATCTTCTATGGCTACGGTTTCTCCGGGAACGGTCTTTCCACCACGCCGATCGCCGGGCGGATCCTTGCCTCGCTGGCGCTTGGGGCGAAGGACGAATGGTCGCAATGCGGCCTGGTGCGCCCGGCGCAAAGCTGGCTGCCGCCGGAGCCCTTCCGCTATGTCGGCGCGCTGATGGTGCGCGCCGCGATCAAGCGCAAGGATGCGCTCGCCTACGAGGATCGCGACCCCGGCTTCCTGGTGCGCCGTCTGGCCGCGCTGGCGCCGGGCGGCATCACGACATCGCGCGTCACCAAGAACTGACAGGAGGGAGACATGCCCGACGCCAAACACTTCCCGTTCGACAAGCTGCCCTTCATTCCCTGCCGGACGCCGAGCGGCGATACCAAGATCGCCCGCGTGATCAACAAGGAGATCAGCCGCAACATGGGCGGCGGGCTGGAGGTGGGCGAAAATCTCTGTGTCCACTGGACCACGCTCTATGACGAGATATTGTTCATCCATGAAGGCAGCATGATCGTGCGCTCCGGCGGCAAGGAACACGAATGCCGCGCCGGCGACATCGTCTGGCTGCCCGAAGGGTGCACATTGGACTATGATATGACCGGACGACGCTGCGCCTATTTCTACGCCCTGTATCCGTTCGACTGGGCGGAACGCAACGGAATGGCGGAACCCTGATCGCACGCGTCGCGCCGCCTGATCGCGGTTACGCTCTTAAGACTTGATGGGATCACGTGATGTCGTTGTCGCAAGCCGACATGTCCACTGACCGGCCGCAATTCTCGCACTGGATCCGGTCGAGCAACAACATCACCCAGCAGTTCATGGCGATCGGCGGGCAGCCGGACATCGTGAGCCTGGCCGGCGGCCTGCCGGCTGCTGAGCTCTATCCGGTCGAGGCGATTCGGCAGGCTTCGTCCCGTGCGCTCGGCCGCTGGGGTAGCGCGGCCCTGGAATACGGCCCGGTGGAAGGGTTTCCCGCGTTGCGCGCCGCGATCGCGGAGCGCATGTCCCGGGAGCATGGGCACCAGTTCGGGATCGGAAACATCCTGCTGACCACCGGGGCGATGCAGGGCCTCGACCTGATCGGCAAGGTGCTGGTCGATCCCGGCGACCTCATCGTCGCGCAGTTCCCAACCTATCTCGGCGCGCTCGACGCATGGCGCACACGGCGGCCGTCCTACAAGCCATTGACCTGGAATCTCGACGACCCGGATTTCCTCAGCGCCCTGCAATCCGCCAAGTTCGTCTATTCGGTGCCCAACTACTCCAACCCCACCGGCGCGCTGGTGCCGCAGAATGCCCGCGGCGGTCTGCTGTCGCGCGTGATCGAAGCCAACAGCTGGCTGGTCGAGGACGATCCCTATCTGCCGCTACAACTCACCGGCTCATCCGGGCCCAGCATCCTCGCCGCCGACGCGGCGACGCGCCCGCGCGGCACCTATGACGGGCCGGTGATCTATCTCGGCACCCTGTCAAAGAGCGTCGCGCCGGGGCTGCGCGTCGGTTGGATCGTCGCGGAGCCGCGGATCGTCCAGCTGCTCGCGCTGGCCAAGCAATGCTCCGACCTCAGCAGCAGCATGTTCAGCCAGGCGGTGGCACTGGAATTCCTGGAAAGCGGGGCGGAGGCCGAAATGATCCCGCGCACCGTCGCCTGCTATCGGGAACGGCGCGACGCGCTCTGCGCCAGCGCCAAGGAACTGCTGAGCGAGTGGTTCGAGTGGGAAGTGCCGCCGGGCGGCATGTTCGTCTGGGCGCGGGCGAAGTCGCCGGATATCGACACCAACGCGCTCTACAACTTCGCGCTCAAGGAGAAGGTCGCTTTCGTGCCGAGCAGCGTGTTCGATCCCGACGGCGCCTTGACCAACGCCCTGCGCCTCAATTTTACGCGCAATCCGCCCGACAAGCTGGCGGAAGGCATCCGCCGTCTGTGCCGCGCCGTCGAGCGTTACTTGGCGGCGCGTTCCTAAAGCCGTTTCAGAGAAGGACACCCACATGCCGACGCGTCTCGTTCGTCCCACCGCCAAACGGTTGCCGAAGGCGACAGTCAATGCCTGGCGTGTGGTGCCGAGCGCAGTCGCGGCCGACAAGCTGAACGGCCGATGCCATGCCGATGCCCGCATCCGGCCGATCCGGCCGTTCGCGCCCGGCGCGATCCTGGTGGGCAGCGCCGTGACAGCTTGGTGCGAGCCCGCTGACTACGGGCCGGTGCATCATGCGATCGCGGTGGCGGAAGCTGGCGACATCGTGGTGGTCGCGGCCGGCGGCCGGCGGGATGCGGCGATGATCGGCGAATTGCTCAGCGGCGCCGCGCGCCTCAAGGGCATTGCCGGCGTCCTGGTCGACGGTGCGGTCCGCGATGTCGGCACCCTCGCGCAGTGGAGCGACTTCCACGTCTTCTCGCGCTGGATCACGCCGCGCGGGCCGTCCTCGATGGAACGCGGCAGCGTCAACGAGTCGATCATCTTCGGCGGCGTGCCGGTGTCGCCGTTCGATCTCGTGATCGCCGACGATGACGGCCTGGTGTTCGTGCCGCGCGCGGCGGCGGCGGAGTTGCTGAAATCCTGCTTGGCGCGAATCGCCGCCGAAAAGCAGTGGGAAGCGAACTTGGCCAAGGGGGCGTCGACCATCGAGACGTTCAAAGTGCCGACGGCGCACATGGTGTGACGGCGCTGCGCGACCAATGCGATGCCCTTGCGCATCCGGCGACATCCTGGACTGTTTGGCAAGCGCGAGGGCAGTCGCTGCCATCAGTGACTTCATGAATCTCTCCCGCGGTGAGGGACCGCGGTCTCGTGTGTTCGGCCCTGCGATCGGGCGGGATCAACGCTACGGACATCGAGTTAGCGGAGAATTAGGCAGGCCAATCGGCGCCGCCGCAAATCGCCCGCATTGAGCAAGCCACGGCGACTAT
>Ga0068861_100002944_pt1 | contig 11237 bp, 11 predicted proteins | sample KBSSwiS42_FD_66593 | JGI IMG/M metagenome (GOLD analysis project Ga0068861, IMG submission 66593) | Switchgrass rhizosphere microbial communities from Kellogg Biological Station, Michigan, USA - KBS Switchgrass S4-2 | ecosystem: Host-associated > Plants > Roots > Rhizosphere > Soil ...
TCATATCGCTTTCGGAGTGCTCAAGTCGGGCAAGCTCTTCGACCCTAATCATGAACTTTTACTTAACTCTTGATTTTCAAGACGGTATCTCACATCAGGCGGCATAGGCGAGTGAAAAGTGGCGCGAGTGAAAAGTGGCGCGATAACGGAACGCTCGCCTCACATCGGGCGGCATAGCCGCAAGCGGGAAGCGTCAGACAAAGTGTCACGTCGAATGGAGGATTGCAGATGGTGCGTTGGGTAAGTACGGTGGCGGTGCTGGCTCATTTAGTCGTTAATGTGCTTCATGGCGGGGCGCACTCATCGTTGAAGGTTGAGTTGAACGAATGGCAAAACATTTACGTGATCACCGTTATTCTGATCGCGCCGTTGATCGCGCTCGTGTTGGTCTGGACGCGGCGCATCCGCGCCGGTCTGCTGTTGCTGGTAATCTCAATGGCCGGCTCCCTGATCTTCGGTGCTTACTTTCATTACGTCTTCGTCTCTCCGGATCACGTTTCGCATCTTCCTCCGGGAGACGCACAGGGCATGTTTCGAACGACGGCGCTGCTTCTGGTTTTGACAGAGTTGTTTGGCGTAAGTGCGGGCTTGTGGGGACTACGCCGGCTGTCGTCAACTGTCGGAGTTTGATAACGCGCGCAGCAGTGCTTTTGCCTCACGTAAGTCCAGCGTATCGAATCCTTCACTGAAGCTGTCGTAGACGGGTGCAAGAAGATCCAGTGCCTGCTTCTCGTCGTTCTGTCGTACATGGAGGCGCGCGAGGCTCATCGCCGCGCGCAGTTCCCACGACTTCGCCTTCTGTTCTTGCGCGACCTCGATCGCCTGACGAAAACAGTCTGCTGCTGCGGAAACGTCGCCTGATTGCACGAGTAAGAGTTCACCCTTCAGACGATAGAGTTCAGCATGGTAGTAGCGTTCGCCCTTGCGATGCACTAACTCGAGCGCCTGTTCCATGAGCTTCAGTCCTTCATCAGGACGCCCGATCTTTCCTAACGCCTCGGCAAGCAAAGCCAAAAACTGCGGACGAACGAGATCCGTGTTTGTTTCTTCCAGCGCAGCAAGTCCCTGACGCATCTGCTCGATCGCTTCGTCCGTTCGCTGCTGCTCAAACAACACCCAGCCTCGAATAATCAACGCCATCGCCTCATACATCACTAACCCATGCACGCGCGAAACGTCGATGGTGGCTTCGGCATATTCCTGCGTCCTGCGCTCATCGCGTAGCAACTGATAAAGAAACGCCGCAAAGAACAACGCGTGGGCTAGACACTGCGGCTCTGACAACTGGCGTGCAACCAGGAGCGCTTCTTCAATTCGCGCGGGGGCTTGATCCGGCAGGCCCAGAAACCAAAGTGCCCAACCCGCAAAGCACGGCACCGCTACGCCAGGGTTCAATGCATACAGGAAAGCATCGTCAACGTGAAGTTTGGGTTCGTAAAGCGAAAGCGCTTTCTCACAATGTTCGATCGCCTTTTCAAACTCACCCTGATGCAGGGACACGATCTCCAGCGCCCAATGTCCTCGCAGCGCGAGACCATGATACGGAAGCCGCTCAGCAAGGCTCAGAAACTCCTCGGCGATGTCCCGCGCCGTCGATAACTCTGCCTTCAACATATGAAACGTCCATAGTCCCCAAAGCGCTTCGGAAACATCAGGCGTGTCGCCAATTTGCCGGCACAGCTCACGCGCTCGCACATAGACGTTGCCTACATCCTCAGCCGCATATCCTTCAGTCGCAATCAACGGCACGCCCAAAGTAAGTTGAAGACAGAGTTCCTGCTCAGCGCGTTCGGAACTGTCGGGCATTCGCGCGATCGTCTCCAACCCGTGACGCGCAAGTGGAACTGCCTCTTGATACGCAAACCTGCGGATTGCTTTATCCGCAGCTCGTTGTAGGTACTTGGCGGTGCGTTTGTAGTCGCGGCCTCGCTCAAAATGCATCGCGAGTTCTGCCGCAATGTCACCGGCGCGATCGCCGTAGACTTCTTCTCCCCGATCAGCTATTCGCCGATGAAGTTGAACGCGTCTCGACGGTGACGTTCTGTCGTACAACACGTTCTGATACAGCACGTGAATGAAGCCGTAGCGGCTGACTGCTTCGCCATTCGGCAATTCATGAACGCCGCAGTCGTGAAGAAAGTGGTGCCGTCGAGCCAGTTCGTCGCATCGGGCTTCTACTGTTGCGCGATCGTCTTCCAGCGCAGCCACGACGGCCAGCGATGAAAACTCCAATCCCGCGACACTGGCGGCTTCAAGCAATCGCTGATCTTCCGCATCGAGATGGTCCACCTGTTTCTCGATCATTTGCCTGATGCTGTCGGGCACTCCCTGTTCGACGTTGTTGGCCGGCGCAACCAATTCCCACACGTGTTCACGTTCGACGATCGAATTTTCCGCCAAAAGGTAATCGACCGCGTTCACCATAAACAGCGGATTGCCCTCTGTTCGGTTGTGGATCAACGATGCAAGCGCTGCCGGAAAGCGATTTTCCGCGAACCGAAGTCTCAGGTATGTTCCAACCGCTTCTTCGTTGAGATAGTTGAGCGGCAACTCCTCGCATTGCTGCTTCGCAAGTAATTCCTGCTTGACTGCCTTCAACGGATGACCGCTCACAATCAATTCCACCGGTCGATACGTTCCGATCAACATCAGTTGCGCGCGCTGGCGCTGATTTGCAAGGTACGAGATCAAATCGAGCGTCGAATAATCGCTCCAGTGAAGGTCCTCGAGAATAAGGACCAGCGGCGAGTCTGCCGTCACTGCTTCCAAAGCGTCGCCCATTTCTCGCAACATTCGTTCGCGCGTGGCTCCGGAGATCTCTCGACTCAACGATTCGCGTTCTGAACGGCTAACCACCGAGGGCAGTTGCAGCAACCACATTGGTGCGTGGGCCCTCAGCACATCAAGAACCTTATCGTGTTCGCGACACAATCGGCCAATCGCTTCCAGCACGGGCAGGTAAGCTTCACCAGTTCCGTACTGTTCCAGACATTGACCCCTGGCCACGCGCACCACGCCGTCACCGTTGAAACTGCGTGCGAATGCGTCGATCAAAGCGGTCTTGCCGATGCCGGCTTCGCCAGTGACAAAAACGATTTGACGTTCGCCGTCGCGCATCTTCCTAAGGGATCGTTGCAACAGCGAAAGCGCGTCGTCACGTCCGACGACTCCAGCAGGCTGATAGCCGGTACGCTGCGCTAACCCAACATGCGTGCTTTCCTGATCTTGCACTTGCAAGTGACCCGTTTCGCCGATTTGACCGATAAAGCGATAGCCTCGACGGTGCGCGGTTTCAATGAACCGTGGCGAACTCGAGTTGTCGTTGAGTGCTTTGCGAAGTTGACGAATCGTGACTTTGAGCACTGCGTCACCGACGAAAGTTTCTGACCAGACGGTGTTCAGAAGTTCTTCTTTCGTAACCAGCTGACCCGAACGCCCGATCAGGTGGTTGAGGACTGCAAAAGCTTTCGGCCGGAGCTTGATTGCGTGAGCGCCGCGCCACAGACACTCGTTGGCACGATCCAGGGAAAAGGCGTCAAAGCTTATGCGGGTTTCACCGGTCACAGTTTCAACCGAAGGTTACCGAAGTTTTACGGTAGGTTTATGACTTTGGACACTTGATGGGTCTATTCTCCTGCCGTTATGGAGCGATGGCAACACAAGGCAGCTTTCGTAATACAGTTTCGTCCCGAAACCGACGTTGACGCCGGACGACTGGAAGGTCGGGTTGAACATATTGCCTCCTATGACTCAACGCGTTTTTTTTCGCTCGAAGAGTTACTTTGTTTTATTGCAAGTATGTTGGATAAGGTTCGGAATGAGCTTCCCGAGGTGGACCAATTGTAGAAACGTCGTGGACAGGCTCCAGTCAAACCTCATGTTACCGAAACGTTACCTCACGGTTACTGCAAGTTTATGACTTCGTAAACCTGCTTCTCCTATTCTGGGCGCCTAATGTTCAGAATATTTGGAGGAGTACGTACAGATGAAGAAGAGTACGATTTTCATGGCAGGAGCCGCGCTTGTCGTTCTGGGCGCTTTGGCACGATTCCCAGTTCGCCAGGCTCATGGGCAGGTCGACACATCGCAGGTTGCGGCAATAACCACGGACTTTGTTGCACCCGTGGTATTTCAAGGGGCTGGACCGAGCGCGGCAGCAATTCAAGGCGTTATCGAAGAGTATCGAGTGGCTATAGGAAAGCAGGATAATGGGAGTTCAGGACCGTCAGGCGGCGGGCACCGAGAGATCAACTGGGACGGCAGAGATGTGATTACTACCGGCCCGGTATTCGACGCATTTCAGGCCACTAGAGGCGCGCTGTTTACGACACCGGATGGTGTCGCGTTCACCCAGGCTACGCCGGCGGGGCTCGCAGTGCGGTTTAACAATCCTTCATACGAGACGATCTTCGCTCCGTTAAGCAACCCGCGATTATTCAGCGCGATAGGTGGAAAGGTGACGGAAGTTGATTTCTTTGAACCCGGGGGCGGCAACAAACCAGCGACGACGAATGGATTTGGCGCGGTCTTCGCCGATGTGGACCAACCGGACGGCAGTGGTCCAGCGGAGAAGCGCGGCAATCGTCATTCGAGTACGCTGATTGAATACTTTGGAAACGAAGGCGAACTATTGTTCAGTAGTTTTGTCCCGGCTTCGCCAGGCAGTCGCAGTCTTTCGTTTCTCGGAATTGTCTTTCCGGACGCGCGCATCGCACACGTGCGAATTACAAGCGGCAACGTGGCGCCTGGGCCAGATGACGATGGAAAGCATGACGTCGTGATGATGGATGATTTCCTCTATGGCGAGCCACAGAAGCTGCCGTAATATTTGGTGCGCACTATTGACTAATGATGAAAAGGAGAATTAACGATGAGCAAACGTACGGAAGCTCTCGCGCAGCGCCTGGAACAGGGCGCTAGCGCGCTGGCTGCGTTCGCGAGTGAATTAACTGATGCGGAGTGGCAAGCACGCCACCCAAAAGACGGGCGCAAGATCGGAGTGATCGTGAATCACGTCGCGACCGTTTACCCTCTGGAAATCGAGTTGGCGTTGACCGTAGCCGCAGGCAAGAAGGTCGAAGAACTGACCGGCGATGCAATCGATGAGATGAATGCCGGACACGCCAGGAAGAATGACGCGGTCACGAAAGAAGAAACGCTGGCTCTACTCAAGCAGAACAGCGCAGCCGCTGCGGCCGCGATAAGAGCTTTAACAGACGATCAGCTCGATCAAGCGGCCGAAGTCTCACTTTATTCAGACGCTCCAGTGACGTGTCAGTTTGTTCTGGAAGATCACGCTGTTCGGCATAGTTACCACCACTTGGCGCGTATACGAGCGGCTCTCAAACCGATTGTGCGCGCGGCATAAGCCTAATCCCGGGAGACATCCTCTAAACGTAACCGAACAATTACCCCAAGTTTATGACTCTCCTTCATCGGTAGTCCTAACCTCCCTTCGCTGAAAGCTGAAGTGACGGGAAAGGGACTACTGCATGAGCTTCGAGGATGTCTTCCTGCCTCACCTGAACGCAGCCTACAACCTTGCGCGTTGGCTGACGCGCAATAAGCACGACGCTGAGGACGTGGTCCAGGAGGCGTACTTGCGCGCATTGAAGTTCTTTCACACGTTTGAGGGAACGGATGGTCGAGGCTGGCTGCTGACCATCGTGCGAAACACCTGCTACACGTGGTTAAAACGGAACAGGGCACCCAAATTTTCATACGACTTGGACCAAGCCGGTGAGGTGAGTGACGGCGATGCACCCGATCTCGAAGAAGTCCTTGTCAGAAACAGTCAGGTGCGTCTCGTTACCGAAGCAATCGAAAGACTTCCGGTTGGGTTTCGCGAAGTATTGATCCTGCGCGAACTCGAAGAACTCTCTTACAAAGAGATTGCTGCGATCATCGGCGCTCCTATCGGCACGGTCATGTCGCGATTGGCGCGCGGCCGTAAAAAACTCCAATCAGAACTGTCAGGGAATAATTCGATGAACCGCCCGGTATTAGTCAGCAGACAGTGGTCGAAGAATTTACGTAAGAAGGAGATCGTATGAAGCAAGTTGTTCAGTTACTGACAAAGGTTGGATTGCTGGTTGTGTTAGCGATGGCGCCTGCCGTTGCTTCCGCACAGACGGGCAGGATTAAAGCCAACATCCCATTCGATTTCAGTGTCGGCGACCAGAAACTACCAGCCGGCGAGTATTCGATTGTTCGGGCGCAACAAACGTCCGGGGACCTGGTCCTGATGATCAGCAGCGCGGATGGTCACGCGCGCGCATTGCGTATAACGAATCCGGTCATAACGCTGGATCCAAAGAGCAAAGAAACGTTGGTCTTTCACCGTTATGGTGACGAGTACTTCCTTTCACAGGTGTGGACGGCAGGTGCAACCACCGGGCGGATGTTTCGGGAATCACGCGACGAGCGTGTATTAAGATCTCATGCGAAGGCGAGCAAGGTGGTGATGAAAGTCGGAAGTGAATAGAATACAGCACCGGGTGAGAACGTAGTTGTGGTGATTACGCTTCATCATGTCAACGTTACAGTGCCGCCTGAACTCGAACGGGCAGCAAAGGAGTTTTACGCGCGGGTGCTGGGACTGACCCAGGTTGCAAAACCTGAAGGAACGAGAAAGAGTGGCGCCTGGTATCAAATTGGCGCCACTCAATTGCATCTTTCAGTGGAAACTGAAACGTTTCGAGATCTCAGCTCGCGTCACATTTGCTTCACAGTTTCTGATCTGAAAGAAACGGAAAGGAAATTTCGCGAAGCGGGTGTTGAGATCATTCCCGACGCTCGCCCGATTGCAGGAACCTCACGATTCTACGTACGCGATCCGGCCGGCAACATGCTGGAGATCGTCCAAGCCTCAAACTCGTGACTCTACCAGGCCGACTCTACCAAGCCTCAAACTGGCGACTCTACCGAGCCTCAAACTCGTGACTCTTTACCAAGCCTCACCGTGATTCTACAACGGAGGGTTTGCCTCGAAACCTTGGTAGTGCGGCAAAGCCGCAGCGCCGAAGCTCGTGAGACAGGTTACTTCTTAGCTTTCGATTCGCCGCGTGCGACTCTCAATTCCTCGATTTCGGGCGGCAAAGTTGTGAGTTTTCTTAGGCCTTACTGAAGCTGGAACCGCAAGAATGCGACAGGCGTGAGATGAATCTTGCGCTCGGGGCAGCGCCAGTTTGAGTTGCTGGTTCGCTGCCCGGACTGCAAGCATCCCATCCGGAACAAAGCCGTCCTCACTGCGTAAGCAGCGGGAGCGCCATTGAAGTCTGTAGATCCATCAAGGCGTAAAGGCGCCGATCGATCTGGAAAAACAACGCTGCCTTCCGTCCGGGAATGACCTTCTCCACTATCGGAATGTATTTTTGCCGCGTCTTTGTCGCCTCGACCTGAAGGTCAGCCCAACGCTTAATCAAGCTTATAGCCTCAGCATCGGTGATCGTCTTTTGTTTTGCGGCGTATTCCTTAATAAGTAAGTAGAACTCGTCGTTGTGCTTGGCCATTTCAGCCGCGTACTGGTCGTAAACGGGCCAGAATTTCGTGGCTTCTGTTTCCGTCAACGGCACGTTCAGCGCGATCAACTTTTTCTTATCTGCGCGCAGGTTGCGACGAAGTAGAGCAATGTCAGTCTCAACATCCACGCCCGCGGCGGTTTCCGTTTGGGCAACAGCAATGATGTTTGGCGCAAGTAATGCCACGGCTAGAACAAAGCCTGAAAAGATCATCTTTTTCATCATCCATCTCCTGGTATCGGTGAAATCACCCAGCGATCCCAGAGATATTAGTGACTGCTCCGCTCCAAAATAACCTGTCAGAGTTGACAGGTCGGTTATCTTCTTCTCGATTGTGACGCTGAACCAAACTGACCTCTTGTTCGTTTGGGAAACATGCTCGCCCACTACGTGCTTACATTTTTTCAGGATCTAAAATACGCGTTTCGCGGCCTCCGCAAGAACCGCAGCTTTGCCGCCGTTACGGTTCTTACAATGGCGCTCGGCATCGGTTTGAACACCGCCCTCTTTTCAGTGTTCGACGCCTTTGTTCTGAAGCCGCTTCCTTTGAAGGATCCGTCAAGGCTGGTCAGTTTCGAAGGCCGCGATAAGGAAGGTCGACGCCAACGGCTCTTCTCGTATCTCGACTATTTGGAGTATCGACAGCAGACCGCTGTGTTCTCGGATCTGATCGCCTGGAACAAGGTGAGCGCCACGCTCGGAGAAGCGCCGCCGCAAAATGATGACGACTTCACACTCGCGGAAGGCTACGAACACCTGTTTGGCCAGTTTGTCTCCACGAACTATTTCAAGGCTCTCGGCGCACAGATCCATCTCGGGCGCGGATTTACGTCGAATGAAGAAACACCTGACGGTTCTTCGGCGATCGTTTTAAGTCATTCGTATTGGGAGCATCGACTCAACTCCGACGCTTCAATTATCGGCCACACTATCACGCTCCAGGGACATCAGTTCACAGTCATCGGCGTTACCGAGCCAGGATTCATCGGCACCACGCCTGACCCACCATCATTCTGGGCGCCGTTGATGGCGCGCGATCACCTTCTTCAAGCCGGCAGTTGGGGCCACAACAGATGGCTGAACGATCGCGACGTTGAAGTGTTCACGCTGCTCGGCCGGCTTGCGCCGAACATTTCGCAATCACAGGCAGAAGCGGCGGTACAACTCACGACGGATCGTTTGGCCCAGGCGTATCCGGATGAGAATCGCAAGGCTGTAGTGAACCTGGTGCGTGCAGGAACATTTGTGACGCTTGACGAAGATCTCTCGGCGCTTGTGTTGCCGCTGGCGATCGGCTTCGGACTCGTGTTGCTTGTCGCGTGCGCGAATGTCGCAAACCTGTTGTTGGCGCGCGCAATCGGGCGGCAAAAGGAAATTGGCGTTCGTGTCGCACTTGGCGCAAATCGTGCGCGCATCATTAGACAACTCTTAACCGAAAGCACTCTGCTGGCGATTCTCGGCGGCGCTGCCGGATTGTTGATTGCTGTTTGGACGCTGCGCACTGCATATCCAATTATCTTGTCGTCGCTTCCAATTCCCGAGCTCACGACGGGGTTGGCCTTGAATCTCTCCCTGGACTGGCGCGTGTTTGCGTTCACACTGGTGCTTGCGGCGATCACGGGCGCGGTCGCGGGACTTGCTCCTGCGATTCAGATGTCGCGTCCGGACGTCGTTACAGCGTTGAAAGACGAGACGTCGCAGGGTTACCTGAACAAGTCGCGCCTGCGCAGTGGTCTTGTCGTGGTCCAAGTGGCCGTATCTCTTTCGCTGCTGATTGGCGCGGGCTTGTTGGCTATCAATGTGCGCGGGCTGCAACACATCGACACTGGGATGAACACTCACAACGTGTTTTCAGTTGCCGTCGCGCCTGCGGAGAAGACGAATTCAAAGCAGGATCTGGCGAATCGTTTGCGCTCGTTACCTGATGTTGTGTCGGTGAGTGAGGCATTCAACAAGCCATTGTCAGGTAGCGTGGTAAAACGTCTCGTAAGACCTGAGAACAATCCGTCTTCAAATCCGCGTGAATCTGGCTTCAACTCGGTTTCGCCTGAATACTTTCAAACGCTCTCGATTCAAATCCTGAGAGGCAGAGCGTTCAACTCTGAAGAAGCTCACTCGCACGAACCGGTTGTGGTCATCAGTGAAACTGCCGCGAACCTGTTCTGGCCTGGTCAGGATCCTTTAGGTCAACACATCGCTGTCGAAGGTGAATCACAATCACCAAACAAACAATTTGAAGTGATCGGTGTCGCGCGCGACACTCGCAGCCGTCACCTTTGGCAAAAAGATGGGCCATTCTTCTACCTGCCGGCGCCCGACACGAAGAATCGTTATCTGCTAGTGCAAGCTCGAACCAATCCTGCCGCAACGATGTCCGCGGTCCGCGGGCTTGCTGAATCAATCGATCCCTCGCTGCGCGTTTCAGTCGGTCGTCTCGACGACAGTCTTAACGTTCAAACAGTTTCGTTTCGCGCACTAGCGTGGGTATCGGCCGGGCTCGGATTGTTGGCGCTCGTGTTGGCGTCGCTCGGACTGTATGGCGTGACGTCTTTCATTGTGGCGCGCCGTACACACGAGATTGGGATCAGGATGGCGCTCGGTGCTCAGCGTAGCGACGTCGTCGGATTGTTTCTCCGCGGAGGATTGAGATTAACGGCCGTTGGCATCGTGTTGGGATTCGTAGCCGGAATGGCGTTATCGCGGTTGCTCGTTTCAGTGCTGGTGGACTTGAGTCCCTTCGACCCATTCGTGTTCGGGTTGGTATCGCTATTCTTGTTTGCAGTTGCGATAGTCGCGATCCTTGCGGCCACGCGCCGTACCACGAAGGTCGATCCGATGGTGGCGCTTCGTTACGAATAGTGAGATTACGAGATCCCTAAAATGTCCTCTCGCAGGATTTCCCATTTGCCATCGATCTTCTGTAGCAAAACGTATTCATGGACACCGCACAACCCGCCGCAGACTTTACTCACGTAAACAAAAGCCTGATCGTGCCGGTCATTGAATCCCACATTGGAAAAGGACAGGATTAGGGAACCGTTCGGGTATTTTTTGTGGAAGGTGGACCAGAATCGGTCCAAGTCGGAAAAATCGACGTCGTCGAGTACTGCGTAAGCGTTCCCAACGTTTGCCAGTTTCAAGCGCTCAGGAGACTCATTCCTTACAAGATAGCTATCAAGCGTCTGCGACTCGGCCTCCGGCATTAGCTCCGGCACCGTTTTGCGGAATGCTTCAGACTGCCAACCAATCGTTTTGGAGTTTACGACAATCAATCTAGCCTGGTGTTTGGATGTAAACTCTCGCTGAAGTAATAAACGATAGATCTCATTCGAGTCCGCGTCCGAATCAAACAAACGAACGGGGCGCATTTCACTGCTATTCGAGGAGAACCGGTCCACGAGAGAGGTTTCAAGCCGAGGCATTAGCTGTAACGCCCACACAAGTGTGACACCGACAGTGAAAGTCAGGATTGCAACTAGAATCCGAGAACTATGACGCAGCATCTGACACTCCTCCCTGGGCAAACATCTTCTCCAGTCTATACGTACTCGGTGTAGAAAAAGTTATGCAACTGCGACTAGCAACGCCGGCCGATGCCGAGGCAATCGCCTCCGTTTTATCCAAGGCCTTTGTGCAATATGAACCGCTTTATACCGCCGAAGGATTTGCCGCGACGGTACCCAGGCCTGAGCAGATCGAGCGTCGCATTAATGAAGG
>Ga0068861_100002950_pt1 | contig 11231 bp, 8 predicted proteins | sample KBSSwiS42_FD_66593 | JGI IMG/M metagenome (GOLD analysis project Ga0068861, IMG submission 66593) | Switchgrass rhizosphere microbial communities from Kellogg Biological Station, Michigan, USA - KBS Switchgrass S4-2 | ecosystem: Host-associated > Plants > Roots > Rhizosphere > Soil ...
CGCGCGCAGCGCCCGCGCTGCGCGGGCGGAGGCGGGGGAGGTCCCCTGCAGCTCCGCTGCAGGGACCGGGGGTCTGCCTCAGACTGGAGCCACCTCCACGCGCAGCAAGCAAGCGGGGTTGGGGCCCCGCGCGCAGCGCCCGCGCTGCGCGGGCGGAGGCGGGGGAGGTCCCCTGCAGCTCCGCTGCAGGGACCGGGGGTCTGCCTCAGACCCCCAAGAAACTAGACACTGAGCATGTAACCGCGGCCGTGCTCGGCTCGCACGCACCAGCCACAATCACCGAGCTTGCGGCGGATATGGTGGACGTGCACCCGCACCAACGCCGTGCGCGGCGCGTGATGCGTACCGATGACCTCGCTGATGATGCGGTCGCTCGAGATCCAGATGCCCGGGCGTTCTGCCAGGTACTGAAAGATGGCAAACTCGGTCGGCGTGAGCTTCACCGACTTGGGCCCGACCTGCACCATGCGCTTGTCGGGGTCGATGCGCACTTCCGTGCGCGACCCGGGAATCAGCCACTGATCCGAGCTGCGGCGAATCAGGGCGCGCGCCCGCGCCGCTAGCTCACGGCCGTTGAACGGCAGGCACACGTAGTCGTCCGCGCCGGCCTCCAGAAGCTCCGCCGCGGCTTCGGGACCGTTGTCCGCGCACAGGATCAGCACCGGGCAGCGCTTGCCGCTCTGGCGCAAGATCTTTACCCGCTCTGCCGCCGACTCTCGCTTCGGACCCTGAACGAGCACGAGCAGGCCCTGAAAACCGAATCCGACGACCTCCCCGATCTCTTCCTCGTTGCAAGCAGCGACGTCGAGTTTGAGCTCCTCGAACACCTTGCACACCGTAGATGCCCACTCGGCGTGCTGGCTCGCGACCACCACCTGCGCGGCCGCTGGTGGGGCCGACCTCTGCTCGCCCATCTGTGCGTAACTTAACATATGCTTTTCTTTCGAGCGAAGCCCTCCTCTGTTCGAGCAGGGTCACGCCCCCGCGGGCTCCGAGGTGCCCCGGCTGTCGGCTCGCTTGAACAAATTCTCCAATACTGGAAACCACGTCGCGACTGCCCGTCGCTTCGCAGCGGGCCGGCGTGAGCGGCCCCCTCGCGCGCCTCAGGCGCGAGGAAGGTAAGGCTGTGTCGCATAGATAGACGAATGATTACCCCCGTTTGACACGCAGACCCGGATTGGTGAGCCGCCGCAAAGACGCGAACCCCCCCGCACGAACAAACCCATCCGATCGCGTGCCCCTCTACTCAATAGTACGGGCGTCTTCGATCTTCGCAACTCAGATCGCGAATGCAGCTGCATGGCGCCGATGTCACTTACGGCGCGTTCGAGTGGTCTAAACAGGCCTCGCGACATACTTCGTCCGCCAGAATCGGCGCACGCCCGATGTCGGCACCGCGCCTGGGCGACGCTCTCTGCGCCGCTGGCGCCGCCGCCGCGACGGGAATCGCGCAGCGTCAGCGCGACCCGCACCTACCTCGCGTGACATGCGCTGAACGAAGCCGTGCGCTGCCGCATCCCCGCTCACTGCGACACCTCACCCGGATCGACACGGCTCGAGCGGCACGTGCGCTGGGGGCCTGAGCGTAGCCATCGAACGTCCCAGCCCGCGCCGTCGCAGTCTCGAGCGCGTGCAGCGTCGCCCGACGCGAGGCTCGAAACCTTCCAGAAGCGAGCAGACCCGGTGCCGCTCCGGCCAGGCTCTTAGCGATCAACTGTATAAGTCAGAAATGCGCGGAGGCGAGCGCAGAGCGCAGGCGCAGTCAACCTGCCGCGCAGATCCCATCCGTGCACGGCGCTCGGCTGCTCGCATGGAGCACGGCGTGAGGGACCTCACCTGGGAGGTCAGCGTTGGAAGTTGCTGCGTTGGGGAACGCACCGCGTGCCGTGTGCAGCACGGGCCGCGCCAGCTACTAGCCCGCGCGCCGCGCTCGGTTTTTGCGGCGCAGCACGCGATCCAGCTCCGACTGATCGACGACCCAACCGCGGCAGCTCGGGCTCCCGCACAAGCACGGGATCGCCGACTCCGCGGGCCAGCCGTAGTCGATCGTCAGCTGCTCACTGGGGCGCACGGTACGCAGCGCATGCACCCAGATCTGCGGATAGGGCGTCTTGGTCGATTCCCACTCCAGCAGCTCACAGTTCGGCTCGCAGCTGTGATTCAAATAGCGAAACGGAGCGTGCGGCTCGAGCACGCCGAGCTCCCCCATGTCGACGACGTAGTCCGGATCGTAGTCGTCACCCGTGATGAGCTTGCCCTTCATGTGCCCGATGGCCTGCCGCTTGCGGAAAAGTTTGCGTGCGAAGAGCCCTTTTCCGACATTGGTCGAGCGCAGGATGATCGAGTTACGCCATTCGAATCTCCCGGACACCAGCTTGGCCGACAGCACCTTGTCAGTCACCGATTTGCCAGACCCCAATTTGTCAGTCGCCGCTTTTCCAGACAATGATTTGCCAGACACTGATTTGACAGTCACCGATCTCGAATCCAATCCGAACGAGCATTTCTCGATTCGCACTCCTCGATTCGACAGAATCGAGGAGCCAGACCGCGCAAGATATTCATCGCGCGCTTTCCGTCAAGCGCCACGACGCAGATTGCAATCTTGCACGCTCGCATCGCGAGCACATGAGCCCCAAGTATCGAGGCACTATCTAGCGAGGTCAGGCACGCGACGCCAACAGCGTCACGAGATCGGACTCGCGTAACGAAACCGGATCGCGACACAGCTGCGTCAGATCGTACGCAGCCCGGAGCTCCGCCGCAGTGATTCGCTCGCTGACATTCAGACCGGCGCTCCTGCCGACCCAGCCGAGGATCGCACGCGCATCGACGCCGGAGTCGCGCAGCGTTTCCAGACCGAGATCATCGGCACGCTTGGCGAGTCGGCGGCCGTGCGCGTCGAGCACGAGCGGGATATGAAACCACTGGGGCTCAGCCAGACCGAGCGCCTGCAGCAGCAGAATTTGCCTGGGCGTGCTGCTCAGCAGATCGTCGCCGCGAAACACCTCCGTGACTCCCTGCGCGGCATCGTCCACCACCACGGCCAGCTGGTACGAGGGCACGCGCGTACGACTCTCAATCACGAAGTCACCCACCTGCAGGCTCACGTCGCAGCTCTGCGGCCCCGCCAAGCCATCGACGAAGCAGAGCGGGCCCGGCGGTACGCGGAAGCGCAACGCACTGCGATCCGGCGTTTCACCCCCCGGCCGCCGGTCGCGGCAGGTGCCGGGATAGCGCAGCTCACTCACGCCTCGCTGCGGAGCTCGAACCGCCTGCTCGAGATCCGAGCGCGTGCAGATGCAGCGATACGCTACACCGGATTGCTCCAAACGGGCGGCCGCCTCACGCAAGGCTTCGAGTCGCTGGGATTGATACAGCGGCGCTCCGTCCCAATCGAGGCCGAGCCAGGTGAGATCGCGCAGGATTCGTTGCACATGCTCGGGGCGACAGCGGCTCTGATCCAGATCGTCGAACCTCAGCACGAGGCCGCCCGCGTGGCTCCGTGCGTGCGCCCACGCGAGCGCGAACGTCCGCGCATGCCCGAGATGCAAGCGTCCGCTCGGACTCGGCGCGAGCCGACCGACGGACACGCGGCGCGTCTGCATTTCGTTCTGAAGTAGCATTTCTCGAAATCTCGGTGCTGAAATGGCTCGTGGCCCCGCACGGGGCTCACCAACCAGACTGGCTCGAGGCACGACTTGCGGCAGCGCAAGCGGCTGGCGCGGCTCTTGCTTATCCGCCCGCGCGCCGGCTCTTCCACCAGCGGCGCGCGATGACGGCGCTCACCACCAGCCCGTGGTGGGGGCGGAGCCCACTGCGTTCATCCGCGTACACGGGGCGCACGGGCACCTCGGCCACGCTACAACCCGAGGCCGCGAGCATACCCAGCAAATCATTCGGGTAACCGTAGCGCGGCCAGAGCTCGTGCAGGGGCAGCCGGCGCGCGGCGCTCGCAGCGAGCACGGTGAAGCCGCACTGACAGTCATCCACGGCGAGCGACGTCGCCCGGCGCGTCAGACCCGACAGAAACCGACCTCCGAGGCGGCGCAGCGGCGGCATGCGCCACGCTTGCGGATGCACGAAGCGATTGCCCTTCGCGTAATCAGCACCGCCTCGCCAAACCTGCTGCAAGAGCGAAGGGAGATCTCCGGCATCCATCTGGTCGTCTGCCGCCATCACCGCGAGCAGGTCCGCCCCATCCGCGAGCGCCTGCCGATAGCCGGTGCCGATGGCGGCGCCCACGCCGCGGTTCCGAGCATGGCGCAGCACGACGATGCGCGGGTCGCCCGAGCTCGCGGCGCGCTCGGACGTTGCATCATCGCTGGCATCGTCGACCACGTAGATGCCGTCCAGGTAGGGCGGCAATTTGCGCAGCATCCTTCTGATGAGTCGTTCTTCTCGATAGGCCGGAACGATCACGGCCACGCGCGCGCCTTGCCACATTCCGAGCGAGCCCTTGGATCGAATCAGCCCAGATCGATTCAGCCCCCCGAGGAGGCACGCCGCCGGCACGCTTGCAGCCCGGCATAGCTCAGCTCGGCAGCAGGTTCGCCGCGCTCGATCGCGAGCCCGCTGTCGCGCCAGCCCGGCAGACGCCGACCAAAAGCGTCGCGCGCCCCCTCGAAGCCATGGCTCAGCTGTGCCAGATGCGTGAAGCCGAGCCGGCGCAGGCACTCGACGGCGGCTCGCGATCGGCTACCGGATCGACAACCAATAATCAGGGGCTCAGTGGCGCCGAATGACGACTGCATCACGATTGCAAAATCGGAATTGTCCACCAACCGGTCGCCTTCCACCCTCTGCCAGGGCACATTGCAGGCCCGTGGCGGTCGTCCCAGTGCAAATTCGGGTTCGCTCCGGACGTCGACGTAAGTATACCCACGCTGGAGTAACTCCCGAGCTTCGTCCGGCGACACGAGCAATACGTTTGAAACCAACCCAGACACAGCCACGTTCCAATTTTCCGGATCCTGTCCATACCATTTCAGCGAGCAGCCTGTCGCTACGGCATTCGCCGGCTCGGGCGGCCCACGCTGAGCCCGTCGCCAGGGCCTCGCAGGTATCGGCCTCGCAGGTATCACACCTTTGAAAAGCCTGCGCATCGTTCCCCTCGGTGGCCTCGGGGAGGTAGGCATGAACTGCCTCGCCCTGGAGACCGACGAGGACCTGATGGTCATCGACTGCGGCATCACCTTCCCCGAAGACAACTACGGGGTGGACTTGCTGCACCCGGACTTTGGCTATCTGTTCGAGCGGGCGGAAAAGCTGCGCGGTATCTTCCTCACGCACGGGCATGAAGATCACATCGGCGCCCTGCCCTTCCTGTTGCAGCGGCTCAACGTCCCGGTCTGGGGCCCGCCCCATGCGTTGAAGCTGGCGCTGCGTCGCGTGCGCGACCGCGCGGGGGACGAGCGCCAGCTGAAGGTCGACTTTCGACCCGTCGTGCCCGGGGAGAGCTACGCCGTGGGTTCGTTTCGAGTCGAACCTGTCCGAGTTTCGCACTCGATCATCGAAGCCACGGCGCTGTTCGTCCAGACACCGGCCGGCAACGTCGTGCACAGCGGCGATTTCAAGTTCGATCCCAGTCCCCCCGACGGTCAACCCACAGACGAGAAGCGGCTGGCGGAGCTGGGCGCGGCGGGGGTGGATCTGCTGCTCAGTGACAGCACCAACATCGACAACCGCGGCCCCGCGGGCTCGGAGAGCGGCGTGGCCGACACGCTGGACGAGCTGATCGGCGAGGCCCGGCAGCGTGTGGTCGTCGGCTTGTTCTCGAGCAACGTGCAGCGGCTGATCAGCCTGGGCAAGATTGCCAAAAAAACAGGCCGCAGGATCGCGCTGCTCGGTCGCAGCTTGCGGACGCACGTGGAAACCGCGCACGACCTCGGCCATTTGGCGTGGAATAGTGAGCACCGGCTGAGCAGCGAGGAGATCGCGACCTGCCCGCCCTCGTCCCTGTTGCTGCTCGCCGGCGGTACCCAGGCAGAGGTGGGGTCGGCGCTGTGTCGCCTGTCCGAGGCGAGTCATCCGGCCCTGGCGCTGAGCACGGGAGACCGTGTGATCTTGTCGAGCCGCGTGATCCCCGGCAACGACCGGCGTGTCTCGCGCATGTTGAGTCAGCTGCTCAGGCTGGACGTGGATCTGCATACGCACTTGACCGAGCGCGACCTGCATACCAGCGGGCACGCCAACGCGCTCGAGCTCCAGCACATGTTCGAGCTGCTGCGACCGCGCTGCTTCATTCCGGTGCATGGGGCACGCCACCATCTGCACAACCACGCCCTGCTGGCCCAAAAATGCGGCGTCCAGGACTGCCTGGTGATCGAGAACGGACAGGTCGCGGGTCTCGAAGACGGCCGCCTCCGGCGGCTGGAGCGCGTGCGCAGCGGTCGCATCGCCCTCGACCTGGGCAAAGAACCGTTGAGCAGCGAAGTGCTGCGGCAGCGCACGCTGCTGGGCCAGCGCGGCGTCGCGGAGCTGCACGTGGTGGTGGACCGCGAGGGCACCCTGCGTGCGTCGCCGCAGCTCTCGACCTGGGGTGTCGCGACCTTCGACGAACCGGATGCAGCGCGCGAGCTCGCGCAGGAGGTGGAGAAGCTGCTGCGCAAGCAGTCTAAAATCTGGCTCGAGCGCGGCCGTGACATGGCCGACGAGCTGGAAAAGTTCCTGGGCTGGCGTCTGGAACGACTGATCGGGCGCAGGCCGCAGATCTCGATCCGGATCAGCAAGATCTAGTCGCTACGTCTATTGCTCCGGGCGCGGCCCTCCACCATTCAGCGCGTACAGGTCGTTGATGAGCACATTGTTGCCGACCATCTTGTTGAAGAAGTCGTTGCCTCTCTCCGAGTCGAACTTGACGAGGAACGCCGTCCGCTTGTCGGGCGTGATTTCGCGAATCACACCTCCGGTGCCGTAGTTGGCCAGGGTGTTGCCCCCCTCGAGGCGCAGCGCCATGCCCTTGTACATCGCCCACTCGGGGCCCTCGTTGTAGATCCACTTCTCGATCAACCTGCGGTTCTGGCGATCGATCTCGAACTCCATGAAGGCGTGTTGCCCCTGAACCGGGTTTTCGGTCACCGCAAAACCGGGCATGTGAGAGGACACGATGAGCGTTCCGTCACGCGAGATGTTCGCGAAGTGCTGGAATTCGAACTGCCAGCTACTGGGCGAAAAGGTGTAGCTGCCCGCCGCGTCGCCGTATTGGCCGACGAGAGCCCCGCTTCGGCGATCGATCTCGACGACCGTGTTCTGATACGGGAACGACATGACCACCGTGTCAGCGCTGGGATTCCAGTTGATCGTGTTGGAATAGCACTCGAAGTTCGCGCCGAAGGTGTCGGTGCAGTTCCAGATCGACCGCACTTGCCCGGCGCGCGTCATCTCGCGCAGCTCGGCGTCTTGCCCGCCCTGCCGGTCGACGTTGTAGAGCAGGCTACCGTCGGTCGTCACGTCGATGGCGTCGGCGAGGCGAGGGACCGGGATCTCTTCCATGTAGGACCAATCGAGCGTCATCTTCAGCACGCCGAGCTGTGCATTGCCGCTGAACGCTCGCTTTTCGATCCAGATGTACTCGCCGTCGCGGGCGATGCGTTGGAAGGACGAGGTCGCGTTGCTCGCAGGGTCGGCGTAGTACCAGACGATCCTGCCCTGGCGGTCCATGATGTAGAGCCAGAAAGTCGTGTGGTAGTAACAGCTCTGGTTGTTGCACCCGCCGTCCGAGTCTTCGACGGAGCCGAAGAGCCAGCGGTCTGGTGATGCAAGGGCTGGCTCGTAGGCCAGCACATCGGGAACGGGCATTCCACCAGGCACCGCCAGGGTGGTCCCCTGATAGTCGCGGCTCACGATTTGTTCCCCGTTGCGCTCGGCGACGATGCGCAGCGTGACGTTCGTTGACCCCGGCACGCCGATCACGACGTCTCGATGTGCGCCGGGCTCGCCCGTGCGCGGACGAGACTTCATCACGCTCTCGCCCTCGACGCTGAATTCGAGCCAGGTGCTGTCGGTCGCGAGGGTTTGGTCCCAGGTGACCAGCAACAGCGTGTTGACCCGAGGATGGACGGCGACGCGAACGTTCGTGATGACCTCGTTCGCATCGACGGACGGCGGTACGTCGCTGGGCCTGCCGTCGTCCAGTGGGATGTCGCCCGCGGGTCCTGCCTCGAGTGCGTTCTCCGTGGGTTGGGCGGGTTCGCTGGGCTGCACGGCAGCGCCGTTTGCTTCGGCGGGCGTGCTCGGAGCCACCGTGGTCGCGCTCGCGCCGCGGTCCTGTCCCGACGATCCACAGCCCGAGACGGCGAGGACCGTCCACGTCGCCAGCGCGCTCCGACGGGCGCAGCGCCAGCGAGTGCCCACTCCGGGGGCTAGCACCGCGAGGCCAGGAGGGGGTAGGATCGAGTTGCGCGTCGTTGCATGGCCTTCTCCTTCACAGGCGACACGGGCACGGTTCTTCGGCAGCAGGTTACCAGCCTCCGCGCCAGACGTCGCCGGCGCCAACGCTGCTCGACAGCCGACGCCGTCCGAGCGACAAAGATCCGGGCTCGCGGTGCCTGGCTCAGCCACGACCCGGTCTTGCCACCCAAGCATCGGCGGGCTCAGCGTCGTCGTGCCGCGACGGCTCGAGTCGGGTTCCGCCGGTTGCGCCCGCGCCTGGGCTCGGTGAACACCCGAGCGAACGCCGCGTACTCGCGAATGCGCTCGGCAGCTTCGAAGACGAAGCCTGACATGACCGCTTTGCACGAGCGCCGCCAACTAGCGAGCTCCAAGCGTGCAGGCAACCGTGCCAGCAGGCGACCGTTGATCGACGCGCCGTCGTGTCAGTTCGAACCGGAACGGGACGCTCGACCTCGTCAGCCACGGCTCCGTCGCTGCGCTGCCCATGGACCAGCGGCAAACGTGCTAGGAAGCCCGCGGAGCGGAGGCAGTAAATAAATGGGAAGTGGGCACCAGCGCGGAGCGATCGAGCAAAGCGGCCGAATGGGCGGAGCGACGACGGAGCTCGAGCGACGCTTCCGATTCGAGCGACTGGTTCTGGGTGTATCCACCCAGTTCATCAATCTCGGCGCTCGAGATATCGACCGAGGCATCGGACAGGCGCTGAGGCAGATCGGCGAGTTTTGCGAGGTGGATCGCGCGTACGTGTTTGCCTTCGCCGGCGCCACCATGTCCAACACCCACGAGTGGTGTGCCGACGGTGTCGAGCCGCAAATCGACAACCTCCAGGGGTTGCCGCTCGAAGTGTTTCCTTGGTGGGTCGCCCGGATCGAACGGCAGGAGGTCATCCATATCCCCACCGTGGCCGATTTGCCGGATGAGGCTGCGGCAGAACGCAGCATTCTGCTCGAGCAGGACATCGTGTCGATTGTGGTCGTGCCCCTGGTGTTCGGTGGAAAGGCGATTGGCTTCATCGGATTTGATTCGATTCACGCCGGCAAGCTCTGGGAACAGGAGGACATCACCTTGCTGCGGGTTGCCGGCGAGATCGTGGTCAATGCGCTGGAGCGCAAGCGCGCGGACGGTGAGCGGCGTGAGCTGGAGGAGCAACTGATTCAGGCGCGCAGCCTGGACAACGTCGCTCGCCTCGCCGGTGGGGTGGCACATGACTTCAACAACCTGCTCTCCGTCATTTTGAATCACGCCTACGCTCTGGAGCGCGAGGTCAACGATCCTCGGTTGTGCGAGTACGCTCGGGTTCTCGCCCAGTCTGCTGAGCAAGCGGCGGAGTTGACCCGCCAGCTGATGATCGTCGGCCGACGAGATTTGCTCCGATCCGAACGCTTCGACGTGAACCAGGTGCTCGAGTCACTCGAGCACCTGTTGCAGCGCACGCTCGGAGAGGCGGTGAGCTTCGAGCGCCGCACGACCGAGGAGCCATGTTGGGTCGAGATGGCAAAGGCGCATTTCAAGCAAGTGGTCGTGAACTTGACCATGAATGCCCGCGACGCGCTGCCGAAGGGAGGCAGCGTCCAGATCACGACCCAAGTCGTGCACCAGAGTGGCGAGGCGGCAGTGGAGACCGCCGCTGGCAGGGGCTGGGTCCGCTTGCGAGTTTCGGATGACGGCGTGGGCATGAGCGCCGATGTCGCGCGCCAGGCGCTGGAGCCGTTCTTTTCCACGAAGGGTGCCTCCGGCACGGGTCTGGGTCTTTCGACCGTGCACGGCATCGTTCGACAAGCAGGCGGGCACGTGCACATCGAAAGTGAGCCCGGGCGCGGCACGACAGTGGACATCGACCTGCCGCGAGTGGACGCCCAGGAGCCGCTCGAGGCCCAGTCGGCCGTGTACGCTTCGCCGGCCAGGGGTCGAGGCGAGCTGATCCTGCTGGTGGAGGATTCGGAGGCCTTGCGGCATCTGCTCGCGCAGACGCTGCGGGCGCAGGGTTACGAGGTCCTGGCTGCCGCCCACGCCGAGCAAGCGTTCGCTCTGCTCGCGCAGTCGGGGCAGCCCCCCGAGCTGTTACTGAGCGATGTCATTCTGCCGGGCCTCTCCGGGCGTACGCTGGCCGAGCAGCTACAGCACCGGTATCCGGGGCTACGCGTGGCGTACATGACCGGCTACGACGATGAGCTGCTGGTGCGCCGGGGCGTGCTCGAAGGCGACACGTTGCTGCTCGCAAAGCCATTTGTCGACACGCAACTGCTCGCCTTCGTCCAGCTGGCGCTCCACGGGGGCGTGCACCGACGGGCATGATGCTGAAACTTCAGCGGAGAAAACGCACGATGTCGTTGCTGACTCGTTCCGGCAGCTCGACGTGGGTTCCGTGCCCCGTCTGCCGATAGGTGATGAGCCGAGAGCGCCGGATTTCCCTGTCCAGTACCGCTTGCTCCGCGGCGCTCACGAAGATGTCCTGATCGCCAAACAGGATGAGAGTGCGCGCAGCAATCTCCTGCAGTTGATTCGAATGATCCTCGTCGAGCAGGCCAGCGAGTGCCTGCTGCCAGATGCTGGCCGGGACCTTCAGACTATCCGCGACCGACGTATCCAGGAAGGACGCGGGAATGGGCCGAAAAAACGTGCTCGCCTGAAAGTCGCGGACGAACCCGGGATCAATGGGATCGCTGAGAGTGTCCACTGCTGCCTGCAGCTCCAGCGCCACGGGGTTACCCGCGATCGTCGGCGCAGAACCGATCAACACCAGCCGGTCGACGCGTTCCGGGAATGCGAGCGCCACACTCTGCGCGATGAAGCTGCCCATCGAGTGGCCAACGACGCTCGCGCGTTCGAGCCCCACG
>Ga0068861_100002956_pt1 | contig 11227 bp, 7 predicted proteins | sample KBSSwiS42_FD_66593 | JGI IMG/M metagenome (GOLD analysis project Ga0068861, IMG submission 66593) | Switchgrass rhizosphere microbial communities from Kellogg Biological Station, Michigan, USA - KBS Switchgrass S4-2 | ecosystem: Host-associated > Plants > Roots > Rhizosphere > Soil ...
AATTGACGTGGTGAGTTAAAGCGACTTGCGGCCACGTAAAATAATCCGCTAAACAGCTCGATGAGTCCAGTTTTGAGGCTCCGCGTTGTTAAGCGCGGGGCCTTTGTTATTGCCTATGCCGAATCTGCTCGACGCAATTAAAGAACGCATCGTCGTCTTCGACGGCGCAATGGGTACCAACCTACAGGTCCAGAACCTGACGCTCGACGACTTTGGTGGCCCACGTTTCGAAGGCTGCAATGAGAACCTGCTCGTAACCCGCCCTGATGCTGTCGAGAAGGTGCATGCAGCCTTTCTTGACGTTGGCTGCGACGTCGTAGAAACAAACTCCTTCAACGGCACGCCGGTGGATTTCGCGGAGTACGGCATCGCCGACCAGGCGTACGACATGAACGTGCGCGCCGCGCGTCTCGCAAAGCGCATCGCTTCCGATTATTCAACTGCTGCCAAACCACGCTGGGTCGCGGGTTCGATGGGCCCGGGACGAAAACTCCCGACGCTGGGCCATATCTCTTACGTTGACTTGCGCGACGCTTACAGCGTTCAGGTCCGCGGACTGCTCGACGGCGGCGTGGATCTGCTCATCGTCGAAACGTGCCAGGATCTTCTGCAAACTAAGGCTGCACTCGCGGCGATCTTTTCAGTGTTTGAAGAAAAGCGCGCGCGTGTGCCGGTCATCGCGCAAGTCACGATCGAAACGTTTGGCACGATGCTCAACGGCACGGAGATCTCCGCGGCACTGACCGCGCTTGCGCCGTTCCCGATCGACGTCGTCGGCATGAACTGCGGCACCGGTCCAAAACACATGACCGAGAGCATTCGCTATCTCTGCGAGAATGCGCCGTTGCCGGTTTCGGTCTTGCCTAATGCAGGTCTTCCTTCGGTTGTTGAAGGCAAGATGCACTACGATGAAACGCCGGAGACTTTCACGGCCCAACTGCTTCACTTCGCGAATGATTTCGGCCTGAACATCGTCGGCGGTTGTTGCGGTACTACGCCGGCGCACCTGCGTCAGGTGGTTGAAACGATGCAGCGTCTCACGCCGAAGCGACGCAACCCGAAGCTCGTGCCGGCATCGTCGTCAATCTATCTTCAACAGCCCTACGTGCAGGATGCGTCTTTTTTGATCATCGGCGAACGCGTGAATGCGAGTGGGTCGAAGAAGATGCGCGACCTATTGAACGCCGCCGATTGGGATGGCCTGGTGGCGCTTGGAAAAGAACAAGAGCGTGAAGGCGCGCACATTCTTGACGTCAATGTGGATTTCGTCGGCCGCGACGGCGAGAGCGACATGCACGAACTCGCATCGCGCCTCGTCACAAACATCAAGATCCCGTTGATGTTCGACTCGACCGAGTGGCAGAAGATGGAAGCAGGACTCCAACACGCCGGCGGCAAGTCGATCCTGAATTCGACGAATTACGAAGACGGCGTGCCGCGCTTTCTCAAAGTTATCGATCTGGCGAAGCGTTACGGTGCGAGCGTTGTAATCGGGACGATTGACGAAGAAGGAATGGCGCGCACTGCCGAAGGCAAATTCAAGATCGCGAAGCGCGCGTACGAACAGGCAACACGCGAAAGTGGTCTGCCTGCGTCTGACATTTTCTTCGATTCACTCGCGCTGCCGATTTCTACCGGTATTGAAGAAGATCGGCGCAACGCACTCGAGACCATCGAAGGAATCAAGCGCATCAAGAGCGAACTTCCGGGCGCGTTTACTCTCCTTGGCGTTTCAAACATCTCTTTCGGTCTCAATCCCGCGTCGCGTGTCGTGCTGAACTCAGTGTTTCTTCACGATGCGGTCGAAGCCGGACTCGACGCCGCGATTGTAAATGCCAGCAAGATCGAGCCGCTGAATCGTATCGGTGAAAAGGAGATCAAGGTTGCGCGCGAGTTGATCTACGACCAGCGCAAGTTTGAAAACGACGTCTGCGTTTACGATCCGCTGACCGAGTTCACGAAACTCTTCGAAGGTGTGAAGTCGAAGGCGGCGAAAAAGTTGAGCAAAGGCGATACCGTCGAAGAGCGTTTGAAGAACCACATCATCGACGGTGAGAAAATCGGCCTCGAAGGTGAGCTCAGAGTCGCATTGGAAAAACACCCGGCGCTGGACATCATCAACAACATTCTTTTGGACGGCATGAAAGTGGTCGGCGATCTTTTCGGCAGCGGCCAAATGCAGTTGCCTTTCGTGCTGCAATCCGCTGAAGCGATGAAGGCTGCCGTGCGCTTTCTCGAGCCGTTTATGGAGAAGAAAGGTGGCGCGACTGCGAAAGGCACGATGGTGCTCGCCACCGTCAAGGGCGACGTCCACGACATCGGCAAGAACCTCGTGGATATCATTCTCACTAACAACGGTTACAAGGTGCACAACCTCGGCATCAAGCAACCTATTGAGGCTATTCTGCAAGCGTGCGACGAGACTGGCGCGGACGCGATCGGCATGAGCGGCCTGTTGGTGAAGTCCACGTTGATCATGAAAGACAACCTGGAGTTAATGAACGAGCGTGGAGTTAAGGTTCCCGTGATTCTCGGTGGCGCCGCGTTAACGCGTCGTTATGTCGAAGACGATCTAAAGTCGCTTTACAAGGGGTCGTTGTATTACGCGCATGATGCGTTCGCGGGATTGCGCACGATGGACAAGCTGGTTGGTACCACGGATCAGACGGAAAGCACGGATGAAGGTGAGAGAGTTGTAGTTGTCGAAGACACTGAAGATTTGGTTGGGGAAGAAGCAAAACTCGGAATCCGCAAGAGCGCGCGACCGCGTGGCGCTGAACCCGCCGGAGATACAGCGCACACTATCCGCTCTAACGTAAACCCTGAGGCCCCGATCCCCAACCCCCCGTTTTACGGTTCGCGCGTCGTTGAGGACATTTCGCTCGATGATGTTTTTGCTTACGTTAACGAGACGGCATTATTCAAGGGCCAGTGGCAGTTCAAACAAGGCAAGACGCCGCCTGAACAGTATCAAGCGCTGGTGCGAGAAAAGGTCATTCCTGTTTATGAGGAGTTGAAGGAGCGATCGAAGCGCGAGCGTTTGTTGGCGCCGAAAGGCGTGTACGGATATTTTGCGTGTCAGTCGTCAGGGAATGATCTAATCTTGTACGACGAGAACCAGCGCGAGCATGTGCGGTTCACGTTTCCGCGACAACCTGCGGGGAAGAATTTGTGTCTCGCTGATTTCTTCGCGTCGCGGGAGTCGGGAAGGATGGACGTCGTTGGGTTTCATCTCGTGACGGTTGGGCGCCGCGCGAGCGAGTATGCGCATGAATTGTTCAAGTCAGACAATTATTCCGACTACTTGTATTTCCACGGGTTGAGTGTCGAGACTGCTGAAGCGTTGGCGGAGTTCTGGCACAAGCGTATACGTCAAGAGTTGGGGATTGCGGGCAGTGATGCGACGAATTTGACGAAGCTGTTTCATCAACAGTATCAGGGTTCGCGTTACAGTTTTGGTTATCCTGCGTGTCCGCGGCTCGAGGATCAGGAGAAGCTTTTTGCCCTCCTCGACCCGTCGCGCATCGATGTGAGCCTCACGGAAGAGTTTCAGCTAGAGCCGGAACAATCGACATCGGCTATTATTGTGCACCATCCTGAGGCGAAGTACTTTTCAATCGAGTGAGCCACAAAGAGGCACAAGACGCACAAGGAATTAGCGAAAGCTCTTCCGCTTTCTTTGTGACTACTGCTCCAGTCTCGAGTGATCCAGCTCCATCTCCGACGAGTGAAGAACTAGCGGTCCTCTCCACATTTGAACGCTTCGCGTATCACCTCACGCGCCGCATGAACGAAGGCCGTTGGAAACGCTTTTGGACGTGGTGCCAGAGCACCACGGGCGCCGGCTGGATTCATCTTTCCACTTACAACATCATGAACGTCTACGGCCTCGAAAACGTCGAGGCTGCGTCGCGCGAGCGTCCGTTGCTGCTCGTGGCGAATCATCGTTCGTTCTTCGACATGTATGCCGTCTCGGCCATGCTCTTTCGCATGACTGCATGGCGCAAACAACTCTTCTTTCCCGTGCGTGGGCGCTTCTTCTACCAAAGTCCGCTCGGATTGTTCGTGAACTTGATCATGGGGTGGTGGTCCATGTATCCGCCGTTTTTCGCAACCGGCGATCATCCCATCCCCGAAAAACGCGCATTTGACAGGTTCTCGTTTCGCCTGCTTACCCATCTCGCGCGCACCGGGCCAGGCAATATCATCGGTTTTCATCCTGAAGGCACACGCAACAAAAGCGACGATCCCTACTCCTTCTTACGCGCACAACCTGGCGTCGGAAAGTTGATCATGGACGCGAATCCGCAGGTAATCCCGGTGTTCATCGCTGGCTTGTGCAACAGTCTGCCGCGGCAAGTCTCGCGCAACTGGAATCGCGACGAAGTGATCCGCATTCACTTTGGCCCACTCATCGATTTCACCGAACACCTGAGCAAACCCGATCGATTGCGAACTCATAAAGAGATTGCTGACGCAGTGATGGAGAAGATCGGTGAGCTAGCCGAAAAGGACAGGGCAATGCATGGCGCTTCCGCTCGTAATCGTTAATCCATCATCAGCCGGCGGTAGCACCGGCGAAGCTTGGCCACGCGTCGCGAGCGATCTGCGTTCGGAGTTCGGCCCGTTTCAGACGGCGCTCACCAGGCATCGTGGCGACGCTGCCGCACTTGCTCACGATGCCGCGCGCAAAGGAATCAAGTTCATCATCGCGTGCGGCGGCGACGGCACAGTTTCCGAAGTGGCGAATGGCATTCTCATGTCCGGCAAAGATGCCGAGCTCGGAATTCTTCCAAGCGGCACTGGCGGAGACTTCAGACGCACGTTGGAAATTCCGTCACAGAGCCGGGCGGCAGCGCACATCTTGCGCGAAGGACGTACGCGACGTATCGACGTCGGCCGCATCTCATTTGTTGCTCGCGACGGTAGCGAAGCGATGCGTTATTTTGTCGGGGTCGCTTCCTGTGGGATGAGCACAAAAGTCATCGAGCGCGTTAAAGCCGGTGGTCCTGATTGGTTGCCCGCAAACACTCCGAAATGGTTCGGCGGAAGAGTTTCCTTTGGCGCGTCATTGCTGCAAACCGCAATTCGCACTGAACCGACGCGCCTCGCAGTTCAACTCGACGACGCGCACGAACGCCATCTTTTGGTCGTGAATCTCTGCATCGCCAACGCGCGCTACTTCGGCGGTGGAATGAAGATCGCCCCGGACGCAAAACTGACTGACGGAAAGTTTGACGTAATCAGCGTCGGCGATCTCGGCGCGATGAAGATCTTCACCAGTGCGCCGCGTGTATATCGCGGTTCGCACCTCTCAATGCCCGAAGTAAGCCATGCACTTGCGAAAAAAGTTACGGTTCGCGCTGCTGAACGCGACACGGAAGTAGATCTGGAGGTCGACGGCGAACTTCCTGGAAGACTTCCAGCTACGTTCCAAATAATTCCCGCCGCCCTCCGCGTGCGTTGCATGTAAAATTGGTCTTAGATTTTTCTTTTCGTCAAACACTAAAAACTCTATGATGGCCTCAGGCCATGGATGAACGACGATCTAAACCCCGGTTGAGTGTGCACCTCGACGCGGTTTGGCAGGGTGACGAAGAACGTCACTCGGCCCGCGTTACCGATCTCTCGGAGGGAGGCTGTTATCTCGACACAGTGGGCGAGGTGATGGTGGGAGAGATCGTTGCGTTCCGCGTGTTGCTGCCTGGCGATGAGTGGCTTTATCTGGAAGGTGAAGTCAGACACCATCGTCACGGTCTGGGATTCGGAGTGCAGTTCGTCGATTTAAACGAAGAACAGACGCAGAATTTAATACGCCTGCTGGGAATTGCGCGCGCAGCTGGACCAGAAGCCCCCGCGATTTCCGCAGACCTTGTTGAAGATTAGAGCCCAGGAAAGCCTCACCGCACCAAGTTAATGGCAATTCAAGGCACTTTGAAAACAATGAGCCTGACCGACCTGCTCCAGTTTTTGGAGGCAGGGAGAAAGTCAGGGACGTTGAAGTTTGATCGCGGCAAGATCACGAAGCAGGTTTACTTTAAAAACGGCCTGATTGTCGGTTCGAAATCAAACGACCCACGCGAATACCTCGGCCAGGTACTACTTCACTATGGGAAGGTCGACGATAACCAGCTAAAAGCCGCTCGCGAAGTACAGCGAACTTCGGGCGCCAAACTCGGTGAGGTGCTGGTCCAACAAGGATTCCTTACCGACGAAGAAGTGCTCGAGATCCTCAAGACTCGCACGCTCGACGCGATCTACGACCTGTTCTTGTGGCAGGAGGGCGATTTTGAGTTTTACGACGACGATCAGCCGCCCGAGGACCTGCTGCTGATCGAAGTACAGCCGACCAACGTGATCATGGAAGGCATCTACCGCATCGACGAACTCGCCCGTTATAAAACACTCGTACCTTCCGATCGCGCGGTTCTCGAACTCGGCGCCGGCTGGACCTCGTCACTAAAACTCGGCAAGGAGTTTCGGCAGATACTCTTCTTTGCAGAGAAGCGCATGTCCGTGGCGGAGATTTGTTATCACATGCATGCATCGGCATTTCACGTTTACGGCCAGCTCTACACACTGATCAGCGAAGGCGTCGCGCGTGTTGCCGGAGAAAAACCTGAAGGTAGCGCGACGCCAGCCACTCTCATCGAAGACCTGCCCGAGAGCGTGACTGAAATGGTTTGGTCCGCGGAACGAAAACTCGACACCGATCCCGAAGCGGCGCTGCAGCTCATTCAAACAGCGTTACAGCAACAACCAAACAATCCGGAAGCTCAAGCCCTGTTATCCACTGCCGAAGAGAAGTTCGTCAAACACGTTTACGAGACGGGCGGACTGTCTCCGCGTTCAGTACCGCAGTTGCGTATCTCGCCGGCGGAGATGACAAATCTCGAGATCGATCCGCAGGAAGGTTTTGTGTTGTCTCGAATCAACGGTTCGTGGGACATTCAATCAATTCTCTCAATCTGTCCCTTTCGCGAGGCCGATTGCCTGCGCATGATTAAGAAGTTGCGGGATCGCGGCGTGATCGGGTTTGAGTAATTGATTGTCCGTGTAATCTGTAGCCCTCAACACAAAGAACCTTCGCGCCACCGGATGCGCCAGATTACGCCAGCGAGACAACGCGCGTTCACTCACGACTTCAAAACCCGCCATGCTGAAAGTTTTTCTCCAGCCGTGTTCACGTTGAAACGTGCATGGACCAGTACGGCCGCGCCACTTTCGATCGTGTGTCCAACAGACCATGCGGTCCCACCAGAGCACGGGGTTGTCTTCGTAGATAATCGCGAGTCCGCCGTCACGTAACACTCTGCTCACTTCGTTCAGCACTAATCGCGCGTCTTGCGCGTGATGCAGAACGTAGCAAAGCAGCACGGCGTCGAAACTTTGATCTCGTACCGGGAAATGGCGGCCGTCGTAGGGCAGGTAATTAATCTTCGCAGCGGTGCTGTCGCCCACGTCGAGTCCGACAACAGGTTTTCCAAGCAGGCCGCTGAGGTGATGTGCGATGAAGCCGTTGCCGCAACCCACGTCCAGCACGTCCGCGTGTGGCGGCAGCACGCGAGCTAATTCCAGCGCCATGTCATACGCCCGGCCCACCTTGCGCCGTCGTCGCATGCGCCTGAATCGGCGTCGAATCGTTGTGGGTAAACTTGCCACCGAGCATTTGTGTGCAATGACAGTGCCTCGCAGTTGTGCTTGAAAAACCGAGGAAAAGCGCGTCGGCGCGTGCAGAAAATGGCCGACACCTGACGGCGTATGGCAGAATGCGTTTATGACGAAATTGGTTGCAGGCTTAATTATGTCGCTGCTTATCGCAAACGGTTACTGGCCACTCGAAAAGAGCCAGCCGATCATCGACAAGACTCAAACGATCACGCTGTCGCCGGACACATCCAGGCTTTCCGACGGCGAGCGCAAAGCTGTCGCGAAGTTGATCGAGGTGGGCCAGATCTTTCAGAAGCTCTACGAGCTGCAACGTCATCCGGAAGCGCTCGCTTCGTATCGCGAGCTCGAACGGATGAAGAAACAGAACGGCGGACCCGCAACGCAAAACCTGTTGACGCTCTACCGGCTGTTTCAGGGGCCCATTGCGACCACGCTCGATAACAAGCGAGAACCTTTCCTGCCGGTTGAACCACTGAAGCCCGGCAAGAACATGTATCCGTGGGGAATCACGAAAGAAGAGGTCGAACAATTCATCAACTCGTCAAAGAACCCGGACGAGGCGCGCAGCGCGATTCTCGACCTGCGGACTGTTGTCCGTTCCGCATCCGCCAAAAGCCTTCGCGACGATATCGCTAGTTTGAACAAGTATCCCGTGTTGCAGACTTTGCATCCGAAGCTTCTGGGCCACTTGCAACAGCTTGCTCAGCGTCCCGCTGCCGCTACGGCGAAGGTGCCTTTGTATTCGGTGCCGTACTCGGTCGCGTACGCCGATGAGCTAATCAAAGCGTACGGATTACTCAACGACGCGGCAGACGCACTTGCAAAAGACGATGACGAGTTTGCGCGGTATCTGCGTAATCGAGCGCGCGATTTGTTGTCGAACGACTACGAATCAGGCGACGCGAGTTGGGTCACCGGGAGATTCAAGAACCTCAACGCGCAAATCGGTTCATACGAAACGTACGACGATGAGTTGTACGGCGTGAAGACGTTTTTCTCCTTCTGCTTGTTGCAAACCCGGCAGCAGGAAACGACTGCCTTGCGACAGGCGATGAAGGGCTTGCAGGCACTCGAAGATTCGCTGCCGTATCAACATCACAAGAAAGTGCGCGAAGACATTCCTGTAGGTGTCTACGACGTCGTGGCCGACTTTGGCCAATCACGCGGCGGCAACACCGCCACAATCCTGCCAAACGAGAGTTATCTCTCGCGCCGTTACGGCCGCACAATTATGTTGCGCACCAACATCATGCGCGACCCGAACATTTTCGAAAGTACATCAAAAACTCTGGCGGCTGCTGTCGGTGAGCAACAGGCAAAAGTACTGACCCCTGACGGCAACTTCTATCGCACACTTTGGCATGAAGTGGGCCACTATCTCGGCGTCGATCGAACGCAGGACGGACGAGATCTCGACGAAGCGTTGCAGGACGACTCGAATACGCTCGAAGAGATGAAAGCAGATCTGGTTTCGCTGTTTGTCGCTGATGCGCTGCACAAGCAGGGTTATTACACGGACGCGCAATTGCGCAGCGTGTACGCCGGCGGAATCCTGCGGGTCTTGCAGAACAACAAGCCGCGACGCGATCAACCCTACAACACGATGCAGTTGATGCAGTGGAACTTCTATCTGGAGAACGGTCTGCTCAGTTTCGACCAGGCGACGAAGACACTGCGCATTCACTACAACCAGTATCACGAGGTCGTGGGGAAGATGCTCGAGAAAACGCTGGCCGTGCAGTATGCGGGAGATAAAGCGGCTTCAGACAAGTTTATCGATCAATACGCGACGTGGGATGAGAACCTGCACGGCGTGATTGCGGCAAACATTCGCGCTCAGCAGCGCTATCGTTTTCGGTTGTTTAAGTACGCGGCTCTTGGTGAATAGACGCCACAGCGTTTCACCTCGGAGCGCCCTGAATCGTCTGTTGCGCAATTGCCAAATATGCGCGCAGCCGAACTTCCGGTAGTTTCAACCTGTCAGACATCGACTTGGCGCGATCAAAGTTCTGGACGGCCAGCACGCCTAACGCGTTAGAGACTTGCATTGCTGCGTTGGCGACGCCGCTGCCGTTCTGCATGTTGAGTTCGTCGCCTTCATAGAACTCCACTCCAAACCCTTCCAACGTGCGAGCAGCGTTACAGATGTCGTTGACCTGGTCCACCAGTGGTTCCACGATCTCGAAAGCACGCTTGCCGTCATAGCGAGAGAAGGCGCGCGCCAGTTCAAGTAGTACGTTCATCTGTTCCTGGTCCGGCGCCTGAATACCGGGCGCCAACATGCCGCGCACTTGTTCTAAAAGGGCCAACGCGTTGGTGCGTTTTTGTCCTGGTCCAATCTGTGTGACGACCTGCATCAGCATGTTTGTGCGTTCGTGCGGATTCCGGATATTGGCGATGGCGGCAAGAGCCTCTTCAACTTTGCCGCGCGTCACCGCGGCGTACATCTCCTGCTGCTCCAGATTTGCGAGTGCCTGGCGCTTCTGTTGAGGATTGGAGACATAGTCGTTAATGATCTGCCGAGCGCGTGCGCTGTCTCCTTTCGCAAGCGCTTGGTTGGCAAGCTGAACATACAGCGATTCCCTGATTTCCTGCGGCGCTTTTTGAACACTCTCAATAGCGGCCTCAGTGTTGCCATTTTCCAGCTTGAGCTGCAACGTCTGCATCTCCGCCTGGTAAGGATTCGTGACGAGGTTGATCTCCGCCAGCTTCTTCTCTATCTGCGCGGAAGAACCAGCTACGAACGCGTCCAGGTCCGTGCCAAACCCCTGCAGGCCTTGCAAAAGAGACCAAGCTCCGTTTCGTTCCGGGGAATACGCTGTGGTTACTGGTTGTTTGAAAGAGAGTGCTTCCTGAATCGACTTTTGAAACAGCTCGCGACAAGTGTCGTTGGAAAGCAGCGGTTCAGCGTCTGTCACCTCGAGACTGGGCCAACCGATCATTCTCTTTTTCGACGTTCCACACGCGTGCATAAGATTAATACTCAGGGCGGCCGCTTCCGAGTCCTTGAGTAACGCCTGGTTTAGGAGCTTGGCGGCAATCTCGCCGGCGAGTTGCGTTGCCAGTTCAGGGTTATTTCCTCTGAGCATCGACACGATGTTGGTGAGACTTTGCGAGAAGCCCTTCTTCAGGTTTTCGCGTGCGAGCTGGAATGCTCGTTTCGGATCCTTCGCAAGCACTGCATTGGCCAGCGTCAGCTCGAGCGATCGTTCCTGTTCTGCCTCTTCACGTTCGTTTCCTTGAGGGTTGGCGGGCAGCTTGCTCGAGTGAACAAAGTTGAGGGCGGCGTCAGGGTCGCGGGGCGCAAGAAAGTTGACGATCTCATACCTGACCTGGTTCATCACCGAATACTGGTAATAGTAATTCGGGTCGGCGGGGTCTAGCGATGCCACGAACTCTTTCACGCCTGCCATCGCATCCGCCAGGTATTTTGAACCGCGTTTCTCGTCGGAGTTCCACACAAGCTGTGCAGCTTCCATTTGGGCCCTGATACGCGTTTGCGGCGAGTGGATTTCCGCGAGGAGACCGTCAATGTCGCTCAGTAGGGCGAGGCCTT
>Ga0068861_100002981_pt1 | contig 11168 bp, 10 predicted proteins | sample KBSSwiS42_FD_66593 | JGI IMG/M metagenome (GOLD analysis project Ga0068861, IMG submission 66593) | Switchgrass rhizosphere microbial communities from Kellogg Biological Station, Michigan, USA - KBS Switchgrass S4-2 | ecosystem: Host-associated > Plants > Roots > Rhizosphere > Soil ...
GGACAACGAGATGCTGGCGAGCCTCGAGTCCGAGACGCTGGTGTACCTCGCGATGCCATCACTCCGGCCGAAGTCCTTCGACGCGACCATCTGGGCCGACCGGTTTCTGGCCGAGGAGTCGTACGGTGGCGGGATGCGTGACGCGGCCATCCGCGCGGCGCATCGAAGCTTTATGCTGATGGAGCGGTACCGGGCCCGTCGGGTCCCCGACGACGCGCTCGAGCAGCGGATCGCAGCGTTTCAGCACGAAAACGAGGCGTGGGCGGAAATCTGGCGCGAGAATTACGCGGTGGTCGAGCGCGGGATGTACACGTTTCGCGGGATCGCATCGCGCGACCGGCGTGCAGCGGCCACGTGGTTCCTCGACTGGTATGGTCGTCTCGCGGAGCCGAACGGTGTTCCGTTTCGGACGGAAGCCGAACAATTCGCCGAAGTGTATTGGCGGTCGCGAGCGTAGCGTGGCAGCATGAGAGCTCTCGTCCTGGCCCTGCTTTGCGCTAGCACGGTCGCATGCAGGTCGCGAAGTGTAGCGCCCGTGGCCGCACCGCGCGCTGATCTTGCCGTTCGCTCGACACGAATACTGGATGTCGCGCACGGGCGATATCGCGAGCCGTCGGTGCTGCTCGTGAAGGGGACGCGCATCGTCGGAATCGTACCCGCCGCGGAATTCAATCCCCGCAGAGCGTCGCGCGTGATCGACGCCGGTGACATGGCCGTCCTTCCAGGCCTGATCGATGCACACGTCCACCTCACCATTGGAGGATCTGTACGTGCAAACGCGCTCGCGGACCTGCGTGCCGGGTTCACGACAGTCGTGGACCAGGGCGCGTTGTCGCATCAGCTCCTCGTGCTGCGAGACTCGATAAACGCTGGCCAGATCGAGGGTCCCCGCGTACTCGCCGCGGGAATCTGGGTCGGGGCGAAGGGCGGGGTCTGCGAGTTCACCGGCATCGGAGTCGCCGGCGGCGCCGATGCCTATGTCGAGCGTGTTCAGCGGAATCTTGCCGCGGGTGCTGACTTGACGAAGGTCTGCCTGTCGGCGTGGCCAACGGTCGCCTACGCGGCACCGGATAGTGTGGAGATTCCGAGGGGCGCGCTCTACGCGATCGTCGACGCATCGCACGCTGTGAACCGCGTGGTTACGGCGCACGCCGTCAGTCGCGGTTCCGTGCGTGCGGCGCTCGCCGCCGACGTCGACGGACTCGTACACGCTGCGTACATCGACTCGACGCTTGCGGCCACCATGCGCAGGCAGGGCATGTGGATGAGTCCCACGATCGCCTCGCTTACCGCCGGAGACACGAGCGTTGTCGCGCGCGCGCTCGTCGCTGCTGTCCGTACAGCCCACGCGGCGGGCGTGATGTTCGTGTTCGGAACCGACGGGGGAGTGCTTCCGCACGGTCGTGGCGTCGACGAGATGGAAGCGCTCGTCGCGGCCGGGCTGTCGCCGCTCGAGGTCGTCCAGGCAGCCACCATCAACGCCGCGAAGGCGCTCATCATTAGCGATAGCGTCGGCCGACTCGATGCCGGCATGTCCGCTGATTTCGTCGCCGTTCGGGGTGATCCGCTGCACGATGTGGCCGCGCTTCGCAACGTCGGACTTGTCGTCTCGCGCGGTCGCATCGCCGTCGCGCCACCCCGGTGAACGCATCCGCGGAGGCGGGCCCGCCCGGTTACCTCTGGCCGCGATGGCTCTTCCTCCGTGCGCTCGGCCTCATCTTCCTCTCCGCGTTCTACTCCTTCGCGTTCCAGATCCACGGGCTCATCGGCGAGCGGGGAATTCTTCCCGCCGGCGAGTACCTCGCCCTCGTCCATCGCGAGCTCCCGGGCATCAGGCAGTTCTGGTACGCGCCCACGCTGCTCTGGTTCAACGCCGGTGACACGACGCTCACACTGATTGTCGCCGCCGGCGTCGTGTGCTCGCTGCTGCTGGTCGCCAACATCGCCCCGAAGGTGACCGTCGCGTTATGCACGCTGCTGTTTCTCTCGTGTATCGCGGCGCTCCAGGACTTCTCGTCGTACCAGTCCGACGGGATGCTGCTCGAGGCCGGATTTCTCTCGATCTTCTTCGCGCCGCGCGGCCTACGCCCGAAGCTCGGCGCGACGCATCCGCCGTCGGCGTTCAGCCTCTTCATGCTGCGCTGGGAGTGGTTCCGGATCTACTTCGAGTCGGGCGTCGTCAAGCTCGCGAGCGGAGATCCACACTGGCGCGACTTCACCGCCATGGACGAGTACTACCAGAACGGGCCATTGCCGACGTGGATCGGCTGGTACGTCCAGCACCTGCCGCACTGGTATCACGCGGGCACGGTGATCTTCACGCTGCTCGTTGAGCTACTGATCGTCTGGGCCGTGTTCCTGCCGCGACGGTTCCGCCTAACGTGCGCCGCCATCGTCACCGCGCTCCAGATCGGGATCATTGCCACGGCGAACTACGCGTTCCTGAACTACCTCGTTCTGGCGCTCGGAGTCCTCCTGCTGGACGATCGATTGCTCGCGCGCTGGCTGCCGATGCCAGCGGAAGCTTCCGCTACACCGCCCGCTCGCCATCCCGTGACGCAATGGGCCGAGCGCGGCGCGCTCGGCTACCTGTTCTGCGCGACCATCGTTGCGTTCTTCGTGCAGAGCGCGTTCGCGTCATGGACGCGGCCGTTCCGCGTGCTGGATCCGTTCCGCATCGCGAACGCCTACGGGCTCTTCGCCGTCATGACCGAGGGGCGCTACGAGATCGAGTTCCAGGGAAGCCTGGACGGAGTGCTCTGGGTCGCCTATCCGTTCCGATACAAGCCTCAAGACCCGGGCGAGCATCCGGGCATCTATGCCCCGTATCAACCTCGCTTCGAGTGGAACCTCTGGTTCGCGTCGCTCGGCCCATGGCAGCAGTCGCCGTGGGTCGTGCAGGCGCAGAAGCGACTCATCGAGGGAAGCCCCGCCGTGCTGCAACTGTTCAAACGCGACCCGTTCGCCGGTAAGCGGCCGGCGCTCGTTCGAACGGTGCTGTGGCAGTATTGGTTCACCGATCTCGCGACGAAACGGAAGACCGGGGCGTGGTGGCGTCGGACGGAAATCGGCCCGTTTACCGGCGTCGTGGGCCGGCCGTAGACTTCAGCGACGCGCGCGTCATGCCACGACGGCCGCCTCACGCGGCTTGGATCGCGCGCGGGAATTCCACCAGGCCGCGGCCTGCTCCTGCGACCACGGCTCGACATCCGCCTCGGCAGCGGCCAGCGCATCGGACAACGCCGCTGCGCTCGGCGGCCTCGCGGCGGGATCTTTCGCGAGGCATGCCAACACCGCGTCGTCGAGCGAGCGCGGGATCGGCTGATCCGTTCGCCGCGACGGCGGCACCGGCTTCTCCTCGACGTGCCTCACCAGGAGCCGCATCACGTTGTCGGACTCGAACACCACCTTCCCGGTGAGCAGGAAGTACATCACGCAACCTAACGCGTAGAGATCGGCGCGACCATCGAACGCCTCGTCGAGCGCGATCTCCGGCGCCATGTACGTCGGCGTGCCGACCGTCATCCCCTCGACGGTGAGCCGCGGGTCGCCGGCGGTGGGGCGCTTTACTTCCTTCACCAGCCCGAAGTCCAGCACCTTCACGAAGTCATACTCGAGGCCGACCTGGCCGACGTTGATGTTCGCCGGCTTGATGTCGCGGTGCACCAGCCCCTTCGCGTGCGCTTCGCCGAGCGATTCGCACACCTGACGCATCAGATAGATCACGCGCGCGGCCGGTAACGGCCCGCTTTGACTGACGAGCGTCTCGAGATCCATTCCCTCGAGCATCTCCATCACGAAGTAGAGGGTCTGATCCTCGGTCACGCCGAAGTCGTAGACCTCGACGGTGTGCGGTGACCGCAGATTCGCCGCGGCTTCCGCCTCACGCGTGAACCGTCGCACCGCGAGCTGGGCGCCGTCGCTATTCGCGGCGCCTAACGCCTCCGGCCTGATCAGCTTGATCGCGGCCGCCCGCGCGAGCATGGTGTGCGTGGCCTTGTAGACCTCGCCCATGCCTCCGCGACCGAGGAGCTCGCCCAGCCGATAGCTGCCCATCTCGCGCGCCCGCGTGACCTGCCGGCCGAGCTGCGTGACGACGTGCGATATGACGCCCGCCACGCCGACGAGGAGGAAGTCCGGGTAATGCATCAGCAGCACGTTCGCCGCGTTGCCGGTATCCCAGGTTCCGTTCGCGCGCGCGAACAGCATGCCGATGGGATTCATCGACGCTGCAACGAACGCGGCCACGACGGTCTTCCATGGTCGCGTCGGGACGATCGCGGCGAACAACAGCATCTCCACGCCGATCCAGCTGATCTCGGGCGTCATCGGGCGGTTCACCGGTGCCCGACCGCCGGAATAGGTCACACCGAAATGCACGAGGAGCCCGATCCCGGCCGAGCTCACGATCATGTACGCCAGGCCGAGGTCGAGGCTGATCCTCGATTCTCTATGTCGGCGCGTATAGGCGTAGAGTGCGAGCGAGCCGATGATGCTGATCGCGGCGATCGCGTCGACCGGGAGCGCGATGGATCGCCATCGCGTGTCGCCCGGCGGACTCTGGGCACGCAGGAAGATGTGTCCGAGGAGCGTGCCGAGGAACCAGAGGACGGCGCCGAGGAGCGACAGGATGCCGAGCCGCTGCGACGCCTCGCGCAGGAGGTCGGGCGGAAGCGTTCGAGGACGTCCCTGCGAGTCGAGCGCAGGTGGCGTCGAGCCGTGCGGTCGATGGATCAGCTGTGGAGCAGGCATCGCAGAGGGATACTATGCGAAAACCCGCCCCGTGCATAGCTAGCCCAGCGAGCCCACCCGACCCCGCCGGTTCTCGGCAATGCGCAGGTGCATCCCGGCGTAGGCCCGCCACGGCCGCCATCGTTCGGCGCGCGTAACGAGCTCGCGCATGCTCGACACGCCAACGGCGTTCCGCAGGGCGCGGTCGGCCGCCGGGAACGCATCCGGCCACTGCAGCGCTCGGCCGACGATGGCGGTCGCGACGCAACCCGTCATGCCGTCCACGCTCAAGAGTGTTCGGTGCGTTGCATCGACGTCGCACCCCGGCTCGAGCCGCAGCTCCCCGCTCGTGACCATGTGTGCAACCCGAACTATCGCCGCGGCGATCCCGGCGGGCGCTCCGAGCGTCGAGAGCCGCGACGTCCCGGCTTGGGCGATCGATCGCGGCGTCGGGGCAATGTGCGTCAGCGCGGCGTTCCCCACGTCGAGTGGCTCGCCCAGTGTGGCCACGACGCGTCGGAGCACATTCAGCGCGACCTCAGGCTCGAGCGCGCTTCGCACGAGCAACCCGAGTGCGACCTCGAAACCGTCGAACGCGCCCGGAATGCGCAGGCCCGGTAACTCGCGGACCATCGCGGCGAGACCACTCTGCTCGAGATGCCCGTCGATCACAGTGGGCTCGGCATCGAGGTCGAAGAGGTGTCGGAGTCGCGCAAGCAGCGGCATCAGCGCGGGCACGAGCGACGGCGAGACATCCACCGTTAGGCTCGGCGGCCCCTGTCGCTTCGCACTGCGCGCGTCCGCATGAACGAACACGACACCGGTTCGCTCTCCGAGTCGAACGGTGCGAGCGTATCCTCGGATGTCGACGACTTCCACGCCAGGCAACGCGCTACGGCCCAGCACACCGAGCAGGGCGTTCCATGCGAGCGGCTCGCGGTACGCGAGCGTGAGTCGAAGCGGGCTGCTAGTCTCGTCTGTCGGAGACGGCCTCGCCGCCGACTCCGTCGACTGACGCCGACGCAGCGCGGTGGGGCTCATGCGATATCGCTCGCGAAATACGGAGTTGAATCGCCGGAGGCTCTGGAAGCCGCTCGCATAGGCGACGCGCGTGACCGTGAGCGGCGTGTCGACGAGGAGTCGTTTCGCCAGGAGCAAGCGATGTGTCTGTGCGAGCTCGAGGGGCGTCACGCCGACCTCGCGCTCGAGCGCTCGTCTCAGGTGCCGCTCACTGACGCCGAGGTCTCGAGCGAATTGTCGGACGGAGCAGTCGTTGAGCGCACCGGCGGCAATGCGGTGCGCTGCCACGCTTGCGAGACGGGGCACGGCGTCCACCAGCGCGCGGCCCGGCGCGAGCTCCGGCCGGCAGCGAAGACAGGGTCGGAAACCCGCGCTCTCGGCGGCAGCGGGTGACTCGAAGAAGCGGCGGCGCTCCGGATACGAAACGCGCGCGGGACATACCGGCCGGCAATACACGCCTGTCGAGGTGATGCCGACGAAGAACAGTCCGTCGAATCGTGCGTCACGCGCGCCTAACGCTCGCGTGCAGATCTCTGCGTCCAGCATGGGACTCCCAGCGGGTCGGATCGTTCAATCTAGGTCAGGGGCGGGGCCGAGGCTGGTCGGAATCGGACCTGGAATCGAAGGCGGGAACCGGGAACGGCGAACCGGGAACAGTGACTCCACTGCGAGCTACAGTTCCCGGTTCCCGGTTCCCGGTTCCCGGATTCCAAGTACCGCCCTAACAAGCTTCTGCACCATCGGCACAACGTCTTCCGGCGTTCGATCCGGGCCGGCGAGCTCGTTGAACGTATCGAAGCTCAGCAGGACATAGATGACGGTGATGGCGTCGGCTCGCGGGACAACCGGGCGCGCCTTGTCGCCGAGTCGTCGAAGCAGAGCGGCGAGACCCCTTCGGCGACGCTCGTTGCGCGCGTTCATCGCGGCCGCGAGCTCTGTGTCGTGCAGCGCTGCGGCGCGCAAACGCCCGTGCGCGCGGCGCCTCACCGTCCAGAATCTCCCGAAGATTCCCACGTACTCGTCGAGCGCGACGAGTGGGTCGTCCATCTTGAGGACGTCAGCGATCTGGCCCAGCGGCCCGCGCGCCGCGAGGGAATCGAAGAGCGCCTCGAGCAGGCCGGCTTTCGACTCGAACTGGTTGTAGATCGTCATGCGCGCCACGCCAGCGCGGCGGGCCACGGCGTCGATCGAGAATCCCTCGGCGTCGTCGTCCTCGAGGAGGTCGCGTGCTGCCGCGAGGATGCGCTCGCGACCCTCCTCGACGGAGCGCATCCGTTCTCCCGGATTGTACGACCGACGCCTGGGCATGGGTTGATTTTCGTTAGACTGGTAGTCTAATTTCCTTAGACTGTCAGTCTAAACATGGCAATCAGTGTCGGTGGAGGCGAGGATGGGCATTTCTCGGATGTTGCTCGTGTTCATGCGGGCCGCGATGGCGGTTCAGGTGATCCTCGGGATCGGGTTCTGGACCGGTCACTGGGCGAACCTCGTGAACGTGCACATGGCGATCGGCTCGCTTTTCGTCATCGCGCTCTGGGTAATCGCCGGAATCGCCGGCGCGCACGGCCGCCCGGGTCGCTTCGTCGTGTTCGGATTCGTTTGGGGTGTGATCGTGCTCGCGCTCGGGATGACCCAGCAGGGGATTCTCATTGGCAGTTTGCATTGGATCGTTCGCGTGCTGCATCTCGCGATTGGGATTGCCGCGATGCCGATCGCGGAGCGGCTGGTGGCGGGGCCACAGCCGACGCCGGTCCGCGCCTAGCTACAACCGGGACTGGGGACTAGGGACTGGGGACTGGGGACTCGGCTGGGAGCCTCCTCCCGCCCAGTAAGCCTGCTCGCCAGTAATAGCATTCCGGCCGAGACCCCAGTCCCCAGTCCCTAGTCCCCAGTTGTGACCGCGGGCCGGCGACGCCGGTTTGGCGAGGCATGAATACGCACTTCGCACAATCCAGTCGTCTTCTCCGGCTCGTCGGCGCGTGTATCGCGATCGGCGGAGCGGTTGCCTGCTCCGACGATACGCCGGGAATCGGCCTCAAGCCGCAGCAGGGCATCACTGCCGGAGACTCGATCACCGGCTCGGGTGACCTCTCCGAGCTGCGGGAGCGTCGCGCGGCGTGGCTGGCGCACGGGATCGACGACTATCGGTTCCAGCTCCAGATCAGCTGCTTCTGCGGCGGGCAGATCACGCGGCCCGTGGTGATAGAGGTGCGCGGCGGAGCGATCGCGACGGTTCAGGACCTCGAGACCGGCAACCCGGTCGCCGACGTGTCCGCATATCGCACGATCACGAAGCTGTTCGACGCCGCGATCGCCGAGCGCTCGGGCGGCGGGTACGTGTCGGTCGCGTACGACCGGACGTTAGGCATCCCGGTGCGCCTCGAGGTGGGTACACTGGCCAATGACGCGGGCATCCTGTACCTGGTGAGCAGCCTGGTACGCCTGTAGCGGGAAAGGCCGTTGCGTCGCGCAACGGCCTTTCCAGTCAGCGCGGCCAACGCGCCGCGTTACCGTCCGACGAGCGCGATGATGTTCCCGTCGGGATCCTTGAACCACGCCGCTTTCGACTGGCCTGTCAGATGGACGTCACCCTGTCGGGTCACGCCCGGCATGTCATAGTGCTCGAACTTCACGCCCTTCGATTTGAGCGTCTTGACCGTGTCATCGAGGTCATCGTCCAGCATCCATGTCGCCGCTGTCGCGCGGTTCGTCCCGGCGAAGTCGGATTCGTAGATGAGGATCGAGCTCGACCCGGTCTTGAACGGCATCACCCCCGGCTCCTCGGCCGGGAGCGGCGTTAGGCCGACGACGTCCTGATAGAACTTCTGCGCGCGCCCGATGTCCTTGACGGCAATCGTCGCGGTGACGTCCTTGTCCTTCAGCATTTGTTTACCTCCACGTGCGATAGTGCGGGAGCGAGCCGATCCCGCGAATCTTGGGCCGCTATGACGCCGAGCGATCGACTCCGCCGGCGCGAAATGAGCCAAGGATCAGAGGCTCCTGAACAACGAAACGACGAACGCTGAGGACGCGGACGGCGCTTTCGGGCCGCCGCAGGATACGCTGAGGTTATTTGAAGGACTGAACGTTCCTGAAGGAGTTCAGCGTGCTCATCGCTCGGCGCAGAGCGCCGCCTGCGGGTTCAGCGTTCGTGGCTCCGCCGGACGTATTCACCCCGGAGCGTGCCCGGTCTCGTCAGGCATGCGAGGTCGAGCGTCTCGCCGAGTCGTGATGGCCCAATCGGCGCGCGGATCGGGCATCTCCAGCCGTCGAATCCCGCCCGCAAACCGTCCCTGGAGCCGAGTGTACTCGGCCTGCTTGGCCGCGTCGGGATGCGTCCAGTCGTGGAGGTAGTACACCTCGTTCACCCCTGCCTGGAGCATCTCCTTCGTGCACCCGAAACACGGACGCATGGTGGAGTACACCGTGCTCCCCTGCACCGCGATCCCGAAACGGGCCGCGGCGAGCATGGCGTTTTGCTCGGCGTGCACGCAGATGCAGAGATCGTAGCCAGTGCCTGACGGATACTGGTCGCGATTCGCGCACCGATGACATCCGCCTTCGGTGCAGTTGGGCATGTTCTCGGGGGTACCATTGTATCCGGTCGACACGATCCGCCGGTCGACGACGATGATCGCACCGACGCGATTGCCGGTACAGTCGGCTCGCTCCCGGACGGCGAGGGCGATGCCCATGAAGTACCGGTGCCTGTCCGGGCGATCCGTCATGAGCCGCTCCACGGGGGGAGGAGGTGTTTCTGTACCTTGCCTAACGCGTTGCGCGGCAGGGCATCGATCCGCACGAAGCCGCGCGGGACCTTGAACGACGCGAGCGATCGGATGCACGCCGCTCGCAAGCCGTCCGCGTCCACATCGCCGTCCGGCACGATGTACGCGACCGGCACTTCTCCGCGTCGAGCGTCGGGCACGCCGACGACCGCCGCCTCACGCACCCCGGCCTGCTCGAGCAGCACTTCCTCGATCTCCCGCGGGTAGATGTTGAACCCTCCGGAGATGATGAGGTCTGACGCCCGTCCTCGCAGCGTGTAGTACCCGTCGGCGGAACGATCGGCGAGATCGCCGGTCTTGAACCAGCCGTCATGAAATGCGTTGGCCGTCGCGTCCGCGTTCCGCCAGTAACCCGAGAACACGTTAGGCCCGCGGACGAACACCAGGCTCGTCTGGCCCTCCGTAGGGGCGCCGCCGTCCGGCGACGCGAGACGCACCGAGACGCCCGGCAGCGGGAAGCCGACCGTACCGGCGCGGCGCTCGGCCTCATATGGGTTCGAGATCAGCATGAGCGTTTCGCTCATGCCGTAGCGCTCGAGGATCGTGTGGCCGAACCGTTGCCGAAATGCGTCATGGACGGCGGCCGGCAGAGGTGCGGACCCGGAAACGAACAGCCGCGCCCGGCTACCGATTCGCTGGGCGGCTCCGGTCGGCAGCTCGAGCAGCCGCACATATATGGTAGGAACGCCGAAAAAGAGCGTCGGCCGGAACGAATCGAAGAGGGCCTCGGCTCGCTGCGCATCGAACCGCTCCGCCAACCGCATCCGGCACCCGCTGAGGAGCCACGAGCAGACGCCGTTGCCGAGCCCGTGAACGTGGAACAGGGGTAGGACGGCGAGATACCGGTCATCGCTCGTGATGCGCCAGCAGGCTACGAGGTTGGTGGCGTTCGCGGCGAAGTTGTTGTGCGACAGGACAGCACCCTTCGAGCGGCCCGTCGTCCCCGACGTATACACGATCGCCGCCGGCTCGTCTCCGTCGATCGTTAGGCGCACGCGATCGGCCGACTGCGTCGCCGCCTCGGTGGCAATCGTCTCGACGTCCACTACCGTGTGATGGCCGAACAGCGATCGGTGTTCCGCAGTCGAGATGCTGAACCGCGGCTCGGCGTCGTCCACCATGTGCGAGATCTCACGCTCGCGATACAGCACGTTGATCGGCACGAAGATGACGCCGAGTCGCACGCACGCGAGAAAGAGGTCGAGGAAGTCGACGCGGTTCGCGAGGTGAACGCACAGCCGGTCACCCCGCGACAAGCCACGCGCGGCAAGCGCGTGAGCCATGCGGTTCGCTCGTGCGTCGAGCTCGCCGAACGTGATCGAGCGAACGCCATCGGCCGCGTCGTACTCGAGCCCGATGGCGTCGCGGCGGCCGATCAACGACAGGTCGAAAAGATCTCCGAGCTGCATAGTCCGGATTGTAGCGAGACCGAGGTGGCGTCGCGATGCCTCGGACATCCAGAACAGAGCGAATTGGATTGAACTGAAACCACTGATGCAACGGATTTCTTATCGTTGATCCGTTTGATCAGCAGTTTCCGGCCGTTTCCGCTTGACCCTCGTTCTGGATGCTTGTCCGGCGAGAAGCAACCTCGTACAGCACGATGGACGTTGCCACGGCCGCGTTGAG
>Ga0068861_100002983_pt1 | contig 11168 bp, 9 predicted proteins | sample KBSSwiS42_FD_66593 | JGI IMG/M metagenome (GOLD analysis project Ga0068861, IMG submission 66593) | Switchgrass rhizosphere microbial communities from Kellogg Biological Station, Michigan, USA - KBS Switchgrass S4-2 | ecosystem: Host-associated > Plants > Roots > Rhizosphere > Soil ...
GTTACGCAAGCCAGGCACATAACCGCCAACATCCGCACCGACGTCGTAGTTGTCTTCATGGAGCAAATCGCCTTGCTTGTTGGTGCGAGTGTCGTCGGGTTGACGGCGAGTCGCCTCGAACGCGCTCGGTCTCGCAAAACCGTAGATCGCGCCGTGATACGCATTGCCGCCTGACTGAGTAATGATGTTTACGATGCCGCCGATCGACTGGCCGTATTGTGGTTCGAAACCGCCCGTCTTCACCTGAACTTCTTTAATGAACGACGTATTGATGCCGGTGCCCAACGCGCCATACGAACGCGAGAAAGTTCCGATACCACCAAAGGCCGAGTTTGTAATGTTCACACCATCGGCGACGTAAAGATTGTCGAGTGCCGAACCGCCGGCAACTGACGGATTATCGCGTCCGCCGTTAATGCTGTCGGTTGCGCCCGGCGAGAGATAAAACAGACTCGACACACCGCGCTGCACAGGGACGTTCTGAAACAGTTGATCGTTCAAGTTTTGACCGGTGGCGGTGCTTTGTTGATCGATTCCGCCGACTGTAGCTGTTACGTCCACTGTCGCGGTGATTTCACCCGTTTCGAGTTTCAAATTCAGTGTCGATTCACGACCGACGTTCACAGTCACATTGTTCGCTACCGCACTCTTGAAGCCCGTCTGTTCGACGCGCACGGTGTACCTGCCAGGTTCAAGGTTGTCGATCTTGAAGATGCCACTCTCATTGGTGGTAGCGGATCGTTCAGCCTGTGGACCTGTAACTGTGATCTTCGCGCCTGGAATGGCCGCGCCGGCGGGGTCGGTGACTAGACCGCCGATGGTCCCTTTCGTTTGCACGTCTTGTCCGAACACGCTCACAGCAGCGAGACTGAGACAGACGGCTATCAACAACGACCAAAGGTTTTTCATAGGGATACTTCTCACTTTCTAAATAGAGACTTCCAACGCCTCGCGCGCGTCACACAACGAGCTGCGCAAGGATGCACCTCTTTCACGGGGGTATGTCAGAGCAACTGAGTTGAAAAACACAGGCAGGGAGACAGGAACATGTGGTAGCAGAAGCAATGAAAATGCCAGTTGGAAGATCTACGAAAGAGTGGATACTCGCGCGTGTTGGTTCTACTCAGCTCGAGTGTGAGAAAGGCATGGATGCTGGTGTTTGAAGTGAGCAGCAACCATGTACAAACAAAGGCACGCCCATTTAAATGGACGTGCCCGATCCAAAGGTTTGGTTAATCCAAATCTCTGGAGTTTTCACATTTATTTGTTCTTATCCGGCTTACGAAAAACCGTGTCAGGTAAATCGACGTCGAACTTGAGATCGACAAGATGCACAACGGCATCGCCGTTCGCAATATTTGACGACACCAGCTTGAAGGGAATCATCACGCCGTCCACGTTGCGATAGTCGCTGAAGGTTTCCGTTTGCGGTAACTCGATACCGGCAGTCTCAACTGCAATGATTGAATCACGACGCAAGACGAGGAACGACTTGGTGGAAATGTAGTCAGTGACAGGAGTGCCTTTCTCATTTTTCTTTTCAATGATGTAGACGTCCTCGTCGCCAACTTTGCCCATGCGCTTGAACATGATCGTCTTGTAGTTGTTTTTCCAGTTGAGCACGTCGTAAAAATCCGCGCCGGCTTTGATGTCTTCGAGTCGCTTGCCGCTGTAAGTCTCTGCCGGTGCAAAGCTGGGGAATTCGCCGCCGCTGTTGCCGTCGAAATAGCTCGTCACCGAGCCGATCTTTTTACCGAGCGCAATGTAGGTCATGTCGCTCGCTGCAAGGTTGGGTGCTCTTGCGCTGATCGTGCCTTTTCCCTGCACGCCCTGGCTTTCGAGATCGACCTCGACAGTCGCCAGCGACGTTTTGTGTTTACGCAGGTTCTCTTCGCCGCCGTAAGCAGCGATCATCTTATTTAACAGATCGTCGATCTTGATTGGCTCATTTTGGGCTGTCGCAACTGGAGCTTCTGCCGCAGTAATCTTCACCAACACGACGTTGCCTTGCGGTTGCTCCAGGAACAGCTCAGTCTCGGAAGGTTTGTCTTTGACTGGTCTAAACGTCGCGAAAAACCCTGGCGGGGCAGGGTCAGCGAGTTTGTAACGGCGACCGCCGATGTTTTGCAGTGGGTAAGCAGGCTGTCCCGGCACGCTGAGCGTCAACTTGTCATCGTTAAGGGAGACTTCAAAATTTACGCCCGCTGCCGCAAGCCGGTATTTACCGACCTCGGCTTTCGGATCGCCGGCGGCGGCTGTTGGTCCATCCGCCGCTTTCGGATCGCCGACAAGGTTCTTCCAAATCGTGTTCATCGCCACCGCACCGAGCGACGACGCGGTGACGTTCGTTAACAACACGAAACCGAGTTTCTGATCCGGCATCATTGCGACTTCCGAATTGAAGCCGTCGATGTTGCCGCCATGCTCCACGACCTTGTGACCGTTCCACTGGCGAAGAAACCACCCGAAACCGTAATCAATACTTCCTGCAACGTTGATCTGTTTGCGTACGAGTTCGTCAAAGTTCTTTTCGGAGACGAGACGATGGCCATCGAAACTGCCGTTTGCGAGCATCAATCGAATCCACTGGGCCATGTCGCGCGCACTCGAGTTAATCGCCCCGGCGGGAGCTGCCGCTGGAATTTCGCGTTGCGGCAGAAGACGAGTGACTTTCGTTGACGGGTTGTAGTCGTAGCCGAGCGAGTAGTCGCGCGACTTCTGCATCGCTGCGACTGAAGTATCGCTATTCTTCATACCGAGCGGCTTGAAGATGCGAGTGGCGATCAGTTTGTCCCACGTCGAGTTTTCAGCTTTCGCGACTGCCTCTCCGGCCGCGGCGTACATCACGTTCTGATACTGAAACTTCTCGCCGAGTTTTGCGGTGGGCTTGGCCATCGCGGCGACTTGAATCAGCTCCTGGCGATTGAGAACTCCGGTCACCATCGCCAGGTCCGTTCGATTCAAACCGGAACGGTGGGCCAGCAGGTCGCGAAGCGTGATCTTCGCGGCAGCATCGGGATCGCGGAGATTGAAGTAAGGCAAAAATTTCTTAGGCGAATCTTCGAACGACAACTTGCCCTCGTCCGACGCCATTGCGACCAGCATCGCCGTAAACGCTTTCGAAGCCGAGCCAATCGCGAAACGCGTGTCGGGCGTAACGGGGAGTTGCTTCTCGACGTTCTTGAGACCTATGCCCTTCAGGTAAATGATCTGATCGTCTTTAACGATCGCGAGAGCGATGCCCGGGATACCCATTTCCTTGCGCTTTTCGTCGAGAGCTTTCTCGATCGCTGCGAGTTGAGAGCTGTAATCCGTGGTGCTTGCGGCGGGCTTCGGCGCTGCGGCCTGCTGAGCAAGAGCAACTGGATGAAGTGGAGTTGTTATTACTGCAACACAGAGTGCTAAAACCGAGAGCAGACGAAAAAGGGGCTTTGAGGTGGTCACGAAGGTTCTCCTTGGGACGAAATCTCGGGCTATTACGCAAACAGTGACAACGAGGTTGCGGAAAGCCACAAAGAAGCACAAGAGGCACAAACCGTTTTCCGTTTGTGTGTTCCTGTGCCTCTTTGTGGCAGCCGGGTTGGAGGCTTTACTCAACCACCCATGTGTCGCCGCTATTGATGAGTTTTTCCAGGTTACCTGGACCGATCTTCGCGACCGCAGCTTCGATCTGGTCCTCCATCATGTCTTCATAGGTGGGACGTTCGATCGCGCGGAAGATTCCGACGGGTTGCGGAAACTCGGGCTGTTCCATGCGTGCGAGCATGAACGCCACGGAAGGATCCGTCAGGTGGATATCGTGTACCAGCAGATCGTTTTCGGTGATGCCGTTTTCGCCGATCGTCACGATCTCCGGATGCGCGCCGTTCATGCGAATGCCTTGCTTGCGTTCTTTGCCAAACACCATCGGTTTGCCGTGTTCGAGATAGAGCACTCGATCGGGCCGAACTGTGCGCTCGGCAAAGTAATCAAATGCGTTGTCGTTGAAGATGTTGCAGTTCTGGTAGACCTCGATAAACGAGATGCCTTTGTGCTTTGCCGCAGCTTCAACCATCGCACCGAGATGTTTGACGTCGATATCGATCGAACGCGCAACAAACGTCGACTCGCTGGCGATCGCCAGTGACAACGGATTGATCGGATAGTCGATCGTTCCCGAAGGCGTCGACTTGGTCTTCTTTCCGAATTCGGAAGTCGGACTGTACTGACCTTTCGTCAATCCATAGATGCGGTTGTTGAAAAGTATGTAATTGATGTCGAGGTTACGACGGATCGCGTGAATGAAGTGATTACCACCGATCGAAAGCGCGTCGCCGTCGCCCGTGATCACCCACACGCTGAGTTCCGGATTCGCGCACTTGATACCAGTTGCGATTGCCGGGGCACGGCCGTGAATTCCGTGAAATCCGTAGGTGTTCATGTAATACGGAAAACGCGAAGAGCATCCGATGCCTGATACGAAAACAATCTTCTCGCGCGCGATGCCGAGGTCGGGCATCACCTTCTGCACGTTGTTAAGAATCGCATAGTCGCCGCAACCCGGACACCAACGCACTTCCTGATCGGAAACGAAGTCAGCCTTCTTCAATTCACCCGGCGGTGGCGCGATACGACCCGCCACCGGCGAGCCGGCGTCACTCTCGACGGAGACCGCCTCGCCAAACGGCTTGTTTCCGTTTCCATTTCCACTATGACCATTACTCTGTGTGCTCATCACTTCTCCTATTACAAATACTCTTCAACCTTGCGAACGATCTCGCGAATCTGGAACGGCCGGCCCTTCACCTTCGAGAACGGCACTGCATCCACCAAAAACTTCGCGCGAATCATCGTGCACAACTGGCCCAGGTTCATCTCCGGAACAATCACTGTCTCGAACCCGGAGAGCACTTCACCAAGATTGCGCGGGAATGGATTCAGATGTCGCAGATGCGCGGCCGAAACGCTCTTGCCGTCGTGCTGCATCTTCTCGACTGCGGAAGTGATCGAACCGTAGGTTGAGCCCCAACCAAGCACGAGCACCTTGCCACTCTTCTCACCCATCACTTCAATCGGCGGAATGTCGTTCACAACGCGATCGACTTTTTCCTGACGCAGCTTCACCATCAGGTGATGGTTCTCGGGATCGTAGTTAACGTTTCCGGTGATGTGCTGCTTTTCAATGCCGCCGATGCGATGTTCCAAACCCGGCGTGCCGGGCAACGCGTATGGACGCGCCAGCGTTTCCGGGTCACGCGCGTAAGGCATGAACGTCGCCGGATCTTTCGCAAACCTCACATCGATTGCCGGCAACGACTCTATCGAGGGAATAGCCCACGGCTCTGCGCCATTGGCGAGATATCCGTCTGAGAGATAAAACACCGGCGACATGTACTTGAACGCCAGCCGCACCGCTTCGATTGCCATGTGGAAACAATCGGCCGGCGTCGCAGGCGCTATCACAATCGCCGGACACTCACCGTTTCTTCCCCAAACCGCCTGGAACAAGTCGGCCTGTTCGGTCTTGGTTGGTAATCCTGTGGATGGTCCACCGCGCTGAACGTTGATAATCACTAACGGCAATTCAGTCATGACCGCGAGACCGATGGCTTCCTGCTTCAGTGCGACGCCTGGACCAGACGTTCCGGTCAATCCGATCTGGCCTGCGAAACTCGCTCCAATGGCGGCGCAAACTGCCGCGATCTCGTCTTCGGCCTGGAACGTTTTCACGCCAAAAGTTTTGTGACGCGACAGTTCGTGAAGGATGTCTGACGCCGGTGTGATCGGATAAGAACCGTAGAACAACGGCCGGCCTGATAACTGCGAAGCGGTGATGAAGCCGATCGCCGTCGCTTCGTTTCCAGTGATCTTGCGATACTTTCCGGGAGCAATCTTCGCCTTCTTTACCGTGTAGTGCGTTGTGAAAACTTCAGTTGTGTCTGCGAAGTTGTAACCGGTCTTCAACGCGATCTCGTTCGCTTTCGCCAACTCGGGACTCTTCGCAAACTTCGCGCGAATCCAGTTGAGCGTGTTCTCCATCGGCCGGTCGTAAAGCCAGTAGAGCACGCCGAGAGCGAAGAAGTTCTTCGAGCGGTCGATCTCCTTGCGCGATAGTTCGACGTTGCCTTTCAAGGCGTTCATGTTGAGCGTCGTGATCGGGAGCTTGTGCACGCGATAACCGGCGAGGGAATTGTCTTCCAAAGGATTCGTTGCGTAATTCGCGTACTTCAGGTTCTCAGGCGTGAAGCTGTCGGTGTTGACAATGAGCGTTCCGCCTTCCTCGAGATCGGCCAGGTTAACTTTCAAGGCCGCCGGATTCATCGCCACCAGCACGTTCGGCTGATCGCCGGGCGTCTTGATGTCCTGGCTGGAAAAGTTCAATTGAAATCCGCTGACGCCGGGCAAACTGCCGGCAGGAGCGCGAATCTCTGCTGGAAAGTCGGGCAGTGTTGAAATATCGTTGCCTACAACGGCAGACGTGTTGGTGAATTGCGTACCCGTCAACTGCATACCGTCGCCGGAGTCGCCGGCGAAGCGGATAGTCACAGTGTCGAGTTCTTCGACATGTTTTTCAGCCTGAGAGACAGGAGGTTCGATAACGGTGCTCATTTCGTAATGTAAAACCTTTCCAATCGTTATGGCCGGGTTTCGGCAAAGATAGTATAGGACATTAGGTCGTATAAGTCTTATTTGACATATGGCGACATCGCAGCAAGCTTTTCGATGATTCCGGGCAGCACGCGGAGTGTCGTTTCGATATCGGTTTCGGTGTTGTAGCGCCCGAGCGAGAAACGAATGGAACCCTGCGCGGCGGTGTAAGGCACGTTCATCGCTTTCAGGGTCGCGGAAGATTCGTGAGTCGTCGAGTGACACGCGGAACCGGTGGAAACACAAATGCCGGCCTGGTCGAGGTGCTCCAGAATGTTCTGTCCTTCGACATGTTCAAAGGAGATATTTGAAGTGTTTGGCAGACGTTTTGAACGATCCCTGGTGCCGTTCACACGCGCGTTGGGAATCTGTTCGAGAATGCCGTCTTCGAGTTTGTTGCGAAGCTTCTCGATCATTTCGTGACCGCTATCTTGCTGCGCCAGCCGGCACGCTGCGCCTAGTCCGACAATATTCGGCACGGCCAATGTACCCGCGCGGCGTCGTTGCTCCTGGGCGCCACCGATAATGAACGATGGCAGCGAAATGTTGTTTCGCATGTAGAGCGCGCCGATGCCTTGAGGCGCGTGCAGTTTGTGACCGGACAACGCGAACAGATCGACCTCCGTGCGTCTCAAGTCGATCGGAATCTTGCCGACAGCCTGAACACCATCGACGTGAAAGACTGCTTCTGAACGCTCGCGCACGATTCGTCCGATCTCGTCCATCGGAAACAACACGCCCGTTTCGTTGTTGGCGAGCATGATCGAGACCAATGCCGTTTCAGGTCTTAGCGCCGCGCGCAAATCATCGAGATCGAGTTCGCCTGTTTCGCTGACTCCGAGCCACGTCACTTCATAGCCATCGCTCTCCAGCAAACGGCAAACATTGCGCACTGCCTCGTGTTCAACCTGCGTCGTGATGATGTGGCGTTTTGAGGGCTGGGTCGCGAGAACGCCGCGAATGGCCCAGTTGTCTGACTCCGAACCACACGAAGTGAAAACAATCTCGCTCGTATCAGCCGCCCCGAGGAGAGTCGCAACCTGTTCGCGCGCCTGTTCGACTGCCTGCTTCATTTCGCGGCCGAGCGCATGTGCTGAGGAAGGATTACCGAAGAATTTCGAGAGATAAGGTTGCATTGCTTCGAGGGCTTCCGGCGCAACCTGAGTAGTGGCGTTATTATCGAGATAAATCATTTTGTGTCTCCAGAATCTCCTGGATTAGTTGATGACAAGATCCGCAGCCGCCGCCGGCGTTACACGCGCGAGTGACTTCGGCCACCGATTTCAGTCCGCGAGCGGCAATTTCGCGTTCGATCGCGCGTTCCGAAACAAAGAAGCACGTACAGATGAGAGCTTCGTCGCCAACCCACTCGTCGCGCGCCGCATCGCTATACTCGCGAATCGCGGCGATCAACGCTTCGCAGGCCAGCTTCGGACAGTGTTCGCTGCCGGGCTCAAGATCAGGGAAGTTGCGTGTCAGTTCGTCGCAATTCTGTCCGATGATGGCTGCGCCGGCAGTCGGGACATTCACAACCCGCTCGGTTAGCATTGACGACGAGGCAACCAGCACACTACAACCGGCCGCCTTAAACTTGGCCTGCGAAATCACGTGAGCTTCATCGACCTGAATTGAAAACCGCACGTGGGCGCCGCAGATCAGCGACGCGGCTCGGCCTGTAAAACTCGGCTCGTCCGCCTCTCCTACGTTTCGCGGATTGAAGAAATGGTCGGTGGCTACTTCGGACAGACCTGACACTCGCTGTTGAAACTACTCGCGGGGTTGTCGTTTGTCAAAAACTCGCTAGATCAGCTACGCTTCACATGCGCATGACACAAGTTAACGAACAATTGATCCTCGACAGCCTGCGGCAGATCCAGGACCCGGATTTGCACAAAGATATCGTCACACTCGGGTTTATCCGCGACCTCAAAATCGAAGGCGGCAAAGTCTCGTTTCGCATCGTGCTCACCACTCCGGCGTGCCCGGTGAAAGCTGAAATGGAGAGCGCCGCGAAAGAGATCGTCGGCGGTTTGCCCGGAGTCACCTCGGTGTCCGTCACGATGGACGCGGAGGTCCCGAAAGGGCGCGGTTTTGGTGAAAAAGTTTCAATTGAAGGTGTTCGTAACATCGTAGCGGTCTCGTCAGGAAAAGGCGGCGTCGGCAAATCGACTGTCGCCGTGAACCTCGCTGTTTCGCTGGCGTTGGACGGTGCACGCGTCGGACTGATGGACGCAGACGTCTACGGCCCAAACGTTCCGATAATGCTGGGTGCAAGCGACGCGCGGCCTGAAGTGGAAGTTAATAAGCTCGTGCCGATCGAAGCGTTTGGTGTGAAGTTCATGTCGATGGCGCTGTTACAGCCCGGCGACAAACCGATGATCGTGCGCGGTCCAATCCTTCACGGTCTCGTCAAACAGTTTTTGTCAGACGTGAAATGGGGCGAGCTCGATTACCTGATTGTCGACATGCCGCCGGGAACGGGCGACGTGCAGTTGTCGCTGGCGCAATTGGTTCCGGTGCAAGGCGCAGTGCTGGTAACGACGCCGCAGATGGTGGCAGTTGCCGACGTTCGCAGGGCGTTGCGAATGTTTGAAACAGTGGCAATACCTGTGTTGGGAATCGTTGAAAACATGAGTTACTTCATCGCGCCCGACACGGGCGTGCGTTACAACATTTTCGGCGAAGGCGGCGGCCAGGCACTGGCGCAGCGCTACCGCGTGCCGTTTCTGGGCGCTGTGCCGATGGGGATCGAAGTACGCGAAGGCGGCGACAAAGGCGTGCCCGTCGTAGTCAGCCATCCGGAGTCAGCGGAGGCGCAAGCTTTTCGAAAAGTATCGGAAGAAGTGGCGCGCCAAGTCTCAATAGAGGCGATGAAACCCGAACTTGTCGTTTTGGGGAAAGGGCAATAAGATAGGCGACGACGACGAATTATAGAAGGAAGAGGATTAATCATGTCAGCAACCGAAGCGCCAACCGTAACACTTAACGTCACCGACTCAGCCGTAACTGAGATTAAGAAGTTTATGGCAGGCGAGGAAGATTTACCGCAGTCCGCAGGCCTCCGCGTCCGGGTCGTCCCGGGCGGCTGCTCGGGCTTCCAGTACAGCCTCAATATTGAAGAACAGTCACGCGAAGGCGATTTCGTGTTCGATGAGAAAGGCGTGCGCATGTTTGTGGACATGTTCAGCGCGCAGTATCTGAACGGCGTCGAGATCGATTTCGTGACCGGCGTCATGGGTTCGGGCTTTACGTTTAGGAATCCGAATGCCACCGGCAGTTGCGGGTGCGGCTCTTCGTTTACCGCCTAAGGCACACGGGGAAAGAATTCTTGACGGGAGACGGGAGCAAATCCCGCCTCCCGTTTCTGTTTTTATTTTTGTCTTATAATCCCACCGACGCAGTCGGTGGCCCAAAACTGTGTTACGAATCACTCAAGCCACGACCTCAAACGACCTCGAGGAGGCGCGCACTCTTTTTAAGGAGTACGAAGCCGGCTTAGGCATCAGCTTGTGTTTTCAGAGCTTCGATCAGGAACTCGCAAACCTGCCGGGTGACTACGCACCTCCACAAGGCCGGCTGCTACTCGCGCGAGAACACGATCAACTCCTCGGTTGCATCGCCTTACGTCCTGTTGGACCAACAACGTGCGAAATGAAGCGGTTGTTTGTTCGTTCTGAATATCGCGCCAGAGGTCTGGGACGAGTTCTGGTTGAGGCAATCATCGAAGAGGCGCGAAAGATTGGTTACGCGCACATGCGTCTCGACACGCTGCCCGGCAGGATGGACCGCGCGATCGCTCTCTACCGATCCATCGGCTTTGTTGAAATCCCGCCTTACTACAACTCCCCGGTTGACACCACGACGTTTATGGAGCTTGATCTACTCACCCCTACGCCCTAAAACATAAACTCTGGAGCAAACATAGATGCCTAAGATCCAAGCTGAAACTGCCACTGGTCTGGTTGAAACTGAAGCCCCGACTGGAAAGAAACTCGTACTGGTTATCGAAGACGCCGGCATTGACATTCTTCACCGCTGCGGCGGCAACGCCCGTTGCACTACTTGCCGCGTCGAGATCCTCGAAGGCGACCCCGGGGAGATGCGTGAGCTCGAACAAAACCGTCTCGCCGTCGAGCAGGAGCTTGCGCCAAATACTCGCTTGTCCTGTCAAATTCACGTTGAAAACGATTTGCGAGTTCGTGTGATCAATCAGGCGAGTGTGCGGGGCATCGATCCAGGCCCACGACCGTTGGACGAATAGGCCATGATTGCGTCATGGGTTGGTCTGGGTGTAATCTTCGGCCGTAATTCCAGGCTAACATCACGGAGGACGTATGTTAATTGAGTCAACTGCTCATCTCCCCATCAGTCTGGCTTTCTTTGACGGAGTTTTTAATTCACCCGTCGGCGACGCACTCCCTCGAATCATCCTGCGCTGGACCCACTTTGTTGCCGGGGTCACATGGATCGGGCTGCTTTACTTCTTTAACGTCGTGAACGTTCCGTTTCAGAAGGGCCTCGACGCCGAGACTAAGAAAAAA
>Ga0068861_100002985_pt1 | contig 11163 bp, 7 predicted proteins | sample KBSSwiS42_FD_66593 | JGI IMG/M metagenome (GOLD analysis project Ga0068861, IMG submission 66593) | Switchgrass rhizosphere microbial communities from Kellogg Biological Station, Michigan, USA - KBS Switchgrass S4-2 | ecosystem: Host-associated > Plants > Roots > Rhizosphere > Soil ...
GGCGTCTGAGAAAACCTGCGGCGGATAGTCCGCCCATCCCAAAGGAGAATGTCATGAGAGGACGAGTGATGATGATTTTGGCGAGCGCAGTGCTCGCAGGGAGCCTGCTGGCTACTGGCGCCCAAGCCCGCGGCGGCGGTGGTGGTGGTGGCGGCGGTCATGGCGGTGGCGGCGGCTTTGGCGGAGGCCATATGGGCGGTGGCTTTGGCGGAGGTCACATCGGCGGCTTTGGCGGGGGCCACATGGGCGGCTTCGGCGGAGGCATGGGTGGCTTTGGCGCCGGCCGCGTCGGTAGCTTGGGCGCAGGTCACATCGCGCACGTCGGCCACGGTCGCTTCGGCGGCGGACGGCACCGCTTCGCTGGCGGCGGCTATTACGACTACGGCCTTGGTTGTCCGTACTATCCAACCTACACATACGGCTATCCCTACTACTGTGACTACTGAACGGTAGACGGATCCGAAGCCGCGAACGCGCGGGCTTTCGACCCCCTAACGGCTCACCTGGGAGAGTTGGCGAAACGCAGAACATCAGCTCTGCCGGGTGAGCGCCACTAAGAGTAACGGCCTCCCGCCATTTGTTGAAGCGAATCGAGACGGCGCTCCGACAGGAAGCCGCCGAACGGCCGGTTTCACCATGCAAACGAACCCTGCTCGAGCCTTGCAGTTGAATTCGAATTTAATGTCCTAAACCTCAATTTAATAGGTCGTCCGCGCGCAGCGCCTATCATCTGATGATCCGCTCGACTTTCGGCGGCGGAAAATATCCAGCTTACCACGACGGAGCGACTGATATGGGGAATGAGGGACAATTCGCAGGCCTCTCGGTTCGAACACGGCGCGGACCAGCGCTCGCCAGAAGCGGGCGCGGCCGGGGCTATCTCGACGACATCAGGCGTTTCGCGATGCTGGAAAGAGACCAGGAATATAACCTCGCCAAACGTTGGCGCGAGCACGGCGACCGCAATGCTGCGAATCAGCTCGTTACAAGTCATCTGCGTCTCGCCGTCAAGATCGCCATGGGTTACCGCGGCTACGGTCTGCCCGTTTCGGACATCATCGCCGAAGGGAACGTCGGCCTGATGCAGGCCTTGAACCGCTTTGAGCCTGAAAAGGGCTTTCGCTTTGCCACCTACGCGATGTGGTGGATCAGGGCTTCCATACACGATTACATCCTGCGCTCTTGGTCGCTTGTGAAGATCGGCACCACCGCGAACCAAAAGAAGCTGTTCTTCAAACTACGCTCCGCGAAAAGCAAGATCGCCGCATTGGAAACCGGCGACCTTCACCCCGATCAGGTCACGTTGATCGCAAAGGACCTTGATGTCACGGGCGAAGATGTTGTCGACATGAACCGACGGCTGAATGGTGACAAATCTATCAACGTGCCGATGTATAATCGCGCTGACTCCGGCGAATGGCAGGACAATCTCGTTGATCAGTCCCCCTCTCCGGAAGCCATCGTGGTCGAACAGGACGAAAAGGAGCGTCGGCTCAAGGCATTAGTCGCCGCGATCGATGTCCTGGATGACCGCGAACGCCGCATCTTCGAGGCGCGACACCTGGTCGACGAACCACTGACGCTTGAAGACCTGGCCGCGAACTTCAACGTCTCGCGTGAACGCATACGCCAAATCGAGGCGCGCGCGTTCGAGAAAGTGCGAAAGGCGACAAAGAACCTTGTCGTGCAAGCGCCCGCGGCGGTTGAGCAGGCTTGGGCGGACTGAACCCAGGTTCCGACCTGCCCTTTCAGATTCCAACCGTTAATCCGCAGTCGGCCCGCTCGCCTGGAGCGTTGCACCGGTCAGATCCTTAGAGATTGGTTCCGCACGTTCGCGCGCGCATTCCACATCTGGTTTTCACGAAGCGCGGATCTGAACTGGAGTCGACTTGTAGGAAGGCGTTCCGGATTTTGCGTCGTAATGATCGAGCGCAACCAGGACATTCGCCTCCGGATAATAGGCCGCGATCGAACCCTGCGCGATATGATAGGCGACCGCCGTCAGGTTGCGCATGACCCGCTCGCCCGCTTTCGATCCGGCATCGGGCACGACGGTGATATCGACGAGATCGCCATGCTTCAGGCCGCGGCTGGCGAGGTCGTGCTCATTGACGAACACAACGTCGCGCCGTCCCGTAATTCCGCGATAGCGATCGTTCATGCCATAGATCGTCGTATTGTACTGGTCGTGACTTCTGATCGTTGTGAGCGTGAGAGCTTCACGATCGGTCACGCGCGGATCCTCATCTGTTCCGGCATTGACGAGGAAATTGGCTTTCTTCGTCGGCGTCCGCCAATCACGCTCTGATGCTGCAACATAGAGCCGAAATCCACCCGCCTTCCTGATCCGGTTGTTGAAATCGGCGAATTCCGGAAAGATCGCCTCGATGCAATCGCGGATCTTTCCGTAATCGGAAACCAGCTCGGCCCATTTGACGCGTGTGTTCGGCAATGTTGCCAGCGCGATTTCCGCGATAATCGCCGGCTCCGACTTGAGATGCTCGGACGCCGGCTTCAGGCCGCCGCGTGAAGCATGGACCATCGACATTGAATCTTCCACGGTGACCGACTGGCGACCGGTGGCCTGAATATCGGTCTCGGTGCGTCCCAGACAGGGTAGAATGAAGGATTGCTTTGCGGCCAGCAGATGCGTGCGATTGAGCTTGGTGGCGATGTGCACCGCGAGATCGAGCTTCCGCATTGCCTTGAATGTGACTTCCGGATCCGACATGGCAACGGCCAGGTTGCCGCCGAGGCAAACCAACGCCTTCGATCGCCCATCCCGGATCGCTTCGATGGCTTCGACCGCGTTGTGGCCCTTGTGGCGCGGCGGCTCGAATCCGAACACGCGGGCGAGCCCGTCCAGAAGCGCATCGTTCGGAATCTCGGTGATCCCGACCGTGCGATCCCCCTGCACGTTCGAATGGCCGCGCAACGGAGAGATGCCCGCGCCCTTGCGCCCGATATTGCCGCGGAGCATCAACAGATTGGCGATCTGCTGAACATTGCCGGTGCCGTGGCGATGCTGGGTGATCCCCATGCCGTAATTGATGATGACGCGCTCGGCCTTGGCGTAGATTTCGCCGACGGCCTCGATATCGGATCGTGACAGACCGGAGGCTTCCTCAATCGAGTCCCAGGAGGTCGCATCGAGGTCAGCCAGCAGTTCATCGATTCCGGTCGTATGATCTTTGATGAAATTCCGGTCGAGAACGCCGGAACCGCTTTCGGCAAGGCTTTTGGCATCGAGCGCCACGAGGGTCTTCATGATCCCCTTCAGTACCGCAATATCTCCACCAACCTTCACCAGATAGTAGGTCGAGGCGATCGGCGTCGAGCTCAGCGTCAACATTTCGACAGGGTGTTGCGGCGACGTGAACCGTTCCAGTCCGCGCTCGTGCAGCGGATTGAAGACGATAATCGGCACTCCTCGTTTCGAGACCTCGCGCAGCGTCGTCAGCATACGGGGATGATTTGTCCCGGGATTATGGCCGATACAGAAAAGCGCGTCGCAATGATCGAAATCCTCCAGGGTCACGGTTCCCTTGCCGACGCCAATTGATTCCGGCAGACCGACGCTCGTCGCCTCGTGGCACATATTCGAGCAGTCGGGAAAATTGTTGGTTCCGTATTCCCGTACGAAAAGCTGATAGAGAAAGGCCGCCTCATTGGAGGCGCGGCCGGACGTATAAAACTCCCCCATGTCGGGATGCGGTAACTCGCGGAGCGCGGCGCCTATCCTCGCCAGCGCCTCGTCCCACGAAATCGGCAGGTATTTGTCCGTTGCCTGATCGTAGACCATCGGGTGAGTCAAGCGCCCCTCGTTCTCGAGGTCGAAATCGTGCCAACTCCAGAGTTCGCTGACCGTATGCGCTGCAAAGAATTCGGGCGTCGTCCGTTTGGCGGTTGCCTCCCAGGCGACAGCTTTGGCGCCGTTCTCGCAAAACTCAAACGAGGAGGTATGCTTGGGGTCGGGCCAGGCGCATCCCGGACAATCAAACCCATGGGGCTGGTTCATGCTGAGGAGACCGCGGGTCTCCTTTACAATGGCCATCTGACCGCGCACCGCGTCCGCCACGGCTTTCAGAGCGCCCCACCCCGCCGCAGCTCCCTCGTATTCGTGGACGCCTACGACATCGTCGTCGCTCATTGTGCTCTCCATAATCGCGGTGGTGTGTGGCCAAAAGGTAATTTCGGCGTCGAAACAACGTCTCCGTCTGAGATCATGAACGTCGCCATCGATCCCGACATGCTCAATTAAAAAAAGGTTTAGCGTTGAGAGGTCCGGCTTGAGCGGACCATTCATCAGCGACAACCCGAAGCGGGTCTGCGTCAGAGAATAAACGCATATTTAATTGAACCGCTCGCGCGAGCCAGCCACCTTTTGGGCACGGGACCTATCTGGAGCAGGATCCAGGATCTTACCAAAGCAACGGAGCTTCCGACGTTCGACGCGACACAACGGAAGTTCGACGCGGTGCTCGACAGAAAGTTGAAAAACTACCGCTGCTGATTTTTGTCCAAGCTGCGTGCACGACCCCGGAGGGATTGACCAATGTTCGAAAGGTTCGCACCAAGCGAGATCGCCGCAAAACTGATCGGCATCGGTGCTCGCCGTGGCAACGCGCTCCTTGAACGGAGCGCGTCACCGGGCTTCTCGCCGATTGCCGCGGTGCTTCCGCTTTCATCGGCGCAAATCTTCATGAAACCATTGTTAATCCTCGCGACGGCTGGGTGCTTGTTGTTCGCGGGCCCCGCCTTTGCCCAGGTTGAAGATCCGCTTGACCCGCTCACGGCTGTACCTTCGTTGAACGCCACCTCTCCGCTTGGAATGGGCGCCAGCGGATCAGTCGGCACGACCGGAATCCCGCTGGGCTCCACCGAAGTGACGTCACTCGGAGTCAGCCCGGCCCCAACTGGCGGCGTAACGGGCTCAATTGCAATCCCAACCACCGGTGCGATTACAAGCAGCGGCTGTTTGACCGGGGGGATGTCGCCGTCGGGAACGTTCGGATCAACCGCCAGCTACGACGGCGGCGGAATGGCACCCGGAACCGCAGCGCCTGCCACGGGGAGCACGGGGACGCTTGCCACCGCTGCAACGACGGACCCCATGGCGATCCCGGGAACATCAACATCCTCGCAAATGTCAATTCCGCTGGGAGTGTCGACAACCTCAGGAGTGGACACATCGGGCATGTCGGGAATGTGCGGCTCCGGCTCAAGCAGTATTGCTTCGTCGTCGACCCCCACGTCAACATCGCCCACCGTGCCGGGCGGCTTCGCTCGAACCGGAATTCCGCTGGGTTCGACGGAGATCGCCAATCTCGGAGTCAGTTCTGCACCGGCGGTACCGATAGTTGGCGTATTGCCCATTGTAGGCACCATCGGGCCCAGCGAGGTGCTGCCAACGACGCCCACTGTTTCATCTTCGACAACCGCTGCGACGTGTGGGCTCACCGGTGCTACCGGGGCCGCTGGCACTGGGAGCGGCGGGGCCGTCGGGGAGGGAACCGCCGGCGTCTCCGGATCATCGATCCCGGCGCGTCTGCTGAGAGATTTCATCCTTTGTCAGCGGCAACCGCTGCCTTGATGACCGCGGTGTTTTTGCGGCCGCCCGCCGCGTAATCCTTTCTCTTACCGGAGGTCTTCCATGAGACCATTGTTGATCGTCACGACGGCCTGGCCGTTGTTGTGCTTGAGCCCTGCATTCGCTCAGGTCGGCACCACCATGCCTTCGCTTGGCGTCACCTCCTCGCTTGGAACGGTTCCCGGCGCACCAGTTGGCCCGAACGGCTTGCAGGTCGGCGCAGCACCCACAGTCAGTCCCGTGCCCAGTGGTATTACGGGCACAATTACCATCCCAAGCACAAGCAGCGGCGCGGGAGCATGTTCGACGGTGGCGACTTCGCCATTGGGAACGTTCGGATCGCCCGCGACCTACGACGGCGGTGGAATGGGAATGGCAACTGGAATGTCGGCACCCGCCACCGCGGCGACGTCGGGCGGCGTAGCGCCGTTGGGAATATCAACATCGTCGGGAATATCGATGTCGACGGCAATCACGGCCACGTCGGGACTGTCGACATCCTCAGGCACGCTGGAAACGTCGGGATTAACCGGAATGTGCGGCTCCGGCTCGAGCAGTATTGCCGCATCGTCGACACCAACGTCAACGTCACCCACCACGACGAGCAACCCCGTTCGAACCGGCATTCCGTTGGGGTCTACGGAGGTCGGCAATCTCGGGGTTAGTGCCGCGCCCGCGGTCCCGACGCCGGGAGTATCACCTACTGTCAGTCCCGGCACGCCGGCGCCAACGATGCCGATCACTGCATTTCCTCCCACCGCTTCATCTATGACGACAAGCACTATCCCGTGAGCCAGTTTTTTTGATCTGAGAGCGAGAGCGGCCATGAAAAAGAAAGTCGTTGTCCCTGCCTTGTTGACTGCGGTGCTTGCGGCCGGCGGTCTGCTGTACTTCATGCATGTTCACCCGCTGGAGAAAGTCGACGCCGCGCCCGTTCCGCCCACGGTGCCCATCGTCGCCGGGACGGTCGCGCAGCACGACGTGCCGATCTATCTTACCGGTGTCGGCACTGTGATCGCGTACAACACCGACGTCGTGCGCGCCCAGATCCAGGGGCAAATCATCAGCATCGACTTCACCGAAGGGCAGACCGTACACGCCGGCGACCTGCTTGCGCAGATCGACCCTCGTCCCTACCAAGCCCTGATCGATCAGTACACCGGCAACCTGGAACGCGACCAGGCTCAGCTCGTAAATGCCGAGGCCAACCTCACGCGCTATACCACATTAGGGCAAAAGGGCTGGGCCACTCCGCAGTTACTCGAGACCCAACAGGCACAAGTCGGCGAGCTGAAGGCCGCGATCAAGGCCGATCAGGCGCTGATTGATGCCGCGAAGGTGCAACTAAGCTACACGCGCCTGACGTCGCCCATCGATGGTGTGGTCGGCATTCGTCAGATCGACGTCGGCAACATCATCAGCCCTTCAAATACCAACGGCCTCGTCGTCGTCACGCAGCTTCATCCGATTTCGCTGATCTTCACGCTGCCCGAGACGAGCTTGCCACAAATCCAGCAGCAACAGCAAAACACCAAGACGCCGCTCGCGGTTCTCGCCTACAATCAGGATAATACGATCCTGTTGGATGAAGGCGTGCTCGGCCTCGTCAACAACGAGATCCTGCAGACCACCGGCTCGATCCAGCTCAAGGCGAACTTTGACAACAAGGCGAACCGGCTCTGGCCGGGCGAGCTTGTCAACGCGAGGCTGCTCGTCGAGACGCGGCATAACGGCCTGACCGTTCCGGCATCGGTCGTGCAGCAAGGTCCGAAAGGACCCTACGCTTACGTGGTCAATCCTGACAACACCGTGGCAATCCGCCCGATCAAGGTTGCGCAGATCACTGACGGCCAGGCGCTCATCGATTCTGGCCTCGAGGCGAACGAGCAGGTTGTGGTGGATGGACAGTACAAGCTGAAGGCGGGCGTGCATGTTACGCTATTGCACGGCAAGGCCGCACAGGAACAGGCCGCCCAGGACGCCTTGCAGGCGCCGATCCCATGAATATTTCCGCACCGTTTATCGAACGGCCGATCGCTACCGCTCTGATAATGGTAGGTTTGTTGGTGGCCGGCCTAGTCGCCTATCCACTCCTGCCGGTGGCATCGCTTCCAAACGTCAACTATCCGACGGTTACGGTGACGGCCCAACTGCCGGGCGCCGATCCGCAGACCATCGCTTCGACGGTGGCATCGCCGCTGGAGCTGCAGTTTGGCGAGATCCCGGGTCTCACTCAGATGACATCGGCGAGCGCGGTTGGCTACACGCAGATCACTCTCCAGTTCGACTTGAACCGCAACATCGATGGGGCGGTCAGCGACACGTTGTCGGCCATCCAGACCGCGTCCGCGTATCTGCCCAAGAACATTCCTTATCCACCCATGATCCGCAAGGTCAATCCGGCCGACACGCCGATCCTGGTGCTCGGCATTAGTTCGGACAGTCTGCCGATAACGGTCGTCGATGCCTACGCGCAGAATATTCTGCTGCAAAAGATCTCGCAGATCTCCGGGGTCGGCCTCGTCGGTATCGGCGGCCAACAGCAGCCGGCCGTCCGCGTCCAGGTCGATCCAGAAGCGCTGGCTGCCCGCGGCATCAACCTCGAGGACGTGCGCACGGTGCTGGGTCAGGCTAATGTCGACCTTCCGAAAGGTCAGCTCAACAGTCCGCGCCAGACCTTTACGCTCAACACCAACGATCAGTTGTTTCAGCCCGAAAAATACGCCGACCTGATCATCGCCTATCGCAACGGATCGCCGGTCCGCATCCGCGATATCGGCCGTGCCATCAGTGCGGGACAAAACGAGCTGATCGCCGGCTGGGAAAATAACAAGCGAGCCGTCACTTTGGCGATCCAGCGCCAGCCCGGCGCCAACGTCATCGAAACCGTGGGTCGTATCAAGGCCATGATGCCGGTGCTGCAGGCCTCGATCCCCGCCGCTGTTAAGATCGACGTCATTTCCGATCGCACCGAGACTATTCGTGCATCCGTTGCCGACGTGCAATTCACGCTGATGCTGACGGTAGCGCTCGTCGTCATGGTCATCTTCATATTCCTGCGCAGTTTCTGGGCGACCGTTATTCCGGCCATCACCGTGCCACTGTCGCTTATCGGCACCTTCGCGATCCTCTACGAAATGGGCTACAGTCTCGACAACCTCTCGCTGATGGCATTGTCGATCGCGGTCGGCTTCGTGGTCGACGACGCCGTAGTCGAGATCGAGAACATCCAGCGACACATAGAAGAGGGCCTCTCGCCGTACGACGCGGCAATGAAGGGATCCGGAGAGATCGGCTTCACTGTCGTTGCGATCACGTTTTCGCTCATCGCCGTGTTCATCCCCCTGTTCCTGATGAGCGGCTATATCGGACTGCTGTTCCGCGAGTTCGCGATCACCGTGAGCGTGGCTCTTCTTCTGTCGCTGGTGATCTCGCGGACGCTGACGCCGATGATGTGCGCCTACCTGCTCAAGCCCGAGAGCAAGGAGCACGGCTGGCTCTACCGGATATCTGAGCGTGGCTTCGATGGCCTGCTTAACGCCTATGAGGCGGGCCTCAAGATCGTGCTGCGGCATCGCTTCATCACACTCATGGTGATGTTCGGTACCATCGCGCTGACCGGTTACCTCTACGTCGCCATTCCCAAGGGTTTCTTTCCCCAGCAGGATACCGGCCTGATCCTCGGCCAGTCGGAGGCAGCGCAGGATATTTCCTTCCAGGCCATGACTGAGCGCCAGCAAGCCATGCTCGACGCCATCATGCGGGATCCGGCCGTGCAATCAGTCGGTGCGGCGACAGGGGCCGGCGGTGGCCTCTACACAATCAACGATGGTCGTGTGTTCATTCAACTCAAGCCCAAAGAGCAGCGTGGCCCAATCGACCAGGTGATCGCGCGACTGCAGACCAACCTCGCCAAGCTCCAGGGCATTACCCTTTACATGCAGGCTGCTCAGGACATTACGATCGGCGCGCGGCTGAACAAGACCCAGTTTCAGTACACCTTGAACGACCCCGATCCGGGCGAACTCAACCATTGGACCGACCTGTTCCTCGAAAAGTTCAAGGCGCTTCATAGCATCACGGATGTCGCCACCGATCAGCTCAATGCCGGGCCGCTGCTCGACATCACGATCAAGCGCGATGTCGCCTCGAGCTACGGCATTCTGCCCTACACGATCGACAATACGCTCGACGACGCCTTCGGCCAGCGTATCGTCTCCACGATCTACACCACCCTGCAACAATACCACGTCGTTCTGGAGGTCGACCCCAAATTCCAGTATGGGCCGCAAGCGCTCAACGGCATCTATGTCAAATCGTCGAGCGGACAGCAGGTGCCGATATCCACGCTGGTCGATTCGGTTGTAAAGGTTGCGCCGCTTGTGGTTAACCACACAGGTCAGTTTCCGTCGGTGACAATCTCGTTCAACCTCGCGCCGGGCGTCGCGATTGGCCAGGCGGTAAGCGATATTCAAGCAGTCGAAAAAGCGCTTCACGTGCCGCTCTCACTCCAGACCAGCTTCCAGGGTAACGCGCAGGCCTTCGGCGCGTCGCTTAAGAGCACGCCGATCCTCATACTCGCGGCGCTGTTCGTCATCTACCTGATCCTCGGCGTGCTCTACGAGAGCCTGATCCATCCGATCACGATCATCTCGACCCTCCCCTCGGCGGGCGTCGGCGCGCTGCTGTTGCTGATGGCGGTGCACATCGACCTAAGCATAATCGCGATCGTCGGACTCATACTGCTGATCGGCATCGTCAAGAAGAACGGCATCATGCTGGTGGATTTCGCCATGCAAGCCGAACAGGGCGAAGGCCTATCGACCGAGGAAGCGATCTATCAGGCCTGCATCAAGCGCTTCCGCCCGATCCTCATGACGACGATGGCGGCGCTGCTCGGCGCCGTGCCGATGATGGTGGGTACAGGGGTCGGTTCTGAAATTCGCCAGCCGCTCGGCTACGCCATCGTCGGCGGTCTGGCCCTGTCGCAGATCCTCACTCTCTATACGACGCCGGTCGTCTATATCTACCTGGACCGGCTACAGACGAAGCTGTTCGGCGAAAAGAAAAAGCAGACAGCCTCCGGTGATGCGAAGCTGGCGCCAGCCGAATGAGGATGTAACAGTCCCCGGTGTCGCCAGAATTTGTTGGGCGGGGTTAGCGGACGCGGCAACTGCGGAAGACATCCTCGCGACGATCGTGAAGCTCTGCCTAACGTATCGACTCCGCATGCAAGTGCGAGGCCTGAACAAAACCATGGCGGTCAAATCGGTCGAACGATCGAGTATGGCCGCCGCTCCTGGCGCCGGCACTTGTCGCTGCGATCGAATGCGGGCCGGCCTTTCTAAACGCCAATTTAATGGCTTTGGAAAAGCTCACCACGATATCCGAGCCGTTCAGACTTCATCCCTCAGCAGGAGTGACAAGCAATGTTCTCAAGGCGTGACATGTTGGCGGCGACAGCCGCAGGTGGATTGGTGACGGCAGCGACAATGACCACGGCGGATGCTTCTACTCCGGTGAAGAGCGATATCACCTTCGGCAATCCGAACGATCCGCCGCAGGGCGCCATG
>Ga0068861_100002986_pt1 | contig 11162 bp, 5 predicted proteins | sample KBSSwiS42_FD_66593 | JGI IMG/M metagenome (GOLD analysis project Ga0068861, IMG submission 66593) | Switchgrass rhizosphere microbial communities from Kellogg Biological Station, Michigan, USA - KBS Switchgrass S4-2 | ecosystem: Host-associated > Plants > Roots > Rhizosphere > Soil ...
ATCTTGATAAAGAGAAAGAAAAATATGCAATTCTTTTTTCCCGGATAACTCCTTATGTGATCACCTTCTACTTAATATTAAATACAATATTTAATTACAATGATGATGGAACTCCCATTTATATAGTATTAAAAATTTCTGCCAGGGCTTATCTTTTATTGCTTGGCCTGTTGTTATTAGTAAGTGTATTGCGTCGCAGACAACAAGGATTTTACAAGTATCTTGGTGCCGGCGCCATTGCCATGATAGTTTTTGGTTTGATCTCTTCATTGATCAATCTTACAAAACCTGAGACATATATATTCGGTGCTATATCCTGGCTGATGTTTGGCTTCTTTACTGATGTTGTTTTCTTCTCAGCAGCTATTGGTTACCGGATAAGACAAGAACATGATGAAAGAGAAAGATCTTTAAGAGCATTAATTGAAAAGGATGCAGAATTAAAGGGAAAAGAACTGGAAAAGATAAAGGCTATTTATGAAACAAGAGAACAGGAGCGAAATCGGATAGCACAGGATCTTCATGATGACATTGGCGCTACACTTAGCAGCATTCATGTATATTCTTCAGTAGCATCAAAAGCAGCTAAACTGGATGAAGGAAAATTAAAAGAAGCGCTTCAGCAGATAAAAGAAAATACAAGACAGGTGATGGAGAATATGAGTGATATTATTTGGGCGATAAAAGCCAATCAAAGTGGTGACCTTAGTTTTGAAAATAAATTGAAGAATTATGGATATGAATTGCTTTCTCCACTTAATATCCAGTGTTCATATTTGATAAATAAAAGTGCTGAAGAAAAACTAGTGAATGTTGAGGCGAGAAAAAATATTTTATTGATAGCAAAAGAAGCAATGAACAATATTGCCAAATACAGCCAGGCAACAGATGTAACTATTCGTCTTGATTCTTCTAACGGACATCTTTTACTTGAGATCGTTGACAATGGAAAAGGATTTGATGAAAACAGGCATTTCGGAAATGGTTTGCATAATATGCAGCAAAGAGGTGAAGATGTGGGTGGTGAACTAAGCATTGCTTCAGAAAAAGGAACAGGTACGTCTGTTCTGTTTAAAGTGCCTATAGCTAAAATTAGTGATTAAGACCAGTGAACATTTAAATTAGATTTGATCGTTTGATACGTATCGTAATATATGATGATAGCCAGCAACGACGGGAAAGTCTCCAGGCATTGTTGTCGCTAACCGAAGGAATGGAATGTGTAGCTTCTTTTCCTGATTGCAGTCATGTGATCGAAGACATCACTAAATTCAACCCTGATATTGTACTTATGGATATTGAAATGCCCAAAGTGGATGGCATAAGCGGGGTAACTATGATCAAGAAAGAATTTTCTGAAGTAAGAATAATAATGCAAACGGTTTATGAAGATGAAGAAAAAATATTCGCTTCATTAAAAGCCGGGGCTGAAGGTTATATTCTTAAATCAGCAAGTGCTGAAAAAATAACACAGAGTATTGAAGAAGTATATCATGGTGGTGCTTATATGACTCCCTCTGTTGCATTGCATGTAATGAGTTTTTTCAAAGAACAAAAAAAAGATGACGATTTCCACCTGACTGCCCGGGAAAAGGATGTTTTAAAACTTTTATCTGATGGCTTAAGTTATAAAATGGTGGCTGATAAATTAGGCATTAGTTATTTTACCGTAAATGCTCACATAAAAAAAATATACGAGAAACTGCATGTTCATTCTTTGGGAGAAGCTGTGTCTCTTGCTTTGAAAAATAAGATCGTATAGTAGCGTTACTACATTTAGCGATTTTCTTGCCTTGTGCTCCCTTCTAAATTTACATTTCACTTTTTAGCAAAAGAAACAAGTGAGTATAATAAAGAAAAAAATCCCTGGAAAAAAAGGGATAACTAAGAAGTTATCATTATTCAATTTTTACGCTGGAAACTAAACAAACCAAATACTTTTTTAAAATTTAAAACGACTGTTTATGAAAAAGACTGTTACCATTATCATTACCTTATTCACAACAATATTATTACAAGCCACCATCCGTACCGTAAGCAATGTACCATCAACATTGGCGCAATACAACACGATACAAGCAGCCATTGATGCATCAAACAACGGCGACACTGTATATGTTCATGGGAGCCCGAATGCTTATGCATCATTCACGATTAACAATAAAAAAATAGCAGTAATAGGACCAGGCTGGAGCCCGAATAAGAATTTGCCACTTGGTGTAAGCGTTCCAGGTATGACAATTACAGGTGCGTCTGCTGCAGGTAGCGAAATACAAGGAATTTATTTTACAAGCACCATTGATATTAATACAAGTCACCCAGATAATCTCCGGTTCATAAGAAATTATTTTACTAACTGCCAACTCATATACTTATCTCAGGGAAGTACTACTTATATCGGTTATTTGTTTGAAGGGAATATTTTTGATAACTCGTATATACAGGCTACAGGAAGCTCTACGTATCAGAACTTTCTTTTTCAAAACAATTATTTTTATAATAGCGGATCTTGCGTAGGATCACAGATAAATGCTTTTCTCAATTCTGTTAATGTGCTGTTCACACATAATCTTTTTTTTGGTCCGGCAAGTGGGGTAAGAAATATTTTTGAATCGAACTGTCGGTTCTTAACTCTTACCAATAATATTTTTGTCCGGATGGATCCTGGCTATCAGAATAGTCTCAGCACATTTAATAATAATATCACTTATTATCCAGCTGGTTCAACTCCTCCATCAGACCCATGGACCGTCAATGGTAATGTAAATAGCGGAGGTAATGTTTCTAACCAGGACCCGCAAATGGTTATACAATCACAAATAAATGCTGGTACATTCAATCCTACGGGGGATCATACCATTGCAGCAGGACCCGCAAACAATACTGCCAGCGATGGAAAAGACATGGGTTTATTGTTTGATGCAACAGGAAGCTTGAACTGGACAACAAGTCGAACAAGCCGCTTACCATTTATATTCAGTATGAATATTACAAATCCAACAATACCACAAGCGGGAACACTTAACGTACAAGTAGAAGCAAGAAAGAACAACTAAGGCCTTTTCATCCTGATCCCCATAACTATCGGGATCGGGGACCATTTTTAACTATTAAAACAATTTGGTATGAAAAGGCTGATAACGCTGTTAGCGCTGTTCTTTTTCATTGCGGCAGCACGATCACAAAACATAACTAATGCGGAGTATTTCTTTGACTCCGATCCTGGTCCCGGCAATGGAACAGCATTAACTGTTTCATCACCTGGTGATGTAGTAAACATTAATGTCAACATATCTACGGCTGCATTGAGCAGTGGATTTCATTTTCTCGCAATAAGAGTAAAAGATGTAAACGGAATGTGGAGCTTGTATGAAAAAAGAGGATTTTATATTTCATCATCAACTTCTGATGCAGCTAATATAACAGCGGCAGAATATTTTTTTGATACTGATCCTGGTCCCGGCAATGGAACAGCTTTATCTGTTGGTGCAAGCGGAGCTATTGTAAACTTTACCGCAAATATTCCTACTTCCCTGTCTGCAGGGTTTCATTTTTTAGCAATTAGAGTAAAAGGTTCTGATGGCATTTGGGGTTTATTTGAGAAAAGAGGGTTTTATGTTTCAGGATCAACTTCCGATGCTGCTGATATCACTGCAGCGGAGTATTTTTTAGATAGTGATCCTGGTCCTGGTAATGGAACATCATTGTCAGTTGGTGCAAGCGGTGGTGTTGTAAACTTTACCGCAAATATTCCTACTTCACTATCTGCAGGATTTCATTTTTTAGCAATAAGAGTAAAAGGAAGCGATGGCATTTGGGGTTTATATGAGAAAAGAGGATTTTACATTTCATCATCAGCTGTTGATGCAGGAAATATAACAGCTGCAGAATATTTTATTGATACTGATCCCGGTGTTGGTAACGGAACCGGAATATCTGTTGGCGCCAGTGGAGCAGTTGTGAATTTTACTGCGAACATACCTACATCAGTAGCTGAAGGGTTCCATTTTCTTACAATAAGAGTAAAAGGTGCTGATGGCATTTGGGGATTGTTTGAAAAAAGAGGATTCTATGTTTCTTTATCTGCTGTAGATGCATCAGATATTACAGCAGCAGAATATTTCTTTGACAGTGATCCCGGCGTTGGCAATGCAACTGCATTGACGGTAACTACTCCGGGTGCTGTTGTTACTCAAACCTTCTTAATACCTGACCCGGGGTTATCATTAGGAACACATAATCTTTCAATTCGTGTAAAAGGAAGCGATGGTAAATGGGGATTGTATGAGTATCGTCAATTCACTGTCGGCAATTCAACGATCACTTGCCCTGCGAATGCAAGTGTAACTGCTGGTACGGGTCAGTGTACTGCTGTTGTAAATAATATCGATCCAACTATTAATCCTCCGCAAGCTTATAATTATTCATTTAGTGGTGCTACTACAGGTAGTGGAAGTGGCACAGCAAGCGGACAAACCTTCAATGCAGGCACAACAACTGTTACTTATTCGCTGACGGGGTCACCATCTGTTAGTTGCTCATTTACCGTTACCGTTACCGCAACAGCTCCGGCTATTAATACACAGCCAAGCAATCAATCAGCTTGTGTCGGTGGTAATGTAACATTTTCGGTTGGAGCTACAGGTTCAGGATTGACATATCAATGGAGAAAGGGTGGAATAAACATAGGCGGCGCTACTTTATCAACATTTACTATCAACGGTGTTGTTGCTGGTGATGCAGGTAATTATGATGTGGTTGTTTCTATTCCATGCAGTTTAAGTACAACATCAGTTACTGTTTCATTAACGGTTGGATCAACGACGATCAATACCCAACCAACAAGCCAGGCAGTATGTGTAGGTGCGAATGTTACATTCAGTGTATCTGCAAGCGGAGTTGGACTTACATATCAATGGAGAAAAGGTGGGAATAATATCAGCGGCGCTATTTCTTCATCATATACCATAAGTGGTGTAGCATCAGGCGATGCTGGTAACTACGATGTTGTTGTTACAGGTAGTTGCGGTAATACAACTTCTAATACTGCAACACTTACAATAAATGCTACCACACAGATCGGTACTAATCCATCTAACCAAACAGTATGCGCAGGTGGAAGCGCCACGTTTAGTGTTACAGCATCAGGAACCGGTACACTGACATACCAATGGAGAAAAGGTGGAGTAAATATTGGTGGAGCTACTTCATCAACTTACACAATCAATTCTGTAGCAGCTGGCGATGCAGGCAACTATGATGTAATTGTTACCGGCACATGTGGATCAGTAACATCAACTTCAGTTTCGTTAACTGTAAATACAGTAACTGCTATCAATACACAACCAGCCAACCAATCGTCATGTATTGGTGGAAGTGTAACGTTTAGTGTTTCTGCAGTGGGTACTAGTCTTACATATCAATGGAAGAAAGGTGGAAGTGATATAAGTGGGGCTACTTCGTCAAGCTATACGATCAATCCTGTTGGCGCTGGCGATGTAGCAACCTATACTGTTGTTGTTACTGGTACATGCGGAACAATAACTTCAAACGGAGCCACACTTACACTTTCAGCAGGAACTGTGATCAATACTCAACCAGCATCACAATCTTCATGTTTAGGCGCAAGTGTTACATTCAGTGTTTCTGCCAGTGGAAGTGGAACAGTTACCTATCAATGGAGAAAGGGCGGAGTGAATATTGGTGGAGCTACTTCATCAAGTTATACTATCAATCCTGTTACCGCAGGTGATGTTGCTAACTATGATGTTATAGTTTCAAGCCTTTGTGGAAATACGACATCAAATGCTGCAAGCCTTTCAATTTTATCAACAACTTCAATTGGAACACAGCCAACCAATCAAACAGTTTGTTTGGGGAGCAATGCAACATTTACAGTGATTGCAAGCGGAGATAATATTACATATCAATGGAGAAAAGGTGGAGTTAATATTGGCGGAGCCACTTCGTCATCATACACAATAACTGGTGTAGCTGCAGGCGATGTAGGTAACTATGATGTGGTTGTTACCGGGACATGCGGAGCGGTAACTTCAAATACAGTTTCATTGGCATCGGGAAATGTTGTGATCAGTGCTCATCCGGCAAATCAAACTGTATGTGCTGGAACGAATGTTACATTCTCAGTAAGTGCAACAGGACTCGGATTAAGTTATCAATGGAGAAAAGGTGGGGTGAACATCAGTGGAGCTACTTCATCATCTTATACAATTACAGGTGTTGCTACTGGTGATGCAGGCAGTTATGATGTTGTCGTTACCGGAACTTGCGGGCCTCTGACTTCAAATGCAGCATCATTAGTTGTGAATGCTGCTCCCGCTATAACAACGCAACCATTAAGTCAAAGTGTGTGTTCAGGCAGTAACGTTACATTCTCAGTAACTGCAACAGGAACCGGTTTAATTTATCAATGGAGAAAAGGAAGTGTAAATATTTCTGGAGCTACATTATCATCTTATACGATCACTGGTGCCGTGGCTGGCGATGCAGGAAATTATGATGTTGTTATTTCAGGTACATGTTCGCCAGCAGCTACATCGGCTATTGCAGTATTGACGATCAACCAGTCTCCATTGATCACAACGCAACCGCAAAGTCAAACAACATTTGTAGGGTCAAGTGTAACATTTAGCGTAGTGGCAACAGGCTCAGGATTGACATATCAATGGAGAAAAGGCGGTATAAATATCAGCGGAGCTACTTCATCATCGTATACCATCAATCCTGTTGCTGCAGGTGATGCAGGTAACTATGATGTATTGGTAACAGGCACTTGTTCTCCTGCTGCTACTTCAAACGTTGCTGTGTTAACTGTGAATACAGTTTCTATTACAACACAACCAGCAAATCAATCTGTATGTGTTGGTGCAAATGCAACCTTTACTGTTGTTGCCAATGGTAATAATCTTACCTATCAATGGCAGGTAAGTTCTGGCGGCGGACCATTCACGAGTATTAATGGAGCAATAAATGCATCACTTACCTTGAATGGAGTTACTCAATCAATGAGTGGAAATCAATATCGTGTTGTTGTAAGCGGAAGTCTGAATTCGAATGCGGCAACATTAACGGTTAATCCTTTGCCAACTGTTACATTGAATCTTCCATTTGATACTCTTTATTTGAATTCACCGTTGCAAACATTAAATGGAGGTATTCCAACGGGGGGCATTTATTCTGGAACAGGCATTAGTGGCGGACAATTTATACCAGGAGCATTTGCTTTAGGTAATTATAATGTAACCTATCGCTATACTGATGCAAATGGATGCGCTTCATCGGCAACCGATGTATTTACGATCATTCCAAAAGCAGACAATGTGAATTTGTTCCCGAATCCTTCTAAAGATGGCAATGTAACGTTGGTGACTTCACCGGATATGATAGGCGCTAATGCAACTGTATATGATCTGATGGGTCGTAAAGTTTATCAATGGACTATAAGCTCCCGTTTGACAACATATAAATTTAAATGGTCTGCAGGTATTTACACTTTCAGATTTACAAAAGGAAATACACAAATAGTAAAACAACTTGTAATAGGAAGATAAGAAGTAATAGTCGTTAGAGAAACCGGTCATTTCTATGATCGGTTTTTTTATTTTAAAACTAATAACTCCATGAATCAGCTGATCTTATACCTCTATAAGTTCAATTTGATGTAATGAGTAATAAAGTTTTCAACACTATCGTTAGAAGAATTACGATTTAAAATTTTCTAAGATTCAGTTAATGAGTTGGTTTGATATTATGAGTCGTTTTATTCCTGTACTTACTTAGGAAATTTCCCTTGTCGGCTTATAGTAAGCCTTCTATATTAGTAGAACCAAATCCATTCTTATGAAAAGAATTGTACTATTTATTCTAATTGCTTATTCTATTGCTTTATCATCTTTATCTGCATCTGCACAAACTATAGGTGACTACAGAACTGCCGGATCAGGTAACTGGGCCTCACCTGGAACATGGGAAATTTTTACTGGTCTTTCATGGATACCTGCTGTTTCATCTCCAACATCACTCGGCGGAAAGATAAATATCCGGAACACACATACTGTAACAGTTAATACAAACAGAACTGTTGACGAAGTTACTGTTGATGCAGGTGGTACACTTGTACTTTCATCAAACACATTAACACTTGACATTTTGGGATTGGGTGATCTTGTTTGTAATGGTACGCTACAAGTGAGTGGTGGTGATTTGAATATGAATCTCACCAATACTGTTACAGTTAATGGCACCATGTTATGGACTGATGGAGATCTGATAGCTGGAACAGTAAATGTGATGAATGGAGGAACACTTACATTGAATACAGCGGCGACCAAAGATCTTCAGTCTTCAACTATTAATGTTGGTTTAGGTGGAGCAATGAACTGGGATGATGGTGATATAAATCTTAACATCCTTGGCGGAATAAATAACAATGGAACGATCAATACTTCATGTGATAAAAGTATTTCCGGATTAGGAACATTTAATAATAATAGCGGAGGAATATTTAGAAAGACAAGCACCGGCACAACCAGCTTCAATGTTATCGTTACAAGTATTCTTGGAACATTTAAAGGATATGGTACTTATGATTTCAACAATTTATTTTTAAATGCAGGTACAATTAGCCCTGGTCTCTCTCCTGGTATTGTATTGGTAACTTACGCTGATCTTGATCCTTTGAACTATCCGTTATTAGGATCGAACAGCGATATGGATATCGAGATAAAAGACGGTAGCGGTCCCGGTACAGGTCATGACCAGGTACAAAAAAATGGCGACTTAAAATTAGGAGGTACACTTCGGGTAACAGAAATAGGAACTGTGCCTGATGGTACATATGCAATAGTATTGGTTACCGGCAATATTAGTGGAAGCTTTGATAATGTTATTCTGCCTGCTGGTTATACACTTGATATACAAACTAAAATTGTACTTGTTACAAAAACTACAGGTACTTTGCCGGTGAAGCTCACCAATTTCTCAGTAAAAAAAATTGATAAGTCTGTTCAGTTGAATTGGCAAACTGCAACAGAGAATAACAGTGATCATTTTGAAATTGAAAGAAGCAAGACAGGTAATACATTTGAAAAGATCGGTGAAGTGAATGCAGCGGGAAATAGTAATCAACTATTGAATTACCAGTTTATCGATAATGATCCAAATAAGGGGGTCAACACTTATCGTTTAAAACAAATTGACAAAGACAACAAGTTTGAATACAGTTCTACACGATGGGTAAAGATCGATGATACAAAAGATCAGCTTTATGTATTTCCGACAATAACAAATGGAGTTGTTTCGGTAATAAGCAGCGAAAAAACAATTATTGAATTATATAACCTGCAAGGAATTCGTTTACTCAAAAAAGAGATCAATAACCAGGAACAGCTTGATCTCTCAAATTATGCCCCGGGGGTTTATTTCATCCATAATAACAAAGACGGAAGATCATATAAGCTGATCAAGAGATAATTTTCAACACATAACTTATTATAAGTGGATCAATAGGTCCACTTTTTATTTTGCCATATCGGATTCATTTCTTTCTTCCGCTCTCCACACAGGTTCATTTAATTCAACTACACGTCTTCGTTTTTTAGCAGCCCTGCCCCGCATTGTCATATTCAGCATTTCGACGCCAAATGAAAATGCCATTCCGAAATAGATATAATTTTTTAAATGCAGTTTTTCTGATTGTTCATGATCCCATCCTTCAATCACTAAACTTAAACCGATCATTACTAAAAATGAAAGAGCAAGCATTTTTACAGTGGGGTGTTTATGAACAAAGCCTGATATGGCAGGACTGAATAAGAACATAACGATCATAGCAACGATAACAGCAGCGATCATGATCTCAACGTGTTTAGCAGTACCCCCCGCAGTGATCACACTGTCAAATGAAAATACAGCATCGATGATCATGATCTGTACAATTGCCTGGGTTAATGAGATGCCGCTTTTCTTATTTGATTCAACATTTGGATCTTCACCTTCTAACTTGCCATGAATTTCTTTTACCGATTTATAAATAAGAAATAAACCGCCGCCCAACATTACAATGCTTGCCAGGTCAAAACCTTTTCCAAGCCAGCTTTCTGGAATTATATATTTCCCTTTTTGAGAAAGTAACCAGCCTAAACCTAACAATAATAGGCTTCTTGAAATAATTCCTGTGATCATCCAGATAGTTCTTGCTCTTTTTTGCTGACTTTTATCTTTCAGCCTGTTCATGATAATGCTCACGAAAATGACATTATCAATTCCAAGAACAACTTCAAGAATAGCGAGGATTATAAAACTGATTATGCTTTCACTGGTGAATAAATGTTCCATATTTTAATGTGCTAATGAAATTGATCATTGACTTTTTAAATGCTTACAAATTTTCTTAACGATCGCAGGTCCTTCATAAATAAACCCTGTCCAAACCTGTACCAATGATGCGCCTGCTTCAAATTTTTCATTTGCGTCTTCACCTGTGAAAATTCCTCCACTTGCAATGATCGGTATTTCCCCCTTTGTTTTTTCAAAAATATATTTTACAACTTCGGTTGATCTTTTTTGTAATGGCTTGCCGCTTAACCCGCCTGTTTGTTTTGTACCAATATCAAAATTGTGTTCGAGCCCTTCACGATCAATTGTTGTATTTGTTGCCACAAGACCATCCAATTGTATCTCGAGAGCAAGATCGATCACATCATCTAATTGTTCAGTTGTAAGATCCGGAGCTATTTTTAATAAAATAGGTTTTGCAACAGCTTTACCATTATTGATCATTTGTAAATGACGAAGGATCTTTCTTAGCGATTCCTTTTCCTGCAACTCACGAAGGCCCGGTGTATTTGGTGAACTTACATTCACAACAAAATAATCAACATAAGGATGCAGTTCTTTAAAGCAGATCTCATAGTCTTTCCATGCCTCTTCGTTTGGAGTTACTTTGTTCTTACCGATGTTGCCGCCGACGATTAGTGGTGAGTAATGAGTTGTGAGTTGTGAGTTATTCTTTTTCTCATTCCACTCTTTTAATCTCTTAGCAATCATCTTTACTCCATCATTATTAAATCCCATTCGGTTAATGAGAGCTTTATCTTTTGATAATCGAAACAGTCTTGGTTTATCATTGCCTGCTTGTGGTA
>Ga0068861_100002987_pt1 | contig 11159 bp, 9 predicted proteins | sample KBSSwiS42_FD_66593 | JGI IMG/M metagenome (GOLD analysis project Ga0068861, IMG submission 66593) | Switchgrass rhizosphere microbial communities from Kellogg Biological Station, Michigan, USA - KBS Switchgrass S4-2 | ecosystem: Host-associated > Plants > Roots > Rhizosphere > Soil ...
TCCAATCATCAGAAAGTTCATGGATCGTTGGAGCATTGAAGAGCTGCATCATGCCAACCTCCTGAACAGGTTTTTGGAAGAAGCTGGTTTCCATAGCGGCCAAGAATGGCGGCATGAAGCGACGGGGAGGATTCCGCGTCTGTATTCAATTGGAAGTTTTTTGATCAACCAGGCGACGCGACCGTTTGGAAAATACTTTCACGGCGCGCACATGGTGTGGGGAGCGATCAACGAGATCACTGCGATGCAGGCTTACCGTCGTTTGTCGGATCTCGCCGGACATCCGGTGTTGAAACAATTGCTGATCGGAATCGTGCAGGAAGAATCGATCCATTCGAGCTTCTATTGGAATGTCGCGCGAGTGAAGCTTGCGGAGGCGAAGTTCTCGCGCGACCTGGCGCGCTTCGTCATCGGCACGTTCTGGGCGCCTGTCGGCGCGGGAGCAAAGCTGGAGTCGGAAGCGAACTATGTGATGGCGACTCTGTTTCCAGGCGAAAAAGGTCTGGACTTGTTTGATAAGAAGATCGGAAAACGGATCGAACGCCTCCCCGGATTCCTGGGATTTAAAGGACTGACCGAACGGATGGCGCCAATCGTACAGCCGAAACCGGAGCTTACGGCAAACGCAACACCTTGACGAGTGAGTTTGCTTCGATCGTTCTGGTTCCTGCGGGGACGACTACGAGTGCAGTTGTAAGCGCAAAGGAAACGAAATCAGATGAGCCGCCCCACTTCAGTGGGAAAGCGATCAATTCGCCGTCGTCGTTAGTGGTTAGTTGGGCCGGCAGATAACTTTCTCGTTCGAGATTTCCCTTCACACTGCGGGCCAGCATTGCTGTTTCGTGTTTTAGTGCCGGTTCCGCCACGCCTTGCATCGCCAATAGCGCCGTTCGCGCGAATAGATTGAACGTTACAGAAACCGAAACCGGATTGCCGGGCAGTCCAAAGATGAAAGTGCCGTTTGGAAGTTGCGCGAAAACTGTTGGCTTACCCGGACGCAGTGCGACACGTTCAAAAAAGACCTCGGCGTTCAGTTCTTGCAGCGCTGCTTTGGTGACGTCGTAAACACCCATCGACACGCCGCCGGAAGTTACGACCACGTCACACTTCTCCGCGCCCCTCGCGATATGATCTCGCAAGACAGACGTTTCGTCGCGTGCGAGTGGAAGACGCTCGGTTATCGCGCCGGTGAGTTCGGCGTACGCGGCGATCGAGTAGTTGTTGGAGTCGCGAATCTGATCCTGGCCGGGTTTTTCGTTGACGGAGACGAGTTCGGTTCCAGTGGCGAGTATGCCGACTCGTGGTCGTTGGGCCACGGATACTTCGGCGTATCCAAAGGCCGCCAGCACAGCCATCATGGCCGCGTTGATCCTGACACCGCTTTGCAGGACAGTTTCGCCCGCTTGAATCTCCGCGCCACGTTTGACGATGGATCGTCCTGTCTCGACACTCTCGAGTAATTCGACCACCGTGCCGTCTTTTAGTTCGTGTGTGAGTTCGACCTGCTGAACGCTGTCGGCGCCCGTGGGCACAGGAGCGCCGGTCATGATTCGCACTGCTTCGCCTTCTTTTAGTTCGTGATGCCAGCCGCGTCCGGCAGCAGACTCGCCGACGATTCGCAGACGCACCGGCGCGTTTAGGGTTTCTTCCGCGCGAACGGCGTAACCGTCCATTTGCGAGCGATCGAACGGCGGTAGATCGGAGTCGGCAATAATGTCTTCGGCGAGGACGCGATTGAGTGCATGTTCGAGTTTGATACGTTCAGAGGGCAACGGGCGTGTTTGTTGCCTCACGATTTGAATGGCTTCTGGTACAGAGATCATCGATCTGCGGCTAAAAAACCGAAAGGCCGGTTTTGGACCGGCCTCTCAAGGTTGGCGGAGGCATTCAGCCTCGATTGGTCACCGTCCTCACCCCGGCAACCACATTCACCGTTGATGAGGATTGTAATCAAAATATTCGTCGGGTCAATAGCCGCCGTGAATTATTTCCAAACTGCCGCAAAACTACAAAAAGACCAGTCAGATGACTGATCTTAGTACGCTCACGTACCAAGAGCTTCGTCCACACTCATCACTCCGGACGACAAGTTCGAACCGCGGCCTCTAGAGCGGCGAAAGCACGCCAGACCACACGACCGGTGATCCATCAATTCGATTGTCCGCCCACGCGCCTACGAAAGAATGACTAAAATCGTCCGCGGCCAGGCCTTCATAATCTCCCCACCAACCCTGCAGCGTCCACGGAACATGCTCGTTGGCGATGCCAACTGCCGGCGACATTACCCCGTCCCAACTGAACAAGCCCCAAACAGAGCCGTAAACGACCTGCTGAAGATTTGCACCATTCGGATCGGTCCGCGTGTCGTGCCAAGTCACCATGATGTTTAGGGTATTGCGATCGCTCGCTGAGACATCGGGTGTCGTGTAACCAACAGCTATAGCTGGTCCAAACTGATCGTGGCGCCGTCTGTCAGGAGGCAGCGTCGTTCCAAACTCATGAACTGAACCTTGCTGGAAGGGCCACTGCACGCGATAAAGAACGACGAGCGAGCCCGTCGGGCTGCTCTTGGTTACTGCCATGTAATAGTTGATGTAAACGCCACCCGCGAACGCCACTGCTGGTCGATTGCGATTGTAAGTCGGTTGATCAGTAGCGCACAGCGGCCAAACGCGGTCGCGTGCAACTTCTATACTTTGCCAGGTTTGACCGCCGTCAGTGGAATCAGCCAGGTAGTATTTCAGATCCAGTGTGCCCGGACAGGTCGGCCCCCCGTAATACGGATCATACTTATCCGCATATGCGATGGCGACGTGCGACTTCCCTTCAAAGCTACCGGCAGCAATCGTCATGTTGATCTCTTCGGTTGGCCCGAAGTTCGTTAGGCCGGGCAATCCCCTAACGTCAATCGGATTCGTATCGAAGAACAGGGTGCCGTTTTGGTCATAGTGGAGGGCGCGCACAAAAAGACGCGGACCGGGTTTTTGGGTCCATGCGACCCAGATTTGACCTGTGTTTGCATTCAATGTCGCTACTGGTTCAGGATCGTTACCTCTACCGTCGGCCGGCGAACTCACCAAGTGTACATTTCCAAAATGGTGACCACCGTCGGTTGAGATAGCAATAGCGACTTCCCTGGCACTTGCCATCGAGACGAATGCAACCTGGTTTGGATGTCCCGTTGTAACAAGCGTCGGGTCGGTTCCATATGTCCACTCGCTCTGCCCGTCAGCCTTACCCCATCTAAAGTTCGGATCGCTTTCTGAGTGCAGCGTCCAATTAGCCCCTTGGTCTGACGACACAGCCCATGAAGCTCCTTCGCCCATAAACCCAATCACGTAATTCCTAGTTTTTGGACCGGTGGGCACGACGGCTACAGTTGTTTCGACACCACTGCCGATGCGTTTTACGTTGAATGGTTTGGGAGTGGCGCGCTGACAGCTATTGCAGTTACTCGCGCACACGCACAGAGCAGTGAGGAGAAGAAGTGGTAGGATTCGACTAGCGCATCGCATAGACCCTTCCGTCCCAGCTTCCGAATACGACAAGCCCGTTTGGTCCCAGTGATGGATCTGAGATTACGCCGCCGGCAGTGAAGACGACGGCTCGTCGCCTTGCACTTGGATTTAATAGATACAGAGAACGGTATGCTCGAAGGAAAAAGAGGCCGGTGGACACATTCAAGATGGGAGATCCGGTAACTGACTCAACCAGGGCGGGAGGATCCCATAGTTTGTTCATATTTCGATCCAAGCCAAAAAAGGTCCCACCGTCGGTAGCGAAATAAACGTTTCCCCCTTGCACGACAGCTGCGCTCGTTATGTAGCCGTCAGCGTTGAACTCCCATACTTTGGCCCCTGTATTCGCATCCAGCGAATACATCTTTTTGTCGAAGCTGCCAATAAAAACTCTGCCAGTTGCTGTATCAACCGCAGGAGCAGCGGACACACCGGCGCCCGTTCTGAACCTCCAAACAACACGCCCATCATTATCGTCGTATGCAGTGACATTATTATTTGCATCGCCGAGGATAACCATTCCATCGCCACCGACCCATGCTGCGGGCGTTGAACTAACGGGACCGAATGTTCGCACCACCCATACAGGGTTGTGATGGTTAATATCGACGGAGTATAGAAGATCAACATCCGTCGTGAAGTACACTCGAGTTCCGTAAAGCATGGGAGCCGTCCTTATGCTCGGACCCGCCCCAAACTTCCATTTTAGGTTTAACGCAGCATCGAGCACATACAGGTTGCCGTCGGCGCTCGTGGCATACACGATGTCATTCGCGATCAGTAAACCGTAGACGCACCCGCCCGTTGTGAACTCGGCTTTCTTCTGACCGTTGCTCGAATCCACCGCGTAAATCTTGTTATCGCAGCTGCCGAAGTAAGCCGTCGTTCCATCCTTGCTAAACACAGGAGTGGACCAAACCTGACCGCCGGTTGGAAATGTCCAGGCTACCGCTCCCACGAACACGCCGCCGCCGGCGCTTAGTTGTCCCTGGCTATATGCATCAGCACGATAAGTCGTCCATCGCGGTTCGTTGCATCCGCTAGCCATAACCAACAGCACGAAGGCGAGCGCAACGATAATGGAGTTCAGACAAGGATACGCCGGGTGAGTCAGAAGTCGGGTTTTCATAACACACTAATGCCGTGAAAAGCGCTACTGCTTCTTTGGTGAGACTTTGATCTGATCTACGAAGTGATCGGCTCCCACTTGTTTCACCGCTAATGCCCTGAGCGCTTCTTTGTCGGCCTCCGAAGATGTCGTGCCTGACAGGACGATAGAACCATTCTGTTCGGTGATGTCTAAGTTAGGAAGATACCGTGAAAGTGAAGGATCCTCTGCGATTGCCGCCCGTGTTTTGAGTAGGAGTTCGGAACTACCCTGCTTCGCGACTGCCTCATTCCACGATTGAAGTTTATACGTCGGTTGATTTGAACCGCGCGTACACGACACCGCCGAAACTAATGCAAGCAGCATTGCAAATAGGGATAACTTACGCGCATTCATTGTGGCGGCGGCACACTATACCTGCTGATGAGGAATGTCAACGTTGTGATCAAAATGAAAACGCCGTCGGGAGACTGAAGAGGCCGACGGCGTTAAGTTATGCAATTTAATGGCGGAGCCGACGGGACTCGAACCCGCGACCTCCGACGTGACAGGCCGGCGTTCTAACCAACTGAACTACGACTCCGCAAAGAACTGTCGCACGCGCTGAGAGTTGGTAGGCACGGAGGGACTCGAACCCCCAACCTCTTCCTTGTAAGGGAAGCCGTCTACCATTGACGTACGTGCCTTCTCGGGACCGGCCCTGTCACCAGTCCGTTCTCAACCAGCAAAACTCTCAATAAACTCAGCAGGGCACGCGTCTCAAACAGCTAACCGCAGCGAGTCGTCATGCTAAGCGAGGCGCTCAGGAGTGTCAAGCTACGCAGCTTGAGCCGATCTGTGGTAAACCAATCTTCATGACATGCCACATCCGCTTGTTCTGGCTAATCATTGCGTTTGCCGTTGTAGCTCAGGCTCAGCAAACCACGACGACCACACCGGACAAGGTCCGTGAAGCCCTCGCAACGCAAACATGTCTCGAAGCGGACGTCACTGTTTGTCGATACGACTACACATCCAACAGCCTCGCTGTTGAAGCGATATCGTTTCGTCCTGCTCGTCCCGGACGATTTCCCGGCATACTGATGATTCCCGGATTTCAACGAACCGCCGTTGATCTAATTCCGCTCGGTCTGGCTCTAGCGCGCGAAGGATTTGCGAGTGTCGGCGTCACTCAACCGGGATTCGGTAAGTCAGAAGGCAAAGCTGATTACGTCGGCCCGAACACGCTGCGAGCACTAACCGAAGGCTACCGCAGATTTCAGAGCGAGTCGTATGTCGAGCGCAGGAAGATGGGAGTCTACGGCTATTCGCGCGGTGGCATGGCCGCATCGCTGCTCGCAGTGAAACTTGACGACGTGGGCGCGGCCGTTTTTGGCGCGGGAGTTTATGACTTCAAGAAGGCGCACGACGACGTATCGATCGAAGGAATTCGCCTCAACATGGAAAGGGAAAGCGGGATGACTGAGCAGGCAATTAGGGAACGATCGTCGGTTTTTCAGATGGAACGACTGAAGTGTCCCGTGCTGATTCTTCATGGCGACAAGGACGAGAACGTTCCAGTGACTCAGGCGTATCTCTTGCGCGACCGTCTGACCGAGCTGAAAAAGGACTTCGAGATCAAGATCTTCCCAGGTTTGCCGCACAGTATTGGCACGGAAAACGTAACTAAGTACACGCTGGACTTTTTCAAGCGCAGATTATTGAACGCGAAGAACTGAGGCGCGTTTTATGGTCCGAGGCGTTTTGCAGTTTCCGCCGCTGCGGGTTTATATTCTCCCCACGAGAGCCCATCCGAGTTTTAGCCATGGCATTACTCATCAAGCGACGTTTGCTTGCGCGTGTCGTTGTTGGCATCGCGGTTGCGATAGCTTTTAGCGTAGCGTTTTTCTGGAGCTCGAGGGCCCAGGAAATGTCGCCGCAACAGACTCAACGTCCGCGCCGCGTCACGAACAACACACAGCAATCAACTGAAACTCAGAAACCAAATAACGGCTCCGAGGAAGTTGACGAAGGTGACGTGGTCCGCGTCGATACGCAACTCGTCTCAGTGCCTGCGGTAGTGACTGACAGTTCGGGCCGGCCGTTGTCAGGTCTGAAGCCGGAGAACTTCCGCATCATCGAAGACGGCCAGCAGCAAACAATCGCCAACTTCGGCACGACTGACACTCCGTTCGAGATCGCGTTACTCCTCGACACGTCAGGATCGACGCGCGACGACGTTGCGCTCATTCGCTCGGCCGCCACAAGCTTTATCGAAGCATTGCGACCAGGCGATCGCGTTGGGATCGTTTCGTTCAATACGGCGCAGACAGTTAGCAATCCGATTCCGACTGTTGAGGTTCTTGCGTCTTTGACTAGCGATCGCGGCGAGTTGAGAACGGCGGTAGAGCATCTCGGCTCGAGTAGCGGCACGCCTTATTACGACGCGCTCGAACGTGTTGTCAGTTCCATATTTCGCGATCCGCCGAGGGAGGATGTGCGCGGGCGACGCGCGGTTGTTGCTTTGACGGACGGAGTCGATTCGGCGAGTAATTCCGATTTTGCGACAGCGCGAGTCAAACTTTCGCAGGCTGGAGTTGCGTGTTACTTCGTTCAGATCAACACCGAAGATTTTGTGGAAGATCGGCTGATGAAAGATTGCCAGGACGACGGGCAGCTTTCGCTTTCGCAGCGACAGATTGAGCGCTACCGGCGACTGTTTTTTCCCGCCGCAAACGCCGACAACTTCAACGACTTCTGCCGCATGGGCCCGTTTGAACGAATGTCGATCAGCCGCGAACTTTACAACCTGGCGCGACGCGAGATGAACGACCTCGCGCGTGTTTCGGGAGGGCGCAGTTTTCAAGCGGCAACTTTGGCTGATGCGCGCGCGGCGTTTGCGCGTGTGGCCGCTGACATCGGCACGCTTTACAGTCTCGGTTATTATCCAACCAACAAAACGCGCGACGGAAAGTTTCGCACCATCAAGCTCGAGGTAAAAGGAGTGAAAGAGAAAGCTCAGATTCGCGCGCGCGACGGATACTATGCACCGAAGCAGTAATCAGCCATCCTAGATGCCAAATCCTTTCAACCGAATTCTTTTAGTCGTGCTCGACGGCGCTGGAATTGGCGCCATGCCTGATGCCCCCGAGTGGGGCGATGCGGGCTCGGACACGTTTGGACACATACTCGAATCGCGCGAGGTGCGTTTGCCGAATCTGCAACGTTACGGGCTCGGTAATATTCGGCCGCTTGCGAACCTGCCTTCGATTGAAAAGCCCGCGGGTTCGTATGGCCGTTGTGCTTTGCGGTCGAACGGAAAAGACACGACGACAGGTCACTGGGAGATGGCCGGCATCATTCTCGAGCGCGCTTTCCCGACATATCCCGAGGGTTTTCCTTCGACTGTTATCGATCGCTTCGTTCGTGAAGCGGACGTGCCGGGAATACTCGGCAACATTCCTGCTTCGGGCACTGAGATCATCAAGGTACTCGGTGAAGAACACGTCAAAACGCGTAAACCGATCGTTTACACGTCAGCGGATTCTGTATTTCAGATCGCCGCGCACGAAGAAGTGATTCCGCTCGAACGCCTTTATGAGATGTGTGAGGTTGCGCGTCGCATACTCGACGGCGAACACAAGGTCGGGCGCGTAATTGCGCGGCCGTTTCTAGGGCAACCGGGCACGTTTTATCGTACGGAGAACCGTCACGACTACGCGGTGCCGCCGCCGCGTGAGAATCTTTTGCCTGCGTTGGCGGATGCGGACCTCGACGTGGTTTGCATCGGAAAGATTGCATCGATCTACGACTCGATTGGAGTGACTCAGGATCTCACCGCGAAGAACAACGAGCAGTCGATCAATCAAACGATCAAAGCTCTGAACGAGCGTTCGCGCGGATTGATCTTTTCGAACCTTGTGGACTTCGACATGTTGTACGGGCACCGCCGCGACACTGAGGGTTACGCGAAAGCGCTCGAACACTTTGACGCGCGCCTGCCGGAGATCGAATCAGCAATGCGCGACGACGATCTGATAATGATCACGTCAGATCACGGGAACGATCCGACTTTCCCCGGCTCGGATCACACGCGCGAATACGCGCCCCTGTTGGTCTTCGGCAAATCCGCCCGCAGCGGCAACAACCTCGGCACCCGCTCCTCCCTCTCCGACATCGGCCAAACCATTGCCCACAACTTCGGCCTCAAGTTGACCGCCGGAACGAGCTTCCTGGCACAGTTAACAGACACGGAATAACACTGGGCCTACTTTTTTGTCAGGCTGCGGTGGACTAGTTCGAGCCACTGGTCGGTTTTGATGAAGCCGGAACCCCAGGGTTTCCACTCGGCAGGCAGACCTTCGGTTTTGATTTGAGGCAGGGTTTTGCCCGCCGCGATTTTCTGGCCCACGATGGCCGTCGTTTCGACGAGCATGTGGTGATAGGCTTTCAGATCATCCAGGGTCGAGATTGGACCATGACCGGGGATGAGCTTCGCGCCCGCAGGTATCTTGTTGATTAACTCTCCGATGTTTTTCGTTAGTCCCTCAACACTCCCGCCGCTATCCAGATCCACAAAAGGAAAACTTCCCGCAAAGAAATCATCACCCAGGTGGACCACGTTTGAAGCAGTGAAGAAGATGACGCTGTCGCCGTCAGTGTGACCCTGGGGAAAGTGAATAGCCCTGATCTCCTCGCCGTTAAAATGAACCGTCAGCGACTGGTCGAACGTAATCACCGGCAATGCCTCTTTCGGCGACGCGGGCGAAGTCGATTTAAAAAACTCTGATCGCTGTTCGGTCGACATGCGCTTACGTACGTTGTCGTGTGCGATGATCGGCGCTTCAGGACTAAACGCGGCGTTTCCACCAGTATGATCGCCGTGCCAGTGTGTGTTGAGGATGAAGCGCAGCTTGCCCTGGTCCAAAGTCTTTAACGCCGCACGAATCTTATCGGCGAGCGGCGCAAACTGGTCGTCGACGATCAGAATACCGTCGCTGCCGACAGAGACTCCAATGTTTCCTCCGGCGCCTTCAAGCATGTAAACGTTGCCCGCGACCTTCGTGGCTTTGATCTGAACCTTGGCGAAGTCGGTCTGCTGACCGGCAACAGGCAACGCAAAGAGCAGCAACAAACTAAAAGCGGCGAGTTTCATAAACAGTTATGCCTCTGGGTTTTTCAACACTGCGATAAACGGCAAGTTGCGGTAACGTTCGGCAAAGTCCAAACCATATCCAACGACAAACTCGTCAGGAATCTTAAAACCGAGATAATCGATCTGCACTTCTTTCTGCCGCCGCTCGTACTTATCCAATAGCGCCGCAAGTTTCACACTTGCTGCTCCGCGGGCGTGCAGGTTCGCGAGCAAGTAGGAGAGCGTCAGGCCCGTGTCAACAATGTCTTCAACGACGAGTATGTGGCGTCCTTCGATCGGCACATCGAGATCTTTCATGATGCGCACTTCGCCCGAAGTGCGCGTCGAAGATCCATAACTCGAGATCGCCATGAACTCGATGCTCAGTCGCGTATCGATCGCGCGCAGCAGATCACTCAAGAAAAAACAGGCGCCCTTCAGGACGCCAATCAGCAACGGATTGAGCCCCGCATAATCGCGTGTAATTTGCGCCCCCAACTCGGTGATTCGCGTGCGAATCTGTTCCTCTGACAACAAGACTTCGAGGTTGGGATTACTAAATTCCGGCGGGACATGCGCTGAAGAAGTAGCCAACTCGTTTCTCCTTCTAAGAATGCTGGGATTTGAAGAGCAAGACGTTTGCCTGGATGTCGCGTGGTGCGACATACTATGCAAGCTCTTCTCCAAGGTCAATGCGTCATCGCCCCTACATGCAAATTCGACTAATACTTCTCGTTATAGCAATCGCCGCGTTTGCGACACCGGCGCTCGCGCAGTCAGCGGCGATTCAGCCGTGTGAGGCCACGCCGAGCCCATCAAAAACCGCGCCTGTCAAGACAGGCGTGCATAGCGATCGGAAGCTCGTCGACGACAGCATCCCGGACGATCCGGAGATCGAAAAAATGCTCGCGCCATGCAGCGCGAAGGTGCGAGCGCTCAGCATCGTCGTCGGCCGGCTCGATCGGACGTTGAAAAAGGAACAAGTCGGCGCAGGCTCTCTCGGAAACTTCGTAACGGACGGTATGAAGGCGTACGCGCAGACAAAACTCGGTAAGCCAATAGCGCTTGCGATCATGAACGCCGGCGGCTTGCGCAAGAACGAGATCGCGGCGGGCGAGCTGCGCGCCAGCGACATCTTCGAACTGTTGCCGTTTGAAAACGCACTCGTCGCTATGGACATAACCGGCGCAGACCTGTTGAAGGTGTTGCCGGCGGTAGTGCGCGATGCGCAATCAGGAGCACGTATTCAGTACAAGTGGAACGAACAGGACCGTCCCGAGTTTATTAGCGGCAAACTCGTGGACGAAAGCGGCCGCGAGGTTGAGATCGATCCGAACAAAACCTACACGATCATCACCATCGACTACTTGCTCAAAGTCGGTGGCGGCGCGTATGCGGTTCTTCACGAAAGCAAAAACGC
>Ga0068861_100002988_pt1 | contig 11159 bp, 4 predicted proteins | sample KBSSwiS42_FD_66593 | JGI IMG/M metagenome (GOLD analysis project Ga0068861, IMG submission 66593) | Switchgrass rhizosphere microbial communities from Kellogg Biological Station, Michigan, USA - KBS Switchgrass S4-2 | ecosystem: Host-associated > Plants > Roots > Rhizosphere > Soil ...
AGAGTACGACCGCCACCCAGACTCAGTCCTCGTCGACCGCAGCCCCGGAAGAAACACGTCCGGCGACGACGAGCTTCTTCGGCGACACTGGACTGTGGTATGTGCCGACCGCCGAAGTCCTCGCGAACAAAAAATGGTCCGTTAGCGGCTACCGCCGAGGCGTGAACTGGGTTCAGGGCTACAGCAACGTTGCCGACTTCGCCGCCACCTTTGGCGTCGGACTCGGAGGCCGCACGGAGTTGTTCGGATCATTCCTGATCGACACACGCATCGACCGCGACGTGCGCCCGGTCTTCGTCGCCGATCCCAACTTCGGCAGCTTCATCGATCGCTATCCCCGGGTCAATCGCTACTGGACCGGGAACAACATCGGCGATTTCTACGTCGGCGTGAAGTACAACATCCTGTCCGAGTTCCGCCAGAACCCGGCGGCCGTTGCCGTGCGCGCCATGGTCAAGATGCCGACCGGCGACAAGGACGCGGGCGTCAGCACCGGCAAATTCGACGGGTCCTTCGACCTGATCGCCAGCAAGGAGGTCAAGAAGAACATCGAGATCTCCGGCTTCGGCGGCTACGAGTTTCTGGGCACCCATGACGACTTCGATACGTCAGTCGGTGCGTTCCGCTGGGGCGCCGGCCTTGGCTTTCCGTCGCGGAACTGGCTTCGCCTCACCGCCGAGTTGGACGGGTCCCTTTTCACGGATGATGTGGCCTCGATCATCGGCACAACGCCGCTGATCAGCGCCAGCGACTCGAGCCGCTCGCTCTTCGTGGCGAACACCCAGAACGTCACGCGCGCGACCCTGGGCCTCACGGCGCAGACGAAGAAGGGCTTCTTCTTCGGCGCAGGCGTGAGCTGGAACGTTCCCTCACAGGGGCGTGACACGCGGTTCTCCGAGGACGGCAAGGACATCCTGAGCGACTACTACGACATGCAGTTCCGCATCGGGTATCACCCGGGCGTCCGCGTGTACGTGCCGCCGCCACCGCCAGAGCCGCCCGCACCGCCGCCAGCGGCGCCGGCCCCGGTGCACACCTTGACCGTCAAGGCCGAGTGCAATCCGTGCTCGGTGGAAGCGGGCAAGAGCTCCACCGTGACGGCGACGCCACAAAGCTCGATCGGCTGTGCGGTCACCTATCGGTGGACGACGCCGGCCGGAACGCTGGCGCAGCCCGCGGAAAAATCGACGCTCTGGACCGCTCCGATGCAGGAAGGCAGCGTGCCGGTCACCGTCACCGTCACGTGTCCGACTGACAACAAGACCGCGTCCGACACGGTCAACATCATGGTCACGCGGGCGCCCGTGCGGCAAATCGTCTTCGAGGACGTGTATTTCGACTTCGACCGCTACTCGCTGCGGCCGGAAGCGACGCGCGTGCTCGACGAAGCCGTGACGGCACTCCGCGAAAACGCCACGCTGCGGGTCGAGGTCGAAGGACACACCTGCAACATCGGCACGGCTGAATACAACCTGGCGCTTGGCGACCGGCGTGCGAACGCGGTGAGGGACTACCTCATCAGCCGCGGGATCACGGCCGACCGGCTGCGCTCGGTCAGTTACGGCGAGGAACGCCCGAAGTACGACAACGCTCGGGAAGAAACGCGGCGCTTGAACCGGCGCGCTGCGCTCGTCGTGAACCTGCGGTAGCTGATCAGGGATCAGGGATTAGGGAATAGGGATCAGTCCCTGATCCCTGCCCTGATCCCTGATCCCTATTTCCTGTCACTGGTCCTATGCGGTTCATCCACCTCTATCTGGTCGGCTATTTCGTCCTCGTCGTCGGCGCCGTGCTGGCGCTGTGGCAGGCTGGCATCCTCGCGCACGTGAGCGGGATCTGGCTCGCCATCGGTACCCTCGTCGCTCTTGGGCTCGGCATCATGCTCGCCGTCACGGCGGGCAAACCCACCGTCACCCGCGAATAGTGCGTCCCCGGGACACCGCTCGAGCGGTGTCCCCTGTACGCCTCTTCCCCCGCGCCGTCCGCTGGCATAAGTTATGTTTCTGTGATCGCCGCCATGCGTCTATTCGTTTGTGGTGCGACCCTGCTTGCCGTGGCCATTGCGGGGGTGGCGTGCAAGGAAGACGGAACGATCAAGGTCCGTCACCTCTCGTTCAACGGCGTGAACGCCGTGGACGAAGGGCGCCTGAAAGCCGCGCTTGCGACGCATAAGAGCTCCTGGATTCCGTGGGGCAAGAAGGCCTACTTCGATCGGTCGCGATTCGATGCAGACCTGAAGCGCATTCAGGCGTTCTACGCCGATCGGGGCTACCCCGACGCAAAGGTGACGGGGTTCGACGTCAAGCTCAACGACAAGCAGACCGAAGTCGATCTGACGGTGACCATCCAGGAAGGCGATCCGATCACGGTCGAATCGATCGACTTCACCGGTTTCGACGTCATCCCGGCCGATCACCTCGAGGAAATGAAGAAAAAGTTGCCCCTGAAGGTGGGGGAACCGCGCGATCGCCAACTCGTCGTGTCGACCCACGAGCTGGCCGTCAACGAGCTGCGGGATCACGGCTATCCCTACGCGAAGGTGTCGACCAACGAGGACAGCTCCCGCGACCCGAAGAAGTCCGCGCTGACCTTCACGGCGGAGCCGGGAAAAGTGGCGCATTTCGGGCCGGTTGAAGTCGTCGGCAACAAGAGCGTCGGCGAAACCATCATCCGCCGCCAGCTGACGTTCCAGCCGGGCGACCTGTACCGGCGGAGCGTCGTCCAGGACGCGCAGCGGCGGCTGTACGGGCTGGAGCTGTTTCAGTTCGCGAACATCGAAACCGTGAACCCGGAGCAGCAGCCCGAGGACGTGCCGGTCCGCGTCACCGTCGCCGAAGGCAACCATCAGCGCGTGAACTTCGGCGTCGGCTACGGCACCGAAGAGCACGCCCGCGTCGACTCCGAGTACCACCATGTGAACTTCTTCGGCGGCGCACGTTCCGCCGGGGTGCACGCGCGCTGGTCGTCGCTCGACCGCGGCGTCCGCGTCGATTTCAACCAGCCGTACTTCTTTACGCCCCACTTCTCGCTCGGCGGTGAAGGTGTGCAGTGGTACACCTTCACACCGGCCTACAAATCGGTGGTGACGGGCGCGAAGATGAGCGTGACGCACCGCCAGAGCGTGCGCACGTCCTGGGCGGTATCGCTCACGAGCGAGCACACGGTCAGCTCCATCGACCCCGAGGTCGCCGCCGATCCGGAATTTCGCGACGAACTGATTGCGCTCGGCCTCGACCCGACGACGCTCGAGCAGAACGGCAACCTGAACGCGCTCGGGCTCGACTTCCAGCATTCGACGGCCGACAACGTGCTGAACGCGTCCCGCGGGTATCAGATCGCGCTGCATGGAGAGTCGGCCGGACGCCTGGCGCCGGGCGACTTCAACTTTTACGGCGCGTCGCTCGACGGCCGGCACTACCTGCCGTTCGGCGATCGCGTGGTGTTCGCCAGCCGTCTGCAGATGGGCAATATCCGGCCGGTCGCCCAGGATCCGAAGAACGTGCCGTTTTCGAAGAAGTACTTCCTCGGCGGCGCCTCGAGCATCCGCGGTTGGGGGCGCTACGAGGTGAGCCCGCTCCTCGCCGGTGAGCCGATCGGCGGCAACAGCATGCTGGCGATGAGCGGAGAGTTGCGCGCGATCCTGGTCGGCAAGTTGGGCGGCGTCCTGTTTCTCGACGCCGGAAACGTCTGGGCCGACTCGCTGGCGTTCGACCTGAGCGACCTGCGCTACGCGGTGGGCACGGGGGTGCGCTACCAGACACCGGTCGGCCCCATCCGCTTCGATGTCGGCTATCAGCTCAATCCCATTCCCGGTCTGCTGGTGAACGGCGCCGAGCAGAAATACCCCGTCCGTTTTCACTTCAGCATCGGCCAGGCGTTCTGAGAGTGGACAGACCCAGGTGACACCTCACGACTAGGGGCTCACGCATGCGGATCGTCAGGCGGCTGACGCACGTGCTCATCATCGTGGTGACGCTGGTTATCGGCGCGGCGGCCGCGGCGGTGATCGTGTCGCAGACCGCGTGGTTCAAGAACTGGCTGCGCGGGTACATCGTGGCGCAGGCGAACCAGTTCCTGAACGGGACGCTGTCGATCGAGCGCCTCGGCGGCAACCTGTTTTTCGGAATCGAGATGGAGAATATCGGCGTCTCCCTGGACGGCTCCCAGGTGGTCGCGGTGAAGGATCTCGGGCTCGACTACAACGTCTTCTCGCTGATCACCAAGGGGCTGTCGGTCGACAGCATCCGCCTCGACAAGCCGGTGATCTACCTGCGTCGTGAAGGGGACACCTGGTCGCTCAGCCGCCTCGTGAAGAAAGAGGCGGCCGAAGCGGATCGTGAGGGCCCGCTGAGCCCGATCGCGATCGACGCAATCGAGCTCACGGATGGATCGGTCGTGATGGACCAGCCGGTCGGCACCTCGGGCGTCGCGGTGCCGAAACGGTTCGAGCATCTCGATGCCAGGCTCTCGTTCAACTACGAGCCGGTCCGTTATTCGATCGAGATCACCCAGCTCTCGTTCCGCGGATCGGAGCCCGCGCTCGCCGTGAACGCGCTGTCCGGCGGCGTCGCGGTGAAAGGCGACACGCTGTTCATCGAAAAGCTGGCGCTCCGGACCGCGGAGTCGTCGCTGTCGGTGGACGGGGCGCTGCAGCACTATCTCTCCAAGCCGCAATTCAACGTGCAGATCACCTCGGACAAGTTGTCGCTGCCGGAGTTCTCGAAGATCATCCCGGCCCTCGCCGGCGTGCAGCTCCAGCCGGCATTGGAGCTCAAGCTGGACGGGCCGATGGATCGACTCGGTGTCACCCTCAATGTCCGCTCGTCGGCCGGACAGATCACCGGTCAGGTCGTGGCGGATCTCCTGACGCCGGGGCAGTCGGTGACCGGGGATCTCTCGGTGCGGCAGCTCGACCTCGCGCCGATTCTCAATGACCCGCGGCAGAAGACCGACCTCACCGCCGATGCGCACGTGGACATCCGCGGCGAGACGCTGACGAACATCAATGCGCTGCACGGGAACGTGAAGCTGGATTCTCCCCGCCTGGTGGCGGCCGGCTACACGACCGGCCCGGTCCATACGAAGGCGCGCATCGACGGCCGCCGCGTCGCGCTCGACGGCAACGCCGCGGCCTACGGCGCGGCAGCCACCTTTGCCGGCAGGGTGACCTTGCCGGACACGACGAAGGGCGCGGCCGCGCAGCCGATCGACTTCGACCTACGGGGCCTGGCGCGCCACGTCGATCTGCGCAAGCTGCCGCGCAACCTGAACGTGCCGGCGGCCGCCACCAGCGTGAATGCGGGCTACCACGTCAGCGGATCCGTCACCCCCGGCGCGACCGCTCGCGTCAACGGCGACCTTCGTTTCGAGCCGTCCTCGGTCGCTGGAGCGGAGATTGCGGCCGGCAGCCTCGCCGGCTTTTCCGTGAACGGCGAGGCGATCGGCTATTCGACCGACGCCACCGTATCGAACCTCGATCTGCAGCGCCTCGGCCAGGAGTTCAACGTCCCGGCCCTCGCGACCGACCGCTACAAGAGCGCCATCAACGGCCACATCGTGGCGAACGGCAGCGGAACGACACCGAAAGAAATGGAGATCACCGCCCGCGGGACGCTGACCGATTCGACGATTCTGGGCGGCACGATCCCGGCGCTCGATTTCGACGGCAGCCTGGTGCGCGACACCGCGCACATCAAGGCGACCGGCAGCTTCTCCGGCTTCGATCCCGCGGTGGCGAGCGGCCGCACCGAGATGCAGGGCACGGTCGGCGGCACGCTCGACGTCGATGCGACCGTCGCCAACGTCTCGAGCGGCGTGACGCCCGACAGTGTCCAGGCGGACGCGAAGGTGACGCTCGGCCAATCGACTATCGGCGGCCTGGCCATCACGCGGGCGAACGTCGACGGCACGTATCACGACTCGACCGGCGAGATTCGCGCCTTCGAGCTGGTGGGCCGCGACGTCAACGCCCAGGCGAGCGGGACGATCGCGCTCAACGAGACCGGGCAGTCCAACCTGAAGATCCACGCGGACTCGCCCAGCCTGGAAGAGATCGGCAAGCTGTTCAACCAGCCGATCGCCGGCATCGGCAAAGTGGACGCGACCGTCACGGGCAACCGGCGCGAGCTGCAGGCGGTCGGCAACGTGACCGGCAACGGCGTCAAGTACAGCGACAACGGCGCGCTGACCATCACCAGCGACTTCACCGCCAAGGTGCCGGATCTCGCGATCGAGAACGCGCACGTCGTCGCGAACACCCGCGCGAACTTCATCACCGTCGGCGGCCAGAACATCAACGAGCTCGAGGCGAAAACCACCTACGAACAGAAACGCGTCGCCTTCGATCTCTCCGCGAGTCAGCCGCAGCGGACGGTTGGCGCGACCGGCGCCCTGGTGCTGCACCCGGATCATCAGGAAGTGCACCTGCAGACGCTCGGCCTGACGACGCAGGGACAGACGTGGCAGATGGCGTCCGGGTCGGAGGCGACGATCAAGTACGGCAGCGACTCGGTGACCGTGACGAACATGACGCTGACCAGCGCGGATCAGCAGATTTCCGCTGACGGCACCTTCGGCCGTCCCGGTGACGCCTTGAACGTGAAGCTGGCCAACGTCGATCTGGCCAATGTCGACGCGTTGCTCCTGCGGCCGCCGCAGTTGACCGGCCGCGTCAACGCGTCAGGCACCATTACCGGCACGAAAGACGCGCCGGAGGTGAAGGCCGACTTCCAGGTCAGCCAGGGAGGCTTCCGCGAGTACCGCTACGAGACATTGGCCGGCTCGGTGAACTACAGCGGCCCCGGCCTCACCGTCGACGCGCGGCTGCAGCAGAACCCGACGACGTTCATCACGGCCAAGGGGTATCTGCCGGCCACGCTGTTCAAGAGCGGCGCGATGGCCGATCGCGACGCGGCGCACGGCGTCACGGTGGCGAAGGCCGACCAGATCGACTTCCACATCGAGAGCACGCCGATCGATCTGGGCCTCATCCAGGGCGTGACCACGGCGCTCACCGACGTCACCGGAACGCTGCAGGCGAAGATCGACATCACCGGCTCGGCCGCCGACCCGCATCCGAACGGCGTCGTCAGCATCGACAAAGCGGCGTTCACGGTCGCGCCGACCGGCGTCAGCTACAGCAACCTGCAGGGCACGCTCGAACTGCAGCCCGACAAGATCCATATCACGCACATCTCGGTCCTCGACAACCACCAGAGCTCGCTCTCGCTGACCGGCGACCTGGCGCTCCACGAGCGGCAGGTCGGCAGCGTCGAGATCTACGTCACCGCGAACGACTTCAAGGTGATCGACAACAAGATGGGCAACGTCCGGATCAACAGCAACCTGGAGATCGCCGGCGAGCTGCGATCGCCGCGACTGGTTGGCGATCTCGGCGTCTCGACGGGGCGCATCAACCTCGACGAGATCATCGCGCTCGTGGGCGACTCCCCGTATGCGACCAACGAGGCCGAGTACCTGACCCCGGAGGAAGCGACCGCCGTGAAAGCAGAGCCGCCACCGCCGCCGTCGATGTTCGATGCGCTGGCGATGGACGTCCGGCTGACGGTGCCGGACGATCTGGTCGTGCGGGCGAGCGAGCTGAGGACGCCGGGTTCCCCGATCAGCCTTGGCGCGATCAACATCACGCTCGGCGGCGACATGCGCGCGACCAAGCAACCGCGGCAGCAGATCGCGCTGGTCGGCGCGGTCAACACCGTGCGCGGCAACTACGATTTCCAGGGACGGCGGTTCGAGATTCTGCGGGACGGGACGATCCGGTTCGACAACGCGCCGCTCAACGAGATGGATCCGCTGCTCGACATCCGGACGCGCCGCATGATTCAGGGCGTCGAAGCCCGCGTCAACGTCCGCGGCACCATGAAGCAGCCGGAAATCGTCCTCTCCAGCACCCCGCCGCTCGAGCAGGCCGACATCCTGTCGCTGATCGTCTTCAACCAGCCGATCAACTCGCTCGGCGAGGGGCAGCAGATCTCGGTGGTCCAGACGGCGCAGCAGCTGGCGACGGGCGCGGTCGCCGGCCAGCTCGCGCAGTCGATCGGCAACGCGCTCGGCGTCGATACGTTCGAGATCAGCACGGCGCCGGAGGGCGGCGGCGTGGCCTCGCTGACCATCGGCCAGCAGCTCGGCCAGCACCTCTATGTGAGGGTCGAGCAGGGGCTCGGCGGCGAGGGCCAGACCAACCTGATCCTCGAGTACGAGCTGACGAACTGGCTGCGCCTGCGGACCAACGTGATCCAGGGCAACGCCACCCAGCAGTCGCTCTTCCAGCGCGCCCAGGGCAGCGGCGCCGATCTGCTGTTCTTCTTCAGTTACTGACGCAGGGAATTGGCGAATTGGCGAGTTGGTGAATTGGCGGGTTGAGTTCTCCAGCTCACCAAGTCACCAGCTCACCAATTGATTACGCGTTGGCCAGCGACGCCACCTGCACGCGCGCATCGTTGAAGCAGGCGCCGCCGCCGAGATCGGTGAGCGTATCCGGCACGAGGGCGGTGCCGGTCGTGTTGTTCCGCATGCTCCGGCGCCAGAGGCCTTTGGGCAGGGCGACGGTTCCGGGGCGGATCGCCGGCGCCACCGACAACTGGCAGTGCACTTCACCGAGCTCGTTGAAGATCCGCACGAGATCGCTGTCCGCCAGCCCGCGCGCGTCCGCATCCGACGGGTGCATCAGCAGCTTGACGTCCGGCCGCGGCAGCTCGCCGAGCGTCGAGCTGATCGTGCGCTCGCTGGCCGGGGAGATGAGCGCGAGCGGGTAGCGCTCGGTCGAGGGGTCCGGCTGGAACCGATACAGCCCGATCGGCGCCTCGGTTTCGAGCGCGGCCGGAAAGAGATCCACCTTGCGATCCACGGTGTTCGGAAACACGTCGACGAACTGCACCGGCGCCGGGCCGCACGGCGGTTCCGGCATGCGGCCGGCGCGCAGCGGGTCGGCGATGGGTTCCGGCAGGCGGCCGAGGACGTGGACGATGAGGTCGAGCTCGTCGCTCGGCTCGTCTGCGGTCAGCAGCTCGAGGCGCTCGCACAGCGCGCCGAACACATCGGCGTTCGACCGCGCTTCGCCGACGGCGTCGACCACCGGGCGGCCGAGATCGAGGCTGATGGGGCCGTAGCCCTTCGAGAAATCGTAGCCCTCCAGGAACGTCGTCGCCGGCAGCACGACGTCCGCATACAGCGCGGTGTCGGTCATCACCTGTTCGAAGACCACCGTGAACAGATCCTCCCGCTCGAGGCCGCGCAGGATGCGGCGCTGGTCGGGAACGGTCGCCGCCGGATTGCAGTTGTAGACGAAGAGGACGTTCACCGGCGGATCGGTGTATTCGGTCAGCGCGCGCCCGAGCTGGTTCATGTTGACGATCCGCGTGGCCGGCTCTGACGCGTCGATCCACGTCCGGTCGATGTTCCACGACGCCGAGTTGCTCATCGAGTAGCCGCCGCCGCGCACACCGAACTTGCCGCCGATTGCCGGCAGCGCGAGCACGGCCATCGCCGCGTTGCCGCCGTTGCGGTTGCGCTCCAGCCCCCATCCGCAGCGCACCAGCGCGGGCGAGCTCTTCGCGTACAGCTCCGCGACCTGCTCGAGGGCAGAGACCTCGACGCCGGCGACGTCGGCGGCGCGCTCGAGGGTCCACGGTTCCGCGCGCTCGCGCAGCGTCTCGGCACCGCGCGTGTGGTCGCGCAGGAACGATTCATCCGTGCAGCCGTTGACGAACAGGTAGCGGTGAATCGCGAGCGCCACCGCGACGTCGGTGCCGGGCCGGACCGCGAGGTGCACGTCCGCCGATCGCGCGGTCACCGTCGTCCGCGGATCGATCACGACCAGCTTCGCGCCTCGCTTCTGCGCTTCGCGAACATAGGGAATGAGGTGGATGCCCGACGCGGAAGGATTCACGCCCCAGAGGACGATCAGCCTGGCTTCCGGGTAGTCCTGGTAGGTGACCGACGGCATCTTCCCGTAGAGCGCCATGTTCGCGGCGCCGGTTGGCGCCGCACACACCGTGCGCGCCAGCCGTGATGTGCCGAAGCGGCGCCAGAGCTGGGCGTCGATGTTGTCCTGCGTCAGGAGGCCGTTCGATCCGCCGTAGGAGTAGGGCAGAATCGAGGCGCCGCCCGCGGCGGCCTTCGCCTGCTCGAACCTGGACGCCACGAGCTCGATCGCTTCGTCCCACGACACACGCGTGAATTGTCCGTCGCCTTTGCGTCCGGTGCGGACGGCGGGGTAGAGCAGGCGATCCGGCCCGTAGACGCGCTCGCCGAACTTCCGCACCTTCGCGCAGATGTAGCCGTCGGTGATCGGGTTCTTGTGCGAGCCGTCGATCGTGACGACCTTGCCGCTCTGCACGGTGACTGCGAGGCTGCACGCATCGGGACAGTCGAGCGGGCACGCGGTTTCGACGACGGTGGTTGGGCCCCCGAGCGCGGCTTCGCGGACGGGACGATCGAGTTTGCCTGGAGCGTGCATCCGAATACGATAGCATCTTCGTTCCCTTTGTGTCCTTTGTGTCCTCTGTGTTGAATGTTGATGTGGTCGGGGAATCCTGAACAGTGAGCCTCGCGCGCGTCGTGATCGTCGGCGGCGGATTCGGCGGTTTGCATGCGGCGCGCGCGCTCGCGGGCGCGAACGTGCAGGTCACGCTCCTCGATCGCCACAACTATCACCTGTTTCAGCCGCTGCTCTATCAGGTTGCGACCGCGTCGCTGTCGCCGGGCGATGTGGCGTCGCCGATCCGCTGGATCCTGCGCCATCAGAAAAACGTGGAAGTGCTGCTGGCCGAGGCGCGATCAATCGATCCGGTCGGACGGCAAGTGATCGTCGACGGCGACTCGATACCATATGACTACCTCGTGCTGGCGACAGGCGCAGCGCACGCCTACTTCGGGCACCCCGAGTGGGCGGAGCGCGCGCCTGGCTTGAAGACGCTCGACGATGCGCTGGAGATGCGGCGGCGGGTCCTGCTGGCGTTCGAAGGCGCCGAGCGCGAGGCCGACCTCGACCGGCAGCGCCGTCTGCTGACTTTCGTGATTGTCGGCGGAGGGCCGACCGGCGTCGAACTGGCCGGTGCTCTCGCCGAGATCGCGCGCCAGTCGCTGCGGCACGACTTCCGGCGCATCCACCCGGAATCCGCGCGCATCGTGCTGGTCGA
>Ga0068861_100002991_pt1 | contig 11156 bp, 10 predicted proteins | sample KBSSwiS42_FD_66593 | JGI IMG/M metagenome (GOLD analysis project Ga0068861, IMG submission 66593) | Switchgrass rhizosphere microbial communities from Kellogg Biological Station, Michigan, USA - KBS Switchgrass S4-2 | ecosystem: Host-associated > Plants > Roots > Rhizosphere > Soil ...
GCCCGATGGGCGGCGATCCGATCCGCCGCGGGTGCGCGTCCGTACACCGCCGAACGGATCAGCGGGTGCCGGAAGCTGACCGCATCGTCGACGACGCGGATCAGCCGGGCTCGCTCTGCCGGTTCAAAGTCGTTCAGCCCCAGCCCTATTCGTCCAGCGGCGGTGAGCACCACACCGAGTTCGCCGGTGTCTTCCGCGGCGGCGACCAACAGCGCCATGCGGGTTCGGATCGGCAGTCGGTTCACCTGCGAACCGAACGCGTCAAGCACCCGGCGCGCGCCCGTGGACAGCCCGGGCCCGACGGTGGGTGGTCCACCGGCGCCAGGATCGCCAACGCGCGCTGCGGCGGCCAACTCGATGAGGGCCAAGGGATTTCCACCGGCCTCTTCGATCAGCCGGTCACGCTGACCCGGCGTCAGATCGGCGGCCAGCTCGGCGAGCAGCGCTGCGGCCGCCGACGAGCTGAGCCCGCTCAGGCCGACCACACCAAGCCCGCGCAGATCGGTCACGTCGTCGCCGTCGCGCATCGCGAGCAGCAACACCACGCCTTCCGCGCCCAGCCGCCGGCCAGCGAATATCAGCGCGTCCAGCGACGCCCGGTCCACCCATTGGGCGTCGTCGACCAGGCACTGCAGCGGTCGATCACCTACGGCTTCGGACAGCAGCGTCAGCGTGGCCAGCCCGGTCAAGAACCGGTCCACGCCAGGGGCTTCGGCGAGCCGAACGCTGCGCGCAGCGCCGCGGCCTGCGGCGCGGGCAGCGAGTCAAGTCGATCGAGGCAGTCGAGGAACAGCAGGTGCAGTGCCGCGAACGGTAGTTCAGCCTCGGACTCGACGCCCGTGCAGCGCAGTATCAGGAAGCCCTTCGCATCGGTGGCGACGTGCTCCAGTAGGGCGCTCTTGCCACTGCCTGCCTCGCCCTGAAGCACCAGCATCGAGCTGTGCCCGACGCGGGCATTCGCGAGTAGTTCGTGAATGTCGCCCAGCTCGGCCGCCCGCCCGTGCAGCACACCGCCAACCTATGCCCTTCCGTCAGGGCTACAGCGGCGAGGCACCCCGCAAATGTTCGAAAATCAGCGAGGTCTGCGTGCCCGCCACGTCGGCGTCGGCGTTGAGGTTCTCCACGACGAACGACCTCAGATCGTCGGTGTCACGCGCGGCGACGTGAAGGATGAAGTCGTCGGCCCCGGCCAGGAAGTAGACGTCCATAACCTGCGGCCTGGTCCGGATGTGCTGAATGAAGCTGCGGATCTTGCCGCGGGCATTGGCTTGCAGGCTCACCGAGATCATCGCCTGCAGTGTCAGACCGATCGCGGTGGGATCGATGTCGGTGTAGAAGCCGCGGATCACGCCCAAATCCTGCAGCCGCCGCACCCGGCCGTGACACGTCGACGGGGCGATGCCGACAAGCTCGGCCAGCGCGCTGTTGGACATCCGCGCATCCGCGTGCAGGGCGGTGAGAATGCGCCGATCGACGCCATCGATCTCGACGGGCTGAACATCCTTCGATGGCCGGGCCGAAGCAGCGCCCGATCTCGTCAATCCTTCTGGCATGCTCCAAATATATCGAAGAGTCTTCGAAGTGATTGCCATTACACCGAAAGTTCTTCACACTCTATGTAACCAACACGACTTTTAGGAGCCGTCATGCGCGTCGGAATCCCGACCGAAATCAAGAACAATGAGTACCGAGTCGCCATCACCCCCGCGGGTGTCGCCGAGCTGGTCCGCCGTGGCCACGAGGTGCTCATCCAGGCCGGCGCCGGCGAGGGTTCGGCGATCACCGATGCCGATTTCAAGCGGGTCGGTGCCCAGCTGATCAACACCGCCGACGAAGTGTGGGCCGAGGCCGAACTGCTGCTGAAGGTCAAGGAGCCGATCGAGCCCGAGTACTCGCGACTGCGCAAGGGCCAGACGCTCTTCACCTACTTGCACCTTGCGGCGTCCAAGCCGTGCACCGATGCCCTGCTCGGGTCGGGTACCACGTCGATCGCCTACGAAACCGTGCAGACCGCCGACGGCGCGCTGCCGCTGCTGGCCCCGATGAGCGAGGTCGCCGGCCGGTTGTCCGCCCAGGTCGGTGCCTACCACCTGATGCGTACCCAGGGTGGTCGCGGCGTGCTCATGGGCGGCGTCCCCGGCGTCGCTCCGGCCGAGGTCGTGGTGATCGGTGGCGGTATGGCCGGCGACAACGCCGCCGCCGTCGCCTGGGGTATGGGCGCGCACGTCACCGTCTTCGACCTCAACGTGAACATTCTGCGCAAGATCGACGCCGAGTACGGCGGTGCCATCGAGACGCGCTACTCCTCACAGCTCGACCTGGAGGACGCCGTCAAGCAGGCCGACCTGGTCATCGGCGCGGTGCTGGTGCCCGGCGCCAAGGCGCCCAAGCTTGTGACGAATTCCACTGTCGCGCACATGAAGTCGGGTGCGGTGTTGGTTGACATCGCGATCGACCAGGGCGGCTGCTTCGAGGACTCGCACCCCACCACACACGACAACCCGACGTTCGCCGTCCACGACACGCTGTTCTACTGCGTGGCCAACATGCCCGGGGCGGTGCCACGCACGTCGACCTACGCGCTGACCAACGCCACCATGCCGTATGTGGTGAGGCTGGCCGACAAGGGCTGGCAGGCTGCCTGCCAGGCCGATTCGGCCCTCGCCAAGGGCCTGTCCACGCACGACGGCGCGCTGCTCTCCGACCAGGTGGCGGCAGACCTCGACCTGCCCTTCACCGACCCGGCGGCCGTGCTGGCCTGACCTTTCAACCCCCCGCGAACCCGGGCGCCGCAGATCCGCGGTGCCCGGGTTTGCTACCAAATGGGGGTACACCGCAATGACCATAGGGAATCACCCGATTCCTCGCTGGCGAGGATTGCCATACCGTCGTTCCGTGCACTAGGTGACGGGACGCGTGAGTCGGCATCGCAGAGGCGCTGAGTCAGGTGCAACTGTTGGCCGGTCGCCCGGCCGCGAGGGGTTGTCGGGCGACTTGGTCGCTGCGGACGTCGTGAACAGGTACCCGTCGCGCAGTTTCAGCTAAATGTCGTTGACGCTGACGATGCCGTCCTGAATCGCCCGGGCGACCAGCGCGGCTTTGGTGGTGGCGGGCCGTCCCACCGCGGCGTACTTGGCCCGCACTCGCTGTAGGTGGGTACGAACGGTCGTCGGTGCAATTTGCAGTTGGCGGGCAACTAGTTCCTTGCTTTCGGTACGAAACCAGGCAATCAGCACTTCCTTCTCCCGCGGCGCAAGGTTCGCGCGGCCGATCGTGCTGTCGTTGAGTATTGCCAAGGCCATCCGCGGTCCGACATAGGGCGTATCGGTTCCGGCCGCACGAATCGCGTCGATCAGGTGGCTCTTGCTTTCGGATTTCGTCAGGTAGGTGACCGCACCACGATCCAACGCAGTCAAGATCACTTCGTCTGTTGCGATGTGCGAGTAAACGATTACCCGATGCCGACGGGAAACTATGCGGTCCAGCGCGGTGAAGTCCACCCCGTTGCGGTGCTGTTGTAGTTCCAGCACGATCGGGCCGACTCTCGACCCGGACGGCGAAGGGTGCTCGGCGAGAAACTGCTCGGCCGAGAAATAGGTGCCCGCGAACCCGATGGGCGGCTGCGCCTGGTTGCACCACAGCTCGACGGCGGCGTGGATCGCGTCGTGTTCGTCGACGACTGCCACCGACGCGGTGCCGTTGGACTCCAGTCGGTGCAACGAGTCACCACTTTCCGTTTCGTGGTGAAACGCTATCGTCTCGATCGCCACGGTCTGTCGCTCCATCCCCGCCGGCGAGATGCAGGCACAGCTCATTTACTTAGCAATGAGGGCTGAGCGAGGAATCGGGTGTTTCCCTCGAAGTCCGCCTACGGAAGTAGTTCGGGTATCAGCAGAGTTGTGAGTTCCCCGATGAGGGGACGGTTGTTCGGAGCTTTCGGGTCGTCGGTGGCCGTCCGGGTCATGACGGCAAGCAAAAGGCGCTGGCGATCGGGCCCGTATGCGATTCCGATGTCGTTCGTGCTGGCGTAGTCGCCGTTCCCGGTCTTGTCAGCGGTCGTCCAGCCCGGCGGGAGGCCTGCCCGGACGCTCGACGTCTCGTTCTCCCGGAGCCAAGAGTCCAGCTGCTGCCGTTGGGCGGATGCGAGCGCGTCGCCGGCCAGCAGGTTGCGGTAACCACCGCCCAGCGCCTCGGGAGTGCTCGTGTCACGCGGATCGCCGGGGATCGCCGAGTTCAGCTCGGTCTCCCAGCGGTCCAGCCGCGTTCGGTCGTCGCCGATGCTGCGGGCGAACGCGGTGATGGCCTGCGGGCCGCCGATGGTCTTGAGCAACAGATTGCCCGCTGTGTTGTCGCTGACCTGCACGGCCGCCCGGCAGAGCTCGTCGAGTGTCATCTCACCGCCCGCCCGGGGCACAGTCCGCGGTGAATTCGGGACGAGCCCGGCGGGATCGACGAACACCTTTTGATCGAGCGTCAGCTGACCATCCTGGGTCATCTGAAGTACGCGCGCGGCCGCATAGCCTTTGAACGTTGAGCACATCGCAAACAGGTCCTCGGCGCGATGCGCGACCGATCTCCCCGAGTCGAGGTCCACAGCGAAAACACCGATCAGCGCGTTGTGCCTGCGCTCCAGCGCGTCGATCCGCTCGTTGATCGGCGGGACAGGCTCCGCCGGATCGGCAAGGACTGGCATTTCGGAGCATGCGGCGACCGCTGCGAGCGTCAACCCGCCGAGCAGCGCGTGCCGCCTGGACAGTCGAGTCATCGATCCCCAGGTTACAGATCAGCCCGCGATGCTCCGAAGCGGCTGTGGCAGCGACCTTTTCGATCGCTGTGGACCCAGGACCGCGGCGCCGTAGGGCCGGGTCAGAAGCTGGTGCGCGACGGCGTTGACTTGCTCGAGCGTGACGCCCTCGATCCTGTCGAGGGTCTGCGCGATGGTGCGGTGTTCGCCGTAATTGAGCTCGCTGCGGCCGATACGGTTCATCCGCGAACCGGAATCCTCCAGCCCCAGCACCAGCCCGCCGCGCAGCGAGCCCTTGGCTATTCGGCATTCCGCCTCGGTGATGCCGTCGCGTGCGACCTCCTCGAGAACCTCGGTGGTCACCCGGACGACTTCGTCGAATCGTTCGGGCTGGCACCCCGCGTAGATCGAAAGGGCCCCGCTGTCGGAGAACGTGTCGATCGTCGAATACACCGAGTACGCCAGGCCGCGCGTTTCCCGAATCTGTTGAAACAGCCGCGAACTCAGGCCGCCGCCGAGCGCAGTGTTGAGCACCGACAGCGCCCACCGCTGCTCCCAGTGCCTTCCAGGCGTGCGCACACCAAGCGTCAGGTGCGTCTGTTCGGCATCCCGGTTGATCAGCCGCAGGGTCGGCCGGCCGGTGACCCGGCCGGTGCCCTTGCGCGGGGCCGCAGGTGTGCGCCCGCGCATCAGCCTCGACCCGAAATGCTCACGCACCAGCGCGATCACCTCGTCGTGTTCGACGTTGCCCGCCACCGCGACCACCATCCGCTCGGGGATGTAGCGCCTGACGTGGAACGAATGCAGTTGGCCCCGCGTCATCGCCGAGACCGAATCGACGCTGCCGATCACCGGACGGCCCACCGGATGCTCGCCGAACATCGCCGAGAGGAAGACGTCACCGAGTGTGTCCTCGGGGTCGTCGTCGCGCATCGCGATCTCCTCGAGGACCACATCGCGTTCGACCTCGACATCGTCGGCGGCGCAACGGCCGCGCAGCACCACATCGGCGACCAGGTCGACCGCCAACTCGAGGTCCGTGTCGAGCACGTGCGCGTAGTAGCAGGTGTGCTCCCTGGCAGTGAACGCGTTCAGCTCACCGCCGACGGCGTCCACGGCCTGGGCGATCTGCACCGCGGTACGCGTCGGTGTCGACTTGAACAGCAGGTGTTCCAGGAAGTGTGCGGCACCGGCCACGCTGCGTCCCTCGTCGCGCGAGCCGACACCGACCCACACACCGACCGATGCAGAACGCACCGATGGGATGTACTCGGTGACGACACGCAGGCCACCGGGCAAGCTGGTGCGGCGTACCGCCTCCGACGTTTCGTCGGTGCGGGCGCCGCGATGCAGTGCCCGGGACCTAGCTGCTGGCGGTTGCGGCATCGACGGGTGCGGACGCGTCCGGATTGGCGGAGCTGTCTGCTGCGTCCTCTTCGGCGACCAGGATCAGCGAGATCTTGCCGCGGTTGTCGATGTCGGCGATCTCCACTCGCAGCTTGGCGCCCACCTTGACCACGTCTTCGACCTTGGCGATGCGCTTGCCGCGGCCGAGTTTGGAGATGTGCACCAGCCCGTCCCGACCCGGCAGCAACGACACGAACGCGCCGAAATCGGTTGTCTTGACTACGGTTCCGAGGAAGCGCTCGCCGATCTTCGGCAGCTGCGGGTTGGCGATGGCGTTGATCTTGTCGATCGCAGCCTGCGCGGCCTCGCCGTTGCTGGCGCCGACGAACACGGTGCCGTCGTCCTCGATGGAGATCTGCGCGCCGGTCTCCTCGGTGATCGAGTTGATGACCTTGCCCTTGGGCCCGATGACCTCGCCGATCTTGTCCACAGGCACCTTGATGGTGGTGATCCGCGGTGCGTACGGGCTCATCTCGTCGGGGGTGTCGATGGCCTCGGCCATCACCTCGAGGATGGTCAGCCGGGCATCCTTGGCCTGTGACAGCGCGCCCGCCAGCACCTGCGACGGGATGCCGTCGAGCTTGGTGTCCAGCTGCAGCGCGGTGACGAAGTCCTTGGTGCCCGCGACCTTGAAGTCCATATCGCCGAACGCGTCCTCGGCACCGAGGATGTCGGTCAGCGCGACGAAGCGCCGCTCGGTTCCGCCGCCTTCGGTCTCGATGTCGTCGGACACCAGACCCATGGCGATGCCCGCGACCGGGGCCTTCAGCGGCACACCGGCATTGAGCAACGACAGCGTCGACGCGCACACCGACCCCATCGAGGTGGAACCGTTGGAGCCCAGCGCCTCCGACACCTGCCGGATCGCGTACGGGAACTCCTCGACGCTGGGCAGCACGGGGACCAGAGCCCGCTCGGCCAGCGCGCCGTGGCCGATCTCGCGGCGCTTCGGCGAGCCGACGCGGCCGGTCTCACCGGTCGAATACGGCGGGAAGTTGTAGTGGTGCATGTAGCGCTTGGTGGTTTCCGGCCCCAGCGAATCGATCTGCTGGGCCATCTTGATCATGTCCAGCGTCGTGACACCCAGGATCTGGGTCTCCCCACGCTCGAACAGCGCGCTGCCGTGTGCCCGCGGCACCACGGCCACCTCGGCGCTGAGGGCACGGATGTCGGTGATGCCACGACCATCGATGCGGAAGTGGTCGGTCAGGATGCGCTGGCGGACAAGCTTTTTGGTCAGCGACCGGAACGCGGCGCCGATCTCCTTCTCCCGGCCGGCGAACTGTTCGGCCAGCCGCTCGAGCACCTCGGCCTTGATCTCGTCGGTGCGGTCGTTGCGCTCGTTCTTGCCCGCGATGGTCAGAGCCTTGGACAGCTCGTCGGTCGCCACTGAGGCGACCGAGTAGTACACGTCGTCGCCGTAGTCGGGGAAGACGGGGTACTCGCCGGTCGGCTTGGCCGCACGATCGGCCAGCTCCTGCTGCGCCGCGCACAGCGTCTTGATGAACGGCTTGGCGGCTTCGAGGCCTTCGGCGACAACGGATTCCGTCGGCGCCTGCGCGCCGCCCGCAATGAGCTCGATGACGTTCTCGGTTGCCTCGGCCTCGACCATCATGATGGCCACGTCATTGTCTTCGAGCACGCGGCCGGCCACCACCATGTCGAAGACGGCACGCTCGAGCTGCTCGACGGTCGGGAATGCGACCCAGGTGCCGTCGATCAGCGCGACGCGCACTGCGCCGATTGGTCCGGAGAACGGAAGGCCCGCGAGCTGGGTCGACATCGACGCGGCGTTGATTGCGACCACGTCGTACAGATCGTTGGGATCCAGGCTCATCACCGTGACGACGACCTGGATCTCGTTGCGCAGGCCGTCGACGAACGACGGGCGCAGCGGCCGGTCGGTCAGTCGGCAAGTCAGGATTGCGTCGGTGGACGGGCGGCCCTCCCGGCGGAAGAACGAACCGGGGATGCGCCCAGCGGCGTACATCCGTTCCTCGACGTCGATCGTCAGCGGGAAGAAGTCGAAGTGGTCCTTGGGGTTCTTGCTGGCGGTGGTCGCCGACAGCAGCATCGTCTCGTCGTCGAGGTAAGCGACGGCGGAGCCGGCGGCCTGCTGGGCGAGCCGACCGGTCTCGAAGCGGATGGTGCGGGTGCCGAAGCTCCCGTTGTCGATTACGGCGGTGGACTCGTATACGCCGTCTTCAATTTCGACTACAGACATTTGCGTCCGTATGGCCTCTCTGGGTTCAGTGCTTTCACTGTTCAGCTGTTTCGCGTCGTCACAGCGTGTGAACCACCGGCCTAGATGCGGCTACGGCCATCGATCGAAGCTGTCGGGATTCAGACCCGGCAGCCACTACCGAAGACCGCGCGATCAGGCGGGTCCCGATATGAGACGCGGGAACGGTGCTCGCGGATATGCGGAACCGCACCCAATCGTTCGAGCCGAACGGCTGGCGAACTCGTCCATACTACATTGCAGCAGGTACGGGACCGAAATCTGGACGTGAGGAGCTAGTCGGGTCGACGTCCCCATGCACCGACCACCGTCGCAGGCGTGCTGCAAGAGCAGCGCTGTTGGTTCGGCGAGCATTGCTGCCTGACTTTGAAGCCGGATGATTTCCGCGTCGTCGCTTCCGAGAACGAAATCCGGTGTGGTCACACAGCTACTAACGCCTGACCACCCCGATTTGCGTCAGCGACGCAGCCCGAGGCGGTCGATCAGGGAGCGATAGCGCTCCACGTCGACCTGGGCGACGTACTTGAGCAGCCGACGCCGACGGCCGACGAGCAGCAGCAGCCCGCGCCGCGAGTGGTGGTCGTGCTTGTGCACCTTCAGGTGCTCGGTCAGGTCGGCGATGCGCTTGGTCAGCAGCGCGACCTGGGCTTCCGGGGAGCCGGTGTCGGTGTCGTGCAGGCCGTACTGGCCCAGAATGGTCTTCTTCTCTTCGGCAGTGAGCGCCACGAAATAACTCCATCAAATCGGTCCGCGACTTTTCTAAGGCGTAGCCACCGCGAACTGCAGCACACGCCGGGTCGGCAGGGAGTCTAGCAGCGGGCCGCGGCGAGCCGCGAATTCAGCATCAGCCCGCGGAAAGAATCGTGCGCGCGTGCTCGGTGTCGTAACCCATCGTCGCCATAAGCTCTTCTACCCGCTCGAACTTCTCCTGACCGCGGATGCGGGCAACGAAGTCCACCGCGACGTGCTGACCGTAGAGGTCCGCGTTCGTGTCGAGGACGAACGCCTCCACGGTGCGGGTGCGCCCCGAGAACGTGGGATTGGTGCCAACCGACACCGCAGCCTGGTACCGCTCACCGGGCACCACGGTCCCGGTGATCGGGCCGTGGCCGAGCACGGTGAACCAGGCGGCGTAGACGCCGTCGGCGGGGATCGCCGAGTACATCGGCGGCGCCACGTTGGCCGTCGGGAAGCCCAGCACCTTGCCGCGCCCGTCGCCCCGCACTACCACGCCCTCGACGCGGTGCGGACGGCCCAGCGCCTCGGCGGCCGCGACCACGTCGCCGGCGTCCACACAGGACCGGATGTACGTGGACGAGAACGTGATGTCCTCGTTCTGGTGGTGCTCGCTGACCAGCGACATGCCCTGCACCGCGAAGCCGAAGCGCTCGCCCGCCTTGCGCAGCGTGTCGACGCTGCCTGCGGCCTTCTTGCCGAAGGTGAAGTTCTCCCCCACCACCACTTCGACCGCATGCAGGTGTTCCACGAGCAGCTCGTGGATGTAGCGGTCCGGGGTCAGCTTCATGAAGTCGGTGGTGAACGGCATCACCAGGAACACGTCGATGCCCAGTTCCTCGACGAGCTCGGCGCGCCGGGTCAAGGTGGTCAGCTGTGCAGGATGGCTGCCGGGGAACACGACCTCCATCGGGTGCGGGTCGAACGTCATCAGCACCGACGGCACGCCACGAGTCCGGCCGGCCTTGACTGCGTGACTGATCAGCTCCTGGTGCCCGCGATGCACACCGTCGAAGACGCCGATCGTAACGACGCCTCGGCCCCAGTCCGTCGGGATGTCGTCTTGCCCCCGCCAGCGCAGCACAGCCGCAAGCCTACGGCGCAGTGGCGTGGCAGGCCTCGCTGGACCACCAGATCAGGTGAAGATTGCCTAAACTTTCTAAACGTGAGTCCCGACGGCAACCCACGCGACCTGACCACGGTTGCCCAGGACTATCTCAAAGTCATCTGGACCGCGCAGGAGTGGTCCCTGGAGAAGGTCAGCACCAAGATGCTCGCCGAGCGAATCGGCGTGTCGGCCAGCACCGCCTCGGAGTCCATTCGCAAGCTCGCCGACCAGGGGCTGGTCAATCACGAGAAGTACGGCGCCGTGACGCTGACCGAGGCGGGCAGACGCGCCGCGCTGGCGATGGTGCGCAGGCACCGGCTGATGGAGACGTTCCTCGTCCGCGAGCTCGGCTACAGCTGGGACGAGGTGCACGACGAAGCCGAGGTCCTCGAACACGCAGTGTCCGATCGGATGCTCGACCGGATCGACGCGAAGCTGGGCCATCCCACCCGCGACCCGCACGGCGATCCGATCCCCGCCGCCGACGGCCAGGTCCCGACCCCCGATGCGAGGCAGCTGTCGGTGTGCCAGAACGGTGATGCGGGCACGGTGGCGCGCATCTCCGACTCGGACCCTGAGATGCTGCGGTACTTCGACAGCGTGGGCATCAGCCTGGATTCACGGCTGCGGGTGGTGGCGCGCCGCGACTTCGCCGGGATGATCTCGGTGGCGATCGAGGGACCAGACGGGCAAGGTGGCCCCGCCACCACGGTCGACCTGGGAAGCCCTGCGGCAGAAGCGATTTGGGTGGTGGGCTAGCGCATCACCGCGTGGCCACCAGACCATCGAGAAGCAGGTCGAGCATTCGCTTCGACTGCTCACGTGAGCCGCTGGCCAGGGAGATGCCCAGCAGGCTCGTGACCACATCGTCGGCTGGCACGTCGCCGCGCAGACTTCCGTCGGCCGCCCCGGCTGTCAGG
>Ga0068861_100002994_pt1 | contig 11150 bp, 9 predicted proteins | sample KBSSwiS42_FD_66593 | JGI IMG/M metagenome (GOLD analysis project Ga0068861, IMG submission 66593) | Switchgrass rhizosphere microbial communities from Kellogg Biological Station, Michigan, USA - KBS Switchgrass S4-2 | ecosystem: Host-associated > Plants > Roots > Rhizosphere > Soil ...
TCCCAGACGACCTTGCCCTGTTGGCGCAGCGCCTCGTACACCGGAAAGGGATCCTGCCCTTCCAGGGACCGCAGGTTGACGGGGCAGCCCGATGGCTGGCTGGGCGCCACGGCGGTGTCGGTTTCGGTCATGCTGAGATTACCCTCATGGCAGTGACGATTTTGTCATCGGTACTTTGTCGGGAGCTTGAAAATTAGCGCGCGGCGGCCGGTCGAACGCCTATCTAACGATAGGGCCGGCCGAATGCTCGCCGGGCGTAGCGTCATCCCGATGACGACGAGCATGCACGACAAGATCAGCAATCTGCGCGAACGCCAGGCCCGTGCCCGGGAGATGGGCGGCCCCGAAGGTCTGCGGCGGCATCGTGCCTCCGGCCGATTACCGGTGCGAGAGCGCGTCGAGATGCTGATCGATGCCGGGACCTGGTTCGAAATCGGGGCCTTGGGCCTGCCGGAGCGGCGCACCGAACGGCATGTTCCCGGCGATGCCGTCGTCACTGGATTCGCGAGGCTCGACGGCAGGCGCATCGGCGTCGTCGGCATCGACTCCAGCGTGCTGGCAGGGACGACGGCTCCCACCAGCATGCGCAAGCAGGGGCGGCTCATCGAACTGGCGCAACAGTTCGGATTCCCGCTGGTGCTCCTCTGCGACGCCGACGGCGGCCGCATTCCAGACGTGATGGGCTGGCGCTTCAGCAACCTGCCGCTGGATTTCCAGACATTCGTCAAATCGCCTGAGCATCTGCCGCCCGTGCCGCGAGCGGCTGCGATTCTCGGCCCGTCCTACGGCGACTCGGCACTGCACGCTTCCACTGCTCATTTCGTCGTGATGATTCGCAGCGGTGCCGTCGCCTTGTCCGGCCCATCGGTGGTGTCGGCCGCGATTGCACAGGAAGTCACCGACCAGGAACTGGGCGGTCCCGAAGCGGCGCTGGCGGTCGGCAATGCGCTCATGGCAGTGGAGAGTGAGCGCGAGGCGATGGATGCGATCGCTGCGTTTCTTTCCTACCTGCCTGCGAATGCGTCGCTGCCTGCGCCGACGACGCCTTCGCGAGCACCGGCGAGAGATCCGCAGGATCTGCCATCGATCGTCCCGATGGGTTCGAAGTCGGGCTACGACATGAATGAAGTGATCGCGGCCATCGTCGATGCGGCCAGCATGCTGCCATGGGGATCCGGTTGGGGTCCGAGCCTGATCTGCGCACTGGCCAGAATCGAAGGCCACCCGGTGGGCATCGTGGCGAATCAGCCCATCGTTGGCGCCGGCGCGCTCGATCCGCATGCGCTGCGGAAAGAGCACGACTTCGTCCATCTATGCGACACGTTCAACATTCCGCTGGTCTTCCTGCACGACGTGCCGGGATTGCTGATCGGTACCGACGCGGAGAAGAACGGCATCCTGCGTGCATACGAGCAGCTGGTCTCACGCATTGCCGATGCCCGCGTGCCCAAGATAGGCGTCGTCGTCCGCAAGGCATACGGCGGCGGACATTTCGCGATGGGCGGACGCCCAACGCATCCCAGCTTTCAATTCGCGTGGCCGTCGGCGGAGATGGGTTTCATGGCGCCGGAGGCCGGCGTGCAGACTGTCTATCGGCGCCGGCTAGACAAGATGGCTGAGGAACAGGGCGAAGCCGCTGCAGCGGCATTGGCGGCAGAACTGGTTCGCGAGTGGACCACCGAATCCGAGCCGTGGGAAGCAGCAGCACATCTATCTCTCGACGACGTGATCGAACCGCAGGACACACGAGCGGTCATCGCGACCAGTCTGGATATCGCGTGGGGGGATCGTCCCGTGCGCGTCACAGGTCGCTGGAAATGAGCCGCGCTGTCGATGCACTGTTCAGGCCGTTCACGCTGAATGGCCTGACTCTTCCCAACCGCATCGTCATGGCGCCCATGACACGGTGGCGCTCGCCGGACGGACTGCCGGGGCCGGACGTTGCTGCCTACTATCGGCGCCGTGCGGAAAACGAATGCGGATTGATCATCACCGAAGGCACGACGGTCAATCATCCCGTTGCTTCGTATTCGGTACGCGTGCCGGCATTTCACGGCGAGGCGCTGCAAGGCTGGAAGCGCATCGTCGATGCGGTTCATTCGGCTGGCGGTCGCATCATGCCGCAGTTGTGGCACGTGGGCATCGCGAGGCGGCCGAACCAGGACTATCCGAATCGCCATCTGCCGAGCCTGAGTCCGTCAGGTTTGTTTCTCCCCGACAAGCAGCAGGTCGCGCCGCCGGCAACACGCGAAGAAATCCAGATCGTGATCGGCGCATTCGCTGCAGCGGCACGCGATGCCCGCGAACTCGGATTCGACGGCATCGAAGTGCACGGCGCCCATGGCTATCTGTTCGACCAGTTCTTCTGGGAACCCATCAATCGTCGCGACGACGAATATGGCGGCGGCCTCGAAGGACGCACTCGGTTCGCCGTCGAGACCATCCGCGCCATCCGCCGCGAAGTCGGCAACGACTTTCCCTTCATCCTCAGGCTCTCGCAATGGAAGGAGCAGGACTACTCGGCCAAGCTCGCGCGCACGCCTGAGGAGTTGGAAGAGTTGTTGGATATTCTCGCAGCGGCCGGCGTCGACGCGTTTCATTGCTCGCAGCGGCGTTACTGGGAGCCTGAATTTCCAGGCTCGGATCTCAACCTGGCCGGGTGGGCCAAGCGCTTGACGGGCAAACCCTCGATTGCGGTGGGCAGCGTCGGCCTGTCCGGCGAACTCGTGACACGGGGCAACGAATCGCTATCGCAACAGGCCGCTGTGACGGGAATCGACGCTCTGCTCGATCGCATGGAGCGCAATGAGTTCGACCTGATAGCCGTTGGCCGCGCTTTGCTCGCAGATCCCGCATGGGCGCGCAAAGTGCATGAGCAGCGTTTCGACGAACTCCAACCCTACACGCGCGCGTCGCTGGAGAACCTGGTGTGAGTGCGCGGGCTCTTCGAGCGGTCTTGATCGCCAATCGCGGCGAAATCGCGGTACGCATCATTCGCGCCTGCCGAGAACTGCAGATTCGAAGCGTAGCCGTCTACAGCGACGCAGACGAAGGCGCTTTGCACACGCGGCTCGCCGATGAAGCACATCGACTGGGGCCGGCACCGGCACGCGACTCCTATCTCAACATCGAGCGATTGCTCGACGCGGCCAAAGCCAGCGGGGCCGACTCCGTGCATCCCGGCTACGGCTTGCTGAGCGAGAACGCAGAGTTCGCCGCAGCGGTAATGGCAGCCGGCATGACGTTCATCGGCCCATCGCCGCAAGTCATCGCACAGATGGGCGACAAAGTTGCCGCCCGCAATGCCGCCCGACGCAGCGACGTTGCTCTGCTGCCTGGATCCAGCGGCGTCGTGGCCGAGTCCGAAGCGAAGGCCATCGCTGCCGAGGTCGGTTATCCAGTCGTCGTCAAGGCCTGCTTTGGCGGCGGCGGTCGCGGCATGCGAGTCGTCACCGGACCCGGTGAACTCCTGGCCGCACTCCGGGAAGCGAGGCGCGAATCGAGCGCGGCCTTCGGCCGGCCCGATGTCTATCTCGAACACTATGTCGCGCGCGGTCGCCATGTCGAAGTGCAAGTACTCGCCGACGAACACGGCAACGTTCGGCATCTCGGCGATCGGGATTGTTCGGTACAGCGGCGGCACCAGAAACTGATCGAAGAAGCGCCGGCTCCCGGACTGTCGCCGTCGCTGCGCCGGCAGCTCATCGATGCAGCCGTGCGGTTGGCAACCGATACGCAGTATTGCGGCGCCGGCACCGTGGAGTTCCTGGTCGATCCCGCCGCGGAGAGTTTCTATTTCCTGGAGATGAACACGAGGCTGCAGGTCGAGCACGGTGTCACGGAGCTGGTGACGGGCATCGACATCGTGCAATGGCAGCTGCGAATCGCAGGTGGCGAACGGATCGACTTCGAGCAGCGCGACGTGCAGATCCGCGGTTCGGCAATTCAGGCACGCATCGCCGCGGAAGATCCCTGGGAGAATTTTCGTCCCGCGCCGGGTACTGTGACCCGCTTCGTTCCGCCGCTGGGTCCGTGGCTGCGGGCGGACTTCGGCATCGAAGCAGGCGACTGCATTTCGGGTAACTACGATTCCATGTTCGGCAAACTGCAGGCGTGGGGATTGGATCGCGAGAGTGCGCGTCGCAGGCTCATTGTCGCGCTCGATTCCCTGTCGGTTGCCGGTGTGCCGACGACTGCTGCTTATCTTCGGCAGGTGCTGCAGCAGCCCGATTTCATCGCCGTGCGACATGACACGGGATCGGTCGAACGCAGCTGGCAGCCCGATCCGGCGTCGCGCCCATCGAGTCCGGAAGCTTTGATCGATGCTACAGCGGCGGTCAGCAGTTCATCCGCTCACGAGCGCCGCGTGCAATTGAACACGACTCAGGGGCCGATCGAGATCGCCATCTTCAGTCGCCTGCAACGACGCGAGATGGCATCGACGAGCCGCGAACCGCACGTTGTCGCGAAAATGTTGGTGGGCGAGCCGATTGCGCCGATCGACGGAGCGGTCGTGCAGATATGTGTTGCCGTCGGCGATACCGTGGACAAAGGCGCAGTGCTGGTGATCATCGAGGCGATGAAAATGGAAATGCCTATTGTCGCGCCGCGGGCCGGAACTATCGAAGCAGTGATGATCGAAGTAGGGGACACGGCGAAGCGCGGCAGCCTGCTGGTGAAGTTGTCGGCGGCCGCGTGATAGTGTCCACTCGGGGGGAGAGAGGCATGACAGAGCAACGCAGAGTGGCACTGGTCACCGGCACGACCGGTGAACTGGGAGCGACCATTGCCGGGCGACTGGCGCAGGACGGCTATGAAGTCGTGGGACTGGATTTGAAAGAGCCGGCGAGCGGCGGGCCGGCTCGCTACTATCGATGCGATCTCTCCGACATAAATGCCCTCGGCGCGACGTTGCAGAGGATCCGGACCGACGTCGGTCCGATCCGGCTGCTGGTCAATAATGCTGCGTACTACAAGCCGACGCCGTTCTGGGAGCTGACTGCCGAGCAGATCCGCACGACGCTGGCAGTCAACGTGACAGCGCTCATCTATGCCTGTCAGCAGGCGGCATTGCAGATGCGTGAGGCAGGCGGTGGAGCGATCGTGAACATGGCGTCCATCGGTGGCCAGGGCGGCGGCAGTTCGCAGATAGACTATGGAGCATCCAAGGCGGGCGTGATCAGCGTCACCGCCACTCTCGGGCGATTGCTTGCCGAATACGGTATCCGGGTGAACGCGGTCGCTCCGGCGATGATCGACGCCGGCATGGGGAAGCAACTGCCGCCGGCGGTGAAGGAGCGCTATCTGAGTTCGACGCCGATGAAGCGAGCGGCGCAGCCCATCGAGATCGCAAACGTCGTCGCGTTTCTCGCCAGCGATGCGGCGAGCTACATGACCGGCGCGACAGTCGACGTCAACGGAGGCATGTAGATCGATGACACGCCATGCCACTCCTCCGCATGGAGCGTTACTGCGCCAACAGGTCGGTGCGCATGCAGATCGCCCCTTCGTCATCGTGGACGACGAACAACTCCGCTACGGGGAACTTTACGAACAGGCCTGTGCACTAGCACGCGGCATGTATGCCAGCGGCCTGCGACACGGCGACCGCATCGGCATCCTGATGCCCAATTGCACCGAGTTCTTCGTCGCGCATTTCGCCATTCAGTTGCTCGGAGCGATCACGGTCACCATCAATGCCCGCTACAAGAGTTACGAGCTGGCACACGCGATCACTCACTCCGATATCCGCCTGCTGTTCACGACGGATCGAATCGATGCGCACGTGAACTTCGGCCAGTTGCTGTTTGAGACATTGCCCGACCTCGCTTGCGAACCGAGAGCGGACCGACTGCGGTTGGCGGGTGCTCCATGTCTTGAAACCATCGTTCTGTTCGGCACATCGCAGCGACGGCCTTTCATCACGCCTGCCGCCTTGATCGATCGCGGCAGCGGTGTGACTGACGACGAAGTGACGCGTTCGGCAGCAGCGACGACCTCAGACGATATCGCAGTACTGCTGTTTACTTCCGGCACCACCGCGGCCCCCAAGGCCTGCCAGCTCACTCATCGCGGCATCTATCAGACCTGGGTGCACACGTATCCGGAAGCGGTATCGTTGCAGCCGGGCGAGAAGGTGTGGGTGCCCATGCCGTGTTTCCACGTCGGTGGCATCGGCCTGACGGCGACGGCGCTGTCCCGAGGTGCGGCGTTCGCGACCTCGATTCATCACGAGGCCGCAGCGGCACTGAGGCTGATTCGCGAGCATCGTATCGAACATCTTTATCCAGGTTTCTTCACGCTGATGCTGCCCGTGTTACGCGAGCCGGATTACGATCTGGCCGCTTTTTCCAATGCACGCAGCATGGTGGCCGTGGCGCCGTTCGAGACGCATCGATTGATGCAGGAATACCTGCCGGCCGGCATCCTCACGATGCAGCTGTTCGGCATGTCGGAGGCCAGTGGCTACGTGAGCTTCACGCGAGGCGATGCGGATGAGCAGCATCGACTGATGACGAACGGCACGCCCATCGAAGACGTCGAAGTGCGCATCGTTTCTTCGGAAGACGGCAGTGTGCTGCCTGCCGGCGAACGGGGCGAGATCCAGTTTCGCGGTCCGAACTCATTCCATTCCTACTACAAGGACGAAGCCGAGACACGCGCCACCATTCTTCCGGGCGGCTGGGTGCGCACCGGCGATTGCGGCAGTGTCGATGCCGCGGGCTCTGTCTACTTCCACGGCCGCATCAAGGACATGCTCAAAGTCGGCGGCGAGAATGTCGCGGCGGCCGAAATCGAAGCGTTTCTCGACAGGCATCCGTCGGTGAAGATGTCGCAGGTCGTCGGCCGACCCGACGATCATTACGGCGAAGTCGCGGTGGCATTCGTCGAACTCATGCCCGGACGCGAAGCCACCGGCGAGGAACTCATCGCGTTCTGCAAAGGGAGACTGTCGAGCTTCAAGGTGCCGCGCGAAGTACGTTTCGTCACCGAGTGGCCGGCATCCGCCACCAAAATACAGAAGTTCAGGCTCCGCGAGCAGCTGAAGCAGGCGACATGAAAATCCTCGTGACCGGCGGTGCGAGCGGCATAGGCCTGGCGTTGGCGCGTCAGCTCGCGACAACTCCATGGAATGGACCTGCTCAACTGGTGCTCACCGGTAGAAACGCGGCGGCACTCGAGGCCGCAGCCGCGAGCGTGCGAGAGCTGGGAGCGGAAGTCGTCGTCGCCGTCGCCGATCTGAACGATGCAGATGCGCCGGAACGCGTCGTGGAGCAGGCCGCTACCGCTTTCGGCGGCCTCGACGGCCTGGTCAGCAATGCCGGGATGTTCAAGCTCGGTCCGCTGGAGCAGCTGCCGAGGGTGGATTTCGACGAGGCATTCCACGTCAACACTCGCGCCACTTGGTCGCTCGCCAAGGCCGCGTACCCGCTGTTGAAAGCAGCTCGCGGTTCCATCGTTGCTACGTCGTCTCTCGCCAGCATTCTTCCGGCCCCGCAGCTGGGAGGCTACAGCGCGAGCAAAGCAGCACTGGCGATGCTCATTCAGCAAATGGCTGTCGAATGGGGCGAGGCAGGCATTCGATGCAACTGTGTATCGCCCGGATCCACGCTGACGCCGATGACCGCCAAGGTCTATGCCAATCCAGCGGAACGCGCCAAGCGCGAACGCGGCATTGCTTTGCATCGCATAGGCAGGCCGGAGGAGGTCGCCAATGCCATCGCGTTCCTGCTTGGACCGCAAAGCAGCTTCATCACCGGGATCAATCTCGTAGTCGACGGCGGCGCCCATCTCATGTTCATGTCGGTGATGGGGTCGGGCAGCGCCCATCAGCATGTCGATGCGTGAATATTCAGCTGGCGGGCGGTGAGAAGCGCGGTCGGCGTTTTTCGAGGAACGCGGCAATGCCTTCACGAGCGTCGTCGGAACCCTGCAGTACGGTCAGTGCCTCCACCGAATGATCGAATTGGGCGCGGTCGATGCTGCGATTGATCAGCTGCTTGCCGATCCGATGCGCGAGGGAAGAGTTTGCCGCGATACGCTCGGCCAGCGCGTGCGCTGAATCGAGCAGCGTCGCATGCGGCACGACGCTCTGGACCAGGCCAGCCGTTAGCGCTTGTTGAGCAGTCAACCGCTCGCCGGCCATGACCATGAGCTTGGTTAACTGCCGCCCGATCACGTCCGGCGCTCGTAACACGCCGTAGCCGGGGACGAGGCCGAGCGCCGCTTCCGGCATGCCGAATTGCGCATGATCGGATGCGATCACGATATCGCAGGCCAGCGTGAGTTCGCAGCCGCCGCCCAGGGCCAGTCCGTTCACGGCGGCGATCACCGGCAACGGGCAGTTCTCCAATGCCGCAAATCCGCGCATGGCATCCGCTTGGAATGAGCGTTTCTGCGCCAGTGTGGCCAGCTTGGCGAAGTCGCCGATATCGCCGCCGGCGCAAAAGGCCTTGTCGCCAGCGCCGGTGAGTACGATCACGCGGGTGCGACCATCGTGCTCCAAGCGGTGCAGGACGGTCTGGACATCCGTCCAGAATGCCGCAGTCAGTGCGTTGAGTTTTTCCGGCCGATCGATTCGCAGCACCGTGACCTGGTCGCGCGGCTCGATGGTCAGTTGGCCCACGGCGTGTGTTTCCATCTGTGCTTTCATCTCGTGCTATGGGTGTCCAGGAACGCGAGGATGGCCGCGTTGAATGCGTCGTTGCGATCTCCGGCGACCATGTGACTCGCGCCGGCCACGTCGACATATGCCGCGGTTGGAATCAGGCCGAGGAAATGTTGCACGTTCTCGGGAGTCACCAGTTCGCTGCGCTGGCCTCGCACGAGCAAGGTTGGAATGTCTACTTTGCGGGCAGCAGCTTCGTAGCGAGCGAGCTGAAATTGCGGGCTCGCGCGTAGTCGGTCGAACAGCCGTGGATCCCAGTGCCAGTAGTAGCGATTGTCCGCACGCAAGCGTAGATTGCGGCGCAAGCCATCGGTAGTGGATGGCCGTGGACGATGGGGTAGATACGCCGCTACGGCATCGGCTGCCTCCTGGATGCTCGCGAATCCACCGGGATTGGCCTGCATGAAACCGAGAACCCGCGCTTCGCCGGCCGGATCGACCATCGGCGTCACGTCGACCAGCACCAGGCTGCTCGCGATGGGGATTTCCGCCTCGCCGGCAGCGAGCAGCGCGATGAAGCCACCGAGCGACGCGCCGATCAGCGCCGGCTTGTCCGGCATTTCCTGGAGCACGGCACGCAGATCCTGAACCTGCAGATCGAGCGAGTAGTCGCCGTTGCGATCCCAATCGCTATCGCCGTGCCCTCTCAGGTCGAGCGAGACGACGTAGCGGCCCTGCGAAATGAGAGCCTGCGCCGCTCCACGCCAAGCGTGACGTGTCTGTCCGCCACCATGCAGCAGGACGACCGCGGGTGCGCCGATGTCACCGCCTACGTCGGCTGTGAGTGAGAGGCCGGCGCCGGCATAGCGCCGGGTTGTCAGTGAAGCAGTCAATCTAGACGCTCTGCCGTGGATCGCAACGGTCGAAAGAATTCTCGCAGTTCGCCTGCGAGGGCGACTGGCTCTTCGAGAGCGGGGAAATGTCCGCCCGCCGGCATGACTTGCCAGCGGCGAATATCGTAAGCGCGCTCAGCCAGGGAACGAGGAACGTGCACGGCACCGGCGGGAAACGCTGCGAATCCAGTCGGCACCTGCAGCTTCGCTCCCGCGGGAAGCGTGGCTTCTTGGTGAACGCGGGCATAGTACGGCCAGAACGAACTGTTGATGCACCCGGAAAACCAGTACAGCACGATGTTGTCGAGCAACTCGTCCCTGCTGAAGCGACGTTCGAGTTCGCCGCCGCAGTCGCTCCACGCGCGGAATTTCTCGAGGATCCAGGCGGCGAGTCCGCTCGGCGAATCGTTGAGTGCATACGCCAGCGTCTGCGGCCGCGTTGCCTGCAAGGTTGCATAGCCGGATTCTTCGCGATTCCATCGCCGGACCGCTTCGCGAAAATCTCGTTCGTCGGCCGATTTCCCTGACGCGCCTGTCGCAGACGGCAGCACGATCATCGTGAGATGGATTCCGAGCAGCCGCTGCGCCTGGGTGTAGGCGAGCCTCGCTGCCACATGGGCTCCCCAATCGCCGCCATGCGCTGCGAAATGCCCGTAGCCGAGAACATCCCGCATGAGTGTTGCGAGCGTGGATGCGATCCGCGCAATGGAGCTGCGTGGCTGTCCACTGGCAAACGACAATGTAAATCCAGGCAGCGAGGGCGCGATTACGGTGAAGGCATCTTCAGCGCGGCCGCCGTGTGCTGCCGGATCTGTCAGCAGCGGAATGAGCCGAGTGAATTCGACGATGGAACTCGGCCACCCATGCAGCAAGAGCAGCGGCATCGGAGCCGGTCCGACGCCCGGCTCGTGGATGAAGTGCACATCGATGCCATCGAGCGTGACGCGAAACTGCCGCAAGCGATTGAGCAGCGCTTCGCGCCGTGGCCACTCATAGCTCGTTCGCCAGTAGTCGACCAGGTCGCGCAGGTAGGCGAGATCGGTCCCTGTCTGCCATGGCGGGCCGGGCGGCTGATCGGGCCAGCGCGTTCGAGCGAGACGCTGCCGCAGATCGCTCAGATCTTCCGCGCCGATACCGATCGTCGTTGTCCTGGGCAGCATCGCGCCGACCTTGCCTCAATCCGTGGCGCCCGCCGCCTATCGAAAGATAGAAGATCGGGACGGCACTGTGCCGCCAGTCTGGCCATGGATCCGATCCGCCACGGAGCGTCTTATTTTGCATGCGCAGTCCGCCAAATCGCCGGCCGAGCCGCCGGCCCAGCAGCCGGTAGAGTCGCTCGCGATGCCGGATATCGCGCCTGTAACGGAGCCGAGTCGCAGTGCGACCCGCAGCTATGCGTGGTACGTGCTGTTCATCCTGACCTTCGCCTACACGGTGGCATTCATCGATCGCCAGGTGTTGAACCTGCTGGTCGAGGAGATCAAGCGCGACCTGCTCCTCTCCGACACTCAGATGAGCCTGCTGCAGGGTATCGCTTTCATGGGATCGTACACGGCGTTTTCGCCCTTGTTCGGCCGGCTGGCGGACGTCGCCGCCCGCCGCAATATCCTGGTGGCGGGCGTGGCGACCTGGAGCGTGTTCTCGGCGCT
>Ga0068861_100002995_pt1 | contig 11149 bp, 12 predicted proteins | sample KBSSwiS42_FD_66593 | JGI IMG/M metagenome (GOLD analysis project Ga0068861, IMG submission 66593) | Switchgrass rhizosphere microbial communities from Kellogg Biological Station, Michigan, USA - KBS Switchgrass S4-2 | ecosystem: Host-associated > Plants > Roots > Rhizosphere > Soil ...
TGAGCTTCATGCTACAGTGCCGCAATTCGGTAACCGTTTCGCGCCCGGTACTCGCCCTAGCATCGTCATAAGATTCAAAGTCGCAGAAATACAAGCCTGGGAACACGCGGGCGTTTCCTTACAAGCGTAGAAACTAACCCGCACCAGGACCAGATTGATTAAAGGCAACCACGCTGCCAAAGGCGATCCCATTGCGAATCTTTAACTCGACGCCCCGAGGAATACTTAGATGAACGCCGTGCTGGAACAGAAGCGCGCAAGAGACTTAACCACTGACGATCGCGCTCAGATAATCCGCCGCCTGGAATTTGGTTCATCGTTGAACGAAGACCTCGTTTCGGATATGGCTCGCAATTCTGTCGTCTTAGATTTCCGCCGCCGCCGCTTTGTTTACCGGGCCGGCGAACCGGCTGACTGCCTGTATGCAATTATTCATGGCCGTATAAAACTCTGTCGTATCGAAAGTGACACCACTCGCGAAGCCGTAATCGATATCCTTCCAGAAGGATCTCTATTCGGTGAGTCGGCGCTCTATTCTGCTGCGGGGCAACGTGCGAACTGCGCAATTGCCTACGAAAACTCGAGGCTCTTGCGAATTCAGGTCGGGGATTTCAAACGGGGGATGGCTGAGGATGACCAACTTCATGATTACACTTTCCGTCTGATCGGTCAACGCCTTGAACATGCCGAAAGACGCCTTGCAGACTTCGCTCTTAACGCAATTCCGGCCCGTCTCGACCGTCTTTTGGCCGATTTTTCCGTACGTTACGGGGTCTCAGAACCCGAAGGAGTGCTCATCGATATTCCCCTGCCTCACCGCGAGATCGCCTCCATCGTAGGCTCTACCCGCGAGAGCGTTACCGTCCGCTTGAACGCCATGCGCCGTGAAGGTACGATCGCTTTCGTCCGACGACGAATACTGATTAAACGGCCGGCAGCGCTGTAGTTCTGCGCCGGCGCCACGTGCTTCATGAAGTGTCCAACCTGCGGTAGACCGGCCGAGTGGCAAGACAATCCCTTTCGTCCATTCTGTTCCGAACGATGTCAACTCGTAGACCTCGGGCGCTGGGTTGAAGGCGAATATCTTGTGCCTGGCGAACAACTTCCCCGCGAACAAAACGATCAATCAGCTAGTGATAAAGAGCTGGAGAACGATGCCTAGGAACCTGCGTCGGACCTCGATCCCGCTTCTCGTGTTGCTCCCGTTTCTCCTTGGGGCGCTCGTGTGCTTGAGCGCGTGCAACAGCAACGATCGGCCAGCCAACACGTCACGGAACCTACCCGCGAACGCATCTTCAAACACTGGGCCGCCCAATACCACGTTTCCAATGCCGCCCACAAACGGTGGCTCACTGAACAATCTGGGCTGGACGTTCGAAGGCAACAAACGCAACGTTTTTTCCGACTTCCGCGGCAAAGTACTGATCCTGGATTTCTATGCGACGTGGTGTGAGCCGTGCCGCCGCAGTGTTCCTCATTTAATCGAGTTACAGAAAAAGTTTGAGGACCAGGGTCTGCACGTGGTCGGACTGAACGTTGGTGGTCCAGGCGATGAGGAGAAGGTGCCTGAGTTTGCTAAAGAGTTTGGCATTCAGTACACACTCGCAATGCCGGACGACGAGTTGGTAACTTTTCTGATGTCTAACAGCGATGACGTTCCAATTCCACAGACCTTCGTCTTCGATCGTCAGGGACAACTCGCTGAACGTCTGATCGGATACGGACCAAATGCCGGCGACCAACTCGATCACGCCGTTCAAGCAGCATTGAAAACGCCGGCTCCTTGAACGTCACAACCTGGACAGGATCAACTTTGAGAAAAGCAAAGATACTCGTTACGCTTGGCCCAACGTCTCGCGAACCCGAAGTCATTGAAAAACTGATCGCGGCCGGCGCCAACGGCGTGCGCGTCAACATGTCGCACGGCACGCACGAAGAAAAGACGGAGGATATTGCACGCGCCCGTGAAGCCGCGAGGAAAGTCGGGAAGCCGCTGGCGATCCTCGTCGATCTCTCGGGTCCGAAGATCCGCACTCGCGGACTGAAAGACGGTCAACCGATCAAGCTTAATCCCGGCTCACTCTTTACGCTCACTACCGACGACATTCTCGGCGACGAACAACGAGTGGCTACGAACTATCCCGACTTGCCGCGCGTGGTCCAACCAGGCACACGACTCCTGCTGGATGACGGGGCGCTCGCGCTCGTTGTTGAAAGCACGACTGACAGAGATGTGATCTGTCGCGTGCTAGACGGCGGGTTGCTGGGTGAACGCAAGGGAATAAATCTGCCCGGTGTTTCACTGCCAATCGATTCTCTAACGGAAAAAGACATTGCCGATCTGAAGTGGGCGGTTGGACAGAACGTCGATTACGTCGCGCTTTCGTTTGTGCGGCGCGCGAGCGATTGCGAACGCGCCAAGCAGATGATCAATGAAGCCGGCGGGCGCGCGCCGTTGATTGCGAAGATTGAAAAGGCCGAAGCGATTGATCATCTCGACGAGATCATTGCCGCGGCGGATGGTGTGATGGTGGCGCGTGGGGATCTCGGCGTCGAAACGAGCGTCGAGCTAGTGCCGGTATATCAAAAGCGAATCATCGGACGCGCCATACAAGCCGGGAAAATGGTCATCACAGCGACGCAGATGTTGCAGTCGATGGTCAGTAATCCACGTCCGACACGCGCCGAAGCATCGGACGTCGCCAATGCCGTTTGGGACGGCACTGACTGCGTGATGCTGTCAAACGAGACCGCAACAGGCGCGTACCCGATTGCGGCGGTGTCTACGATGGCCCGCATCATCGAATCGGCCGAGACAGGCAAGGAGAACCGCGATGAACGCCTGGCGAGTTCCGCAGGAAGACAATCCGGCCGTGTGAGTCGTGCGTTGTGCGAAGCCGCGGCTTTTGCTTCGGAGGAGATGGGAACGACGGTCACGGCGGTGTTTACCGATTCGGGTTTAATGGCACGGCGGCTCTCATCGTTGCGTCACGAGCAGCGGATCGTTGCTTTGACGCACAGACCGGAAGTTCTTTGTGAACTCTCACTGATCTGGGCGGTCGAATCTCTGTTGATTACACAAGCACACTCAACAGAAGAGATGCTCAAAGTTGGAGAGAAGGCGCTTCTCGACGCGGGCGTGGTTGATAAGGGAGAAACGATCGTCGTCATGGCCGGCCGTTTGTCAGGACTTGGACTCTCCAGCTCAGTTACGATCTTCACCGTCGGCGGCAGTTTGGGCCCGACAAAACAGTGATCCCGCATCTCAACATGCCGGCTGGCGAGTTGTTCGAACTCGTTCGACCGTCACTAATCTTTATCTCCGCAATTGTCTCGATCTGGATATTTGCTTCCGGCCGAAAACATTTTCCGCTGTACGTTGCATTGGCGATAGCGTTAGCGACCGTGTTCTTGTCGTTCGTTGTTGTGCCCGCGTACCTGGTTGTGATTCTGTTTTGGCAACGGCCTGTTCGCTCACCGCGCCGCAGATTTCTCCTGCCGCTACTCTACGGCGTGATTGTTCTGGCCGCTATCACTTCATACTTTTACTTCGATAGCCAAACAGTTGACGCGCGGCTCGCTCGCGCAACTCAGGCGAAACTCGTTGACGACAGTGCGACTGCAATCAAAGAATACAGACGCGCGCTCGCGCTCGAAGACAATCCGCACACGCATAAACTGTTAGCAATTGAACTCGCGCAGGCTGGTTATTTGACGGAAGCTGTGTCCGAGTTTCGCTTGGCCGAACAAGGCGGCGAGCCTGACGACTTGATCCACTACCATCTCGGTCTCGTCTTTGAAAAGCTCGAGCAGAAGGGACAAGCGCAGTTGGAGTTTGAGAAGTTCTTACTGACTCAGACGTGTCAGACGGTCGACAACACGTGTGAATCTGCGCGTGTGAGAATTGAAAGAGTGCGTGGAGACAAGCACTAGTCTGCGCCGATCATTTCGCCGACGCTCTTGCCGTTTTTCTGTTCCTCTGCCATTTGAGCCGGCGTCTTCTGTGGGTCTCGCCAGTTGTCGAGAATTCCGACCTGGTGAACGCATTGCAACGTGCACGTCGGCGCGCACCACTTCTCGGTCGTGTACTCGCGATCGAAATCTTCCATCGTGTACTGCTCGAGCGGAATTCCCGGATAGCCGCGTTGCTGCGAACACCAGTGGACCAGTCCTTCCTCGCAAATGTAGAGATAACGCGCGCCGGCGCGGCAACGCCAGTTGTAGGGCTTTCCTTCAGCGATACTGTCCTGAAACCAGTTCAAGCGCGCATGGTCCTTGTTGCCCATCTTCTTCACTTGCTGAAAGATGTCTTTCTCTTTAGGCGAGAGCGGCTTCAGGATGCCGTCGCCGTCGTGAATGACGCCGACGGTGGTTGAGAAACCGAGTTCAACTGCGCGGCGTGCGACGGTAAGCGCGTCGTCAGGGTTTTTAATGCCGCCACCGATCACGGAGTTGATGTTGACGTGAAAATCCGCGTACTCGGAAAGATAACGCAGCTTCTTATCGAGCACGCGCAAACTCTTACGCGAAACCTCGTCAGGCTCGACGTTGTCGATACTGATCTGCAAATACTCGAGCCCGGCTTTGTTGAGACGTTTGATTCGTTCGGGCGTGAAGTAGTAACCGTTGGAGATCAACCCCGCGATCATCCCACGATGCCGAATGTGGTGGATGATCTGATCCAGCTCGGGATGCATCATTGGTTCCCCGCCTGAGATCGTAATGATTGACGTTCCGAGACTCGCGAGCTTATCGATACGGCTCTTGACGATTTCGAGATCGACCGGTTTGGAGTTGTGATCGTATTCGTTGCAATAACCACACGCCAGATTGCAACGGCGCATGGGAATCAAGTGGGCCAAAACCGGATGACGGCTGGATAACAACGCTCGGCTGATAAAGCTTGCCTCGCGCATCTTTAACTTTAGAAACGTTGTCTTCTTCATTAGTCGTCGCGAAGAATAAAAAACCAAACCCAAGAACGCAAGCAGACTGGACCAAAAAAGAAAGGCCCTGTTAGTTAAACAGAGCCTCTCGCGGGCTTTTGGTTTGACGATCTCCCTTTAGCTCTTGACGATCTTTACGTTTGAATCGAGCTTGATATCAAACTCGTTCGGGGAGATCTTCTGGTTCTTTTCCAAACCGGTCAAGCGAACGGTTGTCGAATCGTCGTTCTTCTCTACGATCTTGGTTTGGACCGGCATGCCGGCGTTGTCAATCCAGATTTCCGCCCATTTGTAACTAGCATTACCTTTCGGGACCAGCGTCAGGTGGATCGTGCTCACGCCACCCCACAGTGTTTCTTCACGAACGTCCTTCAGGGGCTGAAAACGTGCTTCCAGTTGCTGGCGCGACATGTTCATCATTTCCATAAGTCCACCAGCGCCATTCTGTCTCTCCACCTTGCGAGAATCGCCGGTGTAAACGACGCCTAAGGCGGGCCGATAAAGCATGTACTTGTTGTTGTTCACGGCCAACGATTCGCGGCGTGGGCTGTTCCAGTCGATGCGCACAGCGGCTTGTCGTCCGCCGGTCGGCATGTAGATCACAACGCCGTTGTACTTGTCTTCAACACCGAGTTGCGAGTTGTACTTAACCATGGTGATACCGGCACGCAGAGTCTTCAACGTCTGTCGGTTCTTCTCCATCCGGTTTACAACCGAACTCACAAGGCCTGCGCCCTGACCGTTGGTAGTGGTCGGGAACACAAATACCAATGCCGAAACTATGAGAGCTATTATCAGGCCCGCGGGAATCAATCTCTTCATACTTACTCCTTACTTACTCCTCTCCCTCGGAACGCAAAAAACCTCGCAATTATAGGGAAAGGTCACCGTATGTCAACCTCGAAGCTCCGTGTCCGACCCTCAGAGTCGACTACTTTTCGAACAGCTAGAACCTCCACTTTGGCACGCCCTGTAAGGGCCTTCACTTGCTGTTCGATTTGACCTCTATCTGCTTCGTTTGCAACAACTTCGGGGCTTAGCACCAGGGTCCGCGCGTCCGGACTTTGATGCGTCATATTCCGAGGCAGTTCGCTGTTCGTAAACCAGCTTTTCGGAGTCAAAAAAATGAAAATCAAAATGACTACACACAGAAGATCCCACTGCCAGGTATTTCTTGCGTAATTCCAGAAGAAGATCTTCTTCAGTGTGGAAGTCAGGCCTCGCACGTTCTCACGCTTGCAAGTAAACAGCCACAGGATTCGTGGCTGGCGGGTCGGTAAAATTCTAACACACTACAGCCGCACTGAGGGGGCCGTTTCCACTATATGGCCGTCGCGCATCTGAACTATTCGCTTACACATCGCCGCGGCCTCCGGGTTGTGAGTGATCATCACGATGGTCTGGTTAAGCCGGTAATTCAACTCCTGAAACATGTTAAGAACGAGTGCCGAGTTTTCGGAGTCGAGATTTCCCGTCGGCTCGTCCGCCAGGACGATCGCGGGACGTGTCACGACGGCACGCGCCAGCGCGACTCGCTGCTGTTCACCACCCGACAATTCCAGCGGTTTGTGATGCAGCTTATCTTCGAGTCCAAGCAGTCGCAGCACCTCGCGGCGGCGTTGCGGATCTCCCCCGCCGTTGCCATGAATTCGCTCCGCTAGTCGGAGATTTCCTTCAGCCGTTAGCGTCGGAAAAAGATTGAATCTTTGGAACACAAAACCGATCTTTTTGCGACGCACAGCGGTACGTTTCGCGTCAGACGCGGCCGTAATATCTTCGCCGTCGATGACGATGCGGCCGGCGGTGGGGGTCAGTAAGCCTCCCAACAAATGCAGCATCGTTGACTTGCCACAACCGGACGGCCCCATGATCGCGACAAACTCCCCTTCCTGCACTTCCAGCGACACGCCACGTAACGCCGGCACATCGACTTTCCCAACGCGATAAACCTTCTCCAGTTTTTCAGCTTGTAGAATCGTTCTCATCGATTACTGATTAGCAGTAACTTTCTTGTTCTGCGCATCGAGATCCAGTTCCGGCAACTGCCACTTGTTTTCCAATACAAATGCCTTCGGAGTGTACTCACGATTCAATTCGACCGAAGCAGCATCCTGATATGTGATGTTGAGCTTGTACTGGTCCTGCGGTCGAGTAATCTCAATGCGACTTGGCAACGACGCAGTTGGGCCACTGCCGATTGATTTTTCGTTGAAATAAGCAACGTCGGTGACGAGCAAGCCGCGATCGTCGTAAGTCTGCACGCGCGCGAGACGAACACCACCCACGCGATCGAACCAGAAACGTCGCAACAGTTTCGCGTCTCCTGTTTGTAGGTGTGAGAATTCTTCGAGTAGATAGTAACCGCGCATTATGCGATCGCCTTTTTTGGCCTGCCTGCGCATGTCCGATTCCTCCTGAAAAAACTCGCTTTGCACGTAAATCAGAGAGTCTTCAGGCTGGATCGGGCGAATCATGAAAGCGTCAGTAAGATGTTGCGGGCGAAGATTCGAAAGCGCGCTGACAGTCTCTTTCTCGGTCTTCTCTTTATCGTTCTTCGCGGTCGTGTGATTAGCCTCTGTATCTAGTTTCGGATAGACGGCGTTGTTTGTTCCCTTCACGAACCGTTTGTATTTCTCCTCACCTTTCAATACCGCAACGCTGAAATGCTCACCGTCAGATGCCATCTGCGCGATATCAACAAACGTGAACTGAATTTGTAGATAGATCTGGCCGGGGCGCTGCAACGTTATGGTTCCGTCAACGAGACGGTACTTTTCCACAATACCGGAAGAAGCGAAGGACGTATCTTCAAACTGAATATCGACCTTTCCGTGAATGGATCTGACGGTTGAAAGCCGGTTGATCTCCTGAATCAAACGGCTCTTGTTCGCGTCGGCGAGGGGAGTTAAAAGTTGCGGAACCTGAACCTTCTTCTTGGCTCCAAAAAGACTACAACCCGCGTTGGAAAGCAGGATTGAAACGACGAAAACCGGCAGGAAACGGGTTAGTCGGACTCGTGACGGGTTATTGTGTTTGAGCATCAGTCTTCGGGCGCCAATCATATCCTATTCGACCTGTAAGTCTATAACACTTCCCGCTCAGCCAAGCTCGAGCGGCGGCTTATCAAATCGCCCTCGCAAGCGGTTAATTGCATTCGCAATACTGGGACGACTTAACAACTTCTGTTCCAACCGATGCCTGCCGGGAAAATCAAGCAGCATGACTCCCAGCAAGACGGTCAGCAAGCCCTGTCCCGGAACACCGGGAAGCGATAGTACGATGCCCAGCACCACCAGCAGCACGCCGGCGATATTCTTGCCGACGACCTTTGCCGCATGCAGCATCGGACGCGGACCTGACCAGAATTTTGTCTTGCGAGACTTGCTGAAATGATCCGCCGGCAACTTGACGAGAATAAATGAGACGATCGCCAGGTTGATGAAAAACGTCCCGACAAAGATCAGCGCCCAAATCAACACGCTCTGCCACGTAAGTGCCGATATGAACTCCGAAAGTGAATCAAACATCGGTATTCTGAGGTGACAGGACTTCCGCGCGAGCTTTCAGCAGGGATTGGAGTAGATCGTCCACAACCTTTTTGGCTGGTTCTTCGAGTTGCAGTTGGGAATTCTTTGCGACCTGCCAGAACTCTTCTAGTCCACGGCCGCCGGCACGCTCGAGCGCCAACGCCTGAACCAACAGATCGATAATGTCGGCTGCTTTAACGAGGCGGGCTTCGAGACTGTTCCGCTCTTCATATTCGTGATAGAGGTTCGCGTACAGGGAGTCGCCCTGGTCGAGTGGTTCGGTGAGGTCACGAAACGCAGCAGTCTCGGCGTTCTTTCTTGCGTCAGAACCGAAATACGACGTCGCAGTGCGTGGCATGTCTCCCACACGGGCCTCCGCCCAATCATGCAGCAGGGCGATGCGCAGGACTTTTTCGACGTCGATCACCACACCCTGCGCCAGCACTTCATCAGCCAATAACATCGCCGTGACACTCACGCCGAAGGAATGCGCCGCTACGGATTCAGTCCCGTTTGCAAAGCCGCGCAACACCCAACCAGTCCGATCCAGGCGCTTCAGGCGTTGTAACTCAATGAGAGTTTTAAGCATTGAATACTCAAGCGCTCCGCCAGGAGCAGTCACCCCTAACGGAGCGTTCAAATGGAGACGAATTCTGGTGTCGCTACCTACAAGCAGCGTGCTCGCAACCGCAAGCTATCTCAGTAACTCCTGATTCTTCCGCGTTCTTGCAGTATTCACTACAGTACTTACTGTCAGCCTCGGCCGCACATTCGCACACACCGTGTGCGCACTTCTTGTTATCAGCCATATCACACCCCCTGCGCATGCTAATTGTTTGTTGCTGAGTTCAATGCTAGAACCGCAGCAACGGGCGGGTCAAGCAAGTTAAGGCGCAGCGCGAACGACAATCGTGCTGCGTCGTTCACCCAATGTAATCACTAACGGCTTGTCCAACTGAATTGGGTGTGATTCGCCGTTGATCTCGACCACCAAATTCTGCGACGGTCGCGCCAGCGGAGCAATCAGCGTGTTCGGCGGCACGCGCGGCAACAAATGCGTCGCTACAATGCGCCAGCTCGCCACTTCACAACGGATGCGCAAACCGGGTGTATCTGTTTCAAACGTCTCGTTCACTGCCAGCACATCGGCCTTGAAAATTCCCTCGCCGCAACGCACGCCGGCGGCGTCGTAAAACGTAACTATTCCCGAAACGAACGCATAAGGAATCGGGCTCGTGTTTTTTACGATTAGACGAACGTTAGTGACGGGCGCGTCTGGCGCGCCGTACAAACTCGTCGTGCGCAACGTCGCTTCGAGAGCCGAAGCGCCGCTTCCGTCTAACGCAACTGCGGCTTCACTCAACGGCACGCGCTTCTCCACCGGTTCGGCCGTTGGTCCTTGCGCGTTGGCAGCACAGGTACTCAACAACACGACGAAGAAGGCAGCGAGTTTCTTCATGATTTCATCTCCTTTTGTGAGCTTCGCTTCTACCTTATCAAAACCGAGGCAAAATTGCGGCACCGCGCGGCATGATAAAACCTTCCTGCGCTGTCACACTGTCGAGTGCTTCAGACAACGAACGCGCCGGCATCATGCGCATCTGTTTCACGTGGTCCTCAGGCAGTTGTGAAATTAAGACCACGCGATAACGTTCCGCTTTGCTCAGCAAGGCCCATGCAGTCTGCCCGTTCACTTCGTACTCAGTCCGCAGCCGTTTCGCAAGTGCACGTGAATCCGCACTCTCAAACCATTTCAAAAAATCAGGACGACCTAAACCATCGCGACACTCCGCCAGGAGGACAATCGTCCCACCCACCTCGCACGCATGCGCAGCCATGTCGAGCGCTTTGTGCGCCTGAATCAGATTGATGTCGTACGGGAAACCGCCGCAACTTGCGATAACAATCCGTCGCAACGTCGGGATCCGTATTGAGTGTTGGTCCAGATAGTGTTCACAAGCTGCGCGATGGGCCAGGCGCCAGTCACCGCAAACGACTTTTGCCGCGCGGTTTTGCTCGTTAACGATGACATTGATTACGAAATCAGGCGGTACGAGCTGAGCAATGCGCTCGCATTCTTCGTGCACCGCGTTGCCGTCGAGTAAACCCGTGCCGACGCCGCGCCTGCGCGCACCAGTTTCAAAATCTAACGCCAGCATGTGCGTTGCTTCGATCGTCTCCGCAGCCGCCAACCCGGGACAGATCGATTTGCGGCCCCCGGTAAAACCGGCGAAGTAGTGAAAGTTGATTCCGCCGATGACGATCACGCGGGAATATTGTCGCAGTGCGCTAGCAAGTTTCACATCGCCGCCTCGCTCCGTTGTTCCGAACGACGTGAGCTTTGCGGGATCGTAAGCATCGTGCTCAAGAACTGTCAGGCGCTGCGCGATGAAAGGTGACAGTAGTTCGATCTTCTCTTCCGCAGTTACGCGGCGGTGAATTCCGGTAGCGAAGATCACGGCGATTTGCGATGGAGAAACACCAATCTGGACCAGGCGTCGCACGAGAAGGTTAACGATTTGCGCGCTCGCAGTAGCACGCGTCGCATCCGAAACGACGATCAGTACAGAATCGCTGCTGTCTATGATTTCGTCGAGTGGCGGCGAGGCAATCGGCGAGTCGAGCGCTGCGCCGATTTCAAAGTCTGTTAGAGGCTTTTCCGAATCTGAAGCTTGG
>Ga0068861_100002997_pt1 | contig 11142 bp, 6 predicted proteins | sample KBSSwiS42_FD_66593 | JGI IMG/M metagenome (GOLD analysis project Ga0068861, IMG submission 66593) | Switchgrass rhizosphere microbial communities from Kellogg Biological Station, Michigan, USA - KBS Switchgrass S4-2 | ecosystem: Host-associated > Plants > Roots > Rhizosphere > Soil ...
GTCGCGAAGTAGCCGGACGACGCGACGCGCTCCTCGGCGAGCATGCGCGTCTCGGGCGACGCGTTGGCGGTTGGCACGTCGAATTCGGTTTCGACCGACAGGGGCACGCCGGGAAGAAACGACGCCGTCGCCGCGGCCTCGACGCCGGGCAGCGCACGCAGCGACTCGAACGCGGTCGCGACACGCTGCTGAAACGGGCCCGTAGCTATCGCTTCAGCGAAGCTGGTGTTCAAACGAAACGTGAGGATGTTGGCGCGCTCGAACCCGGCGTCGATGCGTGACAACTCTTGGAAACTGCGCAGCAACAAACCCGCGCCGACGAGCAGCGCGACCGACAGCGCCACTTGCACGCCCGCGAGCGCCCAGTGCAGGGAGTGTCTTCCCGTGACTCGCGCTCCGTGGCTGTTCGCGAACCCGCGCGCGTTCTTCAGGGCAGGCGCGAGACCGCAGAGCAATGTCACGATGACGACCGACACGAGCGTGTAGAGAAGCACGCGGCCGTCGAGCGCGACCTCGTCGAGCCGCGGCACGTTGCCGGCCAGCGCGCGCAACCCGCCGCTGATTGCCGCCGCGAGCCACAGCCCCGCGGCGGCGCCGGCCGCGGCGAGCACGGCCGTCTCGGTGAGCCATTGCGCGACGACGTTCGACGGCGACGCGCCGAGCGAGAGCCGCACGGCGACCTCGCGCTGACGCTCGGCGCCGCGCGTCAGCAACAACGTCGCGACGTTGGTGCACGCGATGAGAAGCAGCAGCGAGCCCGCCGCAAACAGCAGCCACAGCGAGCCGCGCTCGCCGCCAATGACGCTGTTCTTGAACGGCTCGATGGCGACAGCCAGCGGCGCGTCCGTCTCGGGATAGGTTTGTCCGAGGCCCGCTTGCACGGCCGCGAGGTCGGCGCGCGCAGCCTCGATCGCGACGCCGGGCTTGAGGCGGCCGATCCCCGGGTACCACGCGAGATTGCGGTTCTGTGCGATGGGCGCATCGAGCGACGCGGGCGCCCAGAGATCCGTGCCGCGGTCGGGGAACAGGAACGACGCCGGCATCACGCCGATGATGCGGCGCGGTACCTCGCCGATGCGAATGTCTCTGTCGAGGACGTCCGGATCTGCGTTGAGCCGCGTCCGCCAATACCGGTCGCTGACCACGATGGCCGCCGACACACCGCGATGGTCGGCGTCGGTGAAGCCGCGACCGAGCGCCGGGGCGATGCCCCAGACGTCGAAGAAACGCGGCGCGACCGTCGCGCGCCGCGCCGTCTCCGGAAACTCTCCCGTCGTGTCGGTAACGTCTTCGACAAAGAAACTCGTGATGCCGTCGAACGTCGAGCTCAGGCGATTCCAGTCCTCGATGCGCACCGGCGCGACGAGGCTGGGCCGACCGTCCCTGACCTGCGTGATACGCATGAGCCGCTCGCCGTTCGGGAACGGCAGCGGGGAAAGCACCACCGCATCGAGCGCCGAGAACACGGCGCTGTTCGCGCCGATCCCGAGCGCAAGCGTCAAGATCACCGTGAGCGAGAACGCGGGCGCGCGCGAGAGCACGCGTACCGCGTAGCCGACGTTGCGAAAGATCATCGTTATCACTCTCGTCTCCCTTCCGTGCCTGAGCGCTGCTGCCCGGCGCTCGGCGTCATTGGACGAGCCAGGTTCATCGCCGCCTCCTACTCCGCCCGCAACGCCGTCATCGGATCGATGCGCGCGGCGCGCCGCGCGGGGCCATAGCACGCGAGAAACGCCGCGGTCGCGAGCACCGCGATCGCGATGACGAAGCTCGCGGGATCGCTCGGGCCTACCCCGAACAGCAGGCCGCGCAGCACGCGAGCGCCGGCGAACGCCGCGACGACGCCGAGCGCAACGCCGAGGAACGCGAGCCACATCCCTTGCCCGACGACGAGCCTGAGCAGCGCCGCCGGCCGCGCGCCGAGCGCGAGCCGCACGCCGAGCTCGCCCGTGCGCTGCGCGACGACGTACGACAGCACGCCGTGAATCCCGAGCGCGCCGAGTAGCAACGCAATGATGGCGAAGCTCGTCGCGAGCTGCGAGGTAAACCGCGGCTCCCCGACGCTTACGCGCACGACGTCTTCCATCAGCGCCGCGCCGATCGGCGGCAGCGCGGGATCCGCGGCGCGCAACGTGGCGTTCACGGCGGCCGCAACGTCGCGCGGATCGCCGGCCGTGCGCACCACAAGCGACATGGCGCGGCCGTTTCCGACCGCGGCACGCGCGAGGTCCGCGTGCGGAAAGAAGATCTGCGGCCGCGCCTCCGCCTGGGCGCCGTCCGCTCGCGTGTTGCCGACGACTCCCACGATCGTAATCCAAGGAAACTCACCAAGAAGCTCCTCAGGTACATGGCGCACACGGCGGCCGATCGGGCTCTCGCCGGGCCAGTAGCGGCGCGCGGCTTCTTCGTTGATCACGGCTACCCTTGGACCGCCGGCGACGTCCGTCGCGTCGATGAAGCGGCCTTCGAGCAACGGCACACGCATCGTCTCGAAATAGCCCGGCGTGACCATCACGTGGCCAGCATTCCAAGTCGGCTTGCCGGGCTGCGGCCGCGGCCGGCCTTCGATCGTGAAATCGTTCATACCGCCGGCGCCGGCGCGCAACGGTAGGTTCGAGATCGCACCCACCGACTCCACGCCCGGCAGCGCGGCGACTCTTTCAAGCAACGAAGCGTAAAAACTATAGACGGCGGTCGAGTCCGAATACGTCGAGGCCGGTAACGCCTGGCCGACCGTGTAGACGCCCTCCGCATCGAGACCGAGGTCGACGGAGCGAACGTTGTCGTAGCTTCGCAGCAAGAGACCCGCGCACGTCACCAGCATCACGCTCAGCGCCACTTCCGTCACGACGAACGCACGCATCAGGTTCGAGCGGCCGCCGACGACGCCGCGCGTCTGCGCGCGCAGCACAGCCTCCGGCGACGTGGAGCTCGCGCGCAGCGCGGGCACGAGGCCGAACAGCAACACGGTGAGCCCCGTCACCACTCCAGCGAATGCGAGCGCGCGCCAGTCGAACGCGATCGCCTCCGCACGCGGCAGCGTGAACGGATACAAGCTGAGTAGACCGTCGAGGAACACCGTCGCCGCGGCGACACCGAGCACACCGCCGGCGAGCGCGAGCAACGCGCTCTCGGTCAGCAAGTGTGCAACGAGCCGCGCGCGCCCAGCACCGAGCGCGAAGTGCACGGCGAGCTCTCGCCGCCGCCGCCCTTCTCCGCGCGCGAGCAGCAGGCTCGCGAGATTGGCGCAGACGACGAGCAGCACGAGCCCCGCCGCACCGAGCAGCATCGTGAGCGCCGGCCGAACTTCGCCGACGATCTCGTCCAAGTACGGGCGCAGGAAGAGGTAATGGCCCTCGTAGTGGTCGGACGCCTCTCGCCAGTTGGCCATCAGAGTCCCGAGCTCGGCCTCCGCTTCGGCCAACGTGACGCCAGGCGCGAGCCGCCCGATCGCGCGAACGCCGTGCTCCAAACGCTCGCTCCACTGGGGGCTCGCGGGATCCACGATCAGATTGCGCCACAATTGCGACGTCGCGGTCGGGAACGCAAAGCCGGCCGGCATGACGCCGACGACCTCGCACGACGTGTCGCTCAAACGCGCGGTGCGCCCGACCGCGCTCGGCTCGCCGCCGAACGCCCGCTGCCACAACCCGTGGCTCAGCACGACGACACACGGCGCGCCCGGCTGATCTTCGCCCTCGCGGAACGCTCGGCCGAGCGCCGGTTGCACACCGAGCGTCGCGAACAAGTTCGCAGTGCCGAGCACTTGCGAAACGCGGATCGGCTCGGCGCCGGCATCGTCGGTCGACAGCGTAGCGCCCGGTTGCGTGAACGCGGCCACCTCTTCGAGCGCGCGCGTCTGCGCCCGATACTCGGTGAACTCGGGGCCGGACAGCGAGAACTCCGGCAAGTCGTAGCCGCTCGACGGCTCGTAGCGCGTCCAAACGGCGAGCACACGCTCCGCGTCGCCGAACGGCAGTGGGCGCATCAACACGCTGTTCACGATCGTGAACATCGCGGTCGCCGCGCCGATTCCGAGCGCGAGCGTGGCGATGGCCGTCAGCGAGAATCCGGGCGCTCGCGCAAGCACTCGGACCGCGTGCCGGACGTTACGGAAGATGGTCGTGACCATGGATGGCGTGCCCCCCAAACGCAAGCCTCGACAAAGCCAGAGCAACCGTCGTGCCAAGTCGGACGAGTGTGCTAAGCCGCTGTTTCGGAAGCTTGTCTTGGCGTGCCTTGTCGTCGCTAGACAGAGCTCACCGTCCCACAAACGCGCACGCATGCCGCTTTCGGGACCGAGCAGGATCGATCAAGACACACGCGGTACGCCACCTAAGATAGCGGCCGATGTCGAAGCAGAACCCCACGGGCCCGCCGCCGGCCGACTCGAAGACGAAAGCCTCCGACGAGGCCGCGCTGATCCACGCGCATCTCGCCGCGATCGCCTGGATCGAAGCGCATTTGCTCGAGCCGATGACGGTCAAGAGCATCGCGGACCGCGCGGGCTATTCGCCGTCGCGCTTCTCGCGCGGCTTCACGCGGCTGCAAGGCGAGAGCGTGATGTCGTACGTCCGGGGCCGGCGCCTCGAAGCCGCGGTGGGCCGCCTGCTCGCCGAGCCCGACCTGCGCATCGTGGATCTCGCGTTCGACAGCGGCTTCGATTCGCAGGAAGCGTTCACGCGAGCGTTCGTGCGCGCGTTCGGTCATCCGCCCGGGCGGCTGCGTAGCCTGGGTCCCGTACGTGCCGTGATGCGGCGCAAGAAAGCGCCAGCGCACGAGCCGGAGATCCACGAGCGCATCGAGCAGGTGCCCGAGCTGCACCTCGCGGGCCTCCTCCGGCGCATCACGCCTGCAAATCCTTCCGAGGTGCCACGCACGTGGCAGCACCTTCAGTCGCTGCGCGGCTTTCCCGGCGAGCTCGATGCGAGCACGTATGCGGTGATCCTGAGCTTCGATGCGCACGCCGGCGCCAGCGAGATGCTCTCGGCGCTGCGCGTCAGCGCGGATGCGTCACCGCCGCCGGAGCTGAAGCGACATCGCTTGCCCGCGGCGACGTGCGCGGTATTCCGCCATGTGGTGCGCCGAGGCGACGTGTTCCCACAGGTGAGCGCCGCGCGCGAGCAAATTTATTCGCATCATGTGCCGCGCGTCGCGTGGCGCAGGGAATCGCCGGCCTTCGCGGTCTTTCCGCACGGCATCAACGTCAGGGCCGGCAGTTGGGTCGATCACTACTTTCCACTCGAGGAGTGAACGTCATGTGCATTTCAATCACCCGCCGTCAGCTGATGGCGGCCGGAACGGCCTTGTCTTGCGCGGCGCTCTTGCCTGGCGCGCGCATCGTGCGCGCTGCTGAGCGCTCCAAGCTCGCGGACGCCGTCGAGCAGGCCGCGCACGCGGCCGTGGACTCCGGCGATATTCCCGGCGTCGTCGCGCAGGTCTGGCACAAGGGCGCGCTCGCCGCCAGTGCGACGGCCGGCTGGCTCGACGTCGAGAACAAGATCGCGATGGATAGCACGGCGATCTTCGGCATCGCGTCGATGTCGAAGCCGGTGACGGTCGCGCTCGCGCTGAAGCTCGCCGACGAAGGGAAGCTGCGGCTCGACGAGCCGATCACGCGTTGGGCGCCGGAGTTTGCCGAGATGCGCGTGCTACGCCGCCCCGACGGGCCGCTCGACGACACCGTCCCCGCGGCGCGGGCGATCACGATCGAAGACTTGATGACGCATCGCTCCGGCCTCGCCTATGGCTTCTTGACGCCTCCTCCCCTCGGCGGTGCGCTGCTCACGCGGTTCGGCACGGGCATTTCGAGCGCCATGACGCCGGATGAGTGGCTGAAGTCGCTAGCCGAATTGCCGCTCGTCTATCAGCCCGGGGAGCGCTTCAATTACGGCCACTCGATCGACGTGCTCGGCTTCGTCGCGGCGCGCGCGCTCGGCACGGACTTGCACCGCGCAATGCGCGAGCAACTGTTCGCGCCGCTCGGCATGGAGGATACGAGCTTCTGGGTTCCGCCCGAGAAGCGCGCGCGCATCGCGCAGTTCTACATCTCGACGCAGCCCCGGCAGTTCACGCGCGGGAGCGTCGATTCTTTCACGGCGGAGAAGCCGATGGCGTATGCGTCGGGTGGCCAAGGCCTCGTGTCGACGGCCGGCGATTACTTGCGTTTCGCGCGAATGCTGATGAACGACGGTCGGCTCGAGGGCACGCGCCTGCTGAGACCGGAAACTGCGCGGTTGCTGCGCACGAACCACATGACGGAGGCGCAGCGCACGCTTCCATTCTTCGCCGGTACGCCGTTCACGCAGGGCTTCGGGCTCGGCGTCGCGGTCGTCGTCGACGAGACAAAGCCCGGCATCGTGACCGGCCGCGCCGGAACATTTGGCTGGCCCGGCGCTTTCGGCGGCTGGTGGCAAGCGGATCCGCAGCAAGACTTGATTCTGATCTGGCTGCAGGAGTGCACACCGGCACCGCCGCAACCGGGCGCCGGCATTCCGCGCACGCCGGGCGCGCAAGGGCAGCGGCAGTTCCGCCAAGCCGTTTACGAAGCGATCAGAGCCTAGCTCAGTGCGTGAACAGCGCGATCAGGATGACGATCGGCAGCGGAACACCGAGGATCAACAGTAGTAGTGAACGCATCGTTCTCTCCTAAGACTCATCCATAAGTCACAGATCGCGCTGTCGCCCGCCGAACGTGGCCATCCAGCTCGCGACGAACGCGCCGCCGAGCAGCGAGATGAACAGCCACAACGCCGCATACGCGGAGGCTTCGCGCGCGGCATCGGCTGCTTCGCGCGCCTTCGTCTCGGCGTCGTTCAGCGTGGTCTGCATCTTCATGAACACTTCGCGCACGCGCTGCTCGGCCTGCTGCTGCGAAAGATCGGTGCGCTGCGCGACGACTCGGCCGACGTACTGAACGTCCTCGTTCGGCAGCGCGCCCATTCGAATGCCGTTCGCGAAGATACGTGTGACCTCGGCGACCGACGCGGCCGATTGCTCCGGCGGTCTGTCGTCGCGCCGATCGTCGCCGGCGCCCGCTCGAAACAGCGAGTCGACGAAATAGCCCATCGGACCCTCGGCCTGGCCGGCTTGACCCGCCTGCCCTGACTGGCCGGGCTCCGCTTGCGTGCCGGCACCGGTCGCACCGCTGACGACGGCCGACGCGGCGTTGCCGACCGCGGAGCCCGCGGCTTGCACGCCACCGCCGAGGATCGCGCCGATGACGGACGTCAGCAATGCGGCCGTCCCGAGCGTGGCGATGGCCCACGCGAGCATGCCGTGCGCGGTATCGCGGAAATACACCTCGTCGTTGTGCACGCCCGCCCACTTCGTGCGCAGCCGCCCGGCCAAGTAGCCGCCGACCGCGGACGCCGCGAGCTGCATGAACGTGATCCAGACGATGCTCGAAATCCCGAACGTGCCGGCGTCGATGCCTTCGGCAGTCCACGGCGAAACCGAGGACAGTCCGAGCCCGGTGCCGAGCAGCAACAGGATCAGGGACAGCGCTGCGGCTGCCGCCGCGCCCGCGAAGATGGCACCCCACGACACCGCGCTTCGTGAAGCGACGGTCGCAACGTTGTCCCGCACCGCGCCGGCGTAGCCGTCACGGTCACCATAGGGTCTATTGGGTTCTACGATGGCGCTCATCGAGCAGCCCTCCGATAAGTGAAACTCGGTCGGTAACTGCAAAAAATGCGCCAGCCCGGTAGAGTGACGCGCGACGCATCCACCCCGGAGTCTTGCATCGTGCGCATCCGCATCTCGCTCGCTGCCCTCGCGCTCTGCTTTCCTTCGTTGCTGTTGGCCCAAGTACCCGGCGTGCCGGAACGGCCGTTGCCGGACAAGCCGTTCGTCATCGACACGGCCGAAGCCGGCCAAGTGCGCGTGACTCCGATGAAGGGGCTCGAGCTGCCGTGGGATCTCGCGTTCCTGCCGAACGGCGACATGCTCGTCACGGAGCGGACGGGCATGCGCTTGCGCATGGTGCGGCGCGGCGTGCTCGAGCCGCAGCCGATCGCCGGCCTTCCCGAGGGAATGAGCGCCGGCGGTGGCGGCGGGCTCATGGCCGTGGCCGTGCATCCGAAGTTCGCGCAGACCGGCTGGGTGTACCTGACTTACACGAAGCCGGCCGAGCGCGGACGGCGCGGCTTGGGGTTGGCGCGCGGGCGCCTCGACGGTATGACGCTGAAAGACGTCCGCGAGCTCTTCACGGTCGACGAGTCGGGCGGCGGTCCGCCGCCTGGGCTTCCGCTCGTGTTCGCGCCCGATGGCTATCTCTATTTCTTCGTCGGCGGTGCGAACGACATGATCGCGCAGCGCGGCGACTCGTATTACGGCAAGGTGCTGCGCTTCAACGACGACGGCAGCGTGCCGCACAATCCGTTCGCCGGCCGTGACGACGTCGCGAAGGAAATCTTCACCGTCGGCCATCGCAACGGCATCGGTCTCACGATTCATCCCGCGACCGGCGAAATCTGGGAGAGCGAGAACGGTCCGTATGGCGGCGACGAGGTCAACATCTTGAAGCCCGGCGCAAACTACGGCTGGCCGCTCGTGAGCTACGGCCGCGACTACAGCGGAGCGCCCGTCTCGGACAAGCGCACGCTCGAAGACGTCGAGGATCCGGTGCTGTTCTGGGTGCCGTCGATCGCGATCTCGGGGATTACGTTTTACACGGGCGATCGCTTCCCGGCCTGGCGCAACAATCTGTTCGTCGGCGGCTTACAGTACGGGCGCATCCCGCGCACGGGACAGATGCAGCGCGTCGTCTTCAACGAGAAGTGGCAAGAAGTGCGGCGCGAGTCGTTCTTCGAGGATTTGCGGCAGCGCATTCGCGACGTCGAGCAAGGCCCCGACGGGCTTCTCTACGTGCTCACCGACGAGCGCGATGGCGCGGTGCTGAAGCTCGAGCCCGTCCAGTAGAGCGGTACACGCACGGCGAAAGTTATCGCGGCGAACGGTTACCGTCTCGCAGCCTGAGCCGGGACGGTGCCCGAGAACTCCATGAAGCTTGCGAGCATGCGCGCCGGATCAGCCTTCCGCCCGGTGAAAATCTCGAACGCGGACGCCGCCTGATGGACCACCATGCGACTGCCGTCGAGAGTCGCGCAGCCCCGCGCGCGCGCGGCGCGCAGCAGCTCGGTCTCGATCGGGAAATAGACGATGTCGGCGACCCATTGCTTCGACGACAGCTTCGAGGTATCGATCGGCGCCTGCGGATTCGCGACCATCCCCATCGGCGTCGCGTTGACCACGCCGTCGACGGTCTCGATCACGGACAACGGATCATCGATCGCGACGACGCGGCGCACGCTCGAACCATCCTGCAATCTGCGCGCGAGCGTCGCCGCGCGATCCGCATGCTGATCGCAGACGAACAACGAGCGGACGCCGAGCTCGAGCAGCGCCTGTGCCGTAGCAGCTCCGCCACCGCCCGCGCCGAGCTGCAAGACTTGTTCGAGCGAGGCATTGGGCAATCCCGTTCGCATGCTCTCGGCGAAGCCGACGACGTCCGTGTTGTGGCCGACGCGCTTACCGACGGAGAACTTCACCGTGTTGACGGCACCGATACGCGCGGCTTCCGGCGACAGCTCGTCGAGTAAGTCGATGACGGCTTGCTTGTAGGGATACGTGATATTGACGCCCGCGTAACCGGCCGTTTCCGCAGCCGCGAGCTGCGCTGCGAGATGCGTCTCGTCCATCCCTAACGCCGCGAAGTCGAACAGCGTGTAGCTCAGCGCAAGGCCCTGCGCTTGCGCCTCGCGCTCGTGCAGCCACGGCGACCGCGAGGCGCCTATCTGGCGCCCGATTAGGCCGGTGCGAACCGAGGCCTGCGGAGTCTGCTGCGTTGCATTGGACCGAGACAAACCAAACCTCTGCGAGCGTGGGGCGCCGCGGAGCCCGTCGTTACTAGAACCGCGTGCGCACACCGACCGTGAACACACGCCCGAACGGGCTCGCGTTGATCGGATCATACGCCGCCACACCGACGCCGTTGTTTCCGCCGATCGCGAACGTGTTGTACTGCGGCGGGTCCTCGTCAAAGAGATTCGTCGCGTCGAGGAAGATCTGTGTATCGCGAATCTGGTACGACACGTTCAGATCGACCGTCGCGAACGAATCGACCGGATCGCCGCCTTCGCCACTCGGTAATCCGTTCACGCGCGTCGGCGGCACGGCCGCGGTACCGCTCCAGTTCTTGTAGCCACCGAGATAGTTGTAGAACACCCGGAAAGCGAAGGACTGCCGCTCGTAACCGAGGCTCAAGCGCGCTTCGTCTTCGACCGAGGGAAAGGTCGTATTGAATCCCGCGGTGCCGAGCACGCTGAACTTCGTGCCCGCGGACCCGAAGAACTGGTCGAACTTCGTCTTGTGCGTCATCGCCGCGCCGACTCTGAACACGCCGGATTCGGTATCGAAATCGTAGGTGGCGGCGAGATCGATGCCTTGAACGTCGAGATTCAGGACGTTGCGCTGCTGGAAGTTGTAGATGAAATACGTCGTGGCGTTGAGCGCGCCCGTCTGCGGCAAACCGGCCGTAGCGGCTCCAATCTCCGCCGGCGTCGCTCCGGCAGGGAAGAACTGGATCAGCCCGCTCAGATCAGCGGATCCCAGCACCAGCGACGAAACGGGCGCCGTGATGCCGCCGCGCAGCTCGTTGCTCCAGTGCGTGAGGCTCACGCGCAAACCGGGCGTCTTCGCCGGCGTGATGTCGATACCGAGGCTCCACGTCTCTCCGGTCTGCGGCTTCAGCGTGCCGTTGCCGCCGGTGAGGAGGAGTCCCGTGACGTTGTTCAGCGTGCAGGTCGTCGACCCCGGAGGGCAACCCGGGATACCGATCGCCGACGGGAAGCTCGCCGTCGAGAACGTTGGGGCACCGCCCTGCAGTCCCTGGCCCGAGACTCCCGAGAATCCCGACTCCCCCGTCAAGCCGACGGAGTTCGAGCCGCGGCTCGTCAAGGCCGGCGCGACGAAGGCTTCCGCGTAGTTAGCCCGCAGCATGACGGCGTCGGCGATCTCCCAGTTCAGCGCGAGCTTCGGGTTCGTCGTCGACCCGACGTCACTGTAGTCGTCGTAACGCGTCGAGAGGTTCGCCGCAAACTTTCGCGCGAACGGCAGATAGAGCTCGGCGTAGGCGCTCTT
>Ga0068861_100003004_pt1 | contig 11130 bp, 9 predicted proteins | sample KBSSwiS42_FD_66593 | JGI IMG/M metagenome (GOLD analysis project Ga0068861, IMG submission 66593) | Switchgrass rhizosphere microbial communities from Kellogg Biological Station, Michigan, USA - KBS Switchgrass S4-2 | ecosystem: Host-associated > Plants > Roots > Rhizosphere > Soil ...
AGCCCGGGCTGCAGGTGCCGCGCATGCCCATCGTGTCCCAGGTGGTCGTCTGAGTCAGCTTGTAGTCGCCCGTTCGCACCAGCACCAGCACCTGGTCGCTGCTGGGTGCATCGGCCGCGCGCCGGCAGGTGACGAGAATGCCGTCGGCGTGCGCGCAGTACGAACCCGTGGTCGCATCCTTGTTGAGCGTGAATCGATCACCGTTCACTTCGACGGCGCAGATGCTCGAACGCGTGTCGCCCGCGGTGCCGACTTCGGACGTCATCGAGGCCAGCACGTACTGCTTCGCGACCAGCTCTGTCAGGTACTGGCGAAAGAATGCGGAGTCGAGCCCGTGACGCGCGAGGCAGGCGACCTGGATGTGATGCATGGCGAAGACCATGGCACTCGAGGCGCAGCCCTGGGCGAGCGATGCGCTCATCGCCGCCAGCTCGCGCATGTCGGATCCGGCTCCGCCCAGCTGCTTCGGGACGGACGCCGACAGCGCCTTGATCTGCTGCAGGGCGCGAATGGTCTCGATGGGGAACCGCGCCTGGCGGTCGACATCGTCGGCGTGTTTGGCAGCCACATCCGCTGAGACGGCGCGAACCTGGCTGAGTAAGTCGGTGCTCATTTGTTTTTCTTGATCCCTCCCTAAGGTCGCGAATTGTAATGCATTCCGGAGCCTGCTCGTTCAATTTGCAGCGTGCTCGGGGTCACACATCTGGGATTGATCGAGATCAATCCCCCGGGGGCAATACCGCGAAAAACTTTCTCATGGCGCGCCACACGACCAGTGGGATTTCGTGGCCGCCCTCGAAGGGCAGCCAGGTGACCCGGGCGCCGCTGGCAACATGAAAATCTCGTAATCTTTCGCCCGCCGAGAAGGCCAGGTCCGGGTCGTGGGTGCCATGGCTGACGAGCACGGGTAGCCCGGCGAGCGCCTCGCGATTCGCCTGCCAGTCGTCGAATGCGATGCGCGAGGATGAGAGCATGGCCAGGCCGGATACCCGCTGGCGGGCGCACAGCACGATATCGCAGGCCAACATGCCCCCCTGCGAGAAGCCGCCCAGCAACAGGGGTAGTTTGGGTGCCTGCGCGCGCAATGCGTCGAGGAAAGCACAGATCCGCTCGCGCGCGGCTGGCCGCCCGGGCGGAGATTCCTCGAAGAGGTCGCGCGGTCCCGCCTGCAGTTGTCGCGCGCGTCTCTCCTGGTCGATGGGCCACCAGCACGAGTTGCCGGAGGGGCTCGGCAGCGGAGCCCGCGGAAAATGGAACAGCGCCGGAATGTTCAGCGAATGCGAGAACGGCTCGAGATCTTCCGGCCGCATGTCGTAGCCGTGCAGGAGCACCACCTGGGCGGTCGCATGCTCCGGCGCACCTGCGCGCAGGCTGTCGAGCCCGGCAATCGAGCAGATTCGCGATTCCATCAACTCGACGCGCAGGGCGCGGACGGCGCCCGCGCGTGGTTATCAAAGACTGCCGCCATACCGATCCAGGTATTCCGCGAGCAGCACGATCAACTGGTCGCGATTCCAGTACGAAGTGAAGGTGTGGTCGGCTCCCTGCACGATGGATATGAGCATCTCGCCGCCGCGCACGAATTTGTTGACGATGCGTCCGCCCTGTTCGAGCAACATCGAATGGCCCGGATCGGAGGCCGAGAATACGAAGTAGATTCCGGTGCCCTGGCCAGCGATGCGTTTCAGTTCCGAAGCGAGGTCGTCCTTCAGTCCAAATCCGGCGAGGCGCGCGACGTCGCGCATGGAATTCCTGGCACGTACCCTGACGCGTCGCCAGAACACGTTGGCCGCAGCGCGCAAGTCCACCTGCCCGCGCAACAGCTTCAGCCACGAGGAAAGACTGCGTGAATTGCGGGCGTAACGGTTGCTTTCCGAGGTGATCTGGAAGTCGGCGAAATCCAGCGGCATGCCCGGCTTCCAGAAGAACGTGAGGGGATTCACCGCGACGACGCTGCGCACCGGCAGACCCGCGACCGCAGCCTTGAAGCCGTGATAGGCGCCGGAGCACAGGCCGATGAGATGCACCCGCGCGTCGGGGAAACGTTTCTGGGCGAACTCCACCGCGTGGCGCACGTCGAGACGCGCGCTTTCGGCGTAGGCTGAGTTCTCTTCTTCACCGTCGCGCAGGCCACTGTCGCCGACGCCGGACAGGTCGAGGCGAATCGACGGTATGCCGCGCGCGGCGAAATCGCGCGCGATGCGCACATACAGCCTGCCGGGGCCAACGTGGTGAATGGTGCCCGAATTCAGCAGCAACACGACATCGCGGGCCGGACCCGCGGGCGCCGCCGGCTCGCTCACGATGCCGAACAGGACACGGGCGTCGTCGAGGAAGGTGGCGGACTCGCGCAGCAGCGAGCCGTTTTTGTCGAGCCGCGTTTCCGGGACGGCGGTCTCGGGCGGCGTCATTGCCTGGGTGTTCGTGACGCCGTCGCGGCTGCCTAACCACTCGAGCGCGGCGGCGATGGCGTCGGTCGGCACCTTGCTGGCATGCGCGTCACGCATCATGTCCGCGTATCCGACCATCGGCCGGACCTCTGCCGCCGCACCGAGGGCAGCGAGTTTCCTGGGCCAGGCATCCTTGGCAGGCAAATCGTCGCGTTCGAGAACCAGCACGTGTCCGGCCGGCGCGAGACCGAGCTTGTTGAGGTCGATCGTCCCGAGGGCGGCGCGCGTTTCCGCGGTGGTGGCAAAGCCGGCGGCCTCCTGCAACTGGGGGTCGATGTCGACTCCTGCGGGCGGCGGATCCTGCGACCGCGCCAGCGACAGCGCGCGAATCTCGCGTAGATAAGAGCTGACCTTGATCACGGGTGCCAGCGCGATCATCGAGTGCACGTCGGTGCGGCCCTGGGCGGCCACGGCCGCGAGGCTCGCGCCGACGCGCACGCCGAACAAACAGACTTTCCCGACTCCGCTTGCGGCCTTGAGCGCATCGATGGCGGCGCCGATGCTGCGCAGCCAGTGTCCGACGCGGTCGGCGTCGAGCGCGCAACCCGCGGAATCGCCGGTGCCGTCGTAGTCGAACCGCAGCGACGGAAAACCGTGCCTGGCGGCGCTCTCCGCGAAGTGCCGGTAAGTCCGATGCGTGCAGATCGCCTCGTAACCGGATGGAGTGCAGAGCACCACGCCCACGTTTCGGGCATCCACGTCGGCGCCGTGGAACCAGCCGAAGAGCGGTCGCCCCGGCTCCCCGAAATACAGCGGCTGCGCGAGTGGCGGACTCATTCGCCAAACTCGAATGGCGTCGCCTTCGAGGCGTTCAGCGCTTCGACCTGGCCGCGCAATCTGCGCGGCGCCGCGCCGGCCCGCGGTCTGAGTCGCAACACGCGGACCATGCCCGGCGGCAGGTGAAAATACTGGTCGTCGCAGACGTAACCGTCGGCCTGAACGTTTACCCAGCGCGCGAAGGCGCGCGACTTCAGCCGCAGTTCGAAGCCGTCGCCGGAGGGTGTGACGACGGCCTGGATTCCGGGGTCGTAAATCTCGCGGATTGCCAAGCCCGCCGGAAAGTGCGTGGCGAACGCGAATGGCGCCTCCTCGGCTTGTGCCAGGGTTGCGAACGCGACGTCATAGGAGGGTGGGCCGAATCTGTACGCCCAGGAAAGATCGTTGAAGCCGTCGAACAGTTCGTCGGCGGAAAACTCGATCGCGCCGCGTGCCGCCACTTGAATGGAGCGCCGCGCCTGTGCGACGACCACTTCGCCTCCGCGGTAGAGAGTCAGCGCGAGAGTCGCGTCGAGATCGGCGGGGGCATCGTTCACGACGTGCAGCGCGAGCCCGTTGTTGCCTTCATCGCTGATGGCGAGCATCCGCGGCTGCAGCACGCGCTTCAGGGCGTGCCAGGCAGCCTTCGGCTCGCCGAGTGCATCGATGACGCCCCAGCCCGCTCCCTCCCACAAATCGCGCAGGAACCATACCAGCGCGCCGTTACAGCGTGAACGGCTTTGCCGCCATTCGCTGTAGGAGGAAGCCATGACTTCGCCCGTGACCACTCGCGATAGTTTGAGGTAGCGCTCGTGGTCTGCATAACGCAGCTGCATCGGGTCGAGGCCGTATAGGGTTTTCAGGTAGAAATCGCGGACGTCGTCGAAATCCCAGCCGGCGCCCAGGTCGCGCGGCGCGCGCAGTTTCCACTCGGCATGGTGCACGCGCAGCCCGAGGCCACCCGGCATGGCGGCGAGTGCCGCGTCTTCCGGCACGTTGGCGAAGCCCAGCGCCTCCGTGGCGAAGCGCACGCCCGAACGGCGCGCGTCCTCGAGCGGACGTAGATAGGCGCCAACGCCGTAGTAAGAAGTGGTGCCGCGATTCGGCTGATGCGGGAACGCGCCGCCATGGGCGCTGGACGGCCAGTAGGGCACGCCGCTGGCCAGCTCGGCGAGCAGCGTCGGCACGATTTCGTGGAACAGCCGTGGCTGCCAGCGCTCGCGCGGGGCGCCCCACATGGCGGCTTGCTGCTCGACTTCGCTGTTGCCGCAGATGACGGCGACGCTCGCCCGCGGCAACAGGCGTTCCAGTTGTTGCTCGAGTTCGGTGATGACGCCCGCGACGAAGGCTTCATCGCCATCCGGATAGTCCATGTTGGCGAACATGAGGTCCTGCCACACCAGGATGCCGTACTCGTCGCACAGGTCGAGGAAGTGGTCGCTCTCGTACACCATCGTGCCGCCGACACGCAGCATGTTCATGCCCGCGTCGCGAACCTGCCCGAGAATCCTGGCGTAGTCGTCGCGCGAACCCGTCAGTGTGACCACGTCGAGCGGTGTCCAGCAGGCGCCGCGACAGAAGATGCGCTCGCCGTTGACGCGTAGCGCGAAGCCATCGTCCTTCCGGTCCACCTGGATCGAGCGAAAGCCGATGGGCGCAAGTCTCACGGTCGTCACGTGACGACCCTTCGCGTCCTCGTGCTCGACCTCGATGCGCGCGTCATACATCGAAGGATCGCCGTGCGAATGCGGCCACCACAGCGCGGGCGAATCGATTCGCAGGCGGGCACGGGCGTGGTGAGTGGTTCGGTCGATCGAAAGATCGCAGGCCGTGAATTTCCCGTCGCGTTCGAGGACGAGTCGCGCACCGACGAGTTTGTCGCCCAGCGGGGTGAGGGTCGCCTGCAGATCCACCATGGCCGCCGCGGCGTCGAGTGTGGGGCGGATGCGCAAATCTGAAATCTCGAAGTGCCGGCGGTTTTCGATCCAGACATCACGCCACGGGCCGACCGCGGCGGCCTGCGGCGACCAACCGGGCGTGCGGCCCAGGAGGGTGGCGCGAAACCAGCGGATCTGCTGGTTCTCGATCATGGGAGCGCGCCACCGCGGCCGTGGGCGCTTTGTTTTCAGCTCCCTGTCGAGGCTGCGAAAACGCACCAGCAATTCGTTGTGCGCCGGCAGGTCGGGAAGCCGGATTTCGCAGGCCGCGAACATGTTGTCGCTCGTGATCAGCGGCTTGCCGTTCAACCAGACCTCGGCCAGGCAGGCGAGCCCGTCGAACCCCAGCACCAGGCTGTCTCCGGGCAGCGAGGCCGGGGCGGCAAAACGGCAACGGAACCACCAGTCTTCAGCGTCGAAGCGGCGCGGAGCGGCAGCGAGGCTCCACTGACCGAGCTCGCGAAGGCTGGACGCGACCGTTCCGGGTACGCGGGCCGGCATCCAACTGGCGTGTGATTGTTCGAGCGCTGCCGGTCCTGGCAAGGCATCGGCGGGCGACGAACAGAACTCCCACTGCGAGTCGAGCAGTTCGCAGTGGTGTCCCTCAACCCTGCGAATGGTTCCGCGCATGTGGCCGTGAATTCGCGAGTTAGGCCGTCAACTCGTCGAGCGCGGCGCGGATCGAGGACATCGTGTTGAACACATTGCGCTTGAGCATGTGGTCGGGGAACTCGACGTCGAATTCGCCTTCGAGCGCAAGCATCACGTTGACGCTGGCGTGTGATGTCATCCCGGCCTGGTAGAGGTCCGCCTCGGGGGCGAGCGTCTCCACGTCACGGCTCAGGCGGCCGTGTTCCCTCAGGATCGAGCGGATCTTCTCCAGGTCTGGATTGCTCATGGTCTCGACGTTCTCTCCGGATTCTTCAATTCGATTCGTTGCCGCGCATGCACAACGCGACCACCAGCGCCGTCGCGTAGTCGCCGTCACGGCTCAGGCTCAGTGACAGTTCGCTCACCCGCGCCTTTTCCGCCGCCTCACGCGCGACGCCGTGCAACCCCAGGGTGCAATGACCCGTGGCATCGCGCAGCACTTCGATCTGGCGCCAATCGAGGCCGACCTGTGTCAGCTCGAGCGCCTTGATCGTCGCTTCTTTCGCCGCGAAGCGCTTCGCGAAGCGTTCAGCGCGCAGCGGTTCGCTGGACGCTGCGTAGGCAATTTCGTGTTCGGTAAAAAGGCGACGCACGAACTTCTCACCGAAGTTGTCGAGCGACTCGGCGATCCGGCTAACCTGGACCAGATCTGTACCCGTTCTAAGTATGCGCAAGCGATGTGGTCCGGTGAATTGAGTCGGTCCGGACTGCATGGGCGCGTATTGTGCGTACTTGATTCCGGCGACTCAAGGCAGCTTGCGAGAGTCGTGGACCGTATGCGAGCTGCGTCACACAGCTACTCGGTGTCCATCGGGGCAAGCAGCAGCGGCAATCCGGGGTCGGTATCGTGGATGAGGGTGCGCAATGCGCGCTTCAACACGTGGATTTCCGCCGGGTCGAGGTTTCGTTCGGCGGCGGATTCGGCCGCCTTGGCCACGGAAACCAGCTCGATGACCATGGCGCGGCCCCTGGCGGTCAGTTGCGCGCGTACCTGCGGGTCATGCGTGCCACTCAGCAGCACCAGCTCGGCGGCGGCGAGACCCGCAAGCAGGTTGAATGAAACGCGTTTGCCGGTGTTCGCCAGCGTCCGGTCGAGCTCGGCCAGCGTGCGCTGGTCGGAAACGCCGAGGAGGCTGAGCACAAACCACTGTTCTTCACTGAGCCCGCGCTGTTCCAGCTCACGGCGGATGGCGACGAACATCTGGTGGTGTGCCTGGCCGAGAAGATAGACGAGGAAATCGCGGCTGAAACTGCTGGTCGGTTCGGCGTCGATTTCGGCGGGTTCGGGGATCGCCTTGTTGACGGTGAGTGCGTACTGGCCGGCATGGAACACCAGCGGCTTGCGGTCGGTGTGGTCGAAGGTCTCGACACGACCCACGAAGATCGTGTGGTCGCCACCCTCATACTGGAACTCGGTACGGCACTGAAAACGCGCCGAGTAGTCGCGCAACATCGGCGAGCCGCCCGCGCCGCGCTCGATGTCGAGGCCCGCGAACTTGTCCGGGGAAGGCCGCGAAAAGCGGCTCGAGATCGCCTCCTGGTCGGCCGCGAGCACGTGCACGACGAAATGGCGCGAGCCGGCGAAAATCGGCAGTGCGCGCGAGGATTTGGCCAGGCTCCACAAGACCATGGGAGGGTCGAGGGAGACGGAATTGAAACTGTTGGCGGTCAGGCCGACGTCGACCCCGTCGGTGGACCGGGTCGTCACCACGGTGACGCCGGTGGCGAATGCACCGAGCGCATTCCGGAAGGATCTGACGTCGTCGGGCTTGATGGATTTCAGGAGCTTCGCTCCACAACGGAGAACGCCGCCCTTGAGGCGGCGTTCATGCTGTCAATGAGAGTGGCTTCGCTCATCTTCCCTTGAAATCTTCGGGCGTGAGCTGATGCCGCGACAGCAGCTTGTAGAAGTCCGTGCGGTTGCGCTTGGCCAGGCGTGCCGCCTGGCTGACGTTGCCGCCCGTGATCTGCAGGATCTGCGACAGATACGACCGCGTGAATTCGTCGCGCGCCTCGTCGAAGGAGGGCAGCTTGGACTGCGTGCCGCCCAGCGACTGCTGCACCAGTTCCACCGGGATGATGGGCGTCTGGCTCAGCGCCACGTTCTGGCGCACCACGTTGGCCAGCTGGCGGATGTTGCCCGGCCAGTCGGCGGTGGCTAACAACTCCACGGCCTCGGGCGCGTAGATCTTGCGCACACCGCTCTCGTTGCTGATCTGCGCCAGGAAGTGCGACACCAGCAGCGGGATGTCCTCGCGGCGGCGGTTCAGCGGCGGCATCTCTATGTGCACGACGTTGAGCCGGTAGTACAGGTCCTCGCGGAACTGGCCAGACATCATCAACTGCTGCAGGTCGCGATGGGTCGCTGAGATCACCCGGACGTTGACCGGAATGGCATCCGTCGCGCCGATGGGGCGGATGTTGTTCTCCTGCAGCACGCGCAGCAGCTTCACCTGCAGGCGCATCGGCATGTCACCGATCTCGTCGAGCAGCAGCGTGCCGCCGTCGGCCGCCTGGAACAGGCCCTGGTGATCGCGTACCGCGCCGGTGAACGAGCCCTTGATGTGGCCGAACAGCTCCGACTCGAGCAGGTTCTCGGCCATCGCCGAGCAGTTGATGGCGACGAAGGGCTTGGCGCGGCGCGGGCTGGCCGTGTGGATGGCACGCGCCAGCAATTCCTTGCCGGTGCCGCTCTCGCCGGTGATCAGCACGCGCGCATCGGTGCCGGCGACCATGTGCGCCTGGGAAAGCTTCTCCTCGACCAGCGAGGAGCGCGTGATGATCTCGCTGCGCCAGTCCTCGTCCGAATCCATGAAGCCGGAAATGCGCAGCGCCTTCTGCACCTGGTCGAGCAGTTCCTGCTTGTCCACCGGCTTGGTGAGGAAGCCGAAGGCACCCAGCTGGGTGGCGTGCACCGCATCCGGGATGGTGCCGTGCGCCGTGAGGATGATGACCTTGAGCCCGGGATACCGCGACTGCAGCTCCTTGAGCAGGCCGATGCCATCCATCTGGTCCATGCGCAGGTCGGTGATGACCAGCTCCGGGCGGAAGCGGCTGGTCGCGGCCAGCGCCAGCGCCGCGCTCTCCACGGCTTCGACTTCGTAGTTCTCCGCGCGCAGGCGGATGGTCAGCAGGCGCAGCAGGCCCGGATCGTCGTCGACGACCAGGATGCGCGCCTTGCGCTTCGGGGTATGGGGAGTGGCGAGTTGCATGGCGGCTAACATCAGAAACCTCTACGGTTTCCGTCCCTCTGGTTGCGTCTGGCGCCCGTTGTTCGACGAGCGTTCGATGTTCGCGATGGCGTCTAGTTTGGCTTGAGCTTCCGCGAGCAACTTCTTGAGACGGGCATTTTCGTCGCTCTCGGTCTGCAGGCGCTTGGTGAGCTGAGCAATACGATCGTTGGTGCTGCGTTCGGCGCCTGCCTGCAGCCGACGTACGTCGGCCTGAAGGGATTGCTGACGTTCGACCTGCTGCAACTGCAGGAACGCGAGAGCACGTTCCGCAGGAAGCAGAGTCTCGGGGCTGGCGAGCACTTCGCGCAAAAGTCGCTGCGCAACGACAGGGTCGTAGCCGGCATGGCCCGGCGTCGACAGCAGCATGGCATAACGCAGGACACGGCTCGGGGTGGGGGCCGCGCTGTAGTCGTTGTTTGCCACCGTGAGGATCTCGGCCTGCTCGGCCGGGGTGCCACGCGCCATCCTGAGGCAGATGTCGAGGTAACCGCCGATAACGGTGGCCTCGGTGGAATTGCGGTCGATGGAGGGCGTCGCCGGCTCGCGGCTGTGCTGCGACGGCAACGCGCCGCAGCCGGCCAGGGCGACGACCAGCGTGCCGGCCAGGCTCGCGATGCCCGCGAACAGCGAAAGCTTATGCCGCATGCGCGGTGTTCCGGGCGGGATTGGTGGCTGACAACACGGGCATGCGGATGCGGAAGTGTGCTCCTGGGTATTCGCCGTCGACGATCTCGATGGTGCCACCGTGCGCGTTCACGAACTCGAGCACCACGGAAAGACCGATGCCGGTGCCCTTGACCTGCACGCCGGCCGGCGGACGGCCGGTATAGAAGGCCTCGAATACGCGCGCGCGTTCCTCCTCCGGGATGCCGTTGCCGGCGTCGGCGACGTCGATCAGCAGCTGGGTGTCCTGCTTGGCGGCGTGTAGATAGACGGTGCCGCCCTTGGGCGAATATTTGATGGCGTTGGACAACAGGTTCTCGATGATGAGGCGTAATTTGCCGCGGTCGGCGCGCAACAGCAGGTCGTCCACCTTCACTTCGAGGCGGACACGCTGCGAGACTACCGTGAGTTGCTGGCTCTCGATGACTTGTTTGACGAGCGGCCGGATGCGGAACTCGCTGAGGTCCAGTCCGACGCTTTCCTTCTGCCAGGCGCTGAACGACAGCAGGTTCTCGATGAGGCGGTGAAGCTTGATGCCATTGTCTCGCAGGATGGCGACGACTTCGCGCTGGGAATTGTCGAGGGGTCCGACCGCGCCGTCCATGAGCAGTTCCGCGCCCTCGCGGATGTTCGCCAGCGGGGTCTTGAGCTCATGGGACATGTGGCGCAGGAAGCGGTTCCGCTCCTGGGCGAGATCCAGCAGGCGCACGCGCAGCCATTCGAGCTGCGCGCCGAGGCGCTCCAGGTCGCGGGGGCCGGATACCTCGATGGCGCGCGAAAACGTGCCGCGACCGAGCTCGCTGATCGCGCGGTCGATGGCGCGCAGCGGCCGGCCGATCGAGATCGTGAGGAACAGGATGGCCACCAGGGTGAGGGGCACCAGCAGCGCAGACTGCCAGAACAACCGGCGCTGCGTGCTCGCGGTGTGCTGCTGCAGGGCCTGGAGCCGTGCGTCGATCTGGCTGTTGCCCGAGAGCGCGATCGCATTGGCGAGATCGTTGAGACGGTCGATGCGTGCCAGGATGGTGGTAAACGCCGTGCTGCCGGTCGGCGTCGCGCCGACCGCGCTCGAGATTTCGTTGTGCAGCGACGCGAAGTCCTCGAGGCTGCGGCGCGTCGGCTCCTCGGTGAGCAGCGCCGCGAGCTGCGCGCGCGTGGCGGCGAGCTGCTGGTCGTTGGTGCGGTATGCCTCGAGCAGCTTCGCGTCGCCGAGCACCTGGTAGAGGCGTACGGTGCGCTGGAGCGTGGCGATGTCCGCTGACATCTTCTGCGACAGGCGCGCGCTCAACACGCCTTCCTGGACCAGCTCCTGGCTGGCCGCGGCGAGCTGCCGGATCTGGATGGCGGCGTCGACCACGGCCACGAGCAACGGACCCGCGATCAGCGCGAGTCCCAGCAGCATGAGACCGCTCAGCGATTTTGGCCGCGCCCAACGCATCG
>Ga0068861_100003007_pt1 | contig 11127 bp, 12 predicted proteins | sample KBSSwiS42_FD_66593 | JGI IMG/M metagenome (GOLD analysis project Ga0068861, IMG submission 66593) | Switchgrass rhizosphere microbial communities from Kellogg Biological Station, Michigan, USA - KBS Switchgrass S4-2 | ecosystem: Host-associated > Plants > Roots > Rhizosphere > Soil ...
GCCGATCAAGCTGACGGCGCACACGCCGTGCTTTCGCTCCGAGGCGGGCAGCGCGGGTCGTGACACGCGCGGGATGATCCGCCAGCACCAGTTCGACAAGGTCGAGATGGTGCAGATCGTCCACCCCGAGCGCAGCTACGCGGCGCTCGACGAGATGGTCGGCCACGCCGAGGCGGTGCTGCGCAAGCTCGAGCTCCCGTATCGCGTCGTCGAGCTCGCGACCGGCGACCTCGGCTTCGGCTCGGCGAAGACGTTCGACCTCGAGGTCTGGGTGCCAGCGCAGAACACATACCGCGAGATCAGCTCGTGCTCGAACTGCGAGGCGTTCCAGGCGCGGCGCATGCAGACGCGCTTCAAGACCGCGCAGGGCAAGAACGAGTTCGTGCACACGCTGAACGGCTCGGGGCTCGCGGTCGGCCGCACGTTGGTCGCGGTGCTCGAGAACTATCAGAACGCGGATGGCTCGGTCACGATTCCCGCGGCGCTGCGGCCGTATCTCGGCGGCATCGACGTGCTTCGCGCATGACCGTCGAAACCGCACCGACGCTGGCGGCGCGCCGCGCGCGCGCGCTGCTTGCGGCGCGCGACGGCGTTTCCCGGCTTGCGACGATCAGCGGCGACGATCCATCGTTCGCGATGGCCGAGGCGTACGCCGTCGCCGACGAGCTGCGGCGCCTGCGGCTTGGCCGCGGCGAGCGCACGCTCGGCTACAAGATCGGCTTCACCAACCGCGGCATCTGGGCGCGCTATGGCGTCTTCGAGCCGATCTGGGGTCCGGTCTGGGACACGACGGTCGAGCGTTGCGACGACGCCCGCGCGACGGTCTCGCTGGCGCAGTTCGCGGCGCCGCGTCTCGAGCCCGAGATCATGTTCGGCTTCGCACGGACGCCGGCGGCAGGGCAGAGCCGCGAGGAGCTCTTCGACTGCATCGAGTGGGTCGCGCACGGCTTCGAGATCGTCGACACGCATTTCGCGGACTGGCGCTTCGCCGCCGCCGACACCGTCGCCGACTTCGCATTGCACGGCCGCCTTTTCGTCGGTCCTCGCGTTCCGGTCGCGCGTTTCGAACGCGCGCGCGTCGCCGAAGAGCTCGCCGCGGTCGAGGTCGTGCTTATGTGCGACGGCCGCGACGTCGAGACCGGGCGTGCCGACATCGTCCTCGACGGTCCGCTGCACGCGCTTCGGCTCTGGGTCGATGCGATGTCGGCGCAGCCCCAGCGCTGGCCGATCGTCGCTGGCGACATCGTCACGACGGGGACGATCACCGATGCCGCGCCGCTTCGTCCCGGCAAGCGTTGGCAGACGCGGCTCAGCGATCCGCGCTTCGCACCGATGACGCTCATCACGCAGGAGTGACGAGCCCGGGCGTTGCGTCCGCGCGCGCGGAAGGCCCTAGAATCCCGCCCTCGGCAACGACCCGCCGAAGCACCCGATCGGAGAGGTGGCAGAGTGGTCGAATGCGCCGGACTCGAAATCCGGTTCACGGTCATACCGTGACGTGGGTTCGAATCCCACCCTCTCCACCAATTTCGATTTGCTTGACGGTCGCCGCGCGGCGGCCGCGATCGTCAGGCGACGGCGGCGGCGATGCGGCCGGCGATCGGTGCGTGCGCGGCAACGCCGCACGACCCGCAGCCGCCGCCAGCGTGCCGCTCGAACGTCTCGCGCGCGCAGCCGCGGCACGCGCCGCAACGCGTGGCGACGCCGAGCTCGACCTGCAGTTGCTCGAACGTGCGGCAGCCGCCGTGGACGGCGGCGGCGATGGCACGGTCGGAGACGCGGTGGCAGACGCAAACGATCATGCGTCACTGTAATGCGAATGATTCACATTTGCAAGACCTGGGCGCCCGCAGGGAAATCGCGGGTGCCGACCCCGCGGCCACCGTGCGGGCGGCGCAGGCGAGGGCCCCGGGGCTCAGGAGTCGAGCTGCGACTGCAGGTAGTTCTGCTCGCCGACCTTGCCGACCAAGTCGAGCTGCGTCTCGAGGAAGTCGATGTGCTCCTCGGTGTCGTCGAGGATGCGCTCGAGGATCGCGCGGCTGACGAAGTCGCGCGAGAGCTCGGCCTGCGCGATGCCGTCCTTGACGGTCGCCTGGGCGCTGCGCTCCGCCTGCAGGTCGCACCCCAGCGCCTCGATCAGCGTCTCGCCGATCAGGAGCTTGCCGAGGTCCTGGAGATTGGGCAGTGCATCGAGCACGAGCAGGCGCTCGACGAGCGCATCGGCGTGCTTCATCTCGCCGATCGATTCCTCGTACTCCTTCTTCGCCATCCGCTCGAAGCCCCAGTGCTTGAACATGCGGTAGTGCACGAAGTACTGGTTGATCGCCGTCAGCTCGTTCTTGAGCTGCGCCTGCAACAGCTGGATGACGAGAGGGTCGCCTTGCATGACGGATCCTTTGTGCGAACCGTCGCATTCTGGCGGAAGTCGCGCCGCCGATTCACAGATCTTTACCCCCGCGTCAATCTGGACTCACGGCGGCTCGCCACCATCGTTGCATCTCGATGATCGAACGTTGAAGGAGCGATCGATGAACAGGGCAGTGACGGCAACTTCGACAACGCGCCGCGTCCAGGCAGTGCTGGTCGGCATGTTCGTGACGTTGCTCGCGGTCGTCAGCCTCGCCGTGTGGTCGCAACCGGCGCCGCCGCCGGGTGACGGCAGCGGCTGGGGCATGCGCGACCACGCGATGGGCCGCATGCACCACGGCATGGGCGGCGGCATGGGCGGCCACGGCATGTTCGGCGGCTCGCCGGAGCGCGTCGGCCGGATGGTCGACCACATGCTCGACGGCCTCAACGCGACCGACGCGCAGCGCAGCCAGATCAAGCAGATCGCGACCGCCGCCGCGACCGATCTCAAGGCGCAGGCCGAAGCGGGCCGGGGGCTTCGCCAGCGCGCGATGCAGGCGTTCACGGCGCCCAACGTCGACGCCGCCGCGGTCGAGCAGATCCGCCAGCAGATGCTGCAGCAGCACGACCAGATGAGCCGCCGCATGACGCAGGCGATGCTCGACGTCGCCCGCGTTCTGACTCCCGACCAGCGCGCCCGTCTCGGCGAGCGCATGCGCGACCGCCAGGCGCGCATGGAAGATCGCATGAAGAGGATGCAGGAACACATGCGTCGCGACTCCGCGTCGGCGCCGCCCCGATAATCGCGCCGCCGCCGCCGCCGGCAGCGCCCGTGCGGCGGCAGGCGACTGGGACTTCGATGACGCCACGCCTTCTGCTCGTCGACGACGACACGCGCCTCGCCTCGATGGTGAGCGACTATCTCGGCCGTGCCGGCTTCGAGGTCGAGACGGCGGGCTCGCTCGCCGCGGGGCGCGAGCTCCTCGCCGCCAACCACTACGACGCGCTCGTCCTCGACTTGATGCTGCCCGACGGCGACGGCCTCGAGCTGTGCCGCGAGGTGCGCGGCGCGAGCCGGACCCGCCACCTGCCGCTGCTGATGCTGACCGCGCGCGGCGAGCCGATGGACCGCATCGTCGGCCTCGAGCTCGGCGCCGACGACTACCTGCCCAAGCCCTTCGAGCCGCGCGAGCTGCTCGCGCGCGTCAAGGCGCTGCTGCGTCGGGCGTCGCCGACCGCGAGCGGCGACGACGTGCTTCGCTTCGGCCGCCTCGAGATCGACCTCGGTGCGCGCGTCGCGCGGCTCGACGGCAAGGTCTGCGACCTCACCGGCCACCAGTTCGATCTCCTCGTCGTTCTCGCGCAAAGCCCAGGCCGCGTGCTCTCGCGCGACCAGATCATGGATGCGCTGAAGGGCCATCCGCTCGAGGCCTTCGACCGCTCGATCGACGTCCACATCTCGCGCATCCGCGCCGTGATCGAGGACGACCCGAAGGCGCCGCGCCGCGTCCTCACCGTACGCGGCGCCGGCTACGTGTTCGCGAGGAAGCAGGACGCCGACGACGCCGCGGCCTAGCAGCGGGCTAGCCCGCAGCGATGAAGAGCCTCTACCTGCGCATCTACGCCACGGTCGTCGTGGTGCTGCTGCTCTTCGCGGTCGTCTCGGGCTGGGTGCTCGAGCGCCACCTCGACCAGGAGCGCGTCAACAACGAGCAGGTCGTCGGCGAGCGGCTCGCCGCGTGGGCCGAGCTGCTCGGCCGCTCGCTGCCGCCCGCCGACGCGCCCGCCGACCAGCAGGCGTCGGCGCTGCGCGACTGGTCGCAGCGGCTGCGCGTGCCGCTGGCGCTCGACGCCGCCAACGGCGAGCGGATCTTCGCGTCGGAGTCGTTCCTGCGCCGCAGCGCCGAAGGAACGCGACCGTTCGCGTTCACGCTCGAGGACGGCCGCACGCTGTCGACGATGCGACCCGGGTTTCGCGCCCGGCGCGGCGACGGCGGCGACGATCGAGCGCGACGACCGGGCATGCCTCCGCCGTGGCCGTTTCTCGTTCCCGGGCTGCCGCGCGGCACCGGTCTCGCGATCGTTCTCGTCGTCCTCTTCGTCGCCGTCGCCGCCGGCGCGTATCCCGTCGTCCGCCGCCTGACGCGCCGCCTCGAGACGCTCAAGCAGGGCGTCGAGCAGTTCGGTGCCGGCACGCTCAGCCGGCGCGTCGCGGTCAGCGGCGCCGACGAGGTCGCGGCGCTGGCGACGAGCTTCAACGTCGCCGCCGAGCGCATCGAGGCGCTCGTGCAGTCGCACCGGTCGCTGCTCGCCAACGCCAGCCACGAGCTGCGTTCGCCGCTCGCGCGCCTCAGGATGGCGGTGTCGATGCTCGAAGGCGCGACACCAGCCGAGCGCGTGCGCCTCAAGGCCGAGATCGCGGCCAACGTCAGCGAGCTCGACGCCCTCGTCGAGGAGGTGCTGCTCGCGAGCCGGCTCGACGTCGTCGAGCACGCGCTCCACCGCGACCGCGTCGACCTGCTCGCGGTGGCTGCCGAGGAGGCGGCGCGCGTCGGCGCCCACGTCGACGGCATGCGCGGCGTCGTCGTCGACGGCGACGAGCGGCTGTTGCGTCGCGCGATGCGCAACCTCCTCGAGAACGGCCAGCGCTACGCCGGCGGCGACCTCGAGGTCGTGCTCGCGCGCGACGACGGCCGGCTCGGCGGCCCGGCGATCACGGTGCAGGTGTGCGACCGCGGCCCCGGCGTTCCGGCCGCGATGCGCGAGCAGATCTTCGAGCCGTTTTTCCGCCTGCCCGGGCACGCCGAGCAGGCCGGCGGCGTCGGCCTCGGCCTCGCGCTCGTCAAGCAGATCGCCGAACGCCACGGCGGCAGCGTCCGCTGCGAAGCGCGCGAAGGTGGCGGCAGCCGCTTCGTCATGGTGCTGCCCGCCGCGCCCGCGACTGCACCGACCGCGGCCCGGGCGACGCCCTAGGCGGCGCGCCCGCCCGGCGCCGTCGCGCGCGCTTCCATCCTGAGCCGCGCGACGAGCAGCCCGCTCATGCCGGCGGCGGCGGCGGCGAGGCCGAGCGTCGCCATCGCCCAGAAACCGCGCGCCCCCTGCATCCATTGCGGGCTGAAGCCGATCAGGTCGAACGCCATCACATAGCCGCCGCCGAGCCCGATCCCCCATACCGCGAGCACGTAGACGACAAGCGGCATCGTCGCGATGCGATAGGCGCGCAGCACGAACGCCGCCACCGTCTGCGTCGCGTCGGCGACGTGAAAGAGCGCGACCCACGCGAGCAGCGGCAGCGCCGCCGCGGCGATCACCGGATTGGCGGTGTAGAGGGCGACGACATGCTCGCGCAGCAGGTAGACCGTGCTGCCGACGACGGCAGCGATCGCGGCGGCGACCTCGAGCCCCGCCCAGCCGATGCGGCGCGCGTCGGCTGAGTCACCGGCGCCGATCTGTTGCGCGACGAGCGTGCTCGCGGCGTTGGCGATCGCGAGCGGCATCATGAACATCAACGCGACGAGGTTGGCCGCGATCTGGTGGCCGGCGACCGCGGTCGCGCCGATCCGCGAGACGAAGAACGCCATGAACGTGAAGCCGGTCACCTCGACGACGGTGGCCAGGCCGATCGGCACGCCGAGGCGAAGGAGCGCTGCGAGGCTGGCGCGCCGCGGCGGCGCGAGCGGCGTGCCGATGCCGAGGCCGAAGCGGCGATAAAAGCGATCGACGCGCAGCAGCCAGAGCGCGCCCGCGAGCTGGCACCACATCACGATCGCGGTCGCGAGCGCGCAGCCGACGACGCCGAGCGCGGGAACGCGCAGCTCGCCGAACGGCGTCGGCAGCGCGACGCCGAAGGCGAAGAGGGCGCTCAGCGGAACCTTCAGCGCGAGCCCGCCGGTCTGCATCGCCATCACCGCCTTCGGCCGCGAGACGGCGACGTTGAAGCCGCGAAACGCAGTGAAGACGAGGGCAGGCGGCAGCGCGAACACGAGCCAGCCGAGATAGCTGCGCACGCGCGCCGCGACCGCGGGCTCGGCGCGCGACAGCGCCAGGAACGGCTCGGGAACGAGGAGGACGAGGCAGCCGGGGATCGCGAGGAAGACGGCGAGCCAGACCGCCTGTTGCAGCTCGTGGCCGGCGCGCTCGGGCTTGCCGGCGCCGAACAGCTGCCCCGCGATCGGCCCGATCGCGAGGACGACGCCCATCAAGCCGATGAAGACCGAGATGTAGACCGCGGCGCCGACCGCGAGGGCCGCCAGCTCGGTCGCGGTCGTTCGCGCGACGAGCACGGTGTCGACGGTGCTGAACGCGAGCACCGCGACCTGGCCGACGAACACCGGCCACGCCAGCGGCGCGATGCGGCGCGCGCCCTGGCGCAGGCCGAGCCGCGTCATGCCGCGGCGGCGGGGTCAGCCTCGATCGGAACGGCGGCGTTCTCGGTCGCGCGCTCGGCGTAGTGGTTGAAGCGCCAGGCAGTGCCTTCGCGGGTGATGCGGCGCCACGTCGCGCGCTTCTCCGCCGGCGTCATCTCGGTCCACCGCTGCACTTCGAGGAAGGTGCGGCCGCAGCCCTTGCAGACCGCGTCGCCCTGGCTGGTTGAGCAAATCGCGATGCAGGGCGCATCGGGCGTCGTCGCGTACCACGCGAGCCAGGCGTCGCGCGCCGCCGGGGGGATCGAGTCCTCGTCGCACTCGAGCTCGTGGTAGTAGACCATCAGCGCGTAGACCTCGGCGAGCGCGCGCACCTCGGAGCACGCGGTGATGCCGTCGGGCGACGGCCGCCTATCGCGCCACCAGTTGATGGCCGATTCGATGTCGGTGATGTGCAGCGCGGCCACGGGGGCAGCGAGGATAGCGCGGCAGCGCACCCGCGGTGCGCAGCGCGCCCATCGCAGCGCGCCGTGCGCTTGGCGTCAGCGCGGCGGCGCCGGCGGCGGCGTCGTCGGTGGCGGGCTGGGGGTGTCGCCAGGGAGGATGACGATCGTCGGCTGGCCCTGCGTCGTCGTCGTCGTTTCGCGCAGCACGCCGCCGCCGGCGACGCTGCCCGACGTCGTCGTCTTCTGATTCGGCGCGTTCGGGCCTTCGATGCGCGCGAGGCAATCGGACTGGTCCTTGCTCGGCAGCGCCTTGCAGCGCTCGATCGCGTTCTGGCGTGCCGAGCCCTGGTTGTCGAGGCGGTTGCGCCTGCGCTCGTCCTGCGCCGCGCCGGCCTCCTTCAAGCAGGTCGCGCGATCCTCGGCAGTGCGACCGGCGTCGCAGTCGGCGCGCTCCTTGGCGTAGGTCGATTTCGCGGCCGTTTGCGCCGCGGCGTCGCCAGCGTTTGCCGGCGGACCCGCGAGTCCGGCGGCGCAGCCGACCACGATCAAGCCGGTGAGCGATGCGATGTTCTTCAGCATGGTGATCTCCGATGCACGCTTCTGCCTTGACAGCAGCGCGGCGTCCAACACCTTACGGCTACGGCGGGGAGCGACGGCGTAGGACGTCACCGCACCGGCGCGCCGCCGAACTGCGCGTTACAGAGTGGCGCGGCGGCCGGCGAGAATGCGACGAACGGTTCTTTGCCCCAGATGCCCACCGACCCGTCCCGGTTGTCCTTCGTGCGTCCGGCGCTTCGCTCGGCCGCTCGGCGCCGCTGCGGCTTCTCGCTGCTCGAGCTGATGATCGTGATCGCGATCATCGTCATCCTCGCGTTGATCGCACTGCCCGGCGTCCCCGACAAGCTGATCCGCGATCGCATCAGCGAAGCGATCAAGCTCGCCGACATCGTCAAGCCGCCGATCGCGACCGCGTGGAGCACGACCGGGCAGCTTCCGGTCGACAACGCCGCCGCCGCCATGCCGGTCGCCGACAAGATCGTCAACGACATGATCAGCTCGGTCGCGGTTGAGTCGGGGGCGATCCAGATCACGTTCGGCAACAAGGCCAACGTCGCGATCAACGGCAAGGTGCTGAGCCTGCGCCCCGGCGTCGTCGCGGACGCGCGGATCGTCCCGATCACGTGGGTCTGCGGCAACTCCGACCCGCCGGGAGGGATGACCGTGCGCGGGCTGAACAAGACGACGGTGGCCGAGCGCTACCTGCCGCTCGCGTGCCGGTCGCCGCACGCGCCGTGACCGCATTCGACCCGCCAGATAGCGACGGCGCGAATCTGCGCCGCGCCGGCAAGGAGCTGCTCTCGCTCGCCCTCATCGAGGCGCGCAACCACACGCTGCGCTGGGCGACGGCGCTCGAGGCGAGCGACGGCGGCCGCGCGCTCGTCCTCGACGGCGCAGCCGCCGAGGTGCTCGCCGAGCTCGACCCGCCGCTCTGGACGTTCGGCCACATCGCCTGGTTCCAGGAACGCTGGATCGCGCGCAACGTGCAGCGCGCGCGCGGCGAAGCGGCCGATCCTGCGCAGCCGCGGCTGGCGTCGATCGTGCCCGGAGTCGATGACTGGTACGACCCCGCCGAGGTCGATCGCCAGCGCCGCCACGAGTTCGCGCGCGGCACGCTTCCCGACCTGCAGGCCACACGCGCCTACCTCGTCGAATCGCTCGAGACGACGCTCGAGCTCCTCGCCGCGATCGCTGTCGAGGACGACGCGACGCTGTACTTCCATCGCCTCGCGCTCTTCCACGAGGAGCTGCACGCCGAGGCGTTCGCCGTGCTCGCGCAGACGCTCGGCCTCGACGTCGGGCTGGTCGCGCGCGTTGCCGCGCGCGCGCCGCGGCCGCCGCTCGTCCTGCCCGCGACGCGCTGGCTCCTCGGCGCGATCGGCGGCGGCTTTCGCTTCGACAACGAGCGCGAGCCGCACGCGGTAGCGATCCCCGAATTCGAGATCGACGCGCAGCCGGTCACCTGGGCGCAATACGGCGAGTTCGTCGAGGACGGCGGCTACGACGATCGCGCGCACTGGAGCGACGCCGGCTGGGCGTGGCTCGATCGCGAAGCGCGGCGCACGCCGCGCCACGTCGACCAGATGCGCCACGGCGTCCTGCAGCGCCGCTTCGGCGTTCTCGCGCGCGTCCCCGCGGCGCAGCCCGCGGTCCACGTCAGTTGGCACGAGGCCGAGGCGTGGTGCCGCTGGGCGGGTCGGCGGCTGCCGGGCGAAGCCGAGTGGGAAGCGGCGGCGCACCAGGGTGCGTCGCGCGGCTTTCGCTGGGGCGACGTTCATGAGTGGACGGCGACGACGTTCCGCCCATATCCCGGATTCGTCGCCGGCCCGTGGCGCGACCACTCGCTGCCTGCGTTCGGCAGCCACAAGGTGCTCCGCGGTGCATCGTTCGCGACGCGCGCTGCGTTGCGAAGCGCCCGCCTGCGCAGCTTCGCGCTGCCCGAGCGCGACGACGGCTTCTTCGGCTTTCGCAGCTGCGCGGCTTGAGCGCTTCCGCGCCTCCGGCGTTACGACAGCAGCTTGACGCCTCTCAGACCGAGCGCGGTCATCGCGGCGGGGTGGCTGGGTTGCGCTCATGTCCCCCGGGGCCTGGCCTGAACGGCCGGCCCTCCTCCTTTACTTCGCTCCACCCAGCCACCCCACCTCGATGCCCGTGGAAGGTCGTCGCACACGCACAGCGGTGCTCGCTGGCGTGGACGTCGGGTGACCGGTGGAGCGGAAGTATTAGGAGGAGGGGCGGCCGTTCAGGCCAGACCCGGGGGACATGGAGCGGAACCGGTCACCCGGCGTCCGCGCCAGCGCGCTCGGTCGAACGGTCGTCCCAGGAACTTTCGATACGAACGTCGCATCTTCCATGCGATCAATATGCGAAAACCGAACTAGGGGAAAGCCCGGTCCCGCACGCCCGGGGCCTCTGAACAATGGGTTTTCCAAGGTGCTTCCCGCAATGCGGGTCGCGGCCAACCCCACAGAAGGAGACCGGCGTGGACATTCCCATTTCCCTCACCGTCAACGGCAAGTCCGTCAGCAGGACGGTCGATGCGCGCACGCTGCTCGTGCAGTTCCTGCGCGAGCAGCTGCAGCTGACCGGAACGCACGTCGGCTGCGACACCGCGCAGTGCGGCGCGTGCACAGTGCACGTCAACGGCCGGGCGATCAAGTCGTGCTCGATCCTCGCCGCGCAGGTGCAGGGCGGCGAAGTGACGACGATCGAGGGCTTGGCGAAGAACGGCGAGCTGCATCCGATGCAGGCGGCGTTTCGCGAATGCCACGGCCTGCAGTGCGGCTTCTGCACGCCGGGGATGGTGATGTCGGCGGTGCAGCTGCTCGCCGACAACCCGAAGGCGAGCGAGCAGGAAATCCGCGAAGGGCTCGACGGCAACATCTGCCGCTGCACGGGCTACCACAACATCGTCAAGGCGATCCAGTTCTGCCAGTCGGGCAAGACGCCGGCGGCGGCGTGAAGGAGCGAGCAGCATGGGCAACATGAACGAAGTTTCCTCCGGCCCGATCGGCCAGAGCCTGCGTCGCCGCGAGGACAAGCGCTTCATCACCGGCAACGGCAGCTTCACCGACGACGTCGTCCTTCAGGGACAGACCTACGGCGTCTTCGTGCGCAGCCCGCACGCGCACGCGAAGATCCGTTCGATCGACATCGCCGCGGCGAAGAAGTCGCCCGGCGTCGTCGACATCGTCACCGGCGCCGACCTCGCCGAGGCGAAGGTCGGCGGGCTCCCGTGCGGCTGGCTGATCCACAGCAAGGACGGCTCGCCGATGAAGGAGCCGCCGCATCCGGTGCTCGCGCAGGGCAAGGTGCGCCACGTCGGCGACCAGGTCGCGCTCGTCGTCGCCGAGACGCTGCTGCAGGCCAAGGACGCGGCCGAGCTCGTCGTCGTCGACTACGAGGAGCTG
>Ga0068861_100003009_pt1 | contig 11124 bp, 8 predicted proteins | sample KBSSwiS42_FD_66593 | JGI IMG/M metagenome (GOLD analysis project Ga0068861, IMG submission 66593) | Switchgrass rhizosphere microbial communities from Kellogg Biological Station, Michigan, USA - KBS Switchgrass S4-2 | ecosystem: Host-associated > Plants > Roots > Rhizosphere > Soil ...
GGCGCCAGGTGCAGGTAGGTGAACAGCACCTGTCCGGCCCGCATCCGGTGGTACTCCTCCTCGATCGGCTCCTTGACCTTGAGCACCAGGTCGGTCTGCGCCCAGACGTCGTCGGCGGTGGGCACGATCGTCGCCCCGGCGGCGCTGAACTCCTGATCGGAGAGTGACGACCCGTCGCCGGCGCCGGACTCGATGAAGACCGCGTGACCGTTGCGGACGAACTCATGGACGCCGGCCGGCGTGATCGCCACCCGGTACTCATGGTTCTTGACCTCGCGGGGAACCCCAACCTTCACGACCAGCCACCTCTTTCTGCACCGCGCCGGCGGCGCCGTTGCCACCAGCCGGAAGTCTAGATTCTCTGCCGCGATCTTGGACGCCTACCACTGCCCGGGCAGTGGTCGGCGTCCAAGATCGTGGGGAGTCCGCGCGGCTACGTGAGCTGCAGGAGCGTCCAGGCGCCGGCGTAGATGCGGTCGCCGGGGCGCACCGGCACCGGGACGCGCACCGGGATGGGCTTGGCCGTGTCGTTGACGTAGGTGCCGTTCGCCGAGCCGAGGTCGACCACGGCCCAGCCGCCGTCGGAGTGCGGCAACAGCAGGGCGTGCGCGTGCGAGACGCCGGGGTCCTCGGGCGGGCCGGTCAGGTCGATCTCCGGGCTGATCCCGCGGGAGCGGCTGCGCCGCCCGATCAGCAGCTGGCTGCCGCGCAGCGGGAACCGGCGGTCCGGGCAGTAGTCCGGGAACTCGATGATGCCCGCGTCGGGTCCGCCGGCGGCGCGCACGATCTCGAAGTAGGCCCGGTCCGCGGCCACCACGACCTGCGCGGCTGCGGCCTGTTGCGGCTCCGCGTCGGGTGTCGGTTGGGGCGGCGCGCCGTCCTTCCGCATCGACACCGGCGGTGCCGCGGGCTGCGGGGGCACGGCCGTCAGGATCGCCGTCGCCGGCGGGGCGGCCTGCGGCGGGGCGCTCTGCGGCGGGCCGCCCTGCGGCGGGGCGCCCTGCGGCGGGCCGCCCTGCGGCGGGCCGCCCTGCGGCGGGGCGCCCTGCGGCGGGGCGCCCTGCGGGGCGGAGAACGGGTGCCGCACCGGGGGCGGCGTCTCGTGCAGCGTCGCGGTCATGAAGTCGAACCCGTCGAGCTCGCAGAACCGGCCGGTGCGCGGGGTGCCGCACTGCGGGCACGCCTCGGGCTGGCCCGGCGGCACCGGGCCCGCCGTCCCGGCGGCCGGCGCCGCCGGCTGGGCCGGCCCGGCCGGGATCGGCCCGGCCGGGATCGGCCCGGCCGAGATCGGCCGCCCGCACACGTCGCAGTAGTCGTCGGCGGTGGAGGTGTGCCCGCGCGGACAGGTCGGCATCTCAGTCCCCCCGGACCCGGCGAGTGACAGTGGACCGGACGTCGGCGATCTCGGCGTCGACGGCGTCCGGGCCACGCTTGAGGCGCACCGTACCGCTGTCGGCGTCGATCACGTCGACCACCCTGCCCAGCAGTTTCGCGGTGTCCTCCCGGCCCGACTCGGCGGCGAGCCGCACCGCCGTGCCGAGCTTCGCGGTCGCGGTGTCCTCGTCGCCGGCGGCCCGGGCGGCGAGGCCCTCCTGGATCGCCGACGCGAGCTCGGCCTGCCCCGTGTAGTGCGCCACGTGCGGGCTGATCCGGGTGGACAGCGCCGTGTCCTCGGTCCACCTGGCCAGCACCAGCCGCTCGACCAGCGGCTGCCCGCCGGCGACAAGCGCGACCCGGGCGGCCAGCACCTCCTCGCCGACGTCGTCCGGCTCGACCTCGATCGAGACGTGGTAGTCGCGGCTCTCCGCACCCCATGCCCCCGTCGGGTACTCGCCGATGCGCTCGCTGACCGCGGTGCGGCGTCCCGTCAGGTCCTCGATGTGCGGGAAGACCTGCTTGACGAAGCGGATCGTCGACCCGGCCGGCGTCCACAGGCGCAGCGCGACGTTCGCGACCTGCTTGCCCATCGCCCCCTCGGTGAGCCGGCGGAACACGTCCGGCAGCTCCTCCGGGGTGTCCAGCCCGTCGGCGCTGCCCAGCAGGGCCGAGGCGATCTCCCGCAGCTCGGTGGCGACCCAGTCGGTGCCCACGCCGCGGCTGTCGCAGACGAACTTGCCCTCGCAGCTGGACAGCACCTTGCGCAGCCGGCTGGTCGGCTCGCCGTTCTGGCCGTCGGTGAGCAGGATCGCGTGGTTCACCTCGGCGCCGTGCATCCCGAACAGCCGCTCGGCCAGCGCCAGCCAGGTGCTGATCGCGGTGCCGCCGGACGCCTGCAGCCGGCGCACCGCCGCCTTCGCCGCGGCCCGGCTGGCCGCGCCCGCCGGCTCCATCCCGGTGTGGATCGGGTAGACCATGCGGGCCATCGAGTCGCCCGCGACCACCGCGAACGGCACGCCGTCGCGCAGCACGTCGATGGCGGCGCCGGTGGCCTTCTGCGCGTTCGCGAGCTTCGTCGGCGGGTAGGCCATCGACCCCGACGTGTCCACGATGATCACCTGGGCGGCCGACGGCGGCCGGTGCTCCCCCGGTGCCGGCGCCTGCTGGCCCGCCGGCACGGTGACGGCGCCGCCGGCCGAGACGGTGACGACGGCGTCGACGACGCGCCCGCCGGCGGGGAGGAACTCGTTCTGGTAGACCTCCGCGGTGAAACCGGTCTGCGTCACCTCGGCCCTCCTGGCGGGTGCTGCGGGTACGGCAGGACGGCCACGGTGATGTTGTCCCGGCCGCCGGCTCCGACGGCGAACTCGGTCAGCTCGCGGGCGGCGTCCCCGGCGGCCGGCGACGCCGCGATGCGGGCCAGGTCGGCCTCGTCCTTGGCGTAGCGGGACAGCCCGTCCGAACAGATCAACACCCGACCGGGCCCGGGCGGGTCGAGCGTGGCGATGCGCGGACGGGCGTCGGGCGTGTCGGCGCCGAGCCAGCGCAGCAGCGCCACCGAGAACGGGTCCACGCCGGGCACCGGCACGCCTGTCGCGAGCAGCTGCGCGGCCGGCGAGTCGTCGACGGTCAACGCGCGGACCTCGTCCGGGCCCAGCCAGTAGGCGCGGCTGTCGCCGACCCAGCCGATCGTCACCTCGGCGGCGGTCACGATCGCCGACACGTAGGTGCAGCTCGGCGGCATGGCCAGGGCGCGGGCGCCGGGCAGGTCGGCGACGGCCGCGGCGGCCGCGGCGGTGCCGGCCTCGGTGGCGCGGCGCGCGTCATGGCCGCGGGCGAGCATGTCGAGCATCACGACGATGGCGGCGTCGACGGCGGCCCGCGCGGCGACGTCGCCGCGCGTGGAGGTGGACACGCCGTCGCAGACCACGGCGACGGTGACGGCCGACCCGCCGTCGTCGAGCCGGCCGATCGCCAGGGCGTCCTCGTTGCGGCCGCGCATCGTGCCGCGGTCGGTGATGCCGGCGACGCCGGGAAGGTCGAGGACGGTCCGGTCGGTGCCGGTGGTGCGCAGCCGGCCGCACCGCTCGCACCTGCCCTCGGCGGTGATCGCGGTCTCGGTGCAGCCGGGGCATCCGGTGACCCCGGCGGTGGTGGACTGCCAGGCAATGCCGCGGCCCGGGTGCCCGGCGCCGACCTGCAGGGCCGAGCCGCACCGCTCGCAGTAGCGGTCCTCGGCGCCGACCGGGCTGCCGCACGACGGGCACGGGACGGTGGCGGTGGTCGCGGCGTCGCCGGCGGAGCGGCCGGTGTTCGCACTGGAGCCGCCGGGCAGCGTCGGGCCGCCGTAGTCCTCCTCGTCGGGCACGGGGTCGCCGGTGGCGACCGGCGGGCCGGTGTGGTCCCCAGCATCAGGCCCGGCCAGGCCCTCGGTGATCCCGCTCGGCACCTGCGGCTCACCGGTGAGACCCGCCGTGACGCCGCCGGCAGGCGGCTGCGGGCCGGTCACACCCACGTCCGCGGGCGCACGCTGTTGGCCCGGTCGACCCAGTCGATGCGGCTCGCCGGGTCGGGGGCCATCTTCGCCAGCGACCGGTACGCCTGCTCCAGGCCCAGCCGCAGCGACCGCTCGCTCAACTCGTGCCCGAGCACCCGGGCACCCGTCGTGGCCTGCGCCACCCGCACCCACATCAGGGAGCGCTCCAGCATCTCGGCGGCGAGCCAGGCGTTGCGCTCGACGCCGAGTCGCAGCCGCTCCAGCCGGGCCGACGCATCGAGCAGGTCCGTCTCCAGCACGTGGGCCAGTTCCGCGCCGACCCGCGCCCGCACCGCCGCGACCTGGGCGGTGTGGTACTGGCTGGAACTGTCCGGCACCTCGTCGAGGACCGCGACGCAGCCGATCCGCTCACCGCGGGCCAGTCGCAACCGGGCCAGGCCGAACGCGGCGCTGACGAAGTCGCGGTCGACCGCCCAGACCCGCTCGTAGCGGGGTTCGGCGGCGGCACCGTCGCCGTCGCGCTCGCAGGCGACGGCCAGCGCCAGCCGGGCCGCCGGCTCGCCCGGCAGCTCGCTGTAGACGGCATCGAACGCCGCGCGCGCGTCGCCCCACCGCTCGGCGGCCAGCGCCGCCAGGCCCCGGTACCAGTCCAGCCGCCAGTCGGCGAAGCCGCTGGCCGTGTCGAGGTCGGCGAGCGCACCCGCCGGGTCGCCCTGCTCGATGCGGGCGCGCACCAGCCGCAGGCCGACCTCCATCGACCGCACCGGCGCCGCCGACAGGACGGCCACCAACTCGTCCGGGTCGGTGGTGCCCACCGTCGCGAGGTAGCCGACGCCGGGGTCGGACGGATCCGGCAGCGGTAACGGCAGCGCGGATGCGACGGCCGAGCCCGATGCCTCGTGCCCGCTGGCGTCGCCGGCGAGCAGCCCCGCGTCGGTGCCGAACACGCGCCGCTCGCGGGTGAACTGCGCCGACGGCTCCGGCCGCGGCGTGCCGTCGGCCGCGGAAAGCACCTCGCGGAGCACGCCGCGCACCTGCTCGGCCATCTCCGTCGTCGACGCGAAGCGCCGCCGCGGGTCGCGGTGGGTGGCCCGGCGCAGCAGCCGGTCGAACGACTCCTCGGCGGCGAGCAGCCGCACCTCGCCGCGGTCGGGCAGCCTGTCGACGTACGTGGTGGAGAACCCGCGGAAGCCGAAGCTCAGCACGGCCATCGCCCGCCCGACGGTGTAGATGTCCGACGCGACCGACGGCCCGACCTTCACCACTTCCGGCGCCTGGTAGCCGGGTGTGCCGTAGACGGCGCTGTGCATGTCGTCGGCCCGCCGCACCGCGCCGAGGTCGATGAGCTTGAGCTGGTCGTCGGCGTGGATCACGTTGTCGGGCTTGAAGTCGCAGTAGAGCAGGTCGCGGTCGTGCAGGTAGCCGAGGGCGGGCAGCACCTCCAGGCCGTAGGCGAGCACCTGCGGCAGCGGCAGGGCCTCCCCCGTCGCCTCGCGGTGGGCCAGCAGCAGGTCGCGCAGCGACGGGCCGCCGACGTACTCCATCACGATGTAGCCGACGTCGGTGCCGGTGCGCGGGTCGGGATGGCTGGCGAAGTCATGGATCTTGACGATCGTCGAGTGGTCGACGTTGACCAGGAAGCGGCGCTCGTTCACGGCCGCGGCCATCGCGTCCGGGTCACCGGTGTCGATCAAACCCTTGAGCACCACCCAGCGGTCGGCCACCTTGTCGCTGACGTGCGTGTCGCGAGCCAGGTAGATCCAGCCGAGGCCGCCGTGGGCCAGGCAGCCGAGCACCTCGTAGCGGCCGCTGAGCACGTCGCCCGGGGCGAGCCTCGGCAGGAACGAGTAGGGCGAGCGGCAGTTCGGGCAGAACCCGGTGGTCAGGCCCGGCTGGCCGGCGCGGCTGCGCCCCACCGGCGAGTCGCAGCGGGCGCAGAAGCGGCGCTTCTCCGGCACCACCGGTTCGGCGAGCACCGCCGAGGGCGGGTCGCGGCGCGGGATCCGTGGGATCTCGATCAGCCCGGCGCCCAGCCGCCCCCGCGACGGCGCACGCCGCCCGGTGGAGGGCCGCCCGGCGGAGCTGCCGGTGGGGCGGCCGGAGCCCTGCGTGGACGGGCCGCTCGGCACCGGAGCGCTCTCGGTCGCCGACCCGTCGGTGACGGGGGCCGAGGCGGCCGTGGACGCACCGGTGGCCCCGAGGGCGGCGTTGAGGTCGGCCCAGGCGTCCTGGGGAACGGCCGCGCCGACCGGGGTCATGTCGGGCGAAAGCACGCTCGCCTCCGCCAGCGCCGGTCCCGGGGCCGTTGCGGTGGCGGGCATGCGGCGGCCGCACTCGTCGCAGTAACCCTCCGGGCCGTAGCTCCCGGGACAGCCGGGCCTCGCGCACTTCACCGGCGCATCCTCTCCTCCTCCGGGCCAGCCAGCGTAGCCAGAAGGTGCTGATATCCGTGCACCGCGCGGGTCGCCGCGGGCAGGTCGCAGGGACGGGTGTGGAGCAGGTCGTGGGCCAACCTGTGACTGGCGGTCAGGTCCGGGTGCTCGGCGAACCCGAGCCGGATGCCCTTGACCCGGTACGCGTCGAGCCGGCCGCGCAGTTCGGCCCGCCGGTCCAGCAGGCCGTCCGCGGCGACCCGCAGGTCGGCGGCGCGGCGGCCGGCCGCGTCGACGCCGCGTTCCACCGCCGCCAGCGCGGCGTCCAGCCGCTCCATGACGGCCGCGCCGAGCGGCTCGTGCGGCGGCGGCACCGAGCGGCGCACCTCGGCAAGCTGCGCCGCCAGTGCGACCGCCGCGTCGGGGGCCGGCGGCAGGCCGGGATCGGCGATCCGCTCGACGACCGCGGCGTAGGAGCGGCGCACCCCGTCCTCGGCCGCGGCGACCTCGCGGACGGCGCCGTCGATCGTCGCGATCCGGTCGGCCAGGCCGGTCTTGACCCGGACCGCCGCCGCGAGCCTGGCCCTGGCCGCGGCCGCCGCGGCCGCGAGGCGGCGGAGGTCCGTGGACGGACCGGCGGCGTGGCCCGCGTTGCGGGCGCCGACCGGGTCGGCCGCGTCGAGGACGCCGATCGGGTCGGCGGCGGCCGCGGCGCTCGCGGCGGCGAGGCGTTCCCGCAGCGCGAACAGCTGGTTGGCGTCGTCGCGGAGCGCGGCGGCGCACTCCGGATCCGCGTTGATCGCCCACGGCCCGGCGAGCGCCTTGAGTTCCGGCGGGTCGCCGAGCACGACGACGAGCCGCTCCAGCTCGGCGAGGTCGGCGGCGATCTGGCTCTGCCCGGCGGCGACGGCCGCGTGCGCCGAGACCACCTTGTCGAAGACCTCGGTGACCGCCTCGCAGCCCTGCGCCAGCCGGGACGCCGCCTCGCCCAACGTGATCCGGCCCGACGACGCCGCGCCCGGATCGGTCGGGATCACCGGGGCGGTCAGCAGGTGGGTCAGCTCGGCGAGTTCGTCGGTGCCGGGACGGGTGCGGCGCGACCGCGCGTCGGCGGCCATCTCCACCCCGATCACGTACGCGTTGTACGCGACCCACAGGCCGGACATCAGGTCCTTCGCGTCGCTCCACGCCCGCGCCGTCGCGCCGGTGGTCTGCGCGCCGGCGAGCAGCGCGTGCGCCGGATGGGTGTCCATCGCGTACAGGGCGGCGGCGATCCGTTCGTGCTCAGCGCGCACCGACGCCAGTTCCCGGTCCACGTCCTGGCGATTCATCGGTGGCCCGCCGACTCCACCCGCACCGCTCGCGGCCATGCTCAGGCCTGGTACCGGGCGACCGGTGGCGCCGGCGCGGGGCCGAGCGACGACAGCCAGCGCTGGTAGATCGCCGTCCACGTGCCGTCGGCTCGGACCTTCTCCAGCACCCCGTTGACGAACCGGACCAGGTCGGCGTTCGCCTTGCCGATCCCGATGCCGTAGGGCGCGGCGGCGAACGCCGGACCGACGACGTGCGTGGCCGGGTCCTGCGCGGCGAAGCCGGCGAGGATCGCGTCGTCGGTGGACACGGCGTCGATCTGACCCTGCTGGAGCAGCACCATGCAGTCCAGCGCGTCGGTGGCCGCCACCGGGATCGGCTTCGACTTCGCCGCGGCGATCGCGGTGATGTTGGTGGATCCGGCGGCCGCGCAGACCTTCTTTCCGCCGAGGTCGTCGATGCTCTTGACCGGCGAGTCGACGGGCACCAGCAGCCGCTGGCCGCCGGTGAAGTACTCGGTGGAGAACGAGATCTCCTGCCAGCGGTCGCAGGTCATCGTCATCGCCCGGACCACCAGGTCGACCTCGCCGTTCTTCAGCGCCGGGATGCGCTCGGCGGCGCTCATCGCCCTGAACTGGATCTTCGTCGGGTCGCCGAACAGGGCCCGCGCGACCTCCCTGGCGAGGTCGATCTCGAAGCCCACGAGCTCGCCGGTGCGCGAGTCGCGATGGCCGAACAGATAGGTGTTCTGGCTGACACCCACGATGAGCCGGCCGCGCTGCACGATCTTGGCCATGCTGGATCCGGCCGGCGGCTGACCGGGCGGCGGCAGGGCACCGGGGCGCAGGCTCGCGAGCGGGTCGCAGTTCGCCGGCGCGGCAGACGACGACGGGAGGACGGCAGGGTCCTGCACCCCGGCCGGGCGCGGCTGCACCGGCTTGCTGTCCGGCGGCGCGCCCCACTGCTGCGGCGCCGAGCACCCGGCGAGCAGGGCGAGGGCGGCCAACGCGACCGCGACCTTCCTCATCGGTACTCCAGCACCCGCTGGCCCAGACCGACCAGCACGCCGACGAGCACGAGCGTCATCAGGACGCCGAGCCCGCCGGCCACGCCGCGCAACGCGGTGCCGGCGGCGCGCACCTCCCGGGCGAACCGGTCGCCGCCGTCGGTGAGGCCGCGGGCCAGGTCCTCGTCGAGCCGGTTGAACACCCCGCCGGCCGACGCCTCGTCGGCGCCGACGGCCAGCGTGACCGCCTCCGGGTACCGGCCGGAGTCGTCCAGTTCGCGGATGCGTTTGTGCAGATCGCGCCACTGCTTCACGTCGGCGATCGCCTGATCGACGGCGGCCCGGCTCGCGCCGTCGGTGGCCCGGGCCCGGGCCTGGCCGAGCAGCCCACCCGTGCCGTCGTCGCCGGCCAGCCGCTTCATGGTCTCGGTGAAGCGCTTCTCGAAGGCTGCGCCGGCACCGCGCGCCACCAGCGTCAGCGACTCGTCGCCGCGGGCCTGCAGCGCCGCGATGCGGGCCTGGGCGAACAGTTCCACCTGCGCCGACCCGTCGCGCCGGCTCGCCGACAGGTGGCCGGCCGCACCGAACCAGGCGACCCCGAGCCACAGCACTGCCACCAGGGCCGCCGCCGTCGCCGCGACCAGCCCGACGTTGAACACCCGGTTGGTGCGCCGGGCCAGGAACACCTGCGCCGCGACCAGGCCGATGAGGGACAGCAGCGCGAGCGGCAGCGCCAGCCAGGGGACGGCCGACGCATCGTCGCGGGCGGTGGCGAGCTGGGCGGACACGGCGAGGTACAGGTCCTGCGCGGCGGGCAGCAGCGCGTCGCGCATCAACGCCGACGCCTCCCGCAGATAGGCGGCGCCGAGCGGCAGGTCCTGCCGGTTCAGGGTGCGGGCCGTCTCCACCAGGCCGGTGTAGACGGGCAGGTTCGCCGCGATCCGGCGGGTGGGTGCCGCGGCTGCCTCGGCCGTCGCTCCCCCGGCCAGGCGCACGAGAGCGTCGCTCGCGGCGGCCAGGTCTTCCCGGTAGCGGGTGCGCAGCGCGGCGGGTTCGGCCCCGCCGAGCAGGAATGCGCTGGCGACCGTGGCGTCGGCGTCGGAAAGGGCGCGGTACAGGTCCTGGGCGGCGAGCACCAGCGGGCCGTTGGCGGCCGCGACGCCGCTGACCAGGGCGGCCCGCTCGCGCACCGCGCCGATCCCGGCGGTGCCCGCGGCGACCCCGAGCCCGACCAGTACGGCGGTCATCAGGGCGAGGATGCCGGGGGTGCGGCGCAGCCAGGCCAGCGCCCGGCGCCGCAGGCCGACGCGGGCACCGAGCGGACGGTCGGGAAGCCGGGACGGCGCCCGGCGATCGAGGGGAACCGCCGGGGACCGGGGCGCCACGGCGGCGGCCGGATCGCTGCGGTTCGCGGCTCGCTGCTGCGGCGCGGCCGGGCCGGGTGCGGCGTGTAGCGGTGTGTGGACCGTCGCCACCACCTCCCCCCGGTAGGCGGCGCACGACCGAGCCGGGCGCCGACGCAGCGATGGAGTCCAACGGTATCGGGTCGTCGCCAGCGCGACGTTCCCCGGGACGGATGGCAATGCATCAGTTGGTTAACGCCCGACGCTCCCGAACGGTGGACGCCAGGCGCTACCGTAATCGCATGGCAGACCGGCCGGAGCGCGGCGCGCGGCGCGCGGAGGTTCCCCTCCCGCCGATGCCGGCGGCCTGGCGCGAACCGGCCGAAGACCTCCAGCCGGGCCCGCCGCGTCCGCCGTCGATCACCCGGCCCGCCGCTCCGCCCCCGCCGCGACCTCCCGTGATGCGCTCGCCGGTGGTCCGCCCGCCGGCTATCAAGCCCGGTTACTACGGCATGCCGATCGCGCCGCCGTCTGCCTATCCGCAGCAGCGCTACGCGGCAACCGCCGCCATCCCCGTCTCGGGCACGCGGCCGGTGTCGGGCACCCGGCCCGTCTCGGGGATGCGGCCCGTCTCGGGGATGCGGCCGGTCTCGCCGATCCCGTATCCCGGTCTGCCGGCGTCGGCCCCGCCGGTGCCCGCGACGGGTGCGTCCGGCGCGGCCTCAGCCGTGCACCCGCTGACCGGTGAGCCGCTGTCGGACCGGTCGGGCGTCGTGGCCGGCGTGCTGCAACTGCTGCTCGGCTGGGTCGGCGCCGGGCGCCTGTACACCGGGCACGTGGCGATCGCGCTCGCCCAACTGGGCATCGTCTGGATGATCGCGCTGCTGATGGTGTGCGGCTTCGGCGTCACCGGCGCGTCGGACCTGTGGCTGCTCGGCTGGTTGGGGCTCACCTGGCCGGCCGTCGACGGCATCATCCTGCTCTGCGGCGGGCAGCGCGACGCCGAGGGCCGCCGCCTCCGCTGAGCGGCGTCCCGCGCGTCCCGCCCGGTTCGCGCGTCCCGCGCGTCCCGCCCGGGTTTTCGCGATCTTGGACGCCTGCCGTCGCTGGAGCGACAGCAGGCGTCCAAGATCGCGTTCAGGCCGGCAGCAGTTTGACGATCGTGTCGACGAGTTCGCTGCTCGTGTACGGCTTGGCCAGGAACGTGTCGCAGCCGGC
>Ga0068861_100003011_pt1 | contig 11119 bp, 10 predicted proteins | sample KBSSwiS42_FD_66593 | JGI IMG/M metagenome (GOLD analysis project Ga0068861, IMG submission 66593) | Switchgrass rhizosphere microbial communities from Kellogg Biological Station, Michigan, USA - KBS Switchgrass S4-2 | ecosystem: Host-associated > Plants > Roots > Rhizosphere > Soil ...
CTCTGACCTCTAACCTCTGATCTCTGCCTTTATGACTGGTAACGAAATTCGCGAGAAATTCCTCGAATACTTCGAGCGGCACGGCCATACACGTGTGCGCTCCAGTCCGCTTCTGCCGGCCAACGATCCAACTTTGCTCTTCACGAACGCGGGCATGAATCAGTTTAAGGACACGTTTCTCGGAAACGACAAGCGCGATTACGTGCGCGCGTGTTCATCGCAGAAATGTCTGCGCGCCGGCGGGAAGCACAACGACCTGGACGAAGTCGGTAAGACCGCGCGGCACCAGACATTTTTCGAGATGCTCGGGAATTTCAGCTTCGGCGACTACTTCAAACAGGATGCGACCAAGTTCGCGTGGGACCTGCTCGTCAACGAATTCAAGCTCGATCCTGCGCGGATGTGGTTCACCGTCTTCGAAGGCGATGGCGAAGTCGGTCCCGATGAAGACGCCGAGAAGTTTTGGGAAGCAGTCGGTGCGCCGAAAGAGAGAATCCTGCGGTTCGGCCGCAAAGATAATTTCTGGCAGATGGGCGAGACGGGACCGTGCGGTCCATGCAGCGAGATTCATTACTACATGGGCGACGATCCGAACGATGCGGAGAACTGCGCGGCGAACGTTAACGGCCCGGGCGACACCATCACTGAGATTTGGAATCTCGTCTTCATGCAATTCGATCGCAGCGAGGTCGAAGGCGGAAACCCGACCGTTAGGGAGGGTGCGAAGCAGTACAAACTGACGCCTCTGCCCGCGCCTTCAGTCGACACAGGAATGGGACTCGAGCGCCTGGCAGTCGTGCTGCAAGGCGTGAAGTCGAACTACGAAACCGACTTGCTGAAGAACGTCGTCGATTTCGTGGCGCAGGTTGCCGATCGAAATTACGAAGCGGAAACACAGGAAGGTTTTGCGATGCGCGTGATTGCCGATCATGCGCGCGCGACTGCGTTCTCGATTGCCGACGGAATTCTGCCCGGTAACGAAGGCCGCAACTATGTGATTCGCAAAATCATGCGCCGAGCGATCTATCAGGGGCATCACAGGCTAGGTTTGGACGGGTTGTTCTTTCACCAGGTGACGAACTTTGTCGTCGATCAGATGGGCGAGGCATTTCCGGAACTTGAGAGCCATCGCGATTTCATCGACAAGATGGTGCGATTGGAAGAAGAACGATTCGGATCGACCTTGACCGTGGGGTTGCAGAAGCTGGACGAGTTGTTTGCGAAAACGCCGAAAGGGAAAGCTCCGGCGTACAAGGAACTTGCGCGACTGTACGACACTTTTGGGACGCCGCGGGATTTGATCCGCGTGAGTCTCGAAGAGCGTGGCGTACAAATTAGCGAGGAAGAATTTGTCGAGCAATTCGACCGGGCGCTTCAGGAGCTGCAACAGGGAAGTTCGGTTGGCAAGACTGAACAGAAGACCAAGACGAAACCGATTTATGCGGACGTAGCCAATCGCGTTCAGTCGCTCTTCCGCGGTTATGAAACGACGCGCGTTGACGATGCCAAAGTACTCGCGCTCATTCGTGGCGATGAAGAAGTTTCAGAGTTGAAGGAAGGCGAAGATGGCGGCGTCGTGCTTGATCAGACTCCTTTCTATGCCGAGAGTGGTGGCCAGGTTGGTGATGTCGGTTCGATTGTCGCAGGTGGCACGGGCGTCTCGCCCGTGGGTCACGCGCAGGATGCGCGTGCCACGATTGGACGCGTGGCTGACACCTACGCGCCGGTGCAAGGCCTGATTATTCACAAGACACGAGTCGAAAAGGGCAGTCTGAGAGTCGGCGACATCGTCACCGTTGAAGTTGACGTCGTCACGCGCGATGCGACGCGACGCAATCACACGGCAACGCACCTGGTGCATGCTGCTTTGCGCGAAGTGCTCGGAATGCACGTGAAGCAGGCCGGCTCAGTGGTTGCGCCGAACTATCTCCGCTTTGATTTCACTCATTATCAGCCGATGACCGAAGACGAACTGAAGGAAGTCGAACGGCTGGTGAACGAACAGGTTTTGCGGAACGTGAAAGTCGATACCGACATTATGCCGGTCGAAGAGGCGATTCGTTCCGGGGCGATGGCGCTGTTCGGCGAAAAGTATTCGGGCATGATGCGGGTCCTGACAGTCTCCGGTTTTTCGCGAGAACTTTGCGGCGGCACGCACGTGCGCGCGACGGGGGACATCGGTGTCTTCAAAATCACGAGCGACGAGTCAATCGCGTCGGGCGTGCGACGCATTCGCGCGATCACAGGCTTCGACGCGTACGAACGTTTTCGCGAAGACGAGCAGGTAATCGAAGAGGCCGCCGCAACTCTCCGCACCTCGCGTGCCGATTTACCGCATGTTATTGGACGACTTCAGGAAGAACTGAAGAAAGCGCGACGTGAAGCGGAGGAGCTGAAGCTAAAAATCGCCAGCGGCGCCATCGGCAGTGCCGCTTCAAACGGCGACGAAACGCGCGAAGTTGCCGGCGTGAAAGTGGTAGCGAAAGAAGCAAGCGGTCTCGACGCTGGTGGTATGCGTCAACTCTCGGACACGTTGCTCGCGCGCATCAAATCAGGCGTCGTCGTGCTCGGCCGCACGAACGATGGCAAGGCGTCGCTCATCGTGCGCACGTCCGACGATCTCACAAAGAGAATTCCCGCTGGACAAGTTATCAAAGAACTCGCGCCGATTATTGGCGGGCGTGGCGGCGGCAAAGCCGACATGGCCGAAGGCGGCGGCACCCAACCTGAGAAACTCGCGGAGGCTTTGCAGGCGAGCTACGAAGTTATCGAAAAGATGCTGACCTGAAATAAATCCGCGAACTGCTTCGGATGACTTGCTCTGCAAAGACCATTGCGCTTCGCCACATTCGCTCGTAGAATTCGTGGAACCTAACACTCCTGCCCTCGGAGGGTGTCCGCAATGAGCGACCAATTCGCATACGTTGATTTGGAATTAATTGTCCAGAAGGCTGGCAAAAATGAATTCCACGTACGCGCGAAATCCGACACGGGCGAAGGCGAAGTAACTGTCCCAATCAATCCCGAATTAAAAGAGGCTTTGCATTCGTTTGGCGGCGAAAGCAGCGCGCCGGTAGCGAAACAAATGCGACAGTGGGGCGCCGACCTTTTCGATCAGGCGATTCGCGGCGATGTTCTCTACACGTATCAGAAGTGTCGCGATCAGGCGAGGGCGCAGGGCAAGAAGGGCGTACGCTGGCGCTTGACGCTGGATCATGCGGCCGAAGAACTGCCGTGGGACTTCCTAAGATCGGAGCGAAACTTCCTCGCCGTCGATCCGTCTAATCCGGTTGTTCGTTACATCAAGTCCGTCGCCTGCGAACGCGTCATCGTCGAACATCCGTTACAGTTGCTGGTAGTAATCGCCAGCCCAAAAGATTTTGAACCGTTGGAAGCGGCCGCGGAAAAAGAAAGAATCAAAACTTCTCTGGAGCCGTTACTCGCCAACGGTCAAATCAATATTTCCTATATTGAGGGCCCCGATACCTGGAGCAGACTTCAGGACAAGTTGCTTCAGGAGAAGACCCACATGTTGCATTTCATCGGCCACGGCAATTTTGACGAAGAGGGCTCGCAACTGGTCATGGAAGACGAGTGCGGAAATTCCGACCTGCGCGAGAGCGAAGACTTAGCTGTGCTCGCCTTGGACAGACCGCTGCAACTGGTCGTCCTCAACTCATGTTTCGGAGCTAAACGCGACGACACCCAAAAATTTTCCAGCGTGGCGGCGAGTATGGTGCGTTCGGGCGTGCCGGCCGTGATTGCCATGCGGACCGAGATTAGTGACGATGCGGCCCGCGCGATCGCGCAAACCTTTTACACCGCGCTGGCCCTTAACATGCCGGTTGACGCGGCGCTGACCGAAGCGCGAAGAAAAATTTTCCGGTCGGACAGTCTCGAATGGGCCACTCCAATCCTTTACATGCAAGTGCCGGATGGCCAACTGTTTCGGTTTGGCGCCGAGATCGAAGACACGAGTGGCTGGCAAGTCGACGAGATATTCGATAAGGGAAAAAACTGGTGGGACCAGGGAATCAACTTTCTTGATCAGAAGAAAAAGGAATGGGTTCGTTCCCGACCCGCGCCTAACGTTCAGCCGCGCGCGTTGCCGCCTCGTCAGCCCACTCCGCCGCCAACCCCACCCGTCGTGCCAGCCCCAAGCGTGCCGGCCACACCTGAAGAGCGTTCTTATGTACTGGACCAGCGCGATTTGACGCCTTTGGCGATTGCGCTCCAAAAGTGCTTCAGTGTCTACAATCTGGGAAGCGGAAAGAACAAACTGGAGAATGGGAACCTGATCATTACCGGCGGACGAACACCTCAGGATTTGGTGGGATCGATAAAGCTCGAAGGGAACGAGAACACTCTGAAGGTCACGGTTCTGGGAGTACGGACTGGCGTTCCACAACAAAAGTTATTTGATGCACTTTGGCAAACAGTCGAAAACTTTGTCGCAAGCTGCGGTGGACGCCCAAACTCGCCGCACAAAGATCATTGAGCACAGGACTATGTTTTCCCTTGAATGCGATACTCTGTGGGAAAATAAAATGACTCACCGCGGCGAATGAATGCCGCAAGCTTCAACCACAGGACGCGCTCTTCTTCCAAATCGTTTGGCAGTTTCAAATTGAACCGCTGCAGAATGTTTCCGCGGTAGTAGTCGAACGCGACGCGCATTGCATTGCCAACCGCGCGCGCTGAGGCAACGGCGGCACGATACGCGCCGTAACCGATTACTGCGAGTAGGAATGTTGACAGAAGTGTCAGTCCGGCCACCGCCGGTTTGTGATTCGGGAGCCACGTCACCCAGTGCGGTTGGGGCGTGTCCGCGCGCGCTGGATTCCAGCCCGCGACAATGGCAAATCCGACGACGCCGAACTCGATCGCCGATAGATAAATCATCAGCGACAAATTGAGTAAGCCATTCATCGTGGCAAAGCTTGCTTTCAAACCTTCAGCTTTCTCAGCTTCGATTTCCGCCGATAGTCTTGGCCAAAAAACTGCGGCGTCCATCGCATAACGCTCAAATGGATACTCCTCTGCCAGCGCCAGCGTGTTCGCGAGATCCGTGGCGCCGACTCGATCGATATCGACCGGCAAGTCAGGCGCAGCCGGATCTGCCTCAAGCTCTTCGTGCAGCAGTTGCGTCTCTTGCTTTAGTTGATTGATCAGCGCGTCACGTTCGTTTTCGGGCACCTCCGTCGCCTTCTCTTCGCCATGGACTGATTCGAGCAGCACGCCTTGCGTCACCAGAAACAGATATTGACGCCGCAGCGTGCGCAGCTTTGTGTACAAGTCGACGTTACGCCGGCGATTTCGCGCGAGCCATGGCTGAAACAGCGGACGCGCCAGTGACAGGGTGCCCTGGTAGAGTTTGAGCACGCGCGCCGAAAGGGCCGACAGGAAAACTCCGAACAGCAACGGCAGCAAAATGAGTTGGAAGAGACTTGCGCTCAGAATCGCAAGGATCAGTGCGGTCGCGCTCTCGACGTGGGGAATGTCACCAGTGAGCAGCGGCGGTGTCGGTCGTCCGAGCAACGGCCAGATGGTGAATAGATGCAGCAGCACAAACCCAACCGCCGGCAGGAAGTACCAGAAGAAGAACGAGCTGTTCAGCGGATTCTTCAGCCAGTCGCGAACTACGCTACCCGCTTCGTTAAAAATGCTTGCCGAGATTCCAAGCATGAGATCAGCGTCGTTGGTTTCGATTACTTCTTTGAAGAACTCAACAGAATCGATCCGTAGTCTTTGAGCTTTACGTACTTGCCGCCGAGCTGCTCGAGACTCGTTGACGACAACGGCAGTCCGCCGGCGTTGCCGCCGCCGCGGCGAACGTTTTCGACTAAGATTCCGACCGGGGCACCGTCAGTCACGAGCAGTACACCGCCGGGGGTTTTGCGCGCGAGTGTTTCTGCTGCTTTTGTCTCAAGACTGTAGCGGTCAACGCTTGCAACTGTCTTTATTTCCGCCGAATCCCGAAGCCGTACCTCTGCGGCGTTCTTGTTCGTGACGAGTGGTGCGGCGATCTCGCTGATGCGAGCAGCGCGCCATGAACCATCGGGCAGTTGCACAACAACATGCCACCAAGGCTGGCCGCCCACGGCGTTCAGCGCCGCGATCACCTGGCCGAACTTCGCATCACCCGTAACAGCGATGAAGCCGTTCTTCTCTTTTTGCAGTGCGTTGTCGGAGATCGGCATAGTGAGCGGCGATTCTAGACTGTTCGCGGAGGATTGGAAAGACAATTACCGCCACGGCAAAAACCAAAAGAGTAGCTCGAAAGGAAATCAATCGCTGAAGCGGATTCTGTCTGCTCGACTAGTACGTTTGGGATCGTACATGTTTGTTGTTTTCACGTGCTCCGCGCGAAATCCCACGCCGACAATTCGCGCTGGAATCCTTCGCAAGAACGGCCAGCGATTGAAGAGCTTCATCACTGACGGCAGACGGAAATCGGGATTGCCGAGCACGCGATGAATTACATTGTTCTGCAGAATGATCTGAAGGCTTTGTGTCATCCGCGTCGGGAAATCGCGTCGGAGTTGGACGCGCTCCAGATCAGCGAGTGACACAGTATTGCGCGACAAACGCTCGGCCAAAATATTTGCGGCTGCGACTGCGTCCTGAATTGCCAGATTGATGCCCACCCCACCGATTGGCGACATCGCATGCGCCGCATCACCGATGCATAGCAACCCGGGTCGATACCATTTCATCAGCCGATCAATGCGAACGGTCAACAGCCTGATTGGGTCCCAATTGGCCAGTTCATTCGTGCGGTCGGCGACAAACGGCGCGACCGAAACGACATCGTTGCGAAACTGTTCAAGACCGCGCGCCTTGATGTTTTCGAACTCGCCTTTGCGAATCAGGTAACCGCATTGCCAGTAGTCGCCGCGATTCAACATGACCATCATCTTGCCATCGACAATGCGGCCAAGTGTCTGCTCGCCGTCTGAATCTTTTCGGGAAAGCCGAAACCACAACACGTCCATCGGCGCACCAAACTTCTGAGTTTCGAGCCCCGCTTTGTCGCGCACAATCGAACCGCGCCCGTCGGCGCCGATCGTCAAGTCAGCGCGAACTTCGAGATCTTCGTCAGGCGCTCTCGCCTCTACGCCGGCAACGCGACCGCCTTCGGTGATCACGTCGACGACCTCGGCCTGCATGATCAATTTGAACGTCGGATATTGACGAGCGTGGTCAGCGAGAAAATCGAGAAAGTCCCACTGCGGCACCAGCGCAATGAACTTGCACTTGGTGGGGAGATGCGAAAAGTCCGCGAGCTGCAGAAAGTCTTCGCCGATCTGTCCGCCAAGTTGGCGCACTTCCTGATGTGGGAGTTTCAAGAATTCTTCGAGCAAGCCCAGCTCGTGCATCACTTCGAGCGTCGAAGGGTGTACGGTGTCACCGCGAAAGTCGCGGAGAAAGTCTGCGTGTTTTTCGAGCACCACTACCTCGACACCGGCGCGCGCCAGCAAAAAGGCCAGCATCATTCCCGCCGGCCCACCGCCTGCGATGCAGCAACGCGTCGTTATCTTTGTCGCGCCATCCATAGACACAACAGCCCGAAAGGAACCACGATCAGTACTTCACGCAAGGAGGCGTTGAGCGGCCACGGGTGGCCAAACACTTCAAACCGAAATGGCTTGATCAATCTGTACACATGCAGACCACCAATTGAGAGATGAAGTACTCCGGACAAAATTCCTGCAATAGAGCGATGCGCCACCCGCACGACGGCAATCAGATTGATTGCGATCAGTGCGCTGTAGATCAGCAGCGAAGCTACACTATCAAATCTCGTGAACTCCCAACTCCCGACGACGAAGCTGCTGTTTGTTTCAAGGCGATAGTAATGGCAGGCCCAATGCGGCATCCATGAGCACGCCGCAATTGCAAAAAATACTCGCTGCCACTGCTCACGCACGGGAATCTATTTCGAGAGCGTTGCCCTTTGCGATCTTTCGCGTTTGCAGGAACTGATAAACGCCGCCGCCAAAGAAGCTGTAGAACAAGCCAACCCAAAAAAGCGAGTAAAAATAGAGGAGCACTCCCGCGAACGCCAGCGGAAGTAACAAAAGGCCAAACGAGACAACCAACACGGTCACGATCGTGGTGAACTCTACTCGATTGAATAGATCGTAGAGTTTTGTCGCCACGCTTCGCCACCAACGCCAGACTGTCGGAAAGCCCCAGAAGCATGACCAGAACATGTAGCCGTAGATGACGCCACCCAGCGCTGCACCGAAAGCCATGGCTGCAAACGGCTGCTTGCCACTATCAGGAATTGCAGAAATCTGCATTGCCAGAATCAGTGCGCCAATGGGAAGGCCGATTGCGCCTGCTATCCAATTCCGTCGGATAGTCGCCTTTGCTTTATCAGGCGTCAGCGGCGCCGGCAGCACAAGCGTTTGCGCGGCGTCTGTGACCCGTGGCTTAAGTGGCAAGGTGGCCGCTGGATCGTGATAAGACGCGGACAACAACTGACCATCTGCAATGCAAAAACTCAGCGATTCGTCAGAGTAAGTTCGCTCGCATTCGGGACAACGCTTCATGTCGGGGATGTCGCGCCACTTCTATATCTGCGGTCGGGCAATGTCAATGCAATTCCGGCCTGCAAAACTACTAAATTTCGCCGTCTGCATGTATGATTTGCGCGCTCTTCAAACCCTGACCCTTGTTTTAAGGAGTATTTATGAAAAGAATTACCCTGGTAATCTTAAGCACCGCAGTTGCCTTAGTCCTGTTTGCTTGTTCGAAGTCCGAGAACACGAGCAACAGCAATGCGAATTCATCCACTACCGCAACGAAATCGATGGCCACTCCGGGAACTTCGACCGCTTCAACCAGCGCGGGCGATAAGATTGGTGTCCCGGAGTGCGATGACTTTATCGCTAAGTACGAGGCCTGTGTTTCAGGAAAAGTTCCTGAGATGGCCCGCGCCCAATACCAGAGTGCTGTGAAGCAGTGGAAGGAATCCTGGAAGAAGTTGGCTGAGAATCCGCAGACAAAGGGATCCTTAACGGCAGCTTGCAAACAGGCCGCAGAGCAACAGGCAGCAGCGTTGAAATCGTTTGGCTGCACCTTCTAATTTGTCAATCAATTTGCCAAGCAGATTACCGGCGGCTCTTAGGAAAGCAGCCCCCCACTGACAGCCGGCATGATGCAGATTTCAGCGGTGTCATTTAGCGGCGCGTCCAGGACTTGATCGCGACGTACGATGCTGTTGTTGACGAAGATGTTCACGTGCTGACGGACTTCACCTTGTTCCGTCAGCACGCGATCTTTTAGGCCTACATGTTGCGCCCACAAGTCATTCAACGCATCGCGAACGGTCGCCGCTGTCGCCTCAATCCTGATCTCGGCGGCTCCCGCCGTGAACTCAGTTAGGTAACCCGCAATTTGGAAAGTGATCATGCGATTGCGCGAGCAAGATGCTCGCGGACCGCAGACTAGCCACCCCAGCGCGGCTGCCGCGCCGGGGACCCCGGTAGATGCCTGCGCTCCAAGTTCCGTTTATACTTGCTCTTCTACCTTGAATGGCGAGCGCGAGTCAAAAATTAGCGGACGAACAATTAAAAGAACGTGTGCGCACATTCTGGCAGGCGCACCCGTGCGGCACAAAGTTCAGCGATGCCGAAATTGGCACCCGCGCGTTCTTTGAGCGAATCGAAGCGCATCGTTACGAAAAAGAATGGCACATTCCCGCCGCCGCAAACTTCGCGAATACGCGAGGTTTGAAAGTGCTCGAAATTGGCTGTGGGCTCGGAACTGACGGCGCGCAGTTTGCAAAAGCGGGCGCTGATTACACCGGCGTCGATCTTACTAACGCGGCGATCGAGTTGGCGCGCAGACGGTTCGAGCTGTTTGGATTGACAGGAAAGCTTCAAGTTGCGGACGCGGAAAATCTGGACTTTCCGGATGAATCGTTTGATGTCGTGTACTCGCACGGCGTTCTTCATCACACGCCGGACATCGACGCCGCGGTGCAGGAAATTCATCGAGTGCTTAAACCGGGCGGTCGCGCGATCGTGATGCTCTATCATCGCGGCAGCTACAACTATCGCATCGGTATCCGTGTCCTGCGTCGGGCCGGGGCCGGGCTTTTGAAAACTGATACGGGCATCAAGTTGATCAATGTGCTAACTGGTGAGCCGACCGAAGCATTGCAAGAGCGCGCCGCAATGATGCGCGCCACAAATGGCGAGACATCAGCTGATCAGTTACTGAACGAAAGTACCGACGGCGCGGGCAATCCGCTGGCGCGTGTGTACTCTCGACGCGAAGCGCGTCAGTTGTTCAAGGACTTTTCAAAGGTCGAGCTGCGCGCCTATTTTTTGAACAAACGGTTCATTCCCATTGTGGGAAATCTTCTGCCCCGCTCAATTGAATCGGCGCTAGCGTCGCGATGGGGCTGGCATTTGTGGATTTACGCTACTAGATGATCTTTGTACTTTGATCTTTGTGCTTTGACTTCTTGTCGCAAGCCCGAGTCTCCGTAATACTGAAAAAACAAAGCTCTAAGTACAAAGTACTAAGTACGAATGCGAAACATTCTTATTACAGGCGGCGCGGGATTCATCGGCTCGCATCTGGTCGATCGGCTTCTGAGCGAAGGCGACTGGAGGATAAGTGTCGTTGATGATTTCAACGATTTCTATTCGCCGTCGATCAAACGCGAAAACATTCGCGAACACCTTGCGAATGAGAGGTACAAGCTGGTCGAAGCTGACATCCGCAACTCCGCAAGCCTGGAAAAAGCATTCGCGGAAACACACTTTGATTGCATTGTGCATCTTGCGGCGCGTGCGGGCGTGCGGCCTTCTTTAAAAGAACCGCGGCTTTATGTTGAGACGAACGTCAACGGCACGTTGAATGTGCTCGAGATGGCGCGAAGGCATGGCGTGAAGCAATTCGTGTTTGGTTCGTCTTCATCTGTCTACGGTGTTAACGAGAAAGTTCCGTTTGCGGAGGAAGATCCAATCTTCAATCCAATTTCTCCGTACGCGGCCACGAAAGCAGCGGGTGAATTGATCTGCCACACCTACGCGCATCTCTATGACATGCGCATTGTGTGTTTGCGCTTCTTTACGGTTTACGGTGCGCGCCAACGACC
>Ga0068861_100003020_pt1 | contig 11112 bp, 8 predicted proteins | sample KBSSwiS42_FD_66593 | JGI IMG/M metagenome (GOLD analysis project Ga0068861, IMG submission 66593) | Switchgrass rhizosphere microbial communities from Kellogg Biological Station, Michigan, USA - KBS Switchgrass S4-2 | ecosystem: Host-associated > Plants > Roots > Rhizosphere > Soil ...
AATCGAGCACGGGTGAATCCGCCCTTGGCCACCATCGATTTCGCCGGCGCGCAGCGCTGGGCAAAATCGAGCACGGGTGAATCCGCCCTTGGCCACCACTCATCCTCCATCCTCAATCTTCGTTCCACGCAGTCATCCATCCCGCACGACACGGCTTGACAGCAGCGCACGAGTGCACTGATAGTTCAGCACCCTGATAAGCTCGACGGGCGAGGAACGTCGGCTACAAAAACTAGAAATGCCTTGGGAGAGAAAAATGAAACTTTGCTTTTCTGCCGTGTTTTTGCTGCTGCTCGCCGTAATTGGCGGCGTTGCTTCAGCGGCCGAACTGACCTTGCGCTTCGGCACGCCATTTGTCACCAATAGCAACCTGCACAAGGCGATGGAAAAGTTCTCCGAGGTCGTCGATAAGGAAAGCGGCGGCAAGATCCGCGTGCAGGTCTATGCGGACAGTCAGATCGGCGATATCCAGCAACTCATTGCCGGCATGCAGCTTGGCACGGTCGATATGGCCTATCTCGGGGTCGGCAACGCCGGCCAGCTCAAGGGCTGTGGAGCGCTGAATGTTTCTTACCTGCCTTATCTGTTCAAAAACAAGCGCGCCGCGGAAGAAGGGCTCAATGGTCCCATTTTCCAGGAGCTCTACGAGCAATGCGCACAGTCTGCCGGCGTGCGCATCTTCGCGGTCGGCGGCGATCGCAGCGCGCGCGCGCTCGTCACGACCAAGGGGCCGATTCTCAAGCCGGAGGATCTCAATGGAATGCGCTTGCGCATCCCGCCGATCCCGATATTCCGTGAGACGTTCGAAGCCGTCGGCGTCAAGGTCGTGCCGCTCGGCCTCAACGAGGTCTACATGGCGTTGTCGCGCGGCCAGGTGGATGGACAGGACAACGGCTTCGATCTGACGCTTACGTTTCGCTTCCACGAAGTTTCGAAGTTCTGGTCGGCGACCGACCATTGCTACGACGCGGGCGCGTTCTACGTTTCCGAGCGCAAATGGAAAACCTTCACACCCGAACAGAAAGAGCTGTTCAAGCGCGCAGCAACCGAGGGCGGCAGACTGGCCACGGTGCTGGGTGAGGAATTCGATAGGCGGGGGCTGGAAGAACTCAAGAAAGCCGGTGTGAATTATGTCGTGCCGGACAAGGCCGCCTTCGAAAAGGCCTGGGCCAACGTCTACAAGAGCTACGAAGGAAAGGTGTGGCCCGTCGGTTTGGTGCAACGGATCAAAGCGGCGCAGAAGTAATCGTGGTCGACTTTCTGGATAAGACGCTGCGGGTGGTCGAACGCGCGCTCGAGTGGCTTATCGCTGCGCTCGTGGCTGCCCTGCTCATCATCGTGGCGTCAACCTTCATAGACCGTCATTTCGTAACCCTTCCCATGGCGGCCCCGGATGCCTACGCCAGAGTCATGCTGGTATGGCTGACTTTCATCGGTTTCGCACTGGCCGTCAAAGGGGGGCTCAACATTCGCGTCGATCTCATCGACGCGCATCTGCCTGCGAATGTAAGAAGAGTCCTCGACTATGTTTTTGATTTGATCATGCTGGGATTGACAGTGATTCTCGGCATGAACGGGTGGCGGCTGGTCGTGATCGGACGGGACCAGGAAAGGCTGGGAACGATGATGTCCGAAGCCTGGCCGTCGGCCGCGTTGTTCGTTTCCTGCATCCTCCTTGTGCTGTTTCTGGTGCTGCGCATCCTGTTGCGATGGTCTGGACGGGAGCTCCCGCGACACATGCCACTCGAGGTCGAGTAAGCCGTGCTGTTGCTGCTGTTCGTTGCCTTCATCCTGGCGTTGATCATCGGCTTCGATGTCGGATTCTCGATGATCCTGTCGGCCTGGCTTGGCGTCGAGTACCGAGGCAATGCGGTCGACCCTGCGATGATGCCCCTGTCGATGATCGCCGGGGTGGACACGTATGCCCTCGTGCAGGTGCCGCTGTTCATTCTTGCCGGTGAGCTCATGAACCGCGGCGGATTGACGATGCGCTTGATCGACTGGGCGCAGGCGATTGTGGGCAGGGTCAAGGGCAGCCTCGGCCACGTTTCGATTCTCACCAACCTCATCATGGCGGGAGTGTCCGGCTCGGCGGTCGCCGATGCCGTTGCTACCGGCAAGCCGCTGATCCCGGCAATGCAAAGGGAAAAATACGGGGAAGGCTTTGCGGGTGCCGTCATTGCCGCCGGCGCATTGCTCGGCCCGATCATTCCCCCGTCCATCCCGATGGTCGTGTACGCGCAATTGTCCAGTCAGTCGGTGGTGAAGCTGTTCATGGCAGGCGTCGTCCCCGGCCTGCTGCTTGCGGCAGGCTTCATGGTGGTGTGCTCCATCGTGGCGCGCGTGCGCAACTATCCGAGCCGCGCCCCCGTGGCATGGCAGGGTAAGGCGAAGGCGACGGGCCGCGCCGGCTGGGCATTGCTGATGCCGGTCATTATCATCGGCGGAATTCGCTTCGGCCTCGTCACCGACACCGAAGCCGCCGCCGTGGCAGTGACTTATTCGCTGATCGTGAGCCTGTTCATCTATCGCGGGCTCAAACTCAAAGAGTTGCCCAAATTGCTGTTCGAGTCGGGTCGTTCCACTGCAGTCATCCTGTTCCTTCTTGCTGCCGCCGGACCGTTCAGTTGGCTGGTGGCGGAAAGCCAGGTCAGCCAGACCGTAGTCGCGACGATCCAGAGCGTGTCGACGAATCCCATCATCGTCTTCCTGATTATTAACGTCTTCCTGCTGCTGATCGGCTGCATTGTCGAGCCATTGCCGGCGATGATTATTTTCCTGCCGGTGCTGATTCCGCTAGGAGCGCAATTGGGCGTCGATCCGATCCAGTTCGGTGCCGTGGTGGTCCTGAATCTGATGATCGGCCTGATGCATCCTCCCATCGGCTTGCTACTGTTCGTCGTTTCCAGTGTCGGCAAGATCCGCATTGGCCCGGTAATGTGGGAAATACTGCCTTTCCTGGCCTGGGCGGTCATCGTGCTCGGACTGACTATCGTCTACCCGCCCCTGACGCTCTGGCTCCCGGCCCAGATCAAGTAGCCGGCCAAACGGAGCAGTGCTCCCGCGGGGGAAAGAGACCTTTTGGCCTATAATCAGAGACCTCGGCCGGGGTTTGTGGCCTTCAATCGCAGGTCTCGATGCAGCTGTTCGCTTTCGGCATGAATCATCACACGGCCCCGCTCGCGGTACGCGAGCAGGTGACCTTCCACGCCGAGAATCTGGAGGCGGCGTTGCGCGATCTCGTAGCGCACGAATCGGTGCGCGAGGCCGCGATCATTTCCACCTGTAATCGCACCGAAGTCTATTGCAACACCCCCGAACCCGTGCGGCTGATCGACTGGCTCGCCCGCTATCACCATCTGAAGGCTCCGGCACTTGAACCGTTTCTCTACACCCTACCGCGCGAGCGCGCAGTAACTCACGCCTTCCGCGTCGCCAGCGGCCTAGATTCGATGGTGATCGGCGAACCGCAAATACTCGGACAAATGAAGGATGCGGTGAAGTCGGCCGAGCACGCCGGCACGCTCGGCACGGTTTTGCACCGGCTTTTCCAGTCCACGTTCTCCGTGGCAAAGGAAGTCCGCACACGAACTGAAATCGGCGCAAGTTCGGTTTCGATGGCCGCCGCCGCCATCAAGGTTGCCGAGCGGATTTACCCAAGCATTGCCAGCCAGAAGGTCCTGTTCGTCGGCGCCGGTGAAATGATCGAGCTTTGCGCGACGCACTTCGCGTCGAAACAGCCGCGGGAGATAATGTTCGCGAACCGTTCCATCGAGCGCGGCGCCGCGCTCGCGAGCCGTTTCCAGGGGCGCGTTATCGCGTTGAGCGACCTGCCTGAACAATTGGCGAGACACGACATCGTGGTCACCTGTACGGCGAGCACCCTGCCGATCCTCGGAAAGGGCATGATCGAACGCGCGATCAAGACGCGGCGCCATCGCCCGATGTTGATGATCGATCTGGCCGTGCCGCGCGACGTCGAGGTGGAAGTCGCGGAGCTCGACGACGTGTTTCTCTATTGCGTGGACGATCTCGGCAAGATCGTGCAGGAAGGCCTCGAAACCCGCCATGCCGCAGTTGCGCAGGCCGAGGCCATCATCAACACCAACGTGCACGCCTTCATGCAATGGCTGGAGAACCGGGAACTCGTCCCTACCATCCGCGCGTTGCGAGATCAGGCCGAACGCACGCGCCGCCATGAACTGGAACGCGCGACACGCCTGCTGGCCAAAGGCGAAGACCCTGCACAGGTGCTCGAACAGCTGTCGCATTCCCTGACCAACAAATTCTTGCACGCTCCCACCCAGGCGCTCAACGTCGTCGAAGCCAGTGAGCGCGACGCCCTGGTCGCCGCGCTCAACCGCCTGCACGGAGTCAACCCGCCGGAATGAAACCTTCCATCGCCTCCAAGCTGGCGCAACTTTCCGCCAGATTGGAGGAACTCAATGCGTTGCTGTCCAGCGAGGAGGTCACCAAGAACCTGGAGAATTATCGCAAGCTCACGCGTGAGCATGCCGAGATTACCCCGCCGGTCGAGCTTTATCACGCTTATGTCCAAAGCGAACGCGATGTCGCCGCCGCCCAGGAAATGGCGAACGACCCTGAAATGCGTGAACTCGCCGAAGCCGAAATCAACGAGGGCAGGCAGCGCTTGCTTGATCTAGAAGCCGAATTGCAACGGCAGCTTTTGCCCAAGGATCCCAGTGACGAGCGCAATATCTTTCTCGAAATCCGGGCTGGAACGGGTGGGGATGAATCGGCCCTGTTTGCCGGCGACTTGTTCCGCATGTACTTCCGCTACGCCGAACGGCTGGGCTGGAAAGTCGAACTCATTTCCCAGAGCCAGAGCGAACTCGGCGGATACAAGGAAGTAATTGCCAAGATCATCGGGCTGGGCGTCTATTCGAAATTGAAGTTTGAGTCGGGTGGCCATCGCGTGCAGCGCGTTCCCGCGACGGAGACACAGGGCCGTATTCACACCAGCGCCTGCACCGTGGCCGTGATGCCGGAAGCCGACGCGATCGAAGACGTTGTGCTCAATCCTGCGGAATTGCGCATCGATACCTTCCGCGCCTCCGGCGCAGGCGGCCAGCACATCAACAAGACCGATTCCGCGGTGCGCATTACGCATTTGCCCACGGGTATCGTCGTCGAATGCCAGGACGACCGATCCCAACACAAGAACAAGGCGCAAGCATTGTCGGTGCTGGCCGCGCGCATCAAGAACAAACAGGTTCGCGAGCAGCAGGCAAAGCAGGCGGCGACACGCAAATCCCTGGTTGGAAGTGGCGATCGTTCGGAACGCATTCGCACCTATAACTTCCCGCAAGGAAGAGTGACCGATCATCGCATCAACCTGACGCTTTATAAAATCGACCAGATCATGGATGGCGCGCTCGACGATTTGATCGATGCACTCCAGGCCGAGCACCAGACCGAGCTGCTTGCGGCGATGGCCGAAGAGACTTTCGCAGTGCAGGCGTGAACCCGAGCCTCGGCAGGTTGCTCGACGAGGCCGCACGCGATCTTTCCGACTGCGGCGACGCAAGGCTGGAATCGCAGATTCTGCTCGGCCATGCTCTGGGCGTTTCCCGTGGCTGGCTCGCGGCACACGGAGATGAGTCTGCCGACCCGAAAGCCGTAGACGTGTTTCGCGAACTGGTTCGGCGCCGTCGCGGTGGGGAACCGGTCGCATATCTGGTGGGCAGGCGCGAATTTTATGGCCTCGATTTCCGGGTTACGCCGGACGTATTGATCCCGCGCGCAGATACGGAAACCTTGATAGAGGCTGCCTTGGACAAATTGCCCGCGAATGTGCAGGCCGACGTACTTGACCTGGGCACAGGCAGCGGCTGCGTGGCCATCACCCTTGCTCACGAACGGCCCGCCGCGCGTTTTACGGCCGTGGACGTTTCAAGCGCCGCGCTGAACGTTGCGCGGCAAAATGCCCAAGCGGTCGATGTGGGTGTGGAATTTGTGCACTCGCATTGGTTCGAAGCACTGGCCGGACGGTGTTTCGACATGATCATTTCCAACCCGCCTTACGTCGCGGCGCAAGATCCGCATTTACAGCAAGGCGATCTACGCTTTGAGCCCACGCCGGCGTTGGCCTCGGGCAATGATGGTCTGGCCGACATCCGCCAGATCGTGACCGGGTCGCCCGACCATCTGCGTTCCGGAGGCTGGTTGCTGTTCGAGCACGGTTATGATCAGGCGCAGGCCAGCAGAGACCTCTTGGTCGACACGGGCTTTGTGGACGTTTTCGCTCGGGTGGACATCGCAGGATTGTCACGCGTGGCAGGCGGCAGGCTATTGACGTCGAAATCATCGAATCGTTAACATCGGAACTGTAAACGGAGAACGCCTGTCAACCGGGCCTCCTTCACCTAATCCAGAGGTATCAAATCCATGAACGCTCAAGACAAGATAAGACAGCAGGTCACGGGCAATCCGATCGTGCTGTATATGAAAGGCACACCGGATGCGCCAATGTGCGGATTTAGCGCCGCCGCCGTGCAGATTCTCGAAGCCTGTGGCGCGGAGAACGTGGCCACGGTCGACGTGCTCAGCGATCAGGATGTGCGCCAGGGCATCAAGGAATACTCCAACTGGCCCACGATTCCGCAGCTGTATGTGAACGGCGAATTCGTCGGGGGCGCGGACATCATGCGCGAAATGTACCAATCAGGTGAGTTGCAGAAACTTTTCGGCAAATAAACGGCGTTCCTGCCAAAAGGGCTGGCCTGCGCGCCAGCCTTTTTGTTTGTAATGACTTCCGAAGCTCCCTCCCGACGGCGATTTATTCTGCATGCGCATAATGCTTATGCCGCAACCAAAGCCGCCATAACGAGGTACAGCGCTGATTCGTCAACGGGACAATATTCCGCGCTATCATGCTTGCGGCGGAACGAGAACAAGTTCGACGGTGCTTTATTCGATTCATGCCGCTGATCCCCTGCTAGTCGGAGAATCATCATGATGGAATTAGTGCGGGTCGCCCTGCGCCGCCCGTACACGGTCGCTGTCCTTTCGCTGCTGGTGCTCCTGCTCGGCGGACTGGCGGTGACGCGAATGGTGGTCGATTTTTTTCCGAAGATCGATATCCCGGTCGTATTCGTGGGCTGGAACTACCCGGGACTCTCGGCCGAAGAAATGGAGCGCCGCGTCATCATCATCAGCGAGCGCGCCTATTCGACCACGGTCAATGGCATCGAGCGGATTGAATCAAACTGCATTCCCGGCATTGGCCTCGTCAAGGTCTACTTCCACCAGGGCACCGATATAGGCGCATCCATTGCGCAGATCAATGCGATCAACGGAACCGTCCTGCGCATTCTGCCGCCCGGTATAACGCCGCCGGTGATCATTCAGTACGACCCGGCCACCGTTCCGATCGTGCAAATGGTGTTGTCGAGCAAGACGGTTTCCGAGGGGCGCATTTTCGATCACGCATTTAATTTCGTGCGCGTGAGATTGTTCACCATTCCGGGCCTGACTGTTCCGGCGCCTTTCGGCGGCCGCTTGCGCCAGATCATGGTGGACCTCAATCCGCAGCTCATGACTGCGAAGGGCATCTCGCCCAATGACGTAGTCAATGCGCTGCAGAGCTCGAACATCCTGGTTCCGGCAGGGACCGCGCGCATCGGCTCGATCGAATACAACGTCATGATGAACTCCAGTCCGCCGACGGTGGACCAGTTCAATCAGATGCCGCTGCGGGTTTCGAATGGCGTCCCGGTGTTGCTCGGCGATGTAGCCAAAGTCGGCGATGGCTTTGCCGTGCAGAACAATATCGTCCACGTGGACGGTCGGCGTGCGACTTATCTGACGATCCTGAAACATTCGGAGGCGTCGTCGCTTGCCGTGGTCGAAGCCACGCGCGCCATGCTGCCCGAGATCCAGAAGGCGGCGCCCGAAGGCATCGAAGTCAAACTCGATTTCGACCAATCCGTCTACGTACGCGCGGCGATCAAAAATGTCGCGACCGAGGCCGTGATCGCGTCCCTACTGGTTTCGCTGATGGTGCTGCTTTTTCTCGGCTCCTGGCGCAATACCATTGTCGTGATCACATCGATCCCGTGCGCGATGGCGGCCGGAATACTCGGACTGTATTTCACCGGCAACACCATCAATCTCATGACGCTCGCCGGCTTGTCGCTCGCGACCGGTATCCTTGTCGACGACGCCACGGTCGCGGTGGAAAACATCCATCGCCATCGTGCGATGGGGCAACCGCTTACCGTGGCAATTCTGGAAGGATCGCGCGAAGTGGCGGTTCCTCGCACGATGGCGACGCTGGCGATCTGCATCGTGTTCATTCCGGTTGCATTTCTCTATGGCGTATCCAAATTCCTTTTCGTTCCGTTGGCGCTCTCGGTAGTATTCTCGCTGCTCGCTTCGTATATTCTTTCGTTCACACTGGTGCCGATGCTGTCACGCCAGCTGCTGGCCGGCGAGCATCACGACGACGGCACCGCGAAGGGAATCGGTGCCCGCCTGAATCGCGCCCGGGAAAACAGCCTGGAGTGGTTGCAGAACACTTACGGTGCGGTATTGGCGGTCATCATGCACCATCGGCCGTTCGTGCTGGTCTGCCTGCTGTTGATGGGCGGCGTCAGCGTATTTCTGGGCAGGATCGTAGGCACGGATTTCTTCCCGACGGCCGATGTTGGCATCCTGAAACTGCACTTTCGCGCGCCGATGGGTTTGCGCATCGAAGAAACCGAGAAACTCGTCATTGCCGTGCAGGAGGAAATCCGCAAGGTCATTCCCGCCGAGGAAATATCGACCATCAACGACATGATCGGAGTGCCGCTGTTCTTCAATCTCGCGTTCGTGCCCACCGACAACATCAGCGGCATGGATGCCGACATTCTGATTTCGTTGAAGCACCCACACAAGTCTTCGGCACACTGGATGCGCGAACTCAGGGCGAAGCTACCGCCAAAATTCCCCGGATCGACGATGTACTTCCAGAACGCCGACATTGTCACGCAGGTGCTCAATTTTGGTCTGCCTGCTCCGATCGACGTGCAGATCCAGGATGCCAACTTCGAGCGCGCGCAGGGTTACGCCGCGAGGGTCCGCAAGATCATCGAGGAGACCCCGGGTGCCGTCGACGTCCGCCAGATGCAGGTACTGAATTATCCCGCGCTGCGCGTGGAAGTCGACCGCGTGCGTGCCGCGCGGCTGGGACTCACGCAGCGCGACGTCGCCAGCAATGTGTTGACGACGCTGTCGTCCAGCGCCATCGTCAATCCGTCCTATTTCCTGAATCCCAACGGCGTCAACTACACCGTGGCTGTGCAGACGCCGATCGAACGCATGACTTCCGTGGATGACCTGATGGCGACACCTATAACATCGGGATCCGCCTCGGTGCTCGACACGACGGCGGCGGCGCGCCTGGATGCAACACCGGGCGCGCCGGTGACCCATTTGTCCAATATCGCCACGATCAAGCCGGAAACGAGTTACCAGTCGGTTTCGCACTACACCGTGCAGCGCATCCTCGACATCGCGGCCAACGTCGATGGTCGCGATCTGGGCGGCGTAGTTTCGGACATCAAACGCAAGATCGACGCAATGACGGCAGAAAAGGACTTCCCGCCGACCGCCAGGATCAACATCCGCGGCCAGTACCAGGTCATGAATTCCTCGTTCGAAAGCCTCATTGGCGGACTGCTGCTGGCAATCGTGCTGGTATACGCGCTGTTGGTGGTCCTGTTCCAGTCCTGGATCGATCCGTTCATCATCATGATGGCGGTGCCGGGTGCGCTGATCGGCATCCTTTGGATTCTCGCGTTGAGCGGCACCACGATCAACGTCATGTCGCTGATGGGCGCGATCATGGCGGTGGGCATTGGAGTTTCCAACTCGATCCTGGTTGTGAGCTTTGCCAACGAACTGCGGGTGCAAAAAAATCTGGGCGTCGTCGAAGCGGCGATCGAGGCGGGCATGACGCGTTTGCGCCCGGTGTTGATGACCGCGCTGGCCATGATCATCGGCATGGTGCCGATGGCGCTCGGATTGGGCGAGGCTGGCGAGCAAAACGCACCATTGGGACGAGCGGTAATCGGCGGATTGGCGATGGCGACCGTTGCAACCCTGTTCGTGGTCCCGGTGATCTATACCTTTGTCAGAAAGAGCATGCCGATCCTGCACAATCTCGATGCCCGGTTCGAGGCCGAGTCGCAGGGCCGTCAAGCCTGAGGAGTTTCAGCATGGCTGCGATGCAGCGAAGACGAGATTCTTTCGTGGTTTTCTACGTAATTGCCTTCGTGCTGGTTGCGGTGGCGAGCGTGGCCGTGTGGTGGTTTTGGCAGGACAAGAACAGTCACCTGGCGGAAGAAGCCAAAGCGCGCACGGCCCTACTGGATGCGGGACCCACCGTCCTGGTCGGCCAATCCGTGCGCGGCTCCGCGGCGCGCAAGATCAGCATGACGGGCGAACTGCGTCCCTGGAAATCGACCACACTCTATTCCAAGGTGGGCGGATATCTGTCGAAGATCACGGTTGACGTGGGTGATCGCGTGCGTGCGGGACAGTTCATCGCAGAAGTCCAGGCTCCCGAGCTGGAATCCGAATACAAGAGCACGATTTCAGAAATGGAGAATCGCCAACGCATCGCGCAGCGCACGAAGGACCTTGCCGACAAGGGGTTTTTTTCGCAACAGGCGCGTGACAATGCGGACACCGACGTGAGGACAGCTCGCGGAAGGGTCGAAACCCTGCGCTCGCAGATGGGTTACCGTAGCCTTTATGCTCCCTATGACGGCGTCGTGACGGGCCGATATGTGGATCCGGGCGCACTGATCACCAACGCCGCCAACAACCAGACCTCGTCGCAACCGGTCGTCACGATTTCGGATTCGTCCAAACTGCGCGTCAGCGTATACGTCGAACAGGTCGATGCACGCTTTGTGCGTCCCGGCATCGAGGCGGAGATTATCGATGCCGCCAATCCCACGCAGCGCATCAAAGCCACGGTCAGCCGCGTTGCCGGTGAACTCGATCCGAAGACGCGCACGCTGCTGGCCGAGGTCGATTTCGACAATCGCGCCGGCACTTTCATTCCGGGTTCCTTCGTAAATGTATCCCTGATGGTGCCGC
>Ga0068861_100003025_pt1 | contig 11105 bp, 8 predicted proteins | sample KBSSwiS42_FD_66593 | JGI IMG/M metagenome (GOLD analysis project Ga0068861, IMG submission 66593) | Switchgrass rhizosphere microbial communities from Kellogg Biological Station, Michigan, USA - KBS Switchgrass S4-2 | ecosystem: Host-associated > Plants > Roots > Rhizosphere > Soil ...
ACGGCACCGCTGCGATCGATATATCCATAGGAGTTGTCTTGCGTTCGTATGACGGCGAGACCGTAAGCGAACGCATGGATCTCCTGCAGCGTCGGAGTCAGCAACCAACTGCCGTCAAGGTTCAGCAATCCCACAGCGTTGCCGACGCGGACTCGAGCCTTGCCGGCGACGAATGCATGCACTTCGTCCAGGTCCGGCTGGCGCAGGATCCGGCCTTCCGTCATCGATGCGAGGCCATAGCGGCTATCGCGTTCTATCCAGGCAAGCGCCGGCTCGCCGGTGCGCAGGATGCGATCCCATTCAGCCGCGAAAACCTCGCCTTGCTCGCTGCGGACGCCCCATCGAGTGCCGGATTTGAATCGCTGCAGGCCGTTGCCCAGATCGGGTTCGCTGCCCAGTTCGTCGTACTCGTGATCGGCGTAGTCGCCTTCGAAGGGTCGCCGAAACGCACCCGAAAAATACTGCGGCTCCAGCTGTGCCAGGCCGAACATGCCCGACCACGCCTTCCAGTCTTCGAAGCCAAGGTTGCGTTGTGGAAATCCCATCACGGCATCGATGGCGAGAGCATCCCGATCGTGCAGCATTCGATCCAGCTGCTCGCGAAATTCGCGCAACTCTGCGGGATAATCTCGTGGCGTCCCATGAGCGGGATCCAATGCAGGCAGCAATGCCAGGTTCACGCACATCACCGGAGACGCTGGATCATCTTTGCGCCAGCGCTGGATGGATTGTTCGAAATAGCGTTCCGCCGCTTCGAGATAGCGGCTCAGGCCGGCGACGCGATGGATGCTCGGATGCCGCAGCACCAGCTCCCTGAACGCCCTGAAGCGCGCCAATGCCACGTTCGCATCGACCGCAACCCAGGTATCGCTGTCGCTCAGGAGAACGCCACGCAGCTCGGGCCTGGGCTGCGCATCCGCCAGCAGGATCTGCCAGAGCGAGGGCAGGAAGCCGTTCGATGACGCCAGCCACTCGAACTCTCCCGGCGCACCGCCAGGATGCAGCAGGTAGAGATACAGACGATGGGAGCGAATACGGAGCGGCACAACCGGCAATGGTACCGGAGCGGTGCGGGGCGTGGCCAATGACAACCCGTAGCGGTGAATTAAAGGGCTTCGAGAGATGTCGCACGGAGAACACGGGGCAGAGAAGACAACAAGGGTCGGACCATGAGTGGCTCGACTCCGCAGCTATTCAATTCTGCTCCGTGTTCTCCGTGTTCTCCGTGCGATATATCTTGTGAACGCTGGACCTGCGGCAGGACCAGTGATTGCCACCAGCAGTCAATACTGAGCCTCGACGCCGAAGCCCATGAAGTTGGAGCCGCCGCGGGTGTCGGCGAACAGGCCGTAGACGCTCGATCGATGCCAGACGACGAGGCCGACGTTCACTTCCTTGATGGGTCCCTTGAAAAGCGAGGACATGGCGGCGAACTGATGCAGCGGCAGGTCGACGGTCCATTCGAGATGATTCATCGTCTTTTCGGAATGGGAATGGTGCTTCTTCGCGAAGTCGCGCTGCTCGTTCACCGGGATGACCGTCGCGTAGCTGAGCCCCTCGCCCAATCCGAGTCGCACATGCGTCTGCGTCCAGGGCAGCCGCCACTGATAGTGCAGCTTCACGTAAGCAGTCACACCGTACCCGTCATCCTGCAGGCCGCGCTCGTTGAAGTACTGCATGCCGATGTTGCCGGTGCTCATCAGCGGCAGGCCGAACAGCGTGTCTGAAATCTTGCGGCCCCACGCGCCGCCGATGAGATAGTTGTGTTCGGGTGAGATTCTGTAGTCGCCGAAGACCGCCGTCTGGAAGTCCGGCTCGGAACCCATGGCCCAGTTCAATCTGACGAACGTGTTGCCGTCTTCAGCGGCCTGCGCCTGCGAGAACCCTCCGGCGGTGAGGATCAGTATCAAGGTTCCGGCATATTTCACTGTATCGAACTCTCGCACTACGTTGGTTGCTTGGGCCCGCGTGGCGGACCGGATCATGGGTGCGAAGCATACCGTGCAAAAGCCGATCGCTCATCTGCAATGCGCGCACGTTCCGTTGTGCTCAACATGTAGGAAATACTGCAGGACGCCCCATACGCTGAATACGAGCGCATGGATCCGAGCGCATGAGCACGAGATCCCGTTCCAGGCAGGAATAAAAAAAAAGCGTATGAGAGAATCTACCCGGGCAAGCTTACAAATTGTTCATTGTCCGCTGCCGCAGGCTCAGCTCACCGTGAAAGTCAGCCGGCAGATCAACTGCCCTGGCGGCGTCAAGACATCGACGTGCCAGTTGCCGCGCGGATCGGCCGGAAAATTCTGCTTGCGGGTGAAGGTACGCCAGCCGTAGTCGCTGCCGCCCTGGATGGTCGCCGGCACTCGATCGAGCCGTTCGCCGCGATGCCACCACTCGAATACCACTGACTGCGACAAGCCCGACGGCGCGCGAATGGCTACGAACGCGACGATGCCATTCGTCAGCAGCGAGTCTGCATCGATGAGCTTGATCGCAGCCCCCGGCTGCAATCCCTCCAGGCTCTGTGTCATGCGTGAATTCTTCAACGACAGGCCCGCCGGTGGAATGTGAGCACGCAGCTCCCATACCAGCGCGAGTGCGATCGGCAATGCAATGGCACCCAGCCATCGCAGGCGATGGCTGGCGATGCCATTGAGCATGCGTGGCAGCGTCAGCACCAGCCAGATACCGCTGGCGATGATCGCCATCGGCAATGCCTGTTCGAGCGGCATGGCCGCAGCCATGGGCAGCACGACCAGGCTTGCGATGAACGTGCAGACGGCGTGGAACACGACGCTCACGCCAGGTTGAGTGGCGATACGCGAGTGATAGATCGGATCGAGCGTGCTGATCACTGCAATGATAGCGACCAATGCGGTGAACGCGATCTGTCCCACGTCGCGTTGTGTCGCGCCGAGCAGGAACGGCAGGGCGAAGAACAGGATTTCCTGCTGCAGGTTCTGCGTCACGAAGGTGAGCAGCTTGGCGGACAGCTTGCCGTTCGACAGCCGCACCAGCACATCGCCCAGGATGTTTTCGGCGAGCAGCCAGGGCCAGCCGATCAGCGCCATGATGGCGATCGTGCGAGCCATGCCTTCGCCGCGCTGGATGAGCGCATACCCCGTCCAGCCCGCCGCAAAGCTCAACGTCGGCAATAGCCAGGGCCAGCGTTGCAAAGGCCCATCGGTCAACCAGCCCAGCAAGCGGTCGGCAAACGTCGTCATCGACAGGGGATTCGCCCGCCGCTACCGCGGCAGCTCGGCCGTGTAGAGAGACGCCGGCACACGATAGTCATCGGCATCCGTCGCCAGCAGCAGCCGCAGCAGATTCCCGTCGATGCGGGCTTCGATGCCTTCGATCTTCAACGGGTTCACGAGACGCTGCAGCGTACGCAGATTGCCGTTCGCATTGATGATGCCGACGGCAGCGCCGACGCAACGCCCATCAGCGTAGTTGTCGTCCGTATCCTCGGCGATGGCCGTGAAAGCGATCGACCCGTCGGGGAGCGCGGCGCCATCGCTGAAACACAACGGCACTCCTTCTACGTCGCCGAGGTCGAAGTACGAAATCTGTTGCAGCTCGGCGCTGTCGATACTTGCATCGTGCCGCAGCCGATGACTGAAGCGCTCGCAATGCAATTCGATGATGGCGTTGCGGCCGGCGCCCTTGTTCCCACGCTGCAGCAATCGCAGGCGATCGCCTTCGACCAGCGCGCCTTCGATGTTGACGTCTTTCACCCGAGCGTCGAACGCCGCAAAAATGCCTGACAGGTCGATGCCGCGTGGCGCATCGATCGCCGCTCCATGCTCTCCCAGTTCGACCAGGAATCCGGCGCGTCGATTGGGACGCGAGCCCGATCCCATCGCGAATACAGCACCGCCGGGATGATGCGGCGAGGGCGCGATGGGACTCAGCGTTTCCAGGTCCGGCTTGACGGCTTTGCGAGCCGCCGTCGCGTCCGGCAGTTCACCGGCCCGCAATCGCAACAAGGTCCCGGCTTCCTTGCCCGTCGCCGGAAACACACCCAGGTGCAATTCATCGTCGGCGACGACGTAGAGGAACTCGCCCGCCTGGACCAGCCCGCTGGCCGCACTCAGATGCGATGGCCTGCCCCGCTGCGGCGGCTGGCGCAAATCCAGATCGCGGACATGATGGACTTTGAGCACGATGATCCGAGCGCCGCGGCCCGCGAGCTTGAGTGGGAGCGTTACCTTACTTGGTTTGCGCCCCCGAAGATATTGATCGGCGCGAATTGGGACGCACGGATCCGTTTGCTCCGATTACATGCCGTTGATGGCATTCGAACCGCGGCGATGCGCGTACAACGGCTTGTTGGTGCCGAGTTCGATGAATACCCTGATGGAAACCGGTGTCAGCTCCGCCGGAGCGCTCGCCCACGCCGTCACGATTTCGCAATAGCCCTCCCGCCCTAACGGGATCGCGTCGAAAACCATTACACTCCCCGCCGCCAACGCCCCGGACGCTGCGAACGATGACCGAACCCATCACCATTCCCGGGTACCGCATACTTCACCAGCTCGGGCAGGGCGGCACCGCCTCCGTCTATCTCGCCGTCCAGTCCAGCTTCGGCCGCGAAGTCGCGCTCAAGCTCATGTCGCCGCTGCTCAAGGCGGATCCGAGCTTCAGCACCCGCTTCATCCGCGAGGCACGCATCGTCTCGCAGATGCATCACGCCTCCATCGTTCCCGTTTTCGATGTGGGCGAACATCAGAATCACCACTACTTGTCGATGGAACTGCTGCCGGGGGGCGACCTGCGCAAACGCATCGTCGAAGGACGATGCAGCCAGAGCATGGCTCTCGATGTCTGCCTGGCCATCGCTTCGGCGCTGGAACTGGCCCATCGCAAGGGCTTCGTGCATCGGGATATCAAGCCGCAGAACATCCTGTTTCGCGAAGACGGCACGCCGGTGCTGACGGATTTCGGCATCGCCCGCTCGATGGACATGGGCACGTCGCTGACGGCGACCGGCATGTTCGTGGGGACGCCGAGCTACATGAGTCCCGAGCAGGTGAAGGGACTGGAACTAGACGGCCGCAGCGACCTGTATTCGCTCGGCATCGTGCTGTACGAGATGCTGACCGGCGCCGTGCCGTTTCGAGCCGATTCCGCCCTGTCGATCGCCTTGATGCACGTAAGCGATCCGCTGCCTCCCCTGCCGGCGGCGTTCGCGGCGTATCAGCCGTTCCTCGAGCGCCTCACCGCGAAGGAGAAGACACAGCGCTTCGCCAACGCCGGCGAAGTGTTGAAGGCGCTCTGGACCATGAGCGACCTGCCGGCGGCGCAGGAATCGACGCTGGTGAAGCCCAGGACCAGCAGCGAACCGACACGTTCGGGCGGCGCATTTCCCCCGACTGCGGTTCGTACGCGTGCTGCTGCTTCTTCGCCGGGTAGCAAGCATCCATGGTTGCCATGGGCCGGTGGCGGCCTCGCCATCGCGCTGTCGATCGGCGGGGCGATGATGTGGTCCATGGGCAGTAAGCCCTCCTCCGTGCGCGAGAGTGGAGCGACGGCGAACGTTGCACCGCCGCCGTCGACGCAACCGCAAGCCGGTCAGGAAACGAAGATCGCAGAAGCAGCCGTCGCTGCAGCGGCACCTGCGCCCATGCCTGCTCAAGCGCCGACGCAGGAAGTACCGGCGCCGCTCCAGGCTCCTGCCAATCCACCGACTCGGGTTGCGAACAGGCCTTCCGTTGAACAGTCAACCAAGACAACGAAGCCGCCCGCCGAATCAGCACAAGCGAGGGAGAAACGCCTCGCCGCCGAAACCCGGGCCCGCGAACTACAGGCAGCGGCGCAGAGACAGCGGGAGATCGTCGCATTGCTGGCGCAGGCGCAGACCAGCGTCGCCAGCGGTGCGTTGATCCAACCGGAGGGAGCAAGCGCCGTCGATCACTATCGCGCCGTGCTGCAACTCGACGCTCACAATGCGGAGGCCCAGGCCGGCCTGCAACGCGTCGCCGATTCGCTGGTCGCGAATGCCGAAGCGGCCCGCAAGGCGGACGATGTCGACGGCGCGTTGCGCATTCTCGCCGACGCGCGCTCGGTGAAACCCGATCATCCGCGGATCGCAAGGCTGCAGGCGGATCTCGAAGAGCGCAAAGTGAAGTTGCAGCGCCGGGCGCAGGCCAACCTGGAAGGAGCCAAGCAGAACCTCACCAAAGCAGCAGTCTATCTCGGCCGCCAGCCGGTCACGTTGCGCAACGTCGGCGAAGCCAACGATCACTACGACGAAGCACGGTCGCAGTCCGTCGATGCGCCCGATCTCGGCGCCACTCGCGACCGCATCCTGGCAAGCTATACAACGCTCGCCCAGGCGGAACTGCAGGCAGGCCAACCGGCGCGAGCATCGAAGATCCTCGCCTACGCCCGCAAGCGAAACATGCTGAACCCGGAACTGGAACAGCTGGAAGCGCAGATCCAGCAGCAGCTGAGCAAGCGCTGAAGCGGAGACAATATGCTGGGTTCTCACGGAGAACGCTAAGCGATAGAGTCTGAATCGGTCATTCTGACCCGGCTTTTTCTGCTCCGTGTTCTCCGTGTTCTCCGTGCGATATCTCTTGAAGTCGTTGAGCCGTTGCTGCCGAGGTGGATGGAACTGCCGGCAGCGCAGCCGATATGTCTTAAAGAAATATCGCACGGAGAACACGGAGAACACGGAGCAGAAAGGAATTCGAAAAATCGGCTCCGTGCGATGTCCGACTAATCAGCCCCGCAGCTTGAACCCTTCTATCAACACCTCGCTCACGCGGTCTTCGTAGCCCGGAACCAAGCTGACTTTGCCGGCCGCAGCATCGACGACGACGAGCTTGTCTCTCAAGTGCAGCATGGCGCGGGAGAAGCGTTCGTCGAAACTGGGAACCAAGCGGGTAGCGCCGTTGCTGGCGGCGACGACTTTGGCGAGGGCTGGTGCGATCACGGCGGTGTGGAATCGAGCGTCGTCGCGGACATCGAGCGGCTCGAGCGCCGTGATCTCCGGCAGCTTCTGCGCGATCTTGCCCGAGTATTTCTCGATGGCGGAGCGGATGGCGTTGTCGGCCACCGCGTTCTTCAGCTTGTCGAACATGTGCCGGTTCTCACTGCGTCAGGCGGAACGTCTTCTTGTCGCCGGAACTGGCGGACGGCGCGATCCATACATCGAATTCGCCGGGTTCCGCCAGCCATTGCTGGTTCGTGCCGACGAACTCCAGGTCGCGGCGCGTCAGCGTGAAGGTAACTTCTTCGCTCGCGCCCGGCTCCAGCCGGATCTTGCGAAAGCCTTTCAACTCGCGCACCGGCCGCGTCACGCTGGCGACCCGATCGTGAATATACAACTGCACCACTTCCTCACCCGCCACCTTGCCGGTATTGGTGATGCGGCTGCTGACGACGATGTCGCCGTTCCATGCCAGCGATTCGCTGCTCAACTGCGTGTCGGCGTATTTGAACGGCGCGAAACCCATGCCCGAGCCGAAAGGATACAGCGCTTCATTGTCGGTCTCACGATACCGCGCGGTGAATTCCTTGAGTCCTCCGGCGCGATAGGGCCGACCGGTCTGCTTGTGATTGTAGTAGTACGGCTCCTGCCCCGACTCGAAGGGAAAGCTCACCGGCAAGCGGCCCGACGGATTGAAATCGCCGAACACGACATCGGCGATGGCGCTGCCGGTTTCCGAGCCGAGGAACCAGGTGACCAGGATCGCTTGCGCATCGCGCACCGCTCCTTTCAACGCCAATGCTCGGCCCGTCCGCAGCAGCACGACGACCGGCTTGCCGGTTTCTGCCACCGCCTCGGCGAGTTCCTGTTGAGCCGCAGGCACCACGATCTCCGTTCGCGATTGCGCCTCGCCGGACATGCGTTCGCTTTCTCCTATGGCGAGCAGCACGATGTCCGCCGCCTTTGCCGCTGCGACCGCCGCCGCGATCCCTCCGGGTATCGACTGCTCGATCTCCGACCCCTTCACGACTTCGATATGAGCGTCGTCGCCGGCGGCGCGAGTCAACCCGTCCTGCACGCTGATCGCTTCCGAGGCGTTGGCGAACAGCGTCCAGGGACCATGCAGGTTGGCTTGATCGGCCAACGGCCCGATCAGCGCGATCCTGGCGGACTTCTCCACTGGCAGGACGTCGCCGTCGTTCTTCAGCATGACGATCGAGCGACGCGCGGATTCCTGCGCCAACTTGCGATGCTCGGGCGTGCCGATATCTTTTGCTTCACGCGAAAAATCCAGCGAGCGAAAGGGATTGTCGAACAGCCCGAGCGCCTTCTTTACAAGCAATACGCGACGCACCGACTCATCGAGCATGGCCTTCGGCACCTCGCCGTCATTGACCAGCTTCGCCAGGTGCGCGGCGTAGAGGCCGCTCTGCATGCTCATATCGACGCCAGCCGTGAAGGCCAGTCGCGTCGCCTGCTGATCGTTCTCGGCAAAGCCGTGCAGGATGAGTTCCTTATCCGCCGTGTAGTCGGACACCACGAGGCCGCGAAATCCCCACTCGCCACGCAGCACTTCCGTGCTGAGCCAAGGATTGGCCGATGCAGGCACACCGTTGATGTCGTTGAAGGCGCTCATCGTCGACAGCGCGCCGGCGTCGAATGCCGCCTGGAACGGCGGGAAATGAATCTCCCGCAGCGACTGTTCCGAAATGTCGACCGAGTTGTAATCCAGGCCGGCCAGCACGGCACCATAGGCTGCGAAATGTTTCGGCGTCGCCAGCATCGAGTCAGCGTCGGTCAACGACGCTCCCTGGAATCCACGCACCCGCGCAGCGGCGAACAGCTTGCCTAGATAGACATCTTCGCCCGCTCCTTCGCAAACGCGTCCCCAGCGCTGGTCCCGGGCAATGTCGACCATGGGAGCGAACGTCCAGTGCAATCCCCTCGCAGTCGCTTCGATCGCGGCGACCCTTGCCGTCTGGCGGGCGAGTTCTGGTTCGAAGCTGGCTGCTTCCGCCAGCGGAATCGGAAACACCGTGCGCAAGCCGTGAATCACGTCGGCACCGAAGAGCAGCGGAATTTTCAATCGCGATTGCTCCACCGCCGCCTTCTGTGCGATCAGCCCGCCTTCGACGCCGACGCCGTTGAACAATGCCCCGACACGGCCGGCGCGGATTTCCTCGAGCAGTTCCTCGCTCTTGCGGCGATTGACGTCGGGATTGATATTGGGAATGACCACGCGGATGTCGTCCGCGAGCAGCGTGAGCTGCCCCACCTTCTCATCGACGGTCATCTGCGCCAACAGCGCTTCGATCTGCGGGTCTTTCGAATTCGCCTGACGATCGGTTGGGGTCATGACTCGATGCAAGCTTCGATTCGGGGTAGGGGCAGTCGGGTGATGGACAGGACTGGGGCCGGGCCGATTCCAGCCGCATCCACCGACAGCGAGCCCGGCAGCCGCCAGGGAACAGGTAACGATCGACGACCAGCGGCTCGCTGGCGCAACACGGCAACGCCTCATCTTCCGAAGTTAAACAGCGCGCGTGCTGGCTCGCAAGCTCCTGCTAAGGAAGAACGGCCGTGAGTTCGGCGATCTCGGCACTGCCATCACGCCATTTCGTGTAAATCATGCGCGTGTCTCCTGCGACCACCGTGACGTCGAGATCGGTCGAACGCATGATGGTGCCGAGAATGTCCTTGGTTACGGGAAAATACCACCAGCGTGCAGCGGGAGAATAGGCGGGCGCGAGCGGCTTGACGAATCCCAGCTTGCGGGTTTCCTCCATCGTGGGCTGCAGCGTCAGCGCTTGTCCGCCGCCTCGCAATTCCAGGGTCAACTGACTGGGGTCTTTGAGCAGCGGCGGCGTGGACACGAGCGCAGCGATGTACTGCCGATGCGCACCCATGCGATTGACGTCGACGCCGAACAGGTTGAGATAGCCGCGATCCTTCGCCGCGTACGCGACCTGGTCGCCGATGAAGGTCCAGGGCTCGGCCACCATGGTGATGGTGGCCGCGGTTTCTTCATCCAGGTAGTGATGCGGCGCTACCGTAGGAGTGGCACAGCCACCCAGCACCGTAGCTAACAGTGCCGCAGGAATGACTTTAGGAATCGCGATCGGCAGCAGTCTCATAGGTCACTCGAACAGTTGGGTTGGCTTGGAGTGCGACGGCTTCAGGCACTGTAGGCACGCGACGTCGTATCGCCACCGTGACCGGTCCAGTTGGTGTGGAAGAACTTGCCACGAGGCTGGTCGATGCGCTCGTAAGTGTGCGCACCGAAGAAATCGCGCTGAGCCTGGATCAGGTTCGCAGGCAATCGCTCCGAACGATAGCCGTCGAAATAAGCCAGCGCCGCGCTGAGACACGGAACCGGAACGCCGTTCTGCACGGCTGTGACGACGACGCGTCGCCATGCAGCCTGGCGGCTGCTCACCGCGTCCTTGAAAAATGGATCGAGCAGCAGGTTCACCAGGTGCGCATCGCGGTCGAAGGCTTTCTTGATGTCGCCCAGGAAGGCCGAGCGAATGATGCAGCCGCCGCGCCAGACCAGGGCGATGCCGCCGTAATTCAGGTTCCACGAGTTGACCTTCGCCGCGGCCCGCAGCAACTGATAGCCCTGTGCATAGCTGACGATTTTGGCTGCATACAGCGCATTGCCCAGATCGTCGATGAGCTGCTGTCGGTCGCCGCTGAATGGAGCCTGCTCCTGGCGCAGCTGCGACGATGCAGCGACGCGTTCTTCCTTCGCAGCGGACAACGCACGTGCGAACACTGCTTCGCCGATCAACGTCAGCGGCGTGCCTTGTTCGAGCGCTTCCACGACTGTCCATTTACCCGTGCCCTTCTGCCCTGCTGCGTCGAGGATTACGTCGAGCACCGCTTCACCGGATTCGGTGCGGTACTTGAGGATGTCGCGCGTGATTTCTATCAGGTAGCTGTCGAGTTCGCTCTCGTTCCAGCGCGCGAAAATGCTGTGCATCTCGGTGTTGGTGAGATTGAGAGCACGCTTCATGACATCGTAGGTTTCGGCGATCAATTGCATGTCGCCGTATTCGATGCCGTTGTGGATCATTTTCACGAAATGGCCGGCGCCGTTCTCGCCCATCCAGTCGCAGCACGGTTCGCCTTCCTTGGTTCGCGCGCAAATGGCTTGAAAAATAGG
>Ga0068861_100003032_pt1 | contig 11095 bp, 7 predicted proteins | sample KBSSwiS42_FD_66593 | JGI IMG/M metagenome (GOLD analysis project Ga0068861, IMG submission 66593) | Switchgrass rhizosphere microbial communities from Kellogg Biological Station, Michigan, USA - KBS Switchgrass S4-2 | ecosystem: Host-associated > Plants > Roots > Rhizosphere > Soil ...
CACCAAGATCAACGATGAGGTGCTGCGCCGTGAGATGCGCCAGCTGGAGGGCGGCTGGCTGTCGAACGTGTCGCTGGATCGCTCCAAGCAGCGACTGGAGCGCCTGCCGTACGTCAAGAAGGTCGAGTCGGAAACCAAACCCGTGGCCGGATCTGCCGACCTGGTGGACGTGAACTACCAGATCGAAGAGGGTCCCTCGGCGCAGCTCGGTGGCGGCATCGGATACTCCGAGTCGCAATCCTTCATTCTCAGCGGCAACTACGCCGACGCGAACTTCCTCGGCACCGGGCGGCGCGTCGCCGTCGACCTCAATTCCGGCAAGTACAGCAAGGTGTACGGCCTGTCGCTCACCGAGCCGTATTTCACGGCCGACAACGTGGGTTTCACCAGCAGCCTTACCTATCGCGATCAGACCCAGTTCGTATCTTCGGCGTCCGACTTCTCCTCCGAGACCCTCGCGGCGGCCTTCGACGTGGGGTATCCGATTTCCGAAAACCAGGGTGTGCGCTACGGCCTGTCGTTCCAGAAGTCGAGCCTGCTGGTCACCACCGGCAGCAGCGCGCGCCAGTCCATCGAATGGGTGGCAAACAACGGCAACCCCACGCGGGACTGTCTATTCGGCTACCAGGACGTCCCCTGCGACGGTACGGCGCCGATTTCCACGATCGTCTATGGCACTGACTACCGGACGGTCGAGCTGACCACTTCCTGGAGCTATGACAGCCGCAACCGGTCGCTGTTTGCCGATCGGGGCATGCGCCACCAGTTCGGCCTCGCCTACACCCTCCCGGGCATCAGCGAAGTCGAGTACTACGTCGCCAGCTACGAATTCCTCAAGTACATCCCGTTGTTCGGGCGATTCACGTTGCAGGTCGGGGCGGACCTCGCCTACGGCATGGATATCGGCAAAACTACTGCCGTACCCCCATACCGCCAGTTCTATGCCGGCGGTGCAGACACGGTGCGCGGCTACAAGGACAGTCGACTGGGTCCAAAAGACGACTACGGCAACCCGTTTGGCGGCAACCTGAAGGTCACGGGCAGCATGGAGGTCATCATCCCGTTGCCGCAGAAGTTCCAGACCTCGGCGCGACTGTCGTGGTTTTATGACATCGGCAACGTGTTCTCGACGGGCAACCGCTATCAGTTCTACGGACGCAGTCTTGAGCCGGTCGAGTACAAGTTCGAGTATGATAAATTGAAGCACTCGACAGGCTTGGCAGTTCAATGGCTTGCGCCATTGGGTGTGTTCCGGTTCAGTTATGCCATTCCGTTGAATGCCTACAAGGGCGACTACAACACCTACCCGGATGAAACGGAGCGCTTCCAGTTCTCGGTAGGACAGGCTTTCTAGAAGGCCAGATTTTTTCAGAGGCCAGATTTTTCAGAGGTGTCTCAGTGCAGGTTTCGTTTCGTAAAGTTCTCCTCGGTTCTCTCGCCGCGTTGGTGCTCGGCTCGCCGGCGATGGCCGAAAAGATTGGCGTCGTCGAGTACGGCCGCCTGATCAACGATTCTCCGCAGGCCAAGGTGCTGAGCGATGCACTGGAAGCGGAGTTCAATCCGCGCGTGCAGCAGCTCATCAGCCAGGAAAAGGCCCTGAAGGCCAAGGCCGAGAAGCTGCAGAAGGACGCGGCGACCATGACCGCCGACCAGCGCTCCAAGGCCGACAAGGACATGCGCGACGCCTACCGCGAGTACGAGCGCAAGGGCAAGGAACTCAAGGATGACTCCGAGGCGAAGCGCAACGAGGAAATCGCGAAGCTGCAGCGCGTGATCGACAACGAGATCCGCGAATACGCCAAGGCGCAGAACTTCGACGTGGTGCTCATGCAGGGCGTGATCTACGCGACTCCTGCCGTGAACATCACGGACGCCGTTCTCCAGGCGCTGAATGCGCGCGCGCCGAAGCCGGCCGCCGCGACGCCGACGTCGGGTGCTACGGCGCCGAAGCCGCAGCCCAAGCAGCCCTGATCGCCGGGCGGACGCGTCGCGCCGAACGCCATGGAAATGACGCTCGGCGAACTCGCGGTCCGCTTCGGTTGCGAGCTGCGCGGCGATCCGTCGGCCAAGGTTGATTCCGTCGGATCGCTGGCGCACGCCGGCCAGCGGGCCGTCACCTTCCTCGCCAATCCCAAGTACGTTTCCCAGCTGAAGGAGACGCGCGCCGGCGCGGTCATCCTCGACGCCCGGTCGGCATCGCAGGCGCCGGTTGCGGCGCTCATCGCGGCCAATCCTCACGCCACCTACGCACGCGTCGCGACCTTCCTGCACCCGGATCCGCCACTGCATCCCGGCATACATCCGCACGCGACGGTCGCGGCCGATACACACGTCGACGCTTCGGCGGAGATCGCCGCCCAGGCATTCGTCGGCAAAGGTGCGCGCATCGGGGCGCGCTGTTTCATCGGCCCGGGCACCGTCGTGGAACATGGCGCGACGCTGGGCGACGACACGCGCCTCGTGGCGCGCGTGGTCATCGGCCACCACGTGTCGATCGGGGCACGCTGCGTCGTGCAGCCGGGTGCCGTCATCGGCGGTGACGGCTTCGGATTCGCGCCGGAGAAGGGCGCCTGGATCAAGGTCCCGCAGGTCGGCAGTGTCGTGATCGGCGACGACGTGGAGATCGGCGCGAACACCACCATCGATCGCGGTGCTCTCGGCGACACGGTCATCGAGGAGGGCGTCAAGATCGACAACCTCATCATGATCGCCCACAACTGCCGCATCGGCGCGCATTCGGCCATTGCCGCGCAGTCGGCCATCGCGGGCAGCAGCGTGCTCGGCAAACGCTGCATCCTGGGCGGCCGGGCGGGCCTCACCGGGCACATCACGCTCTGCGACGACGTCGTGGTGCTGGGCACCTCCTTCATTTCCCACTCCATCGACAAGCCGGGTGTGTATTCTTCCGCGCTGCCGAGCGAGGAAGCCGGCGTGTGGCGGCGCATCGTCGCGCGCATCAAGCGCCTCGATTCGATGGCGAAGCGCCTGCGCGCCGTGGAGAAACACGTGGGCTACTCCGCCGTGGACCAGGATTCTTCCGAGGACTAACTAAAATGAGCCAATCGGTCTCACTCGACATCATGGGTGTCCGGCACCTGTTGCCGCACCGCTACCCCTTCCTGCTGGTGGATCGCGTCATCGAGTGCGTCAAGGGCGAGAGCATCCGTGCCATCAAGAATGTCACCACCAATGAGCCGTTCTTCCAGGGACACTTTCCGCATCGCCCGGTGATGCCGGGCGTCATGATCATCGAGGCGCTGGCGCAGGCCGCCGGCATCCTGGCGTTCATCACCGCCGACGTGGTGCCGGACGAATCCACCCGCTTCTACTTCGTCGGCATCGACAAGGCCCGCTTCCGCAAGCCCGTCGAGCCCGGCGACCAGCTGATCCTCACCGCGAAGCTCGAGCGCCAGATGCGCGGCATCTGGAAATTTTCCACAGTCGCCTACGTGGGTGAGGATGAGGTAACGTCCGCGGAAATGATGGTGGCCCCCGAGACCAACAAGACCTCGCCGAAGGCACAAACCACGTGAGCGGCATCGATCCCCGTGCCATCGTGTCGCCGAAGGCGGAGCTCGCGCCTGACGTGACCGTGGGTGCGTACACGGTGATCGGCGACGGCGTACACATCGGGGCGGGCACCTGGATCGGCCCGCATGCGGTCATCAACGGGCCGACCACCATCGGTGCGTCCAACAAGATCTTCCAGTTCGCCTCGATCGGCGATGCACCGCAGGATCTCAAGTACAAGGGTGAGCCCACGCGCCTCGAGATCGGCGCGCGCAACGTGTTCCGCGAATGCACCACCATGAACCGCGGTACCGTGCAGGGCGGCGGCGTCACCCGCATCGGCGACGACAACCTGTTCATGGCCTACACACACGTGGCGCACGATTGCCACGTCGGCAATCGCTGCGTGCTGGCTAACTACGCCACGCTCGGCGGCCACGTTTCGCTGGGCGACTGGGTGATCATGGGTGGTTACTCGGGAATTCACCAGTTCACCAAGGTCGGCGCGCACGCATTTCTCGGCAACAACGCTGCGGTGACGCGCGATGTACCGCCGTACGTGATGGCGGTGGGTTCGCCGGCGGTGCCGCACTCGATCAATTCCGAGGGACTCAAGCGTCGCGGCTTCTCGCCCGAGCAGATCCGCAACCTGAAGAATGCGTATCGCGTCCTGTACCGCTCGGATCTCAAGCTCGCCGATGCGGTCACCGAGCTGAAGGCGCGCGCCGCGACGCAGCCTGAGCTCAGGATTTTCGTCGACTTCATCGGTGAGTCGACGCGCAGCCTGGTCCGCTGATCCCAATGCGCATTGCGCTGGTGGCGGGCGAGGCCTCGGGCGATGCACTCGGCGCCGCACTCATCGATGCCCTCCGGCGCCGGTTTCCCGGCGCAGAGTTTGCCGGCGTGGCCGGTCCGCGCATGAAAGCCGCCGGCTGCAAGCCCTGGTTCGACAGCGGCGAGCTCGCGGTCATGGGTCTCACCGAGATCCTGCGTCATCTGCCGCGCCTGTGGCGCCTGCGCGGCGAGCTGCAGCGGCGGATTCTCGACTGGCGCCCGGACCTGTTCATCGGAGTCGACTTCAAGGAATTCAATCTCGGGCTGGCGCGGCGTCTCAAGAAACGCGGCCTGCGCACCGTGCAGTACGTCAGCCCGCAGGTCTGGGCCTGGCGGCGCGGCCGGGCGCGCACCATCGGCGAGGCCGTCGACCTCATCCTCTGCCTGTTTCCCTTTGAACCGGAGTTCTATCGCGAGTACGGCGTACGTGCGACCTTCGTGGGTCATCCGCTGGCCGACCAGATCCCGATGGACATCGATCGCGCGGCGGCACGCGCCCAGCTCGGCATCGCGCCCGCGGCGCGTGTGCTCGCGGTGTTGCCGGGCAGCCGGCGCGCCGAAGTCGAGCGGCTCGCCGATCCCTTCGCCGAGGCAGCGGAGCTGCTCGCCGGGCGTTATCCGGGACTGGTGTGCCTGGCGCCCATGGTGACGCCCGAGTTGCGCGACCAGTTTGCCGCGCGCTGCGCCGCGCTCGCCCCGCGTGCGGCGGTTCGCATGCTCGACAGCCAGGCGCGGCTCGCACTGGCGGCCGCCGACGTCGTGCTGGTCGCCTCCGGAACGGCGACTCTCGAGGCCGCGCTCTGCAAACGCCCGATGGTGGTGGCCTACAGACTCGGTGCACTCACCGCGTTCCTGCTGCGAACCCTCGGCCTCGTGAAAGTGCGGCATTTCTCGCAACCGAATCTGCTGGCGGGCACCGATCTGGTGCCCGAGTACTTCCAGGAGGCCGCCAACCCGCAGAACCTCGCCGCAGCACTCGCTGCGTGGCTGGAGCAACCCGAACGCGTGGCGCGCGTGCAGCGCGAGTTCGCGACGATTCACCAGACACTGCGACGCGACGGCGCCGAGCTCGCAGCCAAGGAAATCGCCGAGCTGCTGGCCGCCTGGACGGCGCACGCCAGCACGGCGAGCACCTCGTGAAGCTGCGCGTACGACTGCGGCTGGCGGGGGTCGACGAGGCCGGGCGAGGGCCGCTCGCGGGCCCGGTGGTCGCGGCCGCGGTGATCCTCGATCCCCGGCGGCCGATTCGCGGGCTCGCCGATTCCAAGGTACTCGAGCCCGAGGAGCGCGAACGGCTGGCCGTCCTGATCCGCGAGCGTGCGTTGTGTCACTCGGTGGCCTGGGCGGACGTCGAGGAAATCGACAGCATCAACATCTTCCAGGCCACGATGCTCGCCATGCGGCGCGCGTTGCTCGGGTTGCGGGTGCCGCCGGAGCGCGTGGTCGTCGACGGCAATCGCTGCCCCTGTCCGGATGGACTGGGCTTCGAGTGCCACTACCAGGCGGTGGTGAAGGGCGATGCCAAGGTACCGTCGATCAGCGCCGCCTCGATTCTCGCCAAGACCACGCGCGATGCGGTGATGCGCGACCTCGACGGACGTTATCCCGGCTACTCGCTGTCGAAACACAAGGGTTACGCCACACGCGTACACGTGGCGGCAATCGACTCGCTGGGTCCGTCGCTGCTGCACCGGCGCAGCTTCTCACCGGTGGGGTTGCGTCTTCTCGACGTTGAAGAGCTCTAGGCGGACGAGGTCGCTTCGGTATCGCCGGCATCCGGGACGGCTCCCGACGCTGCCTCGCGCGTGCGCACCCATTGCGCGAGCGCGGCCGGGGCGAGCGGCCTGCTCATGAAGTATCCCTGCGCGTCATCGCAGCCCAGCGAACGCAGCATGTTCCACACCGACTGGGTTTCCACACCTTCCGCGACCACCTTGAGACCGAGATTGTGGCCCAGGTCGATAGTGGACCGGACGATGGTGGCGATTTCCTCGTCGGCGGCCATGCGTGCAATGAAGGATTGATCGATCTTCAGCTCCTGCACCGGCAGTCGCATGATGTAGGAGAGCGAGGAGTAACCCGTGCCGTAGTCGTCGATCGACAGGCGCACCCCGAGTTCGGCCAGGCGGTCGAGCACCTTCTGCGCATTGGACGGATCCTCCATGAAGCCGCTCTCGGTGATTTCCAGGCAGAGCAACGCCGGCGGCACATCGTGCTGTGCGAGCAGCAGGGTGACTTCGCCGGGCAGGTCGCGGTTCATCAGATCGCGCGCGGAAATGTTCACGGACACGGCGAGACGCAGTCCCTCGCGCAGCCATTGGCCGCATTGCCGTACCGCCTCACGCATCACCCAGCGCGTCAGCAACTTGATGTAGCCGGTGTGCTCGGCGAATGGGATGAACAGGGCCGGCGGGATCAGGCCGCGCACCGGATGCTCCCAGCGGATCAGCGCCTCGACCGAGCTGACATTGGACGAGTGCAGCGAGATCTTCGGCTGGTAGTACAGGCGCAACTCGTTGCGCTCCACGGCGCGGCGCAGCTCGCCGAGCAGTGACAGATGCTCCTGCTGGCTGGTGTCGTAGTGTGGATCGTAGAGCGCGTAACCGGACTTGGCGCGCTTGGCGGCGTACATGGCGATGTCGGCGTTGCGCACCAGGGTCTGCGTATCGCGTCCGTGCTCCGGCCAGCGCGCGATGCCGATGCTGGTGCCGACGTCGAGCGGCTGGTCCTCGAACAGGATCGGCTCTTCGAGCGCGGCGAGGATGGCGCGCGCCACGCCCGAGCAGTCGGTGTCGCGCGGGTGCCTCAGCAGGATGGCGAATTCGTCGCCGCCGAGCCGCGCCACGCATTCGGCGCCGCTCACCGTGCGCTTGAGGCGCAGGCTCACCTCGCGCAACACGTGATCGCCGACGCCGTGGCCCAGCGTGTCGTTCACGTACTTGAAGCGGTCGAGATCCATCATGAGGATGGTGAGCCGGAAGTCGCCGGTCCCGGCGGCGGCGATCGCGCCCGCCAGCTCGTTGGAGAAGCGCGAACGATTGGCGAGATCGGTGAGCGGATCCTCGTAGGCCAGCTTGAGGATGCGGCCTTCGCGTTCGGCGATACCGCCGCGCATGTGGTTGAAGCTCGATGCCAGCACGCCGATCTCGTCGGCGCGCTGCAGCTTGACGGGTTCGATGTAGTCGCCGTGCTCGATGCGCGCGGCCGCGCCCGCCAGTGTCTCCAGCGGCCGGGTGATGTTGCGTGCCACCGCGATGCTGCCGAGGATCGACAGCGCGAGGCTCAGCACCGCCAGCACGATCAGCGTGTTGCGCAGCCGTTCGAAGGCGGCGAGCGCGCTGTCGAGCGAGCGATGCAGCACCGCGACGATGCGTGCGTTGTCGTTGTCGTCGAGCGGAATCACCAGCGCCTGGTGATCGCCGCCGGAAAGTTTCAGTACCAGCCGGGTCACGGCATCGGAGCGCTGCGGCATGCCGGCGAGCAGCGAACGTTGTTCGTCGTCGTCGAGCGTGGAGGCGAGCACCCGCCAGCTGCCGTGGTCGTCCAGCGCGAAGGAAACTTCCAGCTCCGTGAGCTGGCGGAGGTCGCGCGCCAACCCGTTGTCGACCGCGAATCCCATGACCACCCAGCCGATGGGCAGCGGCGCGAGCACCGGCACGGCGACCAGCTGGAAAGCGCGCCCGTCCAGCACTTCCATGCTGGCGCTCGGCCCGTCGCGATCGGAGGACACGAGGGTGGGGTATTCGAAGGGATGTGCGCCGGCCTGCGGGCGCAGCGTGTCGGAAACCACGTTGCCGTCCAGATCGACGAACAACATGGCGTCGGCGCCGATGCGCGCACCGTGATTCGTCAGCACCGAGGCGATGGTGCGGCTGTCGTGCGTGGCGATGGCCTCGCGGAACGCGAAATCGGCGGCCAGCACGCGCGCCGACAATTTGAGCTTGTCCGCGTTCTGCTGCAGCTGGCGTGCGAATACGCGCTGACCGACGTTCAGCTCTTCCTCGATCTTGGCGCGCGCGTTGTTCGAATTGGCGGCATTGACGATCCAGAACGCGGCCACCTGCACCAGTGCGAGCAGCGCAACGAAAAAGACGATGATGCGGGTTTGCAGGCGCTGGATGCGCATGAGCTTCTGCGTCCCCTGGATGGCCGTTTGACGAAACGTGATTATCGGATTGCGGGCGGCGCTACACCGTTGAAATGACTCACAGGATCGCCGAATTTCCGCCCGCGCCGCGGCGACTTTGCAGGCCACGGACGGACGTGACTGTGAAGCCTGTCGCATTTCGCCCCGGCTGCTAAACTCGCGCGCCATGTCGAGCGGCATTTCTCCTGCATTCGTCCATCTTCGGCTGCACACCGAATTCTCCCTGCAGGACAGCGTCGTACGAATCCCGGAACTGGTCGAGCGGACGGCGCAACTCGGCATGCCGGCGGTGGCGGTCACCGACCAGAACAACCTCTTCGCGATGGTGAAGTTCTACCGCGAGGCCCTGAAGCGCGGTGTCAAGCCCATCATCGGTGTCGACGTGCTGCTGCGCATGCGCGGCGAACGGGCGCAGCCGGCCCGCCTCACGTTGCTGTGCAAGGACCCGGCCGGCTACCAGAACGTCGCCGACCTGGTGACGCGCGCCTGGCTCGAGGGCCAGGACCGTGGCGTTCCGCTCCTCGAGCGTGCGTGGCTCGACGAAAAAACCACAGCCGGCCTGATTGCACTCTCGGGCGCCGCGGAGGGCGACGTCGGTCGGGCGATCCTCGCGGGCCGCGAGGCCGACGCGCTGGCGCTGGCGAAGGAGTGGCGCCAGCTGTTCGGCGATCGCTACTACCTCGAATTGCAGCGTCTCGGGCGGGCCGACGACGAGACTCACGTGGCGAAGTGCGTGGCCATCAGCCAGGCGACCGGCATCCCGGTGGTGGCCACCAACGATGTGCGTTTCCTGCAGGCGGCGGATTTCGAGTCGCACGAGGCGCGAGTCTGCATCGCCGATGGCGCGCAACTCACGGATCCGGGCCGCGCGCGCCGGTACACCGAAGCGCAATACCTGCGTTCGCCGGCGGAGATGGCGCGGCTGTTCGCCGACATACCCGAGGCACTCCAGAACTCGGTCGAGATCGCGCGGCGCTGCTCGCTGCCGCTCAAGCTGGGCGAGTCGCGGCTGCCGGTCTATCCGCTGCCGGCGGGAGTCACCGTCGAGGATTTCATCCGCGCCGAGGCCCAGCGCGGTTTCGCGGGGCGTGAACGCGCCTTCGACGAGTCGCAGCGCGCGCGGATCGCCGAATACCGCGAGCGACTGGAAACGGAGCTGGCGGTCATCGTCAAGATGGGCTTCGCGGGTTACTTCCTCATCGTCGCGGACTTCATCAAGTGGGCGCGCGCCAACGACGTACCCGTGGGCCCGGGCCGCGGTTCGGGCGCCGGCTCGCTGGTGGCGTACTCGCTCGGCATCACCGACATCGATCCGCTGAAGTACGACCTGCTGTTCGAGCGTTTCCTGAATCCGGAGCGCGTCTCGATGCCGGATTTCGACATCGACTTCTGCATGGACGGCCGTGACCGCGTCATCGAATACGTGGCGCAGAAATACGGCAAGGAACGCGTCTCGCAGATCATCACCTACGGCACCATGGCCGCGAAGGCCGTGGTGCGCGACGTGGGCCGCGTGCTCGGCATGGGTTACGGCTACGTCGACAAGATCGCCAAGCTCATTCCCTTCGAACTCGGCATCACGCTCGACGACGCGCTCGAGAAGGAACCCGAGCTCAAGCGCCTCTACAAGGAAGAAGAGGAGATCACCAATCTCATCGATCTGGCGAAGTCGCTCGAGGGTCTGACGCGTAATGCCGGCATGCACGCGGGCGGCGTGGTGATCGCGCCGTCGAGACTCACCGAGTTTGCGCCGCTGTACGCCGACGACAAGGGCGGCAGCGTGGTCACGCAGTTCGACAAGGACGACGTCGAAGCAGCCGGACTCGTGAAGTTCGACTTCCTCGGACTGCGCACGCTCACCGTCATCGACCGCGCGGTCAAGATCATCAACCGGCGCCGCGCAAAGAGCGGCGAAGCGCCGCTCGACATCGCGGCGCTGCCGATGGACGACAAGGCGACCTACCAGCTCATGCAGGAGGCGCGCACCACCGCGGTGTTCCAGCTGGAATCCCGCGGCATGAAGGACCTGATCCGGCGCCTGAAGCCGGATACCTTCGAAGACATCGTGGCGTTGGTGGCGCTGTTTCGTCCGGGGCCGCTCGAGTCGGGCATGGTCGGCGATTTCATCGATCGCAAGCACAGCCGCGATGATCCGCACGCTCCGCCGATCGACTACCTGTATCCCTCGCTGCAACCGGTGCTGGCGCCCACCTACGGCGTGATCCTGTACCAGGAGCAGGTGATGCAGATCGCGCGGGTGCTTGCCGGCTACACGCTCGGCGGCGCCGACATGCTCCGCCGCGCCATGGGCAAGAAGAAGCCCGAGGAAATGGCGAAGGAACGCGGCAAGTTCGTGAGCGGCGCGGTGAAGAACAACGTGCCCGAGGAGCGCGCGGCGTTCATCTTCGACCTCATGGAGAAGTTCGCGGGTTACGGCTTCAACAAGTCGCACTCCGCGGCTTACGCGCTGCTCTCGTACCAGACGGGCTGGCTCAAGGCCCACGAGCCCGCCTCGTACATGGCGGCGGTGTTGTCGGCCGACATGGACCACACCGACAAGGTGGTCGGGCTGCTGTACGACTGCCGCAAGGAAGTCGGCCTCAC
>Ga0068861_100003039_pt1 | contig 11085 bp, 10 predicted proteins | sample KBSSwiS42_FD_66593 | JGI IMG/M metagenome (GOLD analysis project Ga0068861, IMG submission 66593) | Switchgrass rhizosphere microbial communities from Kellogg Biological Station, Michigan, USA - KBS Switchgrass S4-2 | ecosystem: Host-associated > Plants > Roots > Rhizosphere > Soil ...
GAGCGCATCCGCGATTTCATCATCCTGCATTACCACGCCACCGAGCGGCGCGACTCGCCATTCTGGGAATACTGCGGCACGATGCCGATCCCGGAGACCCTGGCGCACAAGATCGAGTTGTTCCGCCTGCATGGCAGGCTGTTCCAGCACGAGTACGAGCTGTTCGTCGACGCGAACTGGGTGGCGGTGCTGCTGGGCCAGAACATCGTGCCGCAGTCATGGGATCCGCTGGTCGACGCACTCGACGAGCGTGCGCTGCGGAGCAAGCTCGAGCAGATCCGCGGAGCGATCCGCATCACGGTGGACGGAATGCCCACGCACCGGGCCTTCATCGACAGGCATTGCGCGGCACAGGTGAATTAAGTTGGACGACAGACTCAGGCGAATCGTGATCGTGGGCGGCGGCACCGCGGGCTGGATGACCGCCGCGGCGCTGTCGCGCTTCCTCAAGAACGGTTACAGCGAAGTCCGGCTCATCGAGTCGGACGAGATCGGCACGGTCGGCGTGGGCGAATCGACCATCCCGCAGATGGGGGTCTTCAACCGCATGCTGGGCCTCGACGAAAACGATTTCGTGCGCAAGACCCAGGCGACCTTCAAGCTCGGCATCGAATTCCGCAACTGGACGCGGCTCGGGCACACCTATCTGCATCCCTTCGGTCCGTACGGCATCGACATGGAGGGAGTCTCGTTCCATTCGTACTGGCTCAAGCTGCACGCCATGGGTGTGTCGCAGGACGTCGGCGAGTACTCGCTGCAGGACATGGCCTCGCGCGCGTCGAAATTCATGCGTCCGACCAAGGCGGGCAATTCGCCGCTTTCCTCGATCGCCTACGCGTTCCAGTTCGACGCCGGCCTGTACGCACGCTACCTGCGGCAGTTCGCCGAGGCGCGCGGCGCCGTGCGCACCGAGGGCAAGATCGTCGACGTGACGCTGAACTCCGAGAATGGCTTCGTCGAGAGCGTCACGCTGGCGGGCGGCGAGAAGATAGCCGGCGATCTGTTCATCGATGCCTCCGGGTTCCGCGGGCTGCTCATCGAGCAGTGGCTCAAGACCGGTTACGAGGACTGGTCGCACTGGCTGCTCAATGACCGCGCCTACGCCGTGCCCTGCGCCAGCGGCGGAGACCGCAAGCCGGTGACGCGCGCCATCGCGCGGCCGGCGGGCTGGCAATGGCGGATCCCGCTGCAACATCGCTGCGGCAACGGTTATGCCTTCAGCAGCCAGTTCGTGAGCGACGACGAGGCCGCATCGACCTTGCTGGCCAATCTCGACGGCGCGCCGCTCAAGGACCCGATGCTCATCAAGTTCAAGGCGGGACGCAGGCTCAAGTCCTGGAATCGCAACGTGGTCGCGATCGGACTGTCGGCGGGATTCATGGAGCCGCTGGAATCGCAGAGCATCTACCTCATCCAGGTGGGTATCGCGCGGCTGCTCACGATGTTTCCCAACCGCGGCTTCGCGCAGCCGGACATCGACCGGTACAACCGGCTGATGAGCTTCGAGTACGAGAAGATCCGTGACTTCCTGATCCTGCACTTCAAGGCCACGGAGCGTAACGACACGCCGTACTGGGACTACTGCCGCAACATGCAGATACCCGAGTACCTGGCCGAGAAGATCCGGCTGTTCGAAAGTTACGGGCGCGTGTTCCGCGAGAACGAAGAGTTGTTCAACGACACCAGCTGGTTCGCGGTGATGGTGGGACAGGGAATCAGGCCGCGTGCCTACGATCCGCTCGTCGACGTCATGAGCGAGAGCGAATTGCGCGAGCGCATGGATCACATCAAGACGGTGATCACCAATTCATCGGCGGCAATGCCCGATCACTGGGAGTTCATCGCCAGGAACTGCGCCGCCGACAAGGTCATGTGAGGCGCAGGAACTCCACCACGCGCTGGATCGTGGCGCTGTCGCGCAACGCGCCGCTGTGACCGAATCCCCGCGTGCGCCACAGCTGCGCACCCGGGATGGACGCCGCGAGTGCCGCTCCCTGCGCGATCGGCGCGACACTGTCATCCTCGTCGTGCACCACCAGCACCGGGATGCGCACGCTCGGGGCGGCCGCGTTCACCGACACCGCACTCGCCGGACGTCCGAACTTCTGGCGGAAGCGCGCCCTGAGATTGGCGACCGCGGGTGCCTTGAGGCCCAACATCATCGCGAAGGATTCGAGGATGTAATCCATGTCCGACGGCACGCCGAACAGGCAGATCTTCTTGGGGTGATGATCCGCGGTTTCCGCCAGGACCGTCAGCACGGCGCCGCCGCCCAGCGAATGACCGATGACCGCGTGAATGGGCTCGTGTGCGCGCAGCACCTCGGCGAGGCTGTCGCGGAAGCGCGGCAGATCGGAGAACCGGCCGGGGGAGGTGCCATGTGCCGGCGCATCGATACCGATGACCGAGAAGCCGGCGGCCCGCAGCGGCTCGACAAAGCTCGCGAACCGCGCCGCGTGGGAGCCCCAGCCGTGCAGCAGCACCACGGTGGGACCGGGACCCGAATCGAGCTGACAGTCCCAATGCCAGACCGTGAAGCGCTGATTGCCGCAGCGCAGGGTGGCGCGCTTCGCCAGGGCAACGATGGGCGCGTCGGCCGGGTCGAGCTTGCGGCGGGGCGGCTTCTGGAACATCAGGAAGGACAGCCAGCCCGCGAGCCGCGGGCTCACGGCCTGGGCCAGGGAGAAAAATCCCCGCAGGCGCCGCTGGGTTTGCGGCGTCACGCCGGGCACCACCCGTCCCAAAACCGGCTTGCGACGTTCCTTGAGCATTGATGCAAGTCTATGAGGGGGCAGCCCCCGTTTCCCAGCAAATGGGGTCAGCCCCCATTCCCGGTGCTACAGTCGCCGCACTCACCACCACGAGGCAAATCATGAAGCGCATCGCCATCATTGCGGGCGGCCTTTTGGCCACCCACGTCGCTTCCGCCGGCGTCTACATCGAGACGGTCAAACACGACATCCCGTCCGGCGCCACCGAGTTGTCGCAGAAGATGTACGTGCAGAACGGCACCGGGCGATTCGTCGATGGCGAGGGCCATACCTCGCTGATCAAGAACGACACGATGTACGTCATCGATGACTCGGACCATAGCTACATCGCGCTCGACAAGGCCGCGATGGAGACTTTCGCCAAGAAACTCGCCGCGATGGTGGAAAAGACCAAGGCGCAGATGGCCAAGCTTCCGCCCGAGCAGCGCGCCCAGTACGAACAGATGATGGGCCCCGTCATGACGGGCGAGGGCAAGCCGCGCACCGTGGAGGTCAAGGACACGGGCAAATCGGACAAGGTGGAAGGTCACCCGTGCAAGATCTGGGATGTGACCCGCGACGGTCAGCTCGACGAGCAGATCTGCGTTGCCGCTTACTCGGCGATGCCCGGCGGCAAGGAGAACTTCCAGGCCATGTTCGCGAGTTTCGCGAATGTCTTCGAGGAAATGGCCAAATCCGTCCCCATGTTGGCCGGCATGATGAAGAACGAATTCGGTGCCCTGACCAAGGTGAACGGCTTCCCGATCCGCCAGCGTCCCTACGACGAGCACGGCAAGCTCGAAGACCAGGAAACACTCGTGAAGGTGTGGCGCGAAGAGACGATCCCCGCCTCGATGCTCGACCTGCCCGCGGGCTACAAGGCCAAGCCGCTGTCCATGGGCCCGCCCGGGATGTGACCTGAAGCGGAATGAAGTACAGCGACTACTACGCGGCGCTGGGTGTCGAGCGGGGCGCCTCACAGGACGAGATCAAGAAGGCCTACCGCAGGCTGGCCCAGAAATACCATCCGGACGTCTCGAAGGAGCCGGATGCCGAGGCGCGTTTCAAGGAAATCGCCGAGGCCTGGCAGACGCTGAAAGATCCCGCGAAGCGCGCGGCCTACGACGAGCTCGGCAAGCGTCCCCAGGGCGAGGAGTTCCGTCCGCCTCCCGACTGGACCCGGCAGCACGCCGGCGGCGAAGGGCAGTTCGCGTTCGAGGACATGGATTTCGCGGACCTGTTTTCGCGCTTCGGGTCGCGCCGCGGTGGCGGCGGTCCGTTCGCGGGAGAAGCGGGTGGCATGCCCGGGCAGGATTTCGAGATTCCCGTCGAGATCGCTCTCGAGGATGCATTCCGTGGCACGACGCTCGAGTTGCAGCTGCAGATGCCCGAGTACGACGAGTCGGGACGCCTGCGCCGTGTGCCGCGCACGGTCAAGGCGCGTATTGCGCCCGGTGCCGTGGATGGCCAGCGCCTGCGACTGCCGGGCAAGGGCGGCAAGGGATTCCACGGCGGCCGCGATGGCGACCTGTACCTCGATATCACGCTCAAGCCGCATCCGCTGTATCGCGCCACGGACCATGACCTGTACGTGGATCTGCCACTCGCCACCTGGGAGGCCGCGCTCGGAGCCTCGGTGGAAGTGCCGACGCTTGCCGGCGCCGTCAGTCTCAAGGTGCCGGCCGGCACCACCTCCGGCCGCAAGTTGCGCCTGTCGGGCCGTGGTCTGCCGAAGCCGCAGGGGGGAGCCGGGGACCTGTTCGCCGTGGCGCAGATCGTGGTGCCCTCGCAGCTCTCCGAGCGTGAGCGCGAGCTCTACGAAAGCCTGCGCCAGGCGTCCGGCACGAATCCTCGCAGCCATTTCGCGGAGCACGCATGAGCGTCGAAACCGAAGTGTTGTGGCTCGACGAGCGGCGGGTGGTGAGCCTCGAGGAGCTGGTGCAGGTATCCGGGCTCACACGGGCGGAGCTGCTGGAACTCGTACACTGCGGCGCGTTGCCGGTGCGCGAGGAACGCGGCGCCAGCTATTTCTTCGCGGCGCAGACCATCAGCGTGGCGCGCACCGCCAGCCGGCTGCGCGACGAGCTCGAGCTCGACGTGACGGGGCTCGGAGTGGCGCTGCGCCTGCTGGAGCGGGTGCGCGGGCTGGAAGAGGAAATCACGCGCCTGCGCGCATTGTTGCCGCGTAGTTAGACTCAACCGGGAGAGAACATGAGCGTCATCAAGCGCCGCCACTTCCTGCGCTCCACGCTGGCCGTCGCCCCGGCCGCGTTGCTGCCGTATGGCAGATTGTTTGCCGCAGCCGAAGGCGCAGCGATGAACGACGTCGAAGCGGTGACCGGCGCCGGCACGCAGATCATCCTCAAGGCCGCGGACGTCAAGGACTTCGCGGCGCGGCTGCGTGGCGACCTGCTGCTGCGTGACAGCGCGGGTTACGACGTCGCGCGCCGCGTCTGGAACGGTGCCTTCGACCGTCATCCCGCGCTGATCGCACGCTGCACGGGCGCAGCCGATGTCGTGCAAGCCGTGAAATTCGCGGCCGCCAACCAGCTGCTGGTGTCGGTGCGCGGCGGCGGGCACAGCCTGTCGGGCCAGTCGGTATGCGAGAAAGGCCTGATGATCGACCTCTCGCAGATGAACGGCGTGCACGTCGATCCGGTGAAACGTGTCGCGACGGTGGAAGGCGGTGCCTTGTTAGGCGCGCTGGATCGCGAGGCGCTGGCGCTCGGCCTGGCGACCACGGCGGGCACGGTGTCGCATACCGGCGTCGGCGGCCTCACGCTCGGCGGTGGATTCGGCCGGCTGTGCCGGCGCTTCGGACTCGCCTGCGATAACGTGCGCGGTATCGACCTCGTCACCGCCGGCGGGAAATTCCTGAACGCCAGCAGCCAGCAGAACCCGGAGCTCTTCTGGGGCCTGCGCGGCGGAGGTGGCAACTTCGGCGTCGCCACCTCGTTCGAATTCCAGCTGCACCCGGTCGATCCGGTCATGCTGGGCGGCGACCTGATGTTCTCCTGGGAGGACGCCCCGGCGGTGCTGAAGTTCTTCTTCGACTTCGCGCGGGAGGCCCCGGACGAACTGAACGCCGACGTCGCGGCGGTGCGCCTGCCGAACAACCAGCGCTTCGTGTCGTTCGAGATCTGTTATAGCGGCGACCGCGCCCAGGGCGAGAAGGTGCTCGCACCCTTGCGGCAGATCCGCAAGCCCATCGTCGACCAGATCGTGCCGACGCCGTACGTCACGCTGCAGAGCTCGAGCGACGTGGCCACCGAGCATGGTCACCGCTACTACATCAAGGGCGGTTTCGTGCAGAAGGTGACGCCCGGCTACATCGACACGATGATCGGCATCATCCAGGACGCCAACCTCGCCCAGGTACAGGCCGTGTCAATGCCGCAGGGCGGCGGCGCCATCGCCCGTATCAAGCCGCACGCAACCGCGTTTGCGCAGCGTGCCGCCGATCACAATGCCTTCATCTTCACGCGTTGGGACGATCCGGCACAGAACGAAGCAGTGGCCGGGTGGATCAAGTCCGCGTGGGCCAAACTCGAGCCGCATACCCACGGCTTCTACGTCAATGAATTCAACACCGAGGATGCGGCACGGCTGGGCACCACCTACGGCGACAACTTCGCGCGGCTGGCGGCGCTCAAGGCGAAATACGATCCGGACAACCTGTTCCGGCTGAACGCCAACATCGCGCCCAAAAAGGCCTGATCAGTATGACTTGGTGAGTCCCCGCGCACTGACAGGCGCGGATTCGTCGGCATGTATGCGTCGAAATCCTACCACGGTGATGCGCGCGCCGCGGGCGTAAGATACCCGCATGTTCCACGACGCCGATGCCTTACTACTCGCGCGCTTCCAGTTCGGCTTCACGATCAGTTTTCATTTCATATTCCCGGCGTTCACCATCGGGCTCGCGAGTTATCTCGCCGTACTCGAGGGTCTGTGGCTGAAAACCGGCCAGGCCGTCTACCTCGATCTGTACAAATACTGGTTGAAAATCTTCGCCGTGGTGTTCGCCATGGGGGTCGTATCGGGCATCGTGATGTCCTACCAGTTCGGTTCGAACTGGGCGGTGTTCTCCGATCGCGCGGGACCGGTCATCGGCCCGCTGATGGCCTACGAAGTGCTCACCGCGTTCTTTCTCGAGGCCGGCTTCCTCGGCGTGATGTTGTTTGGCATGCAGAAGGTCGGCAGGCACCTGCATTTCTTCGCCACGCTCATGGTCGCGGTCGGCACGTTCATTTCCGCCTTCTGGATCCTGAGCGTGAACAGCTGGATGCAGACGCCGGCGGGTTACACGACGAACGCGGCGGGGCAGTTCGTGCCCGCGTCGGGCTGGCTGCCCATCATCTTCAATCCGAGTTTTCCGTATCGCCTGGTGCACACGGTGACGGCCGCGTATCTCACGACAGCGCTGGCGGTGGGCGCGGTCGGTGCCTGGCATCTGCTGCGCGACTCCGGTCACGCACACGCGCGCAAGATGTTCTCGATGGCGATGTGGATGGCGGCGCTGGTCGCGCCGGTGCAGATCTTCGTCGGCGACCAGCACGGCCTCAACACGCTCGAGCACCAGCCGGCCAAGATCATGGCCATGGAAGGGCATTACCAGAGCCATCCAGACGGTGCGCCGCTGATCCTGTTCGGCATCCCGAACGACGCAGAGCAGCGCATGGAACACGCCATCGAGATCCCGCGGCTCGGTTCGCTGATCCTCAAGCACGATCTGCACGCGCCGCTCGCCGGGCTCGACAGCATCGCGCCGGAGAATCGCCCGCCCGCAAAAGTCGTGTTCTGGTCGTTCCGGGTCATGGTCGGGCTGGGAGTCCTCATGCTGGCGCTCGGTGCCCTCAGCCTGTTGGCACGACTTGCCGGCAAGTTGTACGAGTGGCGCTGGCTGAAACGATTCGCGGTACTGATGGGGCCGGCCGGTTTCATCGCCGTCATCGCCGGCTGGATCACCACCGAAGTAGGGCGCCAGCCATTCACGGTGTATGGCCTGTTGCGAACCGCAGAGTCGGCATCGCCGCTGGCCGCGCCGGCGGTCGGCGCCTCGCTGGTGGCCTTCGTCGTGGTGTACTTCGCGGTATTCGGCCTCGGCAGCTGGTACCTGCTGAAACTCATGTCGCGCGCCCCGCAGCCGCATGAGCCGGAGCCCGCGAATGCGCCGGCACACGCGGCCGGCATCACACCCGCGTCCGCGCTCGCCTCACGCCCCGGAGCCAGCCATGGCTGATCCCGTCCTCACCATCATCTGGGGCGGCATCCTGGCATTCGCCGTTTTCATGTACGTGGTCATGGACGGCTTCGACCTCGGTATCGGCATCCTGTTTTCCACGCTGAAGGTGGGGCGCGAGCGCGACACCGCGATGAATTCGATTGCGCCGGTCTGGGATGGCAACGAAACCTGGCTGGTGCTCGGCGGCGGCGGCCTGCTCGCGGCGTTTCCGCTGGCGTACGCCGTCATCATGTCGGCGTTGTACGCGCCCCTGATCGCGATGCTGCTGGCGCTGGTGTTCCGTGGCGTGGCCTTCGAATTCCGCTGGCGCGACCCCGCGCACCGTGCGTTCTGGGATTTCGCTTTCACCGGCGGTTCGTTCCTGGCCGCGTTCATGCAGGGCATCATGCTGGGCGCGCTCCTGCAGGGCGTGCACATCGAGGGCCGCGCCTACGCGGGCGGCTGGTGGGACTGGCTGACGCCGTTCAGCCTGCTGACCGGCGCCAGCGTCGTGTCGGGCTACACCTTGCTGGGCGCCTGCTGGCTGAACTGGAAAACGTCGGACGAGACGCAGGCACGCGCGCGCCGCTGGATGCGGGTGCTGGCGCCGGCGACACTCGTAGCCATCCTCGCGGTCAGCATCGCCACGCCGTTCCTCGGCAACCAGTACTTCCAGCGCTGGTTCAGCATGCCACGCGTGCTGTTCACCGCGCAGGTGCCGTTGATCATCGCGATCCTCACGTGGCGTTTCGTGCGCAGCCTGCGCCGCAATCACGAGCTCGCGCCATTCGTGATCACCATCGCGGTGTTCGGTCTTTCATACGTGGGCCTGGGCATCAGCATGTATCCCTACCTCGTGCCGAACAGCATCACGCTCGACATGGCAGCTGCGCCCCAATCGAGCCAGGCCTTCATGCTGGTGGGCGCGGCCGTGCTCGTGCCGCTGATCCTCGCGTACACGGCGTGGTCGTACTGGGTGTTCAGGGGCAAGGTGGCGCACGAGGGATATCATTGAAACAGGCTTCACTGCCGCGGCGCCTCGGCTGGATGGCCCTGATCTGGGCCGCGAGCGTGTCCCTGCTTGGGGTAGTTAGCCTGATCATCCGCTGGTGGTTAAAGTAGCGGCGGTGTCAGGCGGGGAAAACCGGGAAAACTCCGATCGCCGTGCTGACATCCCGGCCGGTGAAGGAGTTTTCCCGGTTTTCCCCGCCTGACACCACCCTCTCCGAGACCACGCATGAACATCAACTCCGTTCTGTACGCCGCCGGCGCCATCCTGCTGGGCGCCGTGACTATCTACTTTGGTGATTACGCAATGCAGTGGCAGGCGGTTCCGGCCGCAGCGCCGCACGGAGCGCTGGTGTACCTGAGCGGCGCATTGCTCATCGCGGGCGGCGTCGCGCTGCTGACGCGCCGCTGGGAGCGCGCGGGCGCATTGTTCCTGGCGTGTTTCTACGGCTTCTGGGTCGTGGTGTTCCACTTCATCAAGGTGGCCGGCAACCCGGGCGTGCTCATCGAATGGAACGGCATCGCCGAGATCGGGTTCATCACCTGCGGGGCACTCGCGCTGTATGCATCGACCGGGCCGCGTCATGCGGAGCTGCTGCGCCGGTGGGCGCGGCTGCTGGCGGGCACTTTCGCGTTGATGTTCGGCGCGGTGCACTTCCACTACGCCGATGGCACCGCGAGCTTCGTCCCGGCGTGGATTCCGCCGAGCCAGCTGTTCTGGGCGTATCTCACGGGCGCAGGGTACGTCGCGGCCGGTCTCGCGTTGCTGAGCGGCGTGCAGGCACGCCTCGCCGCGACGCTGACCGCGGTCATGATGGCGTGTTTCGTGACGCTGCTGCACCTGCCCAGGGTCATCGATGCCCCCGGACTGCACGTCGAGTGGATCATGCTGGCCATCTCCAGCACACTTGCCGGCGCCGCGTGGCTCGTCAGGAAATACGCGACTTGAACGAAGACCCGAACAGTCCGCCCTTACCGCCGATCGTCATCCCGCACACCGAGCTCTCCCCGGATGCATTGACCGGTGTCATCGAAGGCTTCGTGCTGCGCGAAGGCACGGACTATGGCGAGCGCGACGTGCCCTTCGAAACCAAGGTGCTCCAGGTGCGCCGGCAACTCGAACGGCGCGAAGCCGAAATCGTGTTCGACCCCAACACGGAAAGCGTGCACATCGTGGTGAGGAAGCCCGGCCCCTGAACCGCTAGACTCGGGCCCAGGGAGGCTCCGGTTCATGCCAGATCGCCAGGTCACGTGGCGCGACAAGCTGCGCTATTGGTTCGAAAACACCCTATCTAAAGGAACCATCGCCATCATCGGCTGGCTGGCACTGGCCTCCGGCGTCATCGTCAACATGGCCGCACTGGTGCTCTGGCTGATGCGCGTGGGCCAGGATCCCGCGGACCACGAACATCCCTACGGCTTCTTCGAGGGGGTATGGCAGAGCATGCTCCGCACCCTCGATCCGGGCGTGGTCGCGGGCGACAGCGGCTGGAAACTGCGCCTGCTGATGCTGCTGGTGACCATCGGCGGCATCTTCATCGTCAGCATCCTGATCGGCACCATCACCTCGGGCCTCGAGGCGCGGCTCACCGAGCTGCGCAAGGGACGCTCGCGCGTCATCGAGCAGAACTTCACGCTCATCCTCGGCTGGTCGAGCAAGGTGTACTCCATCATCGGCGAGCTGCTGATCGCCAACGAGAACCAGAAAGACCCGTGCATCGTGGTGCTCGCGGAGCGCGACAAGGTCGAGATGGAAGACGCTCTCCGTTCGAAGTTCCCGAATACCAGGAACACAAGGGTCATCTGCCGCAGCGGCAACCCGCTGGATCTCGACGATCTCGCCGTGGTCGATCCGCACTCGGCCCGTTCGATCGTCGTCCTCGCTCCCGAAACGGAAAACCCCGACATCCACGTGATCAAGTCGGTACTGGCCATCACCAACAACCCGGCGCGCAAGAAAGAGCCGTATCACATCGTGGCGGAGATCCGCGACCCGAAGAACCTCGAGGCCGCGGCCCTGGTCGGCGGCCAGGAAACCATCTACGTGCAGGGCGAGGACCTCATCGCACGCGTCACCGCGCAGACCTGCCGGCAATCGGGCCT
>Ga0068861_100003046_pt1 | contig 11076 bp, 13 predicted proteins | sample KBSSwiS42_FD_66593 | JGI IMG/M metagenome (GOLD analysis project Ga0068861, IMG submission 66593) | Switchgrass rhizosphere microbial communities from Kellogg Biological Station, Michigan, USA - KBS Switchgrass S4-2 | ecosystem: Host-associated > Plants > Roots > Rhizosphere > Soil ...
GAGCGCGTGTACGAGATCAACCGCAACTTCCGCAACGAGGGCGTGTCGACGCGCCACAACCCCGAGTTCACCATGCTCGAGTTGTACGTCGCCTATGCCGACTACAACGATCTCATCGTGATGGTGGAGCGCGCCATGCAGGGCCTGGCGGACGTGGTGCTGGGCACGCGCAAGGTCACCTACCAGGAGCGCGAGTACGACCTCGCCAAGCCGTTCAAGCGCATTACCGTCGTCGATGCGGTGGCCGAGAAAGTGCCGGGCTTCGAAATGGCGAAGGCGCGCGACGTGGCCTATCTACGCGGGCTCTGTGACCAGGCCGGCATCCACTACAAGCCGGCCGACGGTGCCGGCAAGCTGCAGATCGAGCTGTTCGAGAAGTACGTCGAGGACACGTTGTTCGATCCGACTTTCGTGTATGCGTATCCCACCGAGGTGAGTCCGCTGTCGCGTGCCAACGACCAGGATCCGTTCCTCACCGATCGCTTCGAGTTCTTCGTCGCCGGCCGCGAAATCGCCAACGGGTTTTCCGAGCTCAACGATGCCGAAGACCAGGCGGCGCGGTTCCGCGCGCAGGTGGAACGCAAGGACGCGGGTGACGACGAAGCCATGTACTACGACGCCGACTACGTGCGTGCGCTCGAATATGGACTGCCGCCGACCGCCGGCCTGGGCGTAGGAATCGACCGACTGGTGATGTTTTTCACCGATGCACCTTCGATCCGTGATGTGCTGTTGTTCCCGCACATGCGGCCGGAGAGCACCTGAGAATGTCGGAAGCGCGCAGCGACGCACCGGTGGGGGTATTCGACTCCGGTGTGGGCGGTCTCACGGTATTGCGCGCGCTCGCGGCCACACTGCCGCAGGAAGACTTTCTCTACCTCGGCGACACGGCACGCCTGCCATACGGCACCAAGAGTCCGGCGACCGTGGCGCGGTATTCGGTACGAGCCGCCGAAGCGCTGGTCCACCGCGGCATCAAGGCATTGGTGGTCGCCTGCAATACCGCCTCGGCGACCGCGTTGCCGTGGTTGCGCGAGCAGTTTCCCGAGTTGCCCGTGATCGGCGTGATCGAGCCCGGCGCGCGCGCGGCCAGCGATGCCAGCCGGAGCGGGCGTATCGCGGTGCTCGCCACCGAAGGAACCGTGCAGGGTGGCGCTTATGAACGCGCGATCCACGCGGTGCGGCCGGATGCACAGGTGACCCAGATCGCCTGCCAGGTGTTCGTCGCACTGGCCGAGGAAGGGTGGAGTGAAGGCGAAGCGGTGGACGCCGTGACGACTCGTTACCTGGCGCATCTCGATGCGCGAATCGACACCGTGGTGCTGGGTTGCACGCATTTCCCGCTGCTGACCGGAACCATAGCCCGGCAGGTGGGGCCGAATCGTGCCATCGTCGATTCCGCTGCGACCGCGGCGCGCGCCACCGCGGCCATGCTCGCCGAGCGTGCATTGACCACGGGTGCGTCCCGCGCCGGCACGGTGAGGCTCATGGCCACCGACAGCCCCGAACGTTTCGCACGCGTGGGTGCCCGGTTCCTCGGCTCGTCGATCGCCTCCCGATCGATCGAAGCCATCGACTTGTAAAGACTTTCCATAACACGGTTACACTTGGCGCCCCGACGCGGCAGCGGCGGCAGGGATCAAAAGAAGGGATGACCTTGATGCGAGAAAGATCTGGCGTGGCACACGATCGTGCGGTGATGCCGTTACGGTTCGGATTTGCCGACACGCTTTCCGGGCAGCTTCACTTCCGCGCCTGCGGCGCAGGTCCCGACCTGGTATTGCTGCCGTGGTCACCGGCCAGCGGCCGCATGTACGACCACGTGATGCCGCACATGGCGCGCGCCGGATTTCGCGCCATCACTTTCGATCTGGCGGGCACCGGCCGTTCCCACAAGAACTGCCGCGGCTGGACCGTGCAGCAGTACGCCACCGACGTGCTCGAGGCCTGCGGCTCGCTGCACACCGTGCCTTATACGATTATCGGCGGACGCTTCGGCGCCGCCGTGGCGGTGGAGATGTTGTTAGCCGCGCCCGCGCAGGTCACCGGCGCGGTGCTCGATGGCGTGCCGGGTCTCGCTCCCGAGGAGCTGCGCAAGATGACGCTGCCCACCTCCGGGCTGTCGCCCAAACTCGCCGCCGACGGCGCGCACCGCGGCTTCGCCTTCGACGTGACCGTGCGCATGTTGAAGGACTGGGACCCGGGTTTCGAGCTCACCCAGGAAACGCTGCCGCTGGTCTATGAATACATGCGCGACTACCTGGAGCTGGGTTACGAAGCCATCTCCGCCGGGGTCGAAGCAGAAGCACGCAGCGGCAAGCCCGCCTATGACGTGCTGGCGCGACTCGGCGAAGTGTCGCAGCGGGTGCTGATCATGACTTCCGATACCGACAACCTCGCGCCCGCGTACAACCGCGCCCTCGAGCGCGCGCGCAATTCGCGCGGTCACAAGTTCGCGGGCAATCATCCCGTGCTGACGCCGGCCCGCGCCGCCGAGTACGCGCAGCTGGTGGTCTCCTTCGCCCGCAGGTAATTACTCGGGGAGTGGGTAGGGCAGGGACAACGGTCCGCTGACGCGAACCGCTGAATCCGCGGCAGCGGATTCGCCGGGTTCGCCGGCCCCGAACGTCCCGACGGCCAGCAACTCCTGTCGTCCGCCGCCGGCTTCCGCCGCGCGCACCACGGTGAGTGCGCGTCCGTCGAGCGAGCGTGCCGCATCACCGGGCTTGAGCGGCGTGCCACTGGCGTTGTGCCAGCGCTGCATGCGGCGCTTCACGCGTCCCCGGTAGTGGGCGCGCGCGATCACCTCCTGCCCCGTGTAACAGCCCTTGTCGAAGGCGATGGCGCCTAACAAGTCGAGATTCAGCATCTGCGCCACGAACTGCTCGCTGGTGGCCGCACACACCTGGGGCAGTCCCGCGGCCACGTCCGCGGCGTCCCACTGTGCGAGCGACGTGACATCGAGCATCGACTGCGCCGTGGCCTCGCGCGGCGCCACGAGCAGGCGTCGCTCGCCCCAGGCGATTTCAGGAAGGCCCGGCGCGGGCACGCCGCGCCGCAGCCCGACGACCCGGTGCGAGTCCGACAGGTCCTCGATGCGCAATTTCGCGCGCAGGATGTATTTGCGCAGTCGCGTCGTCGCCGTTTCGATCAGCTCCCGCGGCAACACGGCGAGGATTTCCTCGGCCCCCGGACGCACCAGGGCGAGCAACGCGATCACGCGACCCTGCGGATTGTGCAGGCCGGCCAGCGTGCTCGTGCCCGGCGCGAGGCCTTCGACATCGGCCGATAACTGGCCCTGGAGAAAACGCGCGGCATCAGCGCCGCGGAACGCAATCACGCCGAGGCCGTCGTTCCCGGCGGAGAGTTCGACACCCTCTGGCGTGCTCATCTTTGTTTTTGCTCGGTTTTCATATGGTCGGGCGCGGTCGATTCTGGCAGAATTTGCGCCCGTGCCGAATGCCCCTTCCGACGTAGAGACCGAGCGTCTCTCCATCACCGACGCCAACGCACCGCCGCATCCCAGGCCTGTGGAGCGCAAGCCCGTGGTTGCCGTGGCGGAAACCGGCGGCCCGCCGGGTCCGGAGCCGACGCGTTTCGGCGATTGGGAACGCAACGGCCGTTGTATCGACTTCTGAGCGCCATGAATCAACGTCCCACGTCTCCGCATATCGGCGTGTACAACTTCTCGTACACGATGTCGCTGTCGATCCTGCACCGGATCACGGGCGTCGCAGCCTCGGTGGGCTTCTTCATGTTCGCCTGGTGGCTGATGGCGCTGGCCTCCGGACCCGCCGCCTATGCCACCGCCATGCAGGCGCTGTCATCGCCGATCGCCAAACTACTGCTGGGCGGTTTCACGTTCTCCTTCATCTATCACTTCTGCAACGGCATCCGGCATCTCGTCTGGGACACCGGCCGCGGGCTGGAACGCACGCAAGCGCGCCGCAGCGGGCTGTTCGTGATCATCGCCGCGTTGCTGCTCACCGGCCTGGTGTTGTGGCTGGGTTGCGCGGCGCTCACCCGGGGTGCGGCATGAGCCTGCAGACACCGCTGGGCAGGGTGTTGGGAAGCGGCGCGGCCGGCCAGGGCGTCGCCCATTGGTGGACGCAGCGCGTCACCTCGGTGGCGCTGATCCCGCTGACGTTGTGGTTCACGCTCTCGCTGCTCGGCAAGTCGCTGCAATCCTATGAAGCCATGCGCGGGTGGTTAGGACAGCCCTGGGTGGCGGTTTTCACCATCCTGCTCTCGCTGACGCTGGCCTGGCATTCCTGGCTCGGTGTGCAGGTGGTCGTCGAGGACTACGTACACGGCAAGGCTGCCAAGACCTCGCTGCTGCTGGTTTCGACGTTCCTGCACTTCGCGGCCGCGGTCGCCGCCGTGTTCGCGGTGATGATCCTGGCCGTGTCCTGACCATGCCCAACAAAGACTACGAATTCATCGATCACACCTACGACGTCGTGGTGGTGGGTGCCGGCGGTGCCGGACTGCGCGCCACGCTCGGTCTCGCCGAAGCGGGCCTGTCCACCGCCTGCCTCACCAAGGTATTCCCGACACGCAGCCATACCGTGGCCGCGCAGGGTGGCATCTCCGCCGCGCTCGGCAACATGGGCGAGGACGACTGGCGTTTTCATTTCTACGACACCATCAAGGGATCGGACTGGCTCGGCGACCAGGACGCCATCGAATTCATGTGCAAGGAAGCGCCCGCCGCGGTGATCGAGCTGGAGCACTACGGCGTGCCGTTCTCGCGCACCAACGACGGCCGCATCTATCAACGCCCCTTCGGCGGCATGACCACGCACTACGGCGAGGGCACGGCGCATCGCACCTGCGCGGCCGCGGATCGCACCGGCCACGCCATGCTGCACACGCTCTACCAGCAGTCGCTGAAGCACAATGCCGAATTCTTCATCGAGTACTTCGCGCTCGATCTCATCATGCAGGACGGCGCCTGCCGCGGCGTGGTGGCGCTCGACATGGCCACGGGCCGGCTGCATCGCTACCGTGCGCACACCGTGATTCTCGCGACCGGTGGTTACGGCCGCGCCTATTTCTCCTGCACCTCGGCACACACCTGCACGGGTGATGGCAGCGGCATGGCGCTGCGCGCCGGCCTGCCGTTGCAGGACATGGAGTTCGTGCAATTCCATCCCACGGGCATCTACGGCTCGGGCTGTCTCATCACCGAGGGTTCGCGCGGCGAGGGTGGCTATCTCACCAACGCCCACGGCGATCGCTTCATGGAGCGGTACGCTCCCAACGCCAAGGACCTCGCCTCGCGCGACGTGGTGTCGCGCTCGATGACCATCGAAATCCGCGAGGGTCGCGGGGTGGGCAAGGACAAGGACCACATCCACCTGCACCTGGAGCATCTGGGTCCGGACGTCATTCACCAGCGGCTGCCCGGCATTGCCGAGACGGCGCGCATCTTCGCCGGCGTGGACGTCAACAAGGATCCGATCCCGGTGCTGCCCACGGTGCACTACAACATGGGTGGAATTCCCTGCAACGTGCACGGCGAGGTCGTGACGTCGAAGTCCGGCAATCCGGACACCGTGGTGCCAGGCCTGATGGCGGTCGGTGAAGCGGCCTGCGTGTCCGTGCACGGCGCCAACCGGCTCGGTTCGAATTCGCTGCTCGACCTGGTGATCTTCGGCCGCGAGGCCAGCCGTCACGCAGCCACGGTCATCAAGCCCAACCAGAAGCAGGCGCCGCTGGCGAAGGACGCCGGCGAGTTTGCGATTGCGCGTCTCGACCGGTTTCGCAATGCCAGGGGTTCGCGCAGCACCGCCGAGATCCGCCTGGAAATGCAGAAGGTCATGCAGCGCGATGCGGCCGTTTTCCGCACCGGCAAGACCCTTGCCGAGGGTGTGGCGGCACTGGCGAAGACGCATGCGTCATTCGCCGACGTGCGTGTCACCGATCGCAGCCTGATCTGGAACACCGATCTCATCGAGACCATCGAGCTCGACAACCTGCTGGGCCAGGCCACCGCGACCATCGTCAGCGCCGAGAACCGCACCGAGAGCCGTGGCGCGCATGCGCGCATGGATTTCGAGGATCGCAACGACGAGGAGTGGCAGAAGCACACGTTGTGCTGGGTGGACGACGCCGGCAAGACGCGCATCGAGTACCGCCCCGTGCACATGAACACGCTCACCTCGGACGTCGAGCCGATTCCGCCGAAGGCGAGGACGTACTGATGGTCGAGTTAACGCTCCCCGCCAATTCGAAGATCGACAAGTCCGCCGGCAAGACGCACAAGGCACCCGCGGGCGCGAAGCACGTTCGCAAGTTCGTCATCTACCGCTTCGATCCGGACTCCGGCGCCAATCCGCGCATGGATACCTTCGAGCTGGACATGGACGCCTGCGGGCCCATGGTTCTGGACGCGCTGATCAAGATCAAGAACGAGATCGATCCCACGCTGACCTTTCGCCGTTCGTGCCGCGAGGGCATTTGCGGCAGCTGCGCCATGAACATCGGCGGGACCAACACGCTGGCCTGCACCAAGGCCTGCGGCGACTTCCGCGGCGACGTGAAGGTCTACCCGCTGCCGCACATGCCGGTGGTGAAGGATCTCGTTCCCGACCTCACCAATTTCTATGCGCAGTACGCCGCCGTGAAGCCGTGGCTGCAGACACGCACGCCGGCGCCGCCGGACCGCGAGCGTCCGCAATCCAGGGAAGACCAGGAAAAGATCGACCGTCCCTCGGCCTGCATCCTGTGCGCCTGCTGCTCGACCGCGTGCCCGAGCTACTGGTGGAACAGCGATCGCTATCTGGGACCCGCGGCCCTGCTGGCGGCGTATCGCTGGATCGTCGACAGCCGTGACGAGGCGACGGGAGAAAGACTCGACGACCTGGAAGATCCATTCCGGCTGTATCGCTGCCACACCATCATGAACTGCACCGAGGCCTGTCCGAAGGACCTCAATCCGGCGAAGGCGATCGCCGAGATCAAAAAGAAGATACTTGAACGCCAACATTGAGAACCGGCGTCTGGAGTGGCGCTGCCGGCGCGGCATGAAGGAGCTCGACTTCCTGCTGTTGCGTTATCTGCGCGAGCGGCTGCCAGCCGCTGCAAGCGGCGAACGTGCCGCCTTCGCCGAGTTTCTCGAATTGCCGGACCCGGACCTGGTCCGCTATCTCATCGGCGGCGATGTCCCGAACGACTCCCGCTTCGCCGGCTTGTGCCGGGCAGTTCTCCAGACAAATTGAACTCGTTCCATCTTTGAGGGTCGCGGCGCTGGCCGCGGCGTGGCTCGCCGCTTTCTGCGCAGCCATGCTGCTGGGCGTGGCGCTGCCGTTGCCCGCGCGCATCGGCCTCTGTCTCGGCGCCGCGACGTTCGGTTTGACCGGGATTCGTTCCTGCTTCCTGCTCGCGGGCAATCGCTCCGTGCGCGCACTCGCGTGGGGAACACGCCGCGGGCTCGGCGCCTTTATCGGCCCCCGGCGGATCGAGGTCGCCGTGAGCGTGGCGGGTGGGTCGTTCCGACTGGGCCGTCTGGGGCTGCTGTTGTGGTTCGAAGCGTGCGACGGAATCCACACGGTGTTCATCGATGCAGGAAAGCAGGAGATATGTGCCATCCGCCGCCTCTGCAGGCGCCTGGAATGGGCGCCGGAGGCTGTTCAGGCTGGGGAAAGCGGCAAGCTGTTACCATCCGGACCCAAGGTATGAAGTGCGTCACGCGACATTAAAAATCATTCGATTAGGCCCGCCCACAAGGAGAACTTTCCGGGGTGTTCAGGGTCTATTCAGCCAGCCGTTGACCGGGGGGTTCCGGTGACGGTGGAAGAGAGCGATCTGGTACTCGTCAAGCGCGTGCAGCGCGGAGACAAAGGTGCGTTCGACCTGCTGGTGCGCAAGTACCAGCACAAGGTTGTGAAGCTGGTACTGCGTTACGTGCGAAACCCGGCTGAAGCGGAAGACATTGCGCAAGAGGCATTCATCAAGGCTTATCGGGCACTCCCGCAGTTTCGCGGGGACAGCGCGTTCTACACCTGGATGTATCGCATCGCGATCAACACCGCCAAGAACAGTCTCGCTTCGCGCGATCGCAGCCCGATCGCGTACGACCTCGATCTGACCGACCCCGAGGAATCGCACAGCGTGCAGACCAAGCTTCAGGATCCGGATACGCCCGAAGGCATGGCGCTGACGGAAGAAATTCGCGGCATCGTGAACTCCGCGATCGAAGGATTGCCTGAAGAACTCAAGACGGCCATCGTGCTGCGCGAGCTCGACGGGTTGAGTTACGAAGAGATCGCCGCCGCCATGGAATGTCCGGTGGGTACGGTTCGTTCACGGATTTTTCGAGCGCGCGAGGCGATCGACAAGCGTCTGCGCGAAGTATTTGAAGGCGGCCTGGGCCGCACCGAGGAAATGGTATGAATGAAGATCGTCCCTCATCTGAAAGACATGGGGAGCGGGACAGCCAGCTGTCCGCCATGTTCGACGGTGAACTGTCGGCCGCGGAATGCGAGTTGCTCGCACGGCGGCTGGCGCGTGACGAAGTGCTGCGAGGCCAGTGGACGCGATACGCCCTGATCGGGGCCGCGTTGCGTGCCGAACGCGGTGTCGCTCTTCATGACCGGGTCGCCTGGCGTGTCCAGTCGGCGGTTGCGCAGGAAGCCAGTTACGGTGATTCCTCGGGCGACGCTGCCAATAGCGCCATCCGTCCGGCCACGGTCGTTCCTGCCACATCCAGCTCGGCTCCCGGACGCTGGATCCGCTTTGCGCGCCCCGTAGCGGGTGCGGGTATTGCCGCCGGTGTCGCGGCCATCTCGATTCTCTGGCTGCGCGCCCAGCCCGGTGACCCGCAGCTACTCGCCCGCGCTGAGGCGCCGGCCCCCAGCACCCAGATCGTGCTCACGCCGGAGCCAGGTCCCGTGCCGATTCTTGCGGCGACGCCGAAGGCCTCGCGTGACACCGCCAGCGAAGCGGCCGTCTTTTCCGCGACGCCCGAGCCGAGCTCCCGACCCAGCTTTGCGCCTCCCGCGCGGCTCGCCAACTACGTGGTGGCGCACAGCGAATATTCCGGCCCGCTGTCGCGGCGCCTGGCGCTGAGCGGCCTGGTGGCGGGTGAACCCGCCGAAGGCATCACCATGCCGGAATCCGCGGCGCCAGCCCAAAATTCAAAACCAGATACCAAGAAGGTCGCCACCGATGCGCCCTGAACGCGCCGCGCGCCTGGCCGCGCTCTCGATGCTGTTCGCCGTCGGCGTGGCGCTCGGTGCCGAGCCGCGCGAGTGGCTGGAGCGCATGAACAAGGCGCTGACCACGACCAACTACATCGGCGTGTTCACGCACAATCATGGCGGACGCGTCGAAACGCTGAAGATCATCCACCGGGTGCGCGGCCGCGACGTGTCGGAGCGGCTGATCTCCCTCGACGGCCCGGGCCGCGAGTTCATTCGCGAAGGCAGCGAGCTCACCTGTTACCTGCCGGATTCGCGCACCGTGATCGTGGAGCAACGCGCACCGGACGGTCCGTTGCTCGGCGCGTTGCCGGCGATCGGCGACAGCGACTCGCTGGTGTACGAGATCCGTGGCGGTGAGCGCGAGCGACTGCTCGGGCGCGCTACCCGGGTCGTGGCGCTGCAGCCCCGAGACCAGTACCGCTACGGTTACCGGCTGTGGATCGACGAAGAAACCGCCATGCCGCTCAAGACCCAGCTGTGTGACGGCCAGGGCGGAGTGATCGAGCAGATCGTGTTCTCCACCATCGATCTGCCGGGCCGGATTCCCGATTCGGCGTTCAAGCCGCAGGTGGATGCGGCCAACTTCACCTGGCTGCGCGCCGACCGGCAGCTGGTGAGCAACCAGGGGCCCGCACTGTGGGATGCGATGAAACTGCCGGCGGGTTTCCGCATGCAGATGAGCACCGTGCAGACGCTGCCGGGTTCGAACGAGCCGGTGGCGCACCTGGTATTCACCGATGGCATTGCCTCGGTCTCGGTATTCGTGGAGGCACGCGGGGCGAACGCCAGGCCGGCGGAAGGACCGGCACGCGTAGGCTCGTCGTCGGCTTTCTCCACGGTCACTGACGGTCACCAGGTGACGGCCGTGGGTGAAGTGCCCATGACCACGGTCGAGTTCATTGCCACCCAGATGAAGTCGACGTCCAAGTCGCGGGTTCCGCAGGGCATGAGCCTCGCCCCGCCGCCGCCCCGCAAATAACCCGCATCGATGACGCCGCTGCCGCCCGGCCTGGTGGTGGTCAGCCGCGAGGGCTGCGACCTCTGCAGCGAGATGCTGCACGGGCTGGCGGAGCTGGAGCGGTCCCAGGCCATTCCCGCCGTCTCCATCGTCGACGTTGATACGGACCCTGAATTGCAGCGCCAATTTGGCCTGAAGGTTCCGGTCCTGCTGCTCGACGGCAGCGTTATTTGCCATTACACGCTGAATTCCAAAGAACTTTTGAGGCTGGTAGGTCGTCCAGCCGCTATACTTCCGCGCTGATTTTTTGCCGTCTCCGGGTGGGCCGTCGCTCCTCCGCCACGGCAGGACGACCTTGCCGACATCGTAGATGGAACGCATCCGCAATTTCTCGATCATCGCCCACGTCGATCACGGCAAGTCCACGCTGGCGGACCGGTTCATCCAGATCTGCGGCGGCCTCGAGGCGCGCGAGATGCAGGACCAGGTCCTCGATTCGCTCGAACTCGAGCGTGAGCGCGGCATCACCATCAAGGCCCAGTCGGTCACTCTCTATTACACGTCGAAGCGCGACGGCGAGCGTTACCAGCTCAACCTGATCGATACCCCCGGGCACGTGGATTTCTCCTACGAAGTCTCGCGTTCGCTCGCAGCATGCGATGGCGCCCTGCTGGTGGTCGATGCCACGCAGGGTGTCGAAGCGCAAAGCGTGGCCAATTGCTACACCGCCACCGAGCTCGGGCTCGAGGTGGTGCCGGTCATCAACAAGATCGACCTGCCGTCGGCCGATCCCGAACGCGTCATCAAGGAAATCGAAGCCGTCATCGGCATCCCTGCCGAGGATGCGCTCAAGGTGTCCGGCAAGACCGGCGAGGGCGTCGAGGAGCTGATCGAAAGGCTCATCGAACGCAT
>Ga0068861_100003048_pt1 | contig 11065 bp, 10 predicted proteins | sample KBSSwiS42_FD_66593 | JGI IMG/M metagenome (GOLD analysis project Ga0068861, IMG submission 66593) | Switchgrass rhizosphere microbial communities from Kellogg Biological Station, Michigan, USA - KBS Switchgrass S4-2 | ecosystem: Host-associated > Plants > Roots > Rhizosphere > Soil ...
ATATCGCACGGAGAACACGGAGAACACGGGGCGGAAAAAGCAGGGAGCTGGCGTCACACGCGGGCGCGCACGTCCACTTCGAACACCACCGTCGTTTCCTTCCCGTCCTTGGTCGGGAACTTCTGCTCGATGCCTTCGCGGCTCGGCAGCGATTGCGATAGCGCTTCCAGGTCGAGCCGGGGAATGCTCACCCAGATGCCGGTGGGATCGGAGTCGAGCTGCCAGCCTCCCAGCAACGAAGGTTTCACGCTGATTCGAAACGCATGATTCCTGGGCAGCGGGACTTCGAGAACGATCGAGCGTCCCGCCAGCAGGCGTTGCAGTTCTTCCTGGGAGACGCGGCACCGGAGTGCGGCATCGGAAAAACGGATATTCATTTTGTGCTCCCCGCAGGGTGCGGGAGAGTCTACGCCGGACGCGGCAGCGGCGTCAGCCGGTCAGCTCGATCGTCGTGGACGATTCTACATATTAATCGTCGTCGACGATGATTACCGCGGCGCGCGCCTGTTCGCCGATGGCTGGCCCGCCGTCCACCTGGCTGAGTTCGACGAGGAACAGTTCGGTGTTCTCGACCAGGCTGTCGGAAACCAGCGGAATGGTCAGTGTCGTGGTGCGCACACCGGCAGGAATCTCCGTGACGTCCGGCCCGATGTCGGCGAAATCGGCCCCGGCCTCGGCCGAATTGCTATGCAAGGTCCAGCGGAATTTTGCCGCGCGCTTGATGCTGCCCGTACGTTTGACGGTGAGCCGCACCGTCCCGTCGCTCTCGGTGCAGACGTAGGTGTCTTTATCAAATTCCACCGTGACTGCGCCGGCAGCGGAAGGATCGTTAGCATTCGCTTCTTCAGCTGCAGCCGCCGCAGCGGCCGGTGCACTTGCTGCTCGTGTCACGCTCGGCGCTGTTGCTGCAGGCTTCGCGGCCGGCTCTTGAACCGGGGCAGCAGGCGGCGGCGCAACGACGCTTTGCGCAGCAGGTTCGCTTTCGCGAATGCCTGTCTCAACCGGAGCCGATCGTGTCATTGGAGCCGGCGTCGGCGCCGGGGCCTGTGCGTGCATCACCAAGCCGAGCTTCGGTCCGATCAGGTCCTTGAACTGCCACCACGCAATGGCGCCCAATACTGCGAGCGTCAACAGCGCTCCGACCAGCACCACCCAACCCTTCGACCCGCCGCCCGCCTTGCCCGCGGCGGCAATCAATTCCTGCGGCGCGCCGATTCGCTGAGCGGGCTGACCGCAGCCCAGTGCCGCGATCAGTTCAACCACATCGATGCGGCGTTCGGCACGAGCCCAGGCCAGCGCATTCTGCAACGCGTACCACTGCTTGTTGGCGAGCCCGGCAATCCTCGCCGGATCTCTTCCGTGAGCACGCGCCAAGGGTGCAGAACGTCCACCGAAGGGATGCTCACCCGACAGCAGCTCATAAGCGATGCACGCCAGGCTGTAGACATCGTCGCTCAGATGCGGCTCATCGCCGTTCACCCGCTCGCTGCTCGCATACGCGGGCGTACTCGATTGCGCCGTGTCTTCGGAGGACGTCTCGCTGATCCAGGGATCGAGTGCATGACGGCGCGCAAAGCCGAAATCCAGCAACTTGAGTTCGCCGGCGCTGGTGATCATCACGTTCGCCGGCTTGAGGTCGGCATGCACGATGTTGCGCTGGTGAGCATGGATCAATGCGTTGCCGATGGTGCCGATGATGCTGAAGGCGCGGTCGCGTGCGAGCGGACGGCTATCCAGCCAGCGCAACACATTCGACAGCAGCTCGCCTTCGAGCAACTCCATGACGATGAAATAGGTATCGCCATGGCGATCCAGGTCGAAGACGCTGACGATGTTGGGATGGGACAGCGACTGCGCTTCGTACGATTCGCGTTCCAGCTCGGTGATGGCCTCGGGGCGGTCCTTGTACTTCGATTTCAGTACCTTGACCGCGACGTAGCGGGCGGGACCGGGCAGGTGGCTGCGATGACGATCGAAGGCTTTGTAGACGGTGCCTACTTTGCCCTTGCCGATGATTTCCAGCAGTTCGTAACGCTCCCGAAGCACCATCCCCGGCGCGGCCGGAGGCGTAGCGGTAGCGATGGGAGGCGCGGATTGCGTCGACGGCTTTTCTGCCACCGGCTCCGGCATCCGCGGGGGCGGCCGTGTCGGTGGATCGAAGTCGGGACGTCGGAAAAGCGTAGGTTCGGAGACGATCGCTTCCGACCGGAGCGCAGCGGCGGCAGCGGCCGCTTCCGGACGAATCGCTGCTTCATCGGGCCCTGCATCGCCCACTTTGTCACCCCGGGTCTGACGCACCGGCGGCGGTCGCTCCGCGACCGGGACCTGTTTCCGCCATCCCGATCCTGTCGTCATGGACGGGTCGGCGTCCTTGGCAGGCTCGCGCGGCCCTTCTGTCTGGTTGGAAGCTCCGAACACCAGCTGGGCGATGTCCGCTTTGAGCGTGCGGGCCAAAGCCGCGTCGATACGACCGCGGCGCTGATATTGATCCAGCAGCGCCAGCGCGTCCCAGGGAGCCTCGGAATTACCCCGGCAGATTTCCAGAAAGGACGTCTGCATATCCGCACGGTCGCAGCGTCCGGCGCTGTAGTCGTTCAGCCAGCCTGATAGCACCACGCGCGGGCTTTCGCCGCTTTCGCCGGAGTCCTTATCGATCGACACACTCATTTTCCGCAGTTTAGCCGCCACCCTCCCGCAATTGCACTGTCGCACGCCTCCGACGATGGAGTGACGCTAAATCAGCAGTTCGACTGGCTTTTCCATCCGGTAGTCGTCCATGACGAAGCCGTTACCGATGTCCATGACGAGCGCTGCGGCGATGCGAAATCCCCAGCGCTGATAAGTGGATACCGTGGGATTACCCTTGTTCACGGTGAGCCAGAGCAGATTCAGCCCTCGGGCGCGGCTCTCCCGCTCGATGAACTCCAGAGCCATCCGCCCGGTTCCTCGGCCACGGCTGCGCGAATGCAGGTACAGCTTGCTGATGAACATGGACCGTTCGTCGCTGCGTGGCTGGATGGCGAAGTACCCTAGCAGCTTTCCACCTTCCTCCATCGTGAAATATAGGTAGCCCTCGCCGCTGGCCTGTTGCTGCATGGCCGACGCGGTCTGGAACTTCGCGACCATGTAGTCGACCTGCGCCTTGCCGATGAGCGGCACGTAATACTCGTACCAGATCTCGCGTGCGAGTTCGGCAATGCGTTCGAACTGTTCCGTTACGGTGACCGGCTCGATGTGCGTCGTCATGTCGCGTTATGCCAGGGCCATTTTCATGATGTCGAATCCAGACTCGCTTTTAGACGCTGCGGATCGAGCGCCCCGCACCACTTGCCGACCACGATGGTGGCCACGCCATTGCCGACGAGGTTGGTGAGCGCACGCGCTTCGGACATGAAGCGGTCGATGCCAAGAATCAGGGCCAGCGCACTGACGGGCAAGGTACCAACGGCCGAGAGGGTGGCGGCCAGCACGATGAAGCCGCTGCCGGTGACGCCCGCCGCTCCTTTCGAGGTCAGCAGCAGCACGGCTAGCAGCGTGAGCTGATCGAGCAACGACATGTGCGTATTGGTCGCCTGCGCAATGAAGACGGCCGCCATGGTGAGATAGATGGAAGTGCCATCCAGGTTGAACGAATAGCCGGTAGGGATGACCAGGCCGACCACCGAGCGGCTCACGCCTGCCTGCTCCATCTTAGACATCATGCGCGGCAGTACCGACTCCGACGACGAAGTGCCCAGGACGATGAACAGCTCCTCGCGGATATAGCGCACGAACTTGCCGATGCTGAATCCATGAGCGGCAGCAATGGCGCCGAGGACGATGAATACGAACAGCACGCAGGTGAGATAGAAACAAGCCATCAGCTGACCGAGCGAAGCGAGCGACGACACGCCGTACTTGCCTATGGTGAACGCCATGGCGCCGAAGGCGCCGAGCGGCGCAAGGCGCATGATGATCTCGATGATGCCGAACAGCACATGCGAGATCTGCTCGATCCAGTCCTGCAACCCGCGGCCGCGTTCGCCCAGGCGATGCAGCGCGAATCCAAACAGCAACGCGAACAGCAGCACCTGCAGGATCTCGCCCTTGGCGAACGCATCGACGACCGTGCTCGGAATGATATTGAGCAGGAAATCGACGACGGTCTGCGACTGCGCCGCCTGCGCGTAACTCTGCACGGCGCTGGCGTCGAGCGTCGCCACATCGACGTTCATTCCGGCGCCCGGTTCGACGACGTTGACGACGACCAGGCCGATGACGAGCGCAATGCCGCTGACTACTTCGAAATAGAGCAAGGCGAGCACGCCGGTCTTGCCCACCGACTTCATGCTCTCCATGCCGGCAATGCCCGACACCACGGTGCAGAAAATGATCGGCGCGATCAGCATCTTGATGAGCTTGATGAAACCATCGCCCAATGGCTTCATCTTCGCGGCGATGTCGGGGAAGTAGTGACCGAGGAGGACGCCCATCGCAATGGCGATCAGAACCTGGAAATACAGCGTGCGATAGAAAGGCTTGGGCGCAGCAGGAGGGGACTGGGAGGGTTCTGCCATGATTCTTCTGGAGTCAGCACCTGAGCATCGGCGCATGGTACCTGACGCGACAGCCGAAATGGGGCAACCCGTTGCCGTAGCAACGCGCAGAGATGTCAGGCGGTGGCGAACGCCATGCCGAAGGTCCGCAGTTCGTCGCTGCTGCCGTTGATCCAGATGCGGCCTTCACGCGATTCCAGTCGCACTGTGAGGCCCAGCCGGCGACGCACTTCCTTGCACTCCACCGCGCGGCGCGAATCAGCAAAATACGCTTTGACCAGGTCGAGCACCGTGGCTGCCGGCTCGTCCATGCCGCCGACTTCCGGCGTATGGCCGATGAGATCGACGCGCCAGCTCTGTTTGCGTGCCCCGAGTTTGCGCATTTCCTTGCAGAAGCGGTCCATCAGCAGCAGGTCGGAACTCAGGGTGTTGTCGGTCAGGTCGAGCGCCTGGTTGGTACTGCTGGTAGCCACGTACCGCAGATGCAGGAGGCCGCCAACGCCCTGGGTATCGTCATAGACACATACCGCAACGGCGCCATGTAGTTCGCTCACGAGCAAACCGCTCTCGCGTGACACGCGAAAGGCATCCGGTTCGACGATCATTTGTGGCAGGGCGGGCGACATCCTGGGCCGCATCATGCGGAATCCCGGCCGCAGCAAGGTGTGCACTGGATCACGGAATCGGATGACGTAATGCCCCCCTCAGCGCCCATTCGGGTCATGCCTGACACGTTTGGACCAGAGGTGTCATTCCACGGCGACTCACGAAGAGTTGGGGTCGCGCGGCTGCGACGATACCTGGGACCGTACGGGGGTAAAGACAAGGTTGCGGCCTGTTTCTATTGTTTGCGGATACCGCCGAAGGTCAGCGACGCGGTGGCGACGAATACTTCACGCAGGAAACACAGCAGCGCCGCCGCGAGACTCAACAACGCGATGACGAATGCGACTGCGATCGGCTTGGAGAGATCGAGACGCAACGAGGCACTCACGAACAACGCCGCAACCACCAGCGACACCAGGAAGCCGCACAGCACGCTCAGGCCGATGGCGCGATTGATGAGCGTCGCTCGGTGCGACAGGACCTTCAGCCGCTCGTGCAGTTCGGCGGCATTGACCGGGTTGGCCTGCAGCAGCGTTTCCTCCATGCCGCGCGCCCGATCGATGATGCGTGCGATGCGGGTGGCGAGCACGTTCAGGGTCGTACCTACACCCGCCAACAGGAACACCGGCGCCACGGAAAGTTGGATGACCTGCGCGATGGAGGCGACATGCAGAGTGGATTCCATGGAGCGCGACGATACACGATGTTCCAGCCAAGCTGGCGAGGTCCAGGGAAGTTCGCCGCGCGCCCAGTTCGATGCAACCCTTCGATGCAACCCTTCGATGCAACCCTCCGATGCAACCCTTGGACTCCGGGCCGCATCCAAGCCAGCACACCCGCCGCGGAGACTCATCGTGAAACAACACTTCCATCTCGCCGCTCTTGCTGCCTTGGCCTGCCTGCCGCCCCTGCTATTACCCCGAGTTGCCGCTGCGGACGACGACATTTCCAAGGTGAACGGCTCGGTGCATGTCACTGCGCAATCCCCCGTCGGGGATGTGCAGACCGTCAACGGATCCATCCGCATCGATGCCGGCGTGGTCGCCAAGGATGTCGGGACCGTCAACGGCTCGATCGAAGTCGGCGACCGGGCCAGCATCGATACGCTGCAGACGGTGAATGGCGCCATCAGCCTCGGCCAAGGCGCGACGGCGAGCAAGATAGACACCGTCAACGGACGCATGACGCTGGCCGAAGGCGCACGCGTCAAAGGCAGCGTCAGTGCAACGAATGGGTCGGCGTCGCTGGCGCAGAACGCCGAAGTCGGGGGCGGGTTCTCGAACGTCAACGGCAGAGTGGCGCTGTCCGGCGCCCGCATCCAGGGCGGCATCAAGACCACCAATGGCGACATCCTGGTCGGTGCCGGTTCCTCGGTTGCCGGCGGCATCCTGATCGAAAAGCCCCGCACGCTCGGGCTCGACTGGGGCCGCCGCAGGAAGCCCCGAGTCGTGATCGGGCCGAATGCCACGGTGACCGGCGCGATACGCGCCGAACAGGAAATCGATCTTTACGTCAGCAACCGCGCCACCATCGGAACCGTCATCGGGGCGAAGGCAATCATGTTCGCCGCAGAGGAGCCGAGCGCTACCGACATGGCGGTCGAGAAGTAGTCCGCCCGGAAGACAGGCCATCGAAGCGGCAACAGGCTCAGGTCGCCTGTTGCCGCAACCACGCCTCGTGACGTTCGCCGACCTTCTCCCACAGGCGTTCGAGGTCGGGCAACTCCAGGCCGAAGCGGCGCCCGAGCACGTCCCGATAGTCGGCGAAGTCTTCGATGGTCCGCTGCGACACCCCGCGTTCGCCGATCACCTTCAGCACCTTCCCGCGCAGGATGGAAAGTTCGTTGCCATGAAACCTCTGGCACACGGAGTTCTGTACGAATCCAGACTCCGGCGCTGTCTGCAACCAGTCGCTCTGCCGCTCGAACACTTCCATACGTGCAGGGGAGAATTGGAAATCGAACGACGGTGCGCCACCGTACTGATGATTGTGAAAGCGCCACCAGTCACCCAGGCGCTCCAGGCGAAACTCGAAGAACTCCTGCTGCAGGCGCCCTTCGACCAGCGGCGTGGGCTCGATCAATCCATCGCCGAAACCTACGTCGGCCAGGTACGGACGCTCGAGTGCGACCACCAGGGCCAGGTGGTTGCCGATGGATCGATCGCCCCGCACGTCACGCCCCACCGCTCCGGCGACTCGCGTCACGTGAAAGCCGATCTGCTCCAGCGCCCACGCGAGCAGGCCGTTCATTTCGAAACACCAGCCGCCGCGCTTCGATCTGACCAGCTTGTCGAAGATCGCCGCCCGGTCGAATCCGACACGCCGTCCCAGCTGCACATCGAGATTCTCGTAGGAAATCGCGGCGAGATGGCCGCGATGCAGGCGTTTCAGCGTATCCAGGTCGGGTCGAGGCGCGCCGCTGAATCCGACGCGATCCAGGTACTCCTGCAGCTGCAGCGACTCAGTTGATGCGTTTGTCATGGCCGCGCCATTCGCGTTCGCGCAATACGAACTTCTGGATCTTTCCCGTCGATGTCTTGGGCAGCGCACCGAACTCTACGCTGTGCGGCACCTTGAACCGGGCCAGGTGGGCGCGGCAATGCTCGATGATTTCCGTCGAGGTAGCGGTGCATCCGGGTTTGAGCACGACGAATGCCTTGGGCACTTCGCCCCATTTCGCGTGCGGCACGGCGATGACTGCACACTCCATCACGGCCGGATGGCTCGCCACCGCCTGTTCGACTTCGATCGTACTGATGTTCTCGCCGCCGGAAATGATGATGTCCTTCTTGCGATCGCGCAGTTCGATTGCACCGTCCGCGTGGACGACGGCCAGATCGCCGCTGTGGAACCATCCCCCTTCGAACGCTCGCGCCGTCGCTTCCGGATCGTCGAAGTAGCCTTTCATGACGACGTTGCCCCGCATGACGACTTCGCCCAGCGTCTCACCGTCGCGAGGCACCTCCTGCATTCGATCGTCGACGACGCGCGTCTCGCCGGCCAGCAGGTTCGAGAATCCCTGCCGGGCGCGCAGCTTTGCCCGTGCTTCCGCAGAAACCTCGGCGCGTGGCGATGGAATATTGATCGTGTAGGGACCGTACGTTTCCGTCAGGCCATAAACATGATCGAGTTCGAAATTCAGCTCGGCCATTCTCGCGATCAATGTCGGCGACGGCGGCGCACCCGCGGTGAAGATTCGCACAGGTTTATTCAGACGATGCGCCGCTGCGTCGTTGGCAAGCATGATGAGCACAGTGGGCGCCGCGCAGAAATGCGTCACGCCGGTATCGAACGACTTCCAGGCCGGTAGCGGATCTATCCTGGAAATGCAGATGCTGCGTGCGCCGACCGCAGCCAATGCCCAGGGAAAGGTCCAGCCGTTGCAATGAAACATCGGCAGCGTCCACAGGTACTGGCTGTCCGCCGTCAGGCGATGATCGAGCGCCATGGCGACTGCATTCAAGTAAGCGCCGCGATGGTGATACACCACGCCTTTCGGCTTGCCGGTCGTACCCGAGGTGTAGTTGATCGAGATCGAATCGTCTTCGCGCAGGTCCGTGAGGTCGGGCGGCACGTCGTCGCCCGAGGCCAGCAACGCTTCGAATGCTTCACCCAGTTCGACCCGGCGCACCGATGACGGTACCTGCTCGAGTTGTGCCGCCAGCTCCGGCGAGAAGAACACCCAGCGCGCGCCGCAATGCCCGATCACATAGGCAATTTCCTGTGCCGACCACCGAGTATTGATCGCGACCAGCACGCCACGCGCCATGGGAACACCGAAATGCGCCAGCAGCAGCGGCTCGGTGTTGAATGCGAGAAAGGCAACGCGATCGTCGCGGGCCAATCCCTGTTTTTGCAGGGCCGAAGCAAACCGACGCGCTCGCGAACGGAACTGCCGCCAGTCGTAGGTCGTGTCGCCATCGACGGCGGCAATCCGTTCGGCGTAGGCCTCGCCGGCCCGCTCGATGAAATGAATCGGCGTCAATTCCTGGCGATAGACGCGTGCTTCGTGATTCATACTGCAGCTTCCTTGTGTGTCTGGGGACACTGCTCGCGGCAGCGTGCTGTGTCCCCAATCTGCATCCGGAAGGCGTCATCGCTACCGGATGAAGATGGGGGATGACCAACGGGAATGGTCTGGACCATACGCACCTTTCGTTAGCGCTACAGGAGCATGTCCCCGTTCAATTCCTGGTGTAGCGGACGATTCCATCGATGCCCATCTTCCGGTGCAATCGTCCGGCATGCACGAGATATTCCAGGTGCGCGAGGGCCTCCGCCATCGCCAGGAACAGATGGACGCCGATGAGCACGCGCCGGAACATGATGGGAAGGATGTCATAGCCAGTCTTCGGCTCGGCGCAAGCGTCCACGACGGCAGCGAGCTTGCCATGATGATGGCTCACCAGGTCGTCGATCCGTTGCTGCAATCCCTGGAACGGCAGGCCATGCGCAGGCAACACCAGCGTCGCCGGATCCAGTGTCCGCAGCCGCTGCAGCGAAGACAGGAACGAATCGAGCGGATTCAGATCCTGGTTGCCCGCCGTGAAACCTATATTCGACGAAATCGTCGGCAGCACCTGGTCGCCGCTGATGAGCAGGCGCTGCTCGCCGTTGGACAGGCACAGATGGCCTTCGGCGTGGCCGTTGGTTGCCAGCGCCGTCCAGCGGCCGCCCCACTCCAGCACTTCGTTGTCTTCGATGTGCCGCAAGACCTCGGGCATGCCGCTCGCCATTTTCGCGAATCGCTGCGGCGTGAACACCGAGCGTATGCTGTTGCTGTCGGGCAAGCCGTTCGAACGGAAGAATTCCTCGATGGCTTCGGAGCCGAGGGCATCAGTACCGCGCAACCACATTTCCGCTTGTTCGAAGGTGCGCTTCGACATGAGCACCGGTACCCGGTAGCGCTCCTGCAGCCACGCCGCGAGACCGAGATGATCGGGATGGATGTGCGTAGTGAAGATCGCACGCAGCGGCTTCCGCTCGAACATCGCCGGGCCGAGCTTGTCCCACGCCTCCATGCAGACCTGCGCAGCCATGCCGGTGTCGACGAGAACATAGCCATCGCCGCAATCGAGCAGCCACACGTTGATGTGATTGAGATCGACGGGTAGCGGAATGCGGCACCAATGGACGTGCGCCGCGAGCGGTACGGCGGCGCCGAATTCGGGAGCGGCGACGTCGGTGTACTGCAGCCGCTTGGAAGGATAGGCTTCGCCTTCCGCGGTCACGGCCGTGTCGGGTTTGAGCGGCTCTGTCATGGGTCCATGATGACACAGAGTCGGCTGCCCCGGTTTTTTGAGGAAAGGGCTTTGCTGAGGAAAGGGTTCATGCGCCAGCGGGTTTGCGTCGTTTCTCTATTGTTAGCCTCGTTGTGCGCAGCTTCATTGTGCGGACGGGCGTGGGCCGCGCCACGCGATAAGAACGAGAAAGCCATCGTTGCCTATATTGCCGGCCAGCAGGAACAAGCCATCCAGCTGCTCGAAACCGTGGTCGACATCAACAGCGGCACCATGAACTTCGCCGGTGTCCGCAAGACCGGCGACGTGTTCGAACCGCGGTTCGCGGCACTGGGATTCAAGACACAATGGATCGATGGCGCGCCCTTCGGCCGAGCCGGTCACCTGGTCGCGCATCGCGCCGGCCGGAACAGCGGCAAGGGGAAACACATCCTGCTGATCGGCCATCTCGACACGGTGTTCGAGCCCACCAGTCCGTTCCAGAAATACCAGCGCGTCGATGCCAACATCGCGAGCGGACCTGGAACTGCGGACATGAAAGGCGGCATCGTCGTTGCGCTCACGGCGCTCGCTGCCCTGGAAAAAGTGCACGCCCTGGACGATCTCGAACTCACCGTGGTCCTGCACGGCGACGAGGAGGACTCGGGTGCACCGATCGAACTGGCGCGCAAGACCCTGATCGAT
>Ga0068861_100003050_pt1 | contig 11062 bp, 6 predicted proteins | sample KBSSwiS42_FD_66593 | JGI IMG/M metagenome (GOLD analysis project Ga0068861, IMG submission 66593) | Switchgrass rhizosphere microbial communities from Kellogg Biological Station, Michigan, USA - KBS Switchgrass S4-2 | ecosystem: Host-associated > Plants > Roots > Rhizosphere > Soil ...
TGCGAAGGCGTGATCTCTCAGTGGGGGATAGACCCACCCGGCAACTGTCGCTCCGCCGGTAGCAATCGGAGCGGTCGCGGAGGTAACGAAACGACCGAAGCCTACGATGGAAGGGTCACCATGGGTGGCTCAGCGAGTACGCAGTCTCGCCTCAACGTCTTACTCACTATCGTGAGGCCTGGTATCTCGACGCTTGGGATGACGCGAGCAATGAGCTACGAACGTTCTCCACTGATCGAATGCGCAAGCCGTCTGTTCTCCAGCAAGCAGCGATGGAAATGCCAGACTCGGAGCTCGACGAGCATTTCGCTTCTTCATACGGGATCTTCGGTGGAAAGGCGGACAAAGCGGCTGTGCTTGTGTTTTCCGCGGAGCGAGCTCGCTGGGTTGCGGATGAGAGGTGGCACCCAGAGCAAAAGGGCTCGTATTTGAGCGATGGCCGCTTCGAACTACGTGTGCCATACAGAGATTCCAGGGAGCTCTGCATGGACATAATGCGACATGGTGCACACGTTCAGGTACTTGAACCACAAGAGCTCCGCGACGAAGTAGTCCGTCGGTTCGAGGAGGCCGTGTCTTTATATAAATGAGGGATGAGTCGGTCTCGTGATTTAAGACTCCCATTTGATTGAATTCCCCCATGGCGACGCCGCGGCGTCGGGTGAGTTCGGCATTGACCAAAGTGGGGGGCTTCATGCGTACAACAGTTCACGCGGGAATTCGAATGTCGCAACGCGGCATTCCAAGTCGTTTGGTCGAGTTCGCGCTTCGGCACGGACGCATCGAGGGCGACAAACGCATTCTCGACCGCAACGAATCACGCCGCTTGCTTGATGAGCTGAACGAGCAGCTGCGGCTCGTCAAGCGCGTCCTCGACAAAGGCGGCATCACTGTCGTTGCACAAGGCAACGCAGTCATAACGACGTACAACGTCGACCAGCGCGGCCGGGCGCCGCACAGGATGCAGGCCCAGGTTTCCTGAGCACGAACGCCAACCTCATTCTGTCACGCACCGATTTCATTCAAGTCAACCGGGAAACTAGAACATGCAACCGACGCCACGGAACCTCGTCACGCGAGACACCTACATTCACGAGCCGACGATCAGCTGTCCTCATTGCCACCAAGACATCAAGCTGACTGAATCGCTCGCAGCGCCGCTCCTGAAGAGCAGGGAGCTTGAGTTCTCCCGGAAGGAATCGGAGCTCCGTGAGCGCGAGGTCCTGCTTCAGCGCGATCGCGACGCCATAGAGGAAGCCATCAATGATCGCCTAAACGTAGAGCGCAAGAAGGTAGCCGAAGAGGAGCAGCGCAAGGCGCGCCTTGCGCTGGGCATCGAGCTGGAGACCAAGCAACGGGAACTAAACGATCTTACAGAGTTGTTCGAAGCGCGCAACGCAAAGCTCGCAGAAGCGCATCAGGAACACGCGAATGTGATTCGCAAACAACGCGAGCTGGCAGACAAGGAGCGCGAACTCGAAGTCACAATAGAGCAGCGAGTAAGTGCGAACACGAGCATGATCCTGAAAAAGGCCAAGCAAGACGCGGAAGATCAATTGCGTTTGAAGCTCATTGAGAAGGACCAGCTCATACAGTCGATGCGTAAGCAGGTCGAGGAAATGCAGCGGAAAGCCGAGCAAGGCTCGCAGCAGGCGCAGGGCGATGTCATGGAATTGGAGCTAGAGTCTCTCTTGAGAGGGCGCTTCGATAGCGACACTATTTCACGCGTGCAGAAGGGCGAGTTCGGTGGGGACGTCATGCAGCGCGTTGCGAGCCCAACGGGGCTCAATTGTGGAACGATTCTCTGGGAATCCAAGCGCACCAGGAATTGGAGCGATGGCTGGCTTACGAAACTTCGAGGGGACCAGCGGCGCGCGAAGGTTGATATCGCAGTCATCGTGAGCCACGCACTGCCAGAAAACGTTACGACTTTCGCTTTGATCGACGGCGTTTACGTTGTCAGCCCTGAATGCGCTCTGCCAGTGGCCACGGTGCTTCGGGAGAGGCTGATCAAGGTGGGCTGCACGCGCCGCGCCGCCGAAGGTAAGGAGACCAGCGCTGGGCGTATCTATGAATACCTGACTGGCTCTGCCTTCCGTCAGCGGCTGCAAGGCATCGTCGAGGCATTTACCTCGATGCAAGAAGATCTCGCTGCAGAGAAACGTGCGATTCATAAACAGTGGGCGAAGCGTGAGGCCCATCTGGACCGCATGATGATCTCCACCGTCGGGATGTATGGCGATTTGCAGGGTATAGCCGGAAAAGGATTGCAGGAAATTGAGGGGCTCGAGCTACACGAGAATGCGGATATCCCATTGCTGACGGAAAAGTCCGGAACGACGAAGCTCCAGCCGTCGGCGCCTAGCCAAACCAGTTGAACGCTCGAGGTAATTGTTAGCCATATCAATGCATTGCGCATATACTAGATCCGATAACAATTAATCCCCGGCGTTTCGGGGTAACGAGCCAATGAATGCGACGGAATGCGATGTGGTGCGCCTCTCGTCTCTGGATCGCGCATAGGTACATCTCGCGTACAGCCGCTCTGGGCGTCAACAATTCTTCCCCGTAACAACATGATCTCCGCTGGTCCGCCAATGTTGAACCGTGAACAAGAGACGATGGGGCGTGCGCGGGCCCTTTCAAATTGGTACGCCAGCTCGCTGCGCCGCTTTCTCGAGGAGCATGTGCCTGAGAGCATTGCCCAACTGGATAACGAGAATAGCCGCCTGCAACGGCTGCTCGCTCAGGATCCAGAAACCGTCGTCTGCTTCGTGGGTGCCTCCGGAATCGGCAAAAGCACACTGTTGAATGCGATTGTCGCGGGGGAAAAGACACTTGCTCCATCAGGAGGGGTCGGACCTTTGACGGCGCTCGCGACCGAAGTGCGCCACAGCGCTACTCCCAGACTTCGCGCGGAATACCAACCGAAACAGCGTTTGTGGCGTGTCGCGTCAACGCTTTACTTCCAGATCGATCGAACGCGCAAAGCGCAGACCGGCATTGATGAATCCCATAGTACAAGTGCCGAGCTGGAACCGGACGCAGACGCGAATATCGTGTCCGACCCGGAAAATGAGGGCACTACCAAGACAATGGACGAGTTCATTCGAGTCGCTCGCCTGATGGTCGCGGGTAATCAGGATGCGGACAGGCCCATTGAGTACCTTGCTGAAGCACTAGCGATCTCTTGTTCGGTCAAGCCGCGGTGGAATACCGAGCTTTCGAAAGAGGATGCTGCACGCGTCGATAGAATCAGGGAGGCTCTAGTGCTCGCCGAAAAACAGGAGGCGATAGAGCGGCACGATTCGGCCTCAGTTCAATTTCGAGAGACCCTAAAAGATCATGCTGCCGGTTTTCTGTCGCCGTTGATTCGTCGCATTCAAGTTGGCTGGCCGTCTGACGTATTGAAGTCAGGCCTCGTGCTAGTGGATCTGCCGGGGGTCGGAGTCGCTGGCGATGTATACAAGAGCGAGACACAGCGTTTCGTCCGCGAGAAAGCGAGAGCGGTCGTGCTCGTCGTTAATCGCGCCGGCTTGACAGATTCGGTGATGGATCTGCTCAAGACGACCGGGTACTGGGATCGATTGGTACTTGCGTCCGATGATCCTGAGGCGGATCCATGCTCATTGATTGTGGTAGTCACTCATGTCGATGATCTTGCCACACAGGAATGGCGGGACCTAGACCCCGATGCTGGTGGTCGCCGCCCAAGGTCGAAATCACAGGTGTTCGCCGACATTCAAGCTAAGCTCAAAGATGGCTTGGGCAAGCAATTTCAGCAGCACATCGGGCAATTCACGGTTACTCAGAGCAGTGAGGCGATTCGGGAAGGACGCGAAAGCGCTGCGCGACATCTGCTGCGATCGTTACAGATCCATCCAGTGTCGGCTGTGCAGTATCGCCAGATCATGGCTGATAACGAGGATGACCCTCCCTTCCTTCGATCGCCAGAAGACACTGGGTTGCCTGAGTTATCGAATGCCTTGGTAACACTCGCGCGCACTCGGACAGAGCAGCGCATCGCTTCTTTGCACTCGATCAACAAGCGCTTCGCCGAGTCGCTATCCGATCAATTGGCCAGCATCGAGGGATCGTGGAGGTCTGACAGGGCGGCGGAAGAGGCTGAGCGAATTCGTGCTGCATTGAAGATTGTTCTGGATGAGAAAAACCGTGAGTACGATAGTCGGAGGGCTTCTTTTCGTACCTTTCTCAAGGACACCGTCCCCGAAAAGATAAAGGTTGCCGTGCACGAGGCCAAGGATGAAGCTGAGAAGGATGTCAACAAGTACCTGCGACGTTTGCAGGATGCACATTGGGCGACGTTGAGGGCTGCGGTAACACGCGGTGGAACGTTTCATGGGTCGCTGTACATCAACCTTCCCTCCGACATCGCACTGAGGTTTCAAGATCCTATCGCTGCGGTCTGGAGCCAGGAGTTGCTCAAGCCAATAAGAAAAGAGACGTACCAGTTGGCCGCGGCAATACGACAGCTTGTCGAGGAGATCTGCGACCGCGCCAGCGCGGACCATGCCGCCTACGTGGATGAGAAGGTCATCGAACGGCAGAAGAAGTCGGTCTCCGCTCAAGTCGAACAATTGCGGGATGTAGGCAAGGAGGCGGTCGAAGATCTTCGCGATGTTGTAAAGAACAAAATTGTGGAATCGATCCAGCAGCCGATTCAAAACGCCTGTGAGCAGTTTGTGAAAGAGGGGAAGCACATTGGAAGCGGTGTCAAGAACCGAATCCTGGAGATGTTTCGCGATCTCGCCGCAAACGCAACCCATGCGGCCAGCGTACCGACTCGGAGGACCTTACTTGCGAAATACTCAACGGTGGAGGTCGAGATCAGGAAGGCATTTGAAGACTGGGGGCAGCCGCTTGAAGCCGCCACAAATGCGCTCGTTGAGCGCCACGAAGACCGTTTACGGCGAAGCGACAGTCAGAAACGTCAGCGGGTGCTTGCGGAAATCGAGCGCCTGCGTGCCGAAACACCATCAGATGCGCCTCAGAGCGTGGCTCACTGAGCGGCGAGTAGACCTTGGAACCAATTCCCAACCTGGTTGAATACGATGGCCGCATATGTGTAGCCCTTAGGGTTGTCGACGACTTTGGGCAGAAGGCGTTGGATCTGGTTGGCGCCCCTCGCCGATGTGCAGACTCCGATCATCGAGAGCCACTATTCATTCCCAACGTCGACTTCCGGCATGTTCGGCCGATCCTTTCGCCTGCAGGACAGCTGGTCTCCGCTCCTACCAAGGAATCCTGGCTAACGCTCAGCGCGCGTGCCCAAGCGAAGCTGTTTGCTGCATTCCTCCTTGGCGAGGATCCTCAACGCCGGCTCGATGCGCAGAAGGCAGCAGCCTTGATGCATCAAATGAGTCTGGTTCAGCACGTGCTTTCCAATGAGAAACTCCGGCGTGTTCTGATTGCTGACGAAGTCGGTCTCGGCAAGACGATCGAGGCCGGGATGATTGTCAAGCGCGTCCTGGAGCAACTGCCCGCTGCGAGAGTCCTGTACTTGGCTCCTGCACGGCTCGTCCAAAACGTCGTATCGGAATTCAGAGACAAGCTTGGCCTGGATGCTCGACAGTGGGTTGCGGGGTCACGCTCTGATGCCCGGTTGGATGGGGATCGCCTCGTCATTGCTAGTATCCACAAGGCCGTGTTCGGTGAGAACCGCGAGCGTGTAGTGAAGAGCGGGCCCTGGGATGTTGTCATCGTGGACGAGTGCCATCACCTTTCTGACTGGGGCGAGGGCGGGGGAAAGCCCAATCAAAGCTACAAGCTTGCTCAAGCGTTGGCGGCTTCATTGAGTGCAGACGGCCGCCTGATCCTATTGAGTGGAACTCCTCATCAGGGCAGCTTCAATCGTTTCGAGAACCTGGTTCGCCTCCTGGCCGATGACGGCAAGAGCTCGACGGGCGCGATGGGGCGGGTCATTTACCGCACGAAGGACCGCGTTCGTGACTGGCGCGGACGACCGCTTTTTCCCAGGCGCGACGTACGACTTGCCAGAGTGGTGTCACTCGGTAGCGAATTTCATGAATGGTACGAGGCCATCGCGGACCTCTACGATCGGCCGGGAGCGACGGGAAGTATTGGCCGGGCAGCAGGATGGGTAAAGGGCCAAGCGCTGCAATGGGCTTCGTCAAGCGTCGAGGCCGGCGTGGGTTATCTGTCTAGATTGGGTATGAGACGCCTCGGCTGGACGGTGCAGCACCCCACATTGCTTCGTGCACTAGAGCGCCTCCGCCCCTATCGTGGGGGCGCCCTCGACGAAGACATTGCCTCGCTGTTCGAGCGCATCCGCCGAGAGATCGCAGCTCAGATTGAAGCGCTTGAGGATCAGGAGGCGATAGAGGAGGAAGAGATTTGGCGTCCGAACGAATCCGCACTCGACGGGGTGATAGAGCAGGGCGTTGATCTCCTGGCGCATGGCCGCTCTGTGAGCAAGTGGGAAGCGCTCGCATCTCTACTGGATGAAGCTGGTAGTGAAAAAGTCGTTTTCTTCGCGCAGCCGGTCGAAACCGTCGCTGTAGTTGTCCGGTATCTGGAGCGTAAGTACGGAGTGAAGCCCGCTGTCATTGTTGGGAACCAATCGGAGGAAGAACGACAGGAGCAAGTTGCCCGGTTTCGCCGCCTCGATGGTCCGCAGTTTCTGGTTTCTTCTCGCGCGGGTGGCGAAGGCCTCAACTTGCAGGTGTCTCGCCGGCTCATTCATTTGGATGTGCCATGGAATCCGATGGAACTCGAACAGAGGATCGGGCGCGTTCATCGATTCGGCTCACGCAAAGCTATCGTCGTCGATACATTGATTGTGCAGGGAACGCGTGAGGTCGACATGTACCGGATTGCACGAGAGAAGCTTCGCCTGATCGCGACCCAACTGGATGCCGAGCAGTTTGAGCTGCTTTTTAGTCGAGTGATGTCTCTGGTGCCACCAAAGGAGCTTGAGACGCTGCTGGGTAACGCGGCGGCGAGCAAAGTAGATGATGAGGAGGCCGAGGCCATAGGTGCCCTTGTACGCGAGGGATACCACATGTGGGAAGAGTTTGATCGCCGCTTTCGTGATCAGGCAGATCAAATACGAGCGCTACAGCCTGGTGAGGCAACCTGGACAGACCTGCAGCGCTTTCTGGTCCGTAGCTGCAACGCCAAGACCGCTCCCGATGTGAAGCTCACGACGTTTGAGTTCGAGGACGACGAGATCGTCGACCGCGAGGAATTTATCCCGGCGATACGGTTCGACGAAGCTGTGTTCGTGTGTGCGGACACCTCGGGATCACCTGCGGAGGATGATCAAGGTGGTGCAGTGCAGACGATAGGCATGAATCACACTCGTGTTCGCGAACACCTGCGCAGCGCTGCGATGGTCTCCGGGGTTGGAGCGGGCTACTTTAAGCGGCCGGAAATACTGGGAGGTCAGTTTCCGGCGTCGTTCGGCGTGCTCGCATTTCTTCGGCATTCGGTGCGCCTCGCGGCGGCGGATACCGCGGAGCGTGACGTGACTTTCCATCTCTTCCTGGTTGACGGAGCAGGTGCGATTTCGGAGTTGGATGCCGAGAGTCGCAGCCTGCTCGCGCGAGCGCTATATGAGGCCGCTCGCTTACGCGATCCCGACATCTCAGAACTAGCCAGTTCGCTCGTCGGTAAGGAACAGGAACTTGTTACGCGCCTGCGCGCCGTCACTGATGATGAGCGCGCACAAGGCGTGCGTCCGGCAGTGTGGCCGATGGCGGCTCTAGTGGTTTGTCAATAGAGGAGTTTCGATGGAAGCACAGCAGCTAAATTGGATTGCTAACTTCATCTGGGGCATCGCCGACGATGTCCTGCGAGATCTGTACGTCCGCGGAAAATACCGCGACGTTATTCTGCCGATGACGGTCTTGCGTCGTCTCGACGCTGTTCTGGAGCCGACCAAGCAGGCGGTCCTCGACATGAAGAAGTCGCTCGACAAGGCCAAGATCACCAATCAGGACCAGGCATTGCGCCAATCGGCCGGTCAGGCGTTCTACAACACGTCCAAGTTCACGCTGCGCGACCTTCGCGCTCGATCGAGCCAGCAGCAGCTGAAGGCTGATTTCGAGGCGTACTTGGATGGCTTCTCGCCCAATGTGCAGGACATTCTCGAGAACTTCGAGTTTCGCAATCAGATTCCGCGCCTGTCGAAAGCCGACGCGCTTGGCACGTTGATCGAGAAGCTTCTCTCGCCGGATATCGATCTGAGCCCTCGTGGTCTCGACAACCACGCAATGGGAACGGTCTTTGAGGAGCTGGTCCGTCGCTTCAATGAAGACAACAATGAAGAAGCGGGCGAGCACTGGACGCCACGCGACGCTGTGAAGTTGATGGCGAAGCTGATCTTCCTGCCCATCGCCGATGCCATTGAATCCGGAACGTATCTCTTGTACGACGGCGCCTGTGGAACGGGTGGCATGCTGACAGTGGCCGAAGAGGCCCTGCAACAGCTCGCGCAGGATCACGGCAAGCAGATTGCCACTCATCTCTACGGACAGGAGATTAATGCGGAAACGTACGCAATCTGCAAAGCGGATCTGTTGCTTAAAGGCGAGGGCGATGCTGCGGACAACATTATCGGTGGTTCCGAGCATTCGACATTGGCGAACGATGCGTTTCCCTCACGCGAGTTCGATTTCATGCTATCCAATCCGCCATACGGCAAGAGCTGGAAGAGTGACCTTGAGCGCATGGGCGGCAAGGATGGTCTGAAAGACGCGCGCTTCCTGATTGAGCACGCTGGCGACGGTGAGTACTCCCTGGTAACCCGTTCGAGCGACGGCCAGATGCTTTTCCTGGCCAACATGCTCAGCAAGATGAAACGCAATACGCCACTCGGGAGTCGCATTGCGCAGGTTCACAACGGCTCTTCGCTGTTCACCGGCGATGCCGGGCAGGGGGAGAGCAACATTCGCCGCTGGATAATCGAAAACGACTGGCTTGAAGCCATCGTCGCCCTTCCGCTCAACATGTTCTACAACACGGGTATTGCGGTGTTGACCAATCGCAAGCCGGAACATCGCAAGGGAAAGGTGCAGCTCATTGACGCAACGCAGTGGTTCAAGCCGTTGCGCAAAAATCTTGGCAAGAAGAACTGCGAGCTGCCCGATGACGACATTGCGCGCATCTGCGACACGTTTCTGAAATTCGAGGAAACCGAACAATCCAAGCTCTTCCCCAACGCGGCTTTCGGATATTGGAAAGTCACGGTTGAACGTCCGCTCCGTTTGAAGGCCGCCGAGGCGGATCGCGCCTACTCGCCGAAGGAGATCAAGGCGCTCAAGGAATCCGCTGAACGTGACGACGAAGGGCCAGCCGTCATAAAAAAGATCCACAAGAAAGGCACAACTGCCGATCCGCTGCGCGGTCTGTTCGAAGTCACGATCAACGGCAAGCCGGCGGTCGTCGAGTACGAACCCGACGGCGATCTGCGTGACACGGAGCAGGTTCCCCTGTTGGAGGAAGGTGGAATCGAAGCCTTTCTGCGCCGGGAAGTGCTGCCACACGCAAGGGATGCTTGGTACGTGCCCGAGAGCATCAAAATCGGATACGAGATCAGTTTCACGCGGTACTTCTACAAACCACAGCCGCTGCGCTCACTCGAGGAGATTCGAGCGGACATTCTGGCTTTGGAGAAAGAGACAGAAGGGCTCCTCGGAGAAATCATCGGGAGTGCATCGTGAGCGACTATCCGCTCCGTCACGTTTCGATTCGCGTCCCTTGGCACGATGCGGGATGGACAGGCGTCGTCTGCTTGGCGCCTCAGTTGAATGGCGCATGCACGAAGCTCAACGCATTGCGGGCGCGAAGCGCGAAGACGCCGAGATTGCTGTCGCGGGAAAGAGCCTCGACGAATTGCCTCGTGAGCAGTGGCCCTGCTGTGTCGAGGAGCGAGCGACTTTCATGGCCCCTTTCGAAATGGAGCAAGTGAAGCGGCACGCGCTAGCCGAGCGCAACAAGGATCGCTATGGGCACTTTCAGCCGACGCCGCAGCGCTACCCAGCCTACTCGGCGGGTGTCGTTCCATTTCGATGGATGATGCGCAATGAGATGGATCTGCTTGGCTCCCGCTACGAGTTGGATGTCGATCTGAACCGTGAACCTGACTTGGGCTACGACTCGAGCTGGATTCACGAAGCCAGCAACCAAAGCGCGCTGCTGAACGGCTTCAGGGCACACCTCCAAGAGGAAGGTTCGCTTTGTCTCTTCTACGCCAAGCACGTTCCATTTGTTGAAGGCACCGGGCGAGTCTTGATCGGTGCCGGACGCATCAAGCAGATCGGTCAGCTCATAGAGTATCGCCGCCAGGGTGAAGGCATGGCGGGCATGGTATGGGAGCGCCCCGTTCAGCATTCTATCCGCGCGAAAGGTCGCGATGGCTTCCTCATGCCTTACGCGGAAGTCCTGAAGCGAGGGGCAGAAGATCCGACCCTCGATTTGGAACGCTACGGCGCAAACGCTCCTTCCGAGCACTGGGACGAGTTCTCGTACGGTAGCGAATTGGTGACGCACGACGGTGCGATTGCGGCACTGCTCTCCTTGGATGCCGCACTGGATCGCATCCAGCGCGATCTCGGGATCGCCACCGACTGGCAGCGACAATGGCTGCATGGCGAGCTGATACGGCTTTGGAAGGTGCGTGGTCCATTCCCGGGCCTGGGCGCGGTGCTCACCGCGTTCGGCCTTTCACGCGGGGCCTTTCTCGCTCACGCACTCCAAGGGCGCGCAGGGGAGAACGCAGATCCGTGGCCGGAGGTGGCAGCCGTGTTTAGCAATCCGACACTCTTGCCGAATGAGCTGCGCCGCGATCTCAAGGAACTCTCGACAACATGGACAGGCATTTCCAACACCCGTCGCAAGTACCTGCGCCTATTGAGTCGATTCGAATTGAGTCTGGAGCAGGTGCAGCGCCTGTATGACACGGTCGCTAGAGACAAGAGCAACTGGATAGCGAGCGACGAAGAAATCCTCCGCAATCCGTATCGCATCTACGAGATCACACGCCAGGATCCCGACGGAGTGCAACTGCATACGATCGATC
>Ga0068861_100003059_pt1 | contig 11047 bp, 3 predicted proteins | sample KBSSwiS42_FD_66593 | JGI IMG/M metagenome (GOLD analysis project Ga0068861, IMG submission 66593) | Switchgrass rhizosphere microbial communities from Kellogg Biological Station, Michigan, USA - KBS Switchgrass S4-2 | ecosystem: Host-associated > Plants > Roots > Rhizosphere > Soil ...
GAGCCGCATGTGGCCGGCGAGCAAAGCAACGTGCGCGGCTCAGGCATCTGGTGGTTCCGACTGATGGGACGATTGCAACCCGGCGCGACCATCGCGCAGGCGGAGGCAACTCTCGCCGGAGCATTTCAACAATCAGTTGTCGATCATCGCGCCGTGCGACAGTCGCGGGCACGCACACCGCTGCCCAATGTTGATCCGAAGGATCTGCCGCGGCTCGGAGTCGTCCCTGGAAACAAGGGAGAGATGAACTCGCGCACCGGCTTCGCAACGCCTCTGTTCATGCTAATGGGAATCGTCGGACTGGTGCTGCTGATCGCATGCGCCAACGTTGCCAATCTGCTGCTTGTTCGCTCGTCGGGACGCCGGAAAGAGATCGCCTTGCGACTTGCGTTGGGCGCGAGTCGAGGGCGACTGATTCGGCAGTTGCTGACTGAAAGTCTACTTCTTGCCACCGTCGGCGGCGCGCTCGGCATTCTTTTCGCGCTCTGGATCAAGAATGGGCTCTTCCTGGTCAGCGAGTGGGGCGGCAGGGAGATGGCGGCGCTCGATCCAAAGCTCGATCTACGCGTACTCGCTTTCACCTTCGCCCTCTCGTTGCTCACGGGATTGATCTTCGGAATTCTGCCCTCGTTGCGCGCTACCAACCTCGATCTGACGCCAAGTTTGAAAGACAGCGGCCACAGTTCGAGCGCAATCGCGCGCTCATGGTTGAGCAAATCTCTCGTCGTGGTCCAGGTATCGGTCTCAGTGCTGTTGCTTATAGGCGCAGGTTTGCTGATTCGCACGCTGCGCAACCTGCAACACGTCGATACCGGTTTCAACGCGAACAACGTGCTGCTGTTCAACGTCGAGCCCGGACTGGTTGGTTACAAAGAAGATCGCCTTAAGAAATTGTACGAACAGATGTCCGCGCGGTTGGAAGCCGTTCCGGGAGTGCAATCCGTAACGTTCTCACGCATGGCATTGCTCTCGTTCGGCGCCAGGACCAGCTCGCTCTACATACCGGGCGTACTTGGTCCAGACGGCAATCCAAAAGAGAGCGAAGCAAAAATCCATAACGTCCGCGAGAACTTTCTCGAGACAATGGAGATTCCCCTGTTGTTGGGCCGAAGTCTGACAGCGGAGGATGACGATCGCGCGCCGCTGGTGGCGGTCGTCAATCAAACGTTCGCCAAAACGCATTTCCCCAACGAAAACCCAATCGGCAAGCGCTTCGGTTTCGATTCGGACAAACCGAACGAGATTGAGATCGTCGGTGTCGCACGCGACGCGAAATACACAAGCCAACGTGCCGAGATTGAGCCGACGGTTTATCAACCGTGGAAACAGGCGGATCCGTTGCGAGGAGCTGTTTTCGAATTGCGAACCGTCGCCGATCCGACTTCCTACGTTGCCGGTGTGCGCGAGGCGGTGCGCGAAGTCGATGGCAATCTTCCGGTCGCCAACGTCAGGACACAAATCGAACAAGCCAACCAGACGCTCGCGATGGAAAGAATGTTCGCCAAGCTCCTTACTCTCTTCGGAGGCATCGCCCAACTGCTCGCGGCGATTGGTCTCTACGGCGTCATGGCTTACGGAGTTACACAACGAACGCAGGAGATCGGCATTCGCATGGCTCTCGGCGCGAACCGCGGAAGTGTGTTGGCGATGATTTTGCGACAGGGAATGACATTGACATTCGCCGGGGTCGCTATCGGAGTCGCTGTCGCATTGGTGGTGATGAAGTATCTCGAGAGTTTGACGGGCCTGTTGTTCGGTGTCGGGGCGAGAGACCCGCGAACGTTCGTGACGATCAGCGTTTCGCTGATAGTCGTCGCGCTAATCGCGTGTTTGGTCCCCGCACGACGCGCAACGAAAGTGGATCCGCTAACCGCGCTTAGATACGAGTGAGGTCACGATGATCAAAGACGTTCGCTACGGCATACGAAACTTGTTAAAGCGACCGGGTGTGACGGCGGTCGCTCTGATCACGCTTGCGCTCGGCATCGGTGTCAACACTGCGATCTTCAGTGCGGTGGATTCGGTGATGCTGCGTCCACTGCCGCTCAAAGATCCCGAACGGCTCGTTGCGATTTGGGAACACACGCCGACCCTCGGAATCGTGCAAAACCAGATGGCGCCTGCGAATTTTTTCGACCTTCGCAACCAGAACCAGGTGTTTGAAGGCGTTGGCGCTTTCAGCGAGTTCAGCATGAACCTGACAGGTGAAGGCGAGCCGGAGAGTCTCGATGGACAACTCGTCACCGCGAACGTCTTCAGCTTGTTGGGTGTGCAGCCGGCGCTGGGTCGAACGTTCGCTCCGGAAGAAGATCAGCTTGGCCGAGAGCACGTCGCGCTGCTGAGCGATGCGCTGTGGCAGCGGCGCTTCAACCGCGACCCGGGAATAATCAATCGCAACATCACGATTAATAGCGAGTCATACACAGTCGTCGGCGTGATGCCGGCCGGCTTTTTCTTTCCGATTCGTGAAGCTGAGATTTGGATTCCATGGGCCATGGAGCCCGAGCAGGCAAGCGGCCGCGGCGATCACTATCTTACTGTCGTGGCACGGCTCAAGCCGGGAGTAACCATCGAACGCGCCAATGCCGACACTGAGTCACTTGCCGCACGTTGGGCGACTGACTATCCACGAACAAATGAAGGTCTCGGTATTCTCGTTCGCTCATTTCATCAGGATTACGTCGGCGATCTGCGCCGGCCCATGTTGATTCTCCTTGGCGCAGTCGGCCTCGTGCTTTTGATTGCCTGCGCCAACGTGGCGAACTTGATGTTGGCGCAGGCCACTACGCGACGGCGCGAGATTGCCATTCGCATGGCGCTCGGCGCGGGACGTTGGGCCATCGCAAGACAATTGTTAACCGAGAGTCTGCTGCTGGCGATTGCCGGCGGTTTGCTTGGTGTCCTTGGTGCGATTTGGGGTGTTGAAGCACTGTCGAAATTGTTGCCTGAGAGTCTTTCAAAACTACAAGCCATCAGCGTCGATAGCCGGGTCTTTCTTTTTACATTTGGTGTGACGGTCCTCACTGCGGTCGTGTTCGGCGCCGTGCCGGCACTTCAAGCTGCGCGTGCTAATCCCGGAGAAACGTTGGGAGATACGAGTCGAGATCTTGCGGGCGGTATCTCCGGGCGTTATATGCGCCGCGTGCTTGTTGTCGCGGAAGTCGCGTTTGCTGTCGTGCTTCTTGCCGGCGCTGGACTGCTGATCAGGAGTTTTCATCGTCTGCGGCAAGTGGACCTTGGTTTCAAGACTGACAACCTGTTGACGATGCGAGTGGTCCTGCCGATGCCGAAGTACCTGAAGCCTGAAGCGCGCCGTTCGTTCTATGACGAGTTTCTGCGACGGGTTGATGAGATTCCCGGGGTTGAATCGGCGGGCATGATTTCGTTTCTGCCGTTGTCCACGAGCGGCATGAGATTTGGCTTCAGTGTTGAAGGCCTCACGAAGCCGGATGACATAAACCTCCCGTTCGCGCTCTATCGCGCCGTCACGCCTGATTATTTCCGCGCCACGGGAATTCCACTCCAGCGAGGGCGCTTTTTCGACGCACACGACACCGTGGACTCGCAGACAGTGGTCGTCGTGAACCGCCGGCTCGCTGAACAGTTTTGGCCCGGCCAAGATCCGACCGGAAAACGAATAAAGGTTGGACCGCCGCATTGGGAGAACCCGTGGGCCACGATTGTTGGAGTCGTGGGTGACGTGCGCCAGAACGGATTCTACGGCGAACAAATGCCCGAGATGTATGTGCCCTCCACTCAGGAGCGCCGCTCGTGGCTCGCTCCGCGCGATCTCGTCGTGCGTACAACGGCTGATGCAGGTGCGGTTGCGGGCGCGGTGCGTCAAGCAGTTTGGGCAGTGGACAAGGACCAGCCGGTTTCGAACGTACGCACGATGGACCAGGTATTTGCTACGGCGATGTCGCGCGAGCGGTTTCAGATGTTGCTGCTCAGTTTATTTGCAAGCCTCGCACTCGTGCTCGCGTGCGTCGGGCTCTACGGCGTCATCTCTTATGCAGTGGCCCAACGCACTCACGAGATCGGCGTGCGCATGGCGCTGGGAGCGCAACCGCACGACGTACTGAAGCTCGTGATTCGCCAGGGAATGTTGCTCACGTTCGCGGGCCTGCTGCTTGGAGTTGTTGGCGGCCTCGCTGTGACGCGCGTGATGACTGATTTGCTTTTCGGTGTTACCGCCACTGATTCGGTGACGTTCTTCAGCGCGGGTGGCCTGTTGGTGCTGGTTGCGTTTTTGGCTTGTTACGTTCCCGCGCGACGCGCCACCAAAGTAGATCCGTTGATCGCGCTTCGGTACGAATGAGTTTTGGTTGAAAGGTTTTTGTTTGCGGCTGCGCCGCCCGAGTCCTCGCGGCTCCGCCGCCCGATGTGCGGCGAGGCTATGCCTCGCCGGCGTATCGGTCTGACCAGAGATTCGCTGGGAATACAGAGATGAACACACTGCTTCACGATCTGCGGTACGGCGCGCGAATTCTACTCAAGCAACCGGGTTTCACCTTCGTTGCTTTGATTACTCTTGCCCTGGGCATCGGCGCGAACACGGCGATCTTCAGTTTGGTAAACAGCATTTTGTTGCGGCCGTTGCCGTACCGCGAACCTGATCGACTCGTGCGGATGCTCCAGGCGAGTCCGAAACTCGGCCTTTCGTCCTGGGGTGTTTCGCAGGCCGGCTTCGCCGCTTATCGCGACCAGAACCGTTCCTTCGAATCGCTCGCGATCTTCAACACGGGCGGTGTCAATCTCACCGGCGACGGCGAACCCGAACGCTTGTCGGTGACCAGCGTGACTGCCGACTTCTTCAAGGTGCTCGGCATCAATCCCGTTCTCGGCCGCACATTTCAAGAAGGCGAAGACACGCAGGGAAAAAACGCCGTCTGCGTGATCAGCCACGGGATGTGGCAACGAAGATTTGGCGGCGATCGAAACATCGTGGGCCGCACGCTCAGTCTCAACCAGACACCGACAGAGATCATTGGTGTGATGCCCGCCGATTTCAGGTTTCCGCGTGCGGAGGTCGATCTGTGGATTCCACTCGCTTTCAACGCAACCAGAACTGCGCCCTATTTCTTTCAAGTTCTCGCACGTCTTAAACCAGGCTTGCCCCCGGCGCAGGCCCAGAGTGAAACCACCGAGATTCTTCAGAACTTTGGCAGACAACATCCGAACCTCAGCGAGTCTGTTGGCTTGAACGAAGGCGTTGGTCCAACAACGATCGTTACCCCTCTAAAAGAGGTGATGGTCGGCAAGACGCAGAAACCGTTACTGGTACTGCTTTCGGCCGTCGCTTTCGTGCTGCTGATTGCCTGTGCCAATGTCGCCAATTTGTTGCTGGCCCGGGCTACTGCGCGCACCAGAGAGATGTCCGTTCGGATTTCCCTCGGGGCAACTCCCTCGCGCCTGGTGCGCCAGCTTTTAACCGAAAGCATTCTTCTTTCGTCTCTCGGCGCGATAGCAGGTGTCGGTCTCGCCGCGTTCGGTCTTCAACTGCTCGACAAGTTGCCGCTCACGGGAATCGCCCGCCTCGAAGAAGTGAAACTAAGCGGTACTGTCCTCGCGTTCACCGCGGCGCTGACAGTTTTCACGGGACTGTTGTTTGGTTTCATGCCTGCGTTACGTGCATACACGATGGGCATGGCTGCGGGAATACGCGAAGGCGCGCGCGGCAGTGTTTCTCATCGCCGTTTGAACTCATCGCTCGTCGCAGTGCAGTTTGCGCTATCGCTCGTGCTTTTGATTGGCGCCGGTCTGTTGCTGAAAAGCTTTCAACGCTTGTCGTCTGTCGATCTCGGCTTCAATCCCGAACAGACGTTGACGATGGTCGCAAGTCTTCCGCAAGCGAAATATCCGGACGAGAAGCAAGCGTTGCTCTTTTATGACGGCACTCTCGAACAACTAAAAACTTCGCCCGGCATCACCGCCGCCGGTGTGACTACCAATCTACCTTTTGGCAATGACGGAAACGTCGATGGGGTCATTGTCGAAGGGCAGGAACCGGCTGAGGGCGGCGCCGTGTCTCAAACGGAGCAGGCGGAGATCCAGAGCGTTACGCCCGGCACTTTTGCTGCGCTTGGTATTCCAGTGCGGCAGGGTCGCGATTTCCAGCCATCCGACAACAGCGACTCACTGCGCGTGACGATAATCGACGAACCATTCGCTCGCCGTTATTGGCCCAACGGTGCTGTGATCGGTAAACGGATTCAAACGACCGGCGATCGCGAGTGGATGACGATCATCGGCGTTGTCGGCGGAATCAAACACGCGAATCTCATTGAAGACCGGCGGCCACACATTTACATGGCGATGGCCCAGGCGCCCGCGCCGCGCGCGTCGTTCGTCGTGCGTACGGCGGGACCACCGAACGCTTCGATTCCAACGTTCCGTGCCGCGATCAGGCAACTCGACGCGGACATGCCGTTGTACATGGTTCGATCAATGCCGGAGATCATCGGTCAGACACTCGGCACGCAACGTCTGACCAACATGTTACTGACGGCGTTTGCCGTACTGGCGCTGCTGCTCGCCGCGCTTGGTATCTACAGCACGATGTCGGTTTACGTTGGCAGCCGCACGAAAGAGTTTGGGATCAAGTTGGCGCTTGGCGCGCAGCCACGAGCACTGCGTCTGACAGTGTTGCGGCAGGGAATGCTGCTTACGGCGGCCGGCGTCGTGGTCGGAGTAGTAGGCGCACTCGCCCTCACACAAACGATCAAGAGTTTGCTGTTCGAAGTGAGCACGACTGATCCAATCGTGTTCACGTCTATTCCGTTGTTGTTAGTGATCGTGTCGCTTGTGGCGTGTTACACGCCGGCGCGGCGCGCCACGAGAGTCGATCCGCTCGTTGCGCTTCGAGATGAATGATCATGCGGACTTTGCTTCAAAACTTGAACTTTGGCGTTCGCGGTCTACGGAAGAACAAGGGCTTCACCGTCACCGCCGTGTTAACGCTCGCACTCGGAATCGGCGCTACCACGGCGATCTTCAGCGTGGTCTACGCGGTCTTTGAGCCGATGCCTTACCCGAATCCAGATCAACTGGTGATGGTGTGGTCCAAAGGCCGTGGCGGGCGCAACTCCGTGGCAGCGGGAGATTTTGTCGAGTGGCAACGGCGAAGTACGTCGTTCCAGGCCCTGAACGCATGGAACGGCGCGACCTTCAACATCGCGACCGACGATCGACCTCAGCAGGTGTCCGGATCACGCCGCACGCCCGGTTTCTTCACCATGGAAGGACTGCCAATGCTGCTTGGTCGAGACTTCCTTCCCGAAGAAGGTCAGGTAGGAAACGACCACGTCGTGATTCTCGCCCACCGGTTATGGAGCGGACACTTCAATTCGAATCGCGATCTCGTTGGCAAAGCGATTCGGATGAATGGCGAACCTTACACAGTCGTCGGCGTGCTTCAGCCAGGCACATACGATCGTCTTAACTCTCAGTTTTTTATCCCGCTCTCCTTCAGACCGGAACAACTAACTCACGACTCGAATTTCATGCCCGTGATGGGACGCTTGAAGGACGGCGTCACGCTGGCCCAGGCGCAGGCGGAAATGGACGGCATTGCGGCTCAACTCCAGAGCGAGTTTCCGCGAACGAACACGAATCGTGGCGTGAGTGTCGAACCACTGCACCTCAATTTTGTCACGCGCGAAACACGTCGCAACCTTTGGCTACTGCTCGCGGCCGTCGGTTTTCTGTTGTTGATTGCCTGCGTGAACGTCGCAAACCTGTTGCTGGCCCGTGGCACCGCGCGACAACGAGAAGTTGCGTTGAGAGCGGCGCTCGGTGCATCGCGCTCGCGCCTGTTTACGCAGTTTCTGACCGAGAGTTTGATCCTGGCTGTTATTGGTGGCGCTTTGGGTGTGTTGGTTGCCGGAACGATCATCGATGGCATTGAAGCCGTGATGCCGCCGGTCGGCACGATGCTGCCGTCAGAGGCAAACATCAGGATCAGCATCCCGGTTCTACTCTTCACTACGGCCCTGTCAACGCTCGCGGGGTTGTTATTCGGTGCAGCGCCCGCATGGCAGGCAACGCGCTTCGATCTCAATGAGGTGCTCAAACGCGGCGGACGCACCGGCGCCGGCAGCGCACGTCGCAATGCACTCCGTGCGCTCGTGATCGCCGAGTTTGCTCTGGCCTTGACGTTACTCTCGAGCGGCGCTTTGGCCCTTCGAGGTTTCTGGAACCTCACCCGCATCGACGTCGGCATCAACACGGATCGCGTGCTCACGTTTCGACTCCCTGTGCCGGACAAGCGTCTCGAAGGTCCCGATAAGATCCGTGCCTACTATCAGCAGATGGTGGATCGCATCAAGGCTGTGCCGGGCGTCACGAAAGTTGCGGTCACAACCGGCATACCTGCGCGCGGACCTAACTTTGGTGTCCGCATCAGCATAGTGGGCCAACCGCCCGTGGCGAACTCCACTGAACGTCCCGGTTCCGGTTTTCAAATGATCACGCCGGAATACGTCGACGCTCTCGGCATTCGAATAATCAAAGGACGCAATTTCAACGAGTACGACGCCGCGACAAGCACGCGCGTCGCGATTGTCAACGAGTCTTTTGCCAATCGCTTTTTCCCTGGAGCCGGCGCAATCGGGCAGAGAGTTTTGGCCGACGAGTTGATTCCCGGGAAACCAAGAGGACGGCCGATCGAATGGCAGATCGTTGGCGTCTTTCACGATGCACCCGGTGCCAACACGCGCGAAGACTATTCCGAGATCTACGTACCGTTTTCGCAGAGTCCGTGGCCGCAAGCGTCGATGGTGGTGAAGACTGAAGGCGATCCGAAGTCGGTAATCAAAAGTATCGACGCGGCAGTTAGTTCCGTCGATCCCGACCTGCCGTTGGCGGGCGTCAGAACGATTGACGAACTCATCGACGAGGCACTCGCAATCGATCGTTTCACGGTAGTTCTGTTTTCTTGTTTTGGAGTGCTGGGTTTGTTGCTGGCAGCCGTCGGCATCTACGGCGTGACGGCTTTTGGCGTCGGACAACGCACGCATGAGATGGGCATCCGGCTTGCGCTTGGCGCTCAACGTTGGCGCGTCATCAAGCTGGTGTTGAAGGAGGGGACGATTCTCGCGATCACCGGCTCGGCCATTGGACTAATCGGCGCTTACCTGGTGGGCCGTGCGATGGAATCGACGTTGTATGGCGTTGGCGCGTTTGACGCGCGTGCGTTTGGAACTGCGGCGTTGCTGCTGTTGATTGTGGCGATGTCAGCCTGCCTGTTTCCAGCGCGGCGCGCGAGCAGAGTCGAGCCGCTGGAGGCGCTGCGTTATGAATGATCTGAAATATTCGGTTCGCATGCTGATCCGCAATCCGGCGTTCACGGCGATTGCTGTGTTGACGCTCGCGCTCGGTATCGGTGCGAACACCGCAATCTTCAGCGTCGTCGATGCTGTACTCCTCAAACCTTTGCCGTACACGGACGTTGATCGGCTGGTCTTTCTCTGGTCCACGATGCCGTCACAGGGTGTGGCGACGTCAGGGAGTGCCTTACCTGATTATCACGGCTGGCGCGATCGGAGTCAGGCGTTTGATGGTCTCGCGGGTTTCTATTACGGCGACTTCAATCTTTCTGCGACGGGTGAAGCGCCGGAGCGAATTCAGGGCGCCTACATCACTGCAAACCTGTTTCAGGTGTTACGCATATCGCCCGCGCTGGGCCGCCTGTTTGCACCGGAGGAAGAACAGTTCGGCAAACATCATGTCGTGTTGTTGAGCGACAAGTTGTGGCAACGCCGCTTCACGGCGAATCCGAACGTCGTCGGACGCGAGATTCGTTTGGCGGGAGAGAGTTACACCATCGCCGGTGTGATGCCACGCGGGCTGCCGTTCTTTGACAACTTGCCGGAAGTGGAACTCTGGACACCGATGGCGTTCGCCCCGAACGACAACATGGCGACGCGCAACAACCACTTCATAAATCTTGTGGGCCGTTTGAAAGCGGGCGTGAGTGTGGCCCAGGCTCAAGCAGACGTGAGCGCAATCGCGCGCGCCATGGAACAAGAGGATGCCAGTAACAAAGGAATCGGCGCGTCGATCGTTCCGCTTCAGGAACAGATCTCCGGCGATTCGCGCCAGGCGCTGCTGGTATTGCTCGGCGCAGTTGCGTTTGTGCTGCTTGTTGCGTGTGTCAACGTCGCGAACCTTCTGCTCGCACGCGCCACGGCGCGCAGCAAAGAGTTGGCGGTTCGCGCTGCTGTCGGCGCCAGCAGGGCTCGCATAGTGCGACAGGTCATAATCGAATGTTTGCCGCTGGCGCTGATCGGAGGAGGCTGTGGCGCGCTGCTGGCTACGTGGGGTATCGACCTGATCTCGACGTTGCTGCCTGATTCATTGCCGCGCGGAAACGAGATCGGAGTTAACGCGCGGGTGCTGGGATTTACGTTTGCTCTCGCGATTGGAACGATCGTGATCTTTGGTTTGTTGCCGGCGCTGCAAGTGGCTCGCACCGACCTACGCGAGTTGCTCAACGAAGGCGCCGGATCCGGACTCGGCACACGCAGGCAAGGACGCATGCGTCGTCTGCTGGTCGTTGCGGAAGTTGCGCTTGCGCTTGTGCTCCTCGCCGGATCGGGTTTGATGATTCGTACGTTCATCAAACTTCGCCAGGTGGACGTTGGCTTCAGCGCGCGCAACGTCGTGACGATGCGTGTCCCCTTGCCGGATGCGAAATATCCGGTGCCGCTCACCGCGGATGATCCACGCGAACCGGCAGGCTTGGTGTTCTCTGAACAACTGCTCAACCGCATCACGAGTGTTCCCGGCGTCAAAGCAGCGGCGTTCGCGACAGTTCTTCCGTTAGGCGCGGGCCAGGAGTGGGGTAAGTTTCTCACGATAGAAGGCCGGCCCGCGGCGCCTGGGCTCGATCAAGTGCCGCTCGTGCGATTCGCACTCGTCAGTCCTGATTACTTCGGCGCGTTCGACATTGCGGTGCGCCATGGCCGATCGTTCAACGCTTCCGATAAAAGCAACTCCCAACCCGTCGCCATTATTAACGAGACCCTCGCCAATCGTTTCTTCGCCG